>Ga0180433_10000139_pt1 | contig 121292 bp, 151 predicted proteins | sample SS_ome_8_FD_132980 | JGI IMG/M metagenome (GOLD analysis project Ga0180433, IMG submission 132980) | Hypersaline lake sediment archaeal communities from the Salton Sea, California, USA - SS_1_D_1 metaG | ecosystem: Environmental > Aquatic > Non-marine Saline and Alkaline > Hypersaline >... | reverse complement strand
GTATTGGTGGTTGTGCAAAGACCAACAATCCTGCAAAATGTAAATCTATCATCAACGCAAAGATCTCGAAACTTCAAGGTAAACTTGCATAATAATGAACCGGAGGTTTTACAATGAACAATCCAGTACTGGATTCGTTACTATTCCTCACGGTTGCTAGAAGTACTCTTTGTGAGTATTACGAAACACTTGAAGTTGATCGTCTTAGCGATGTCAGGAGATTTATCAAGAATGATGCCACTGACTATCAGATTATGGAATTGATGGTTACTGGAAAACTTTCAACTGATTATGATCCTGTAAGAGAGCAAATGCTTTGGGAGGCCCTCAGACAATCCATAATAATGGAGAATGAGGGCCTCTTAGAGGCTCTAGATGATGACCTTGTTCAATCGTTTCTCTTCGAGATGGGACCGGTCCATGAATTTGGTTTGTCCTCTGCAACTCCTATCCTTGAGTTTCACATTCAATCTGGACATATTCATAGAACTATACACCAAGAAAAAATTGGATTTGATCCAAGTAGTGGTGGAAAACATGTTCTAAAAAATAAACTCCCAAAACCTCCTTCCAAAGAAGAATTAGCAAGACGTCAAAAAGAATACGAAGCAAAAAAGGGAAAAGATGATCCCGTTGCTAAATGGGCTAAGACTCAATGGAAGAAGTTAAAAGGGTATGTGTCCAAGAAGGGTGAAAAAGAAGAAACTTCAGATAAGAAAATAGAACCTACTAAAAAAACTCAAGTTGTTAGGAAAAAGATCGAAGCACCAAAAGAAACAAAACCTGTCAAGAAAGATCCTAAAATTCCTGACAAGGTAGTGGCGGCTAAGACACCAGAACCACCAATGCCTTCAAAGAAGGGATTGGCGAAACCAGAGAAACCAGAACCCACGGTCGCCAAGTCTGAAAAAACTCCAGAAGGTGGGACTGTAACTCAAGCTTCTGGAGGAGAGGATTCATCTAAAAAGAAAGACAAGGACACTAAGAGAACTCCTGTAACAAAAGCAGTAAAGGACGCTATTACAAGTAGATGGAATAAACTAACTCCTCAAGCTAAAGGTGCTGCAAAAGCAACAGCGGCTATTGGCGCAGCAGCTCTTATTGGTATTGCTGCTAATAAGATTTATCAAAAACATTTTAGTAAAGCTGCTAAAGCGTGCAAAGGAAGTGATGATAAAACCGCTTGTATGGCTAAATTTAAGGCTGACGCAAGATCTGCGAAAATTGCGAAATTGAAGGCGGGACTTGGTAAGTGTAAGAATTATCAATGTAAAGCAACCGTGCAACGAAAAATTGACAAAGAAGTAGCAAAAGGAATCTAGTTCCTTCAACATACAATATAGCTGCTGGTGTATCTTATGGTGCACCAGCAGCGTTTTTTTGAGGACAATATGAGACATGAAGATCGTGTAAGAGCCTTAGTTGACCAACATATGGAAAAAGTTGGTACTGCCATCAATAAACAAGTTATTGATGAGGCTAATGCGATCTGGAATCATATTGCAATATTTTTAGTTGGACAAAATGTGTGGTTGTTATGGAGGGCAATTAAATCATTAACAGACAAAGCTCATAAAAAATGTGGAACTCTTGAGATATCTGATAAAAGAGATATCTGCATTCAAAAAGCCAAATTAAAAGATACAGAAAAAAGATTAAAATTTATTCAGAAAAGACAAAAAGATTGCAAAGACAAAAAAGATCCAGATAAGTGTAAAGAAGCTGGTAAAACAATTATTAAAAACTTGAAAGCGAGAAAAAAAGAGATTAAGAAAAAGCTAAAGAAGCTAGAAAAACGGCTAGATAAAGAATAAGAAAGGAGATTCAAATGCCATTTACAGGATTCAACCTCAAGTACCCTGAGTACGAGGTTAAGACACCACAAACCAATTTGTCGTTCAGTGTAAGGAGTTTAAGTGTTCAAGAAGAAGAGAGATTAAAAGGTAGCTTGATTTCTCCGACGAAGATAACAGAGCACTTAAACAAGTGTATCTTCGAAGCAATTGTTAAGAAACCCGCAACTATCAAGGACTTCAAAGGGTTCTTAAAAAATTGTACCCTCAAAGACAGAGATGCCCTCCTCTATGGTTTGTACCACATCACGTATGAGGAAATACGTAATTATGATGTAACTTGTTCCTCTTGCAGAAAAGATTATCCAGTTACGGTACAAGCATCAAGTACATTCAATTTCAATAATTATCCAAAGAAAGACATCTTAAAAGTAAGAATTCCAGTTGAGCTTCCAATGTCTAAGGGTGTTGTGGCTATTGTAAAACAACCATCTTTAGAAGATGAATATAATGCTCTTACTAGTCTTGGTGGAAGACCGGGATCTTCTGTAGATGTTGTTTCTGAAACTTTAATTATTGATGAGTTTCAACAAGATCAAAAAGATTCAAAAGAACCAATGAAATACACTCAAAGTGTGGACATACTTGATGCGTATCTATCTCTACCAGCAAGAGATAAACGAGCAATACATAAAAAATATCAAGAAGAGCTGGGTCAATATGGTGTTGACTTAAAGATGAGGACCTTCTGCATCCATTGCGGGTTCGAGGAGGTGGTCGACATTGATTTAGTCGGCCAATTTTTTCGCATGGTATACTCAGCCTAATACTGTTGAGGAATATAGAAAAACCCTAAACGAGAGTATCTTTGCTTGTATAGAGATGTTGAAACAACAATATTACAGTGTCATGATGATGCCTGTACAAAAGTTCTATGATCTTCTGAAGTGGAAGTCTGACTTAGAAGAACAAAGACTTAAACTAATAGATGAGAAGAGGAAAAAATAATGTCATCTCTACTAGAAAGATTTCAAAAGAACGTAGTTGGCTCTCAAGGAAAGATTGCTGACTATCTTCCTGTGATCTCATCTAGTGGTGATTTTGCTAGAGTAAATGATCTTGAGGTTATTTTGTCATCATGGAATAATATTCTTTTGACTCCTCTTAGAACATATCTGTATAATCCTGCTTACGGAAGCGAATTATATAAGTATGTATTTGAACCTGCAGATGACAGGACTGTTCAAAGAATCCAAGCTGAGGTTTTGAATAGAATATCTAAATATGATGATCGAGCTACAATTACATCCATTAATGTAAAATTTATGCATGATCGACACGGATTTGTTGTAGACATTGAAGTAGAATATGAAGACAAAACAGGTACTCTTTCGATTGCAATTGATGAAAATAAGTACCTTAACGTTCTCTAAGAAACAAACAGAAAATTGTGTCCTTGTATATACAAAGAACGCGATTTTTTGGATATTTAAAAAATAATAAAATCAATATCTTAGAACTTGAATTTTTTTAGTTCTGAACATAACTTCATAAGGAAAAACCATGCAGACTCTGACTTATGGCGTTCTAAAGACGTACAAAGGATTATTAAAAAAGACGCATATTGGTAATGAGCAAATTCTGGTTGTTCCTTTGTCGAAGACATTTATGGTACTAAATTTAATCGGCTCTATGAAGGATGGTAGATCTGCATCACAACTCATTCTTCGAATGGGTATTGAAATGCTTCCATCTTTTCTTCAGCATTATAGTAAGGTGGAAAAATTTATACCAGTTGAAACACTTCCTTGTGTAGCTAGACAGACGTCAATTAACGATTACAAAGTGGAATTAAAGAAACCAGGGAGACATATAAAGTCTAACCTGGACATTTCTTTTGATCCAAATTATAGCACAGGCAATGTAAAGATTTACATGATTGATGGAAAGTTTGATTTTAATCAAGATGAATACCTTGATAATCCGACTCATTTAAAAATGTCAGCTCAAAGACATAAAGCTTACACAGATGGTATTTTAAGTAAATTTCTTTCAAAATTCATGAGGTAGAATTATGCAAAATTGGACAAGGTTGTACCACTACATTCATGAATACCAAAATCTCGTATACGAGTATTATAGTAAAGTTGGTGTTGCATTTCTAACAACTTATTATAACTTAAATAAGGACGAAACAATTTGGGATGACACCCAAATGTTTGGTGGCGCATATGAAAGAACAGGATCACTTACAGGAATTAAATTCGACAAATACTTGCTTCTTCCCGTTTATTTCACAGAAGAGATCAATACAGGGTTTGATGGTTCAGAAATCGGACATATAAAAGAACAAGAAACAACAATGGTATTTCCCTCCACTTATGGGATAACACCATACGCAGGAGATATTGTAAAACTAGAGCAACAATTTTTAAGACCTACAAATAATGTATATCCGCTTTTTATGGTAAAGGGAGTAGAAATTCATCCAAATACAGATAGACGTTTTTGGAGAATGAAAATCAAAGTTTATCAAAGTAAAAATTTAGCAGATGTAGATGACCAAGTAATAGACCAATATGTATTCTTTGATTACGATAAGAAAGTACATACCTTGGAGGATGCAACAACGTTAGCAAGAATGTTGTCCAAAAATGAATCATTAAAGGGTCGATTAAAAAATATGTGGGATGAAAATACTGGCTTCTACACTGTTTAAGAGGGACTTATGGCTGATACACCTATTTCTTCACAAGTATATGCATCTAGAGACTCGATAAGAAATCAGATTATTGAGTACACTAAGCAGTATATGGAGCTCGATAATGTTGATCTTACTCAGTCATCATTCCTATCATACGTCATAGACGTAATTTCTGCTCTAACATCAAACTTGATGTTCTATCAGGACAATGTATATCGTGAGTTCTTCTTAACAAAAGCACAACTCCCAGAATCTATTCATAATCTAAGTTCGTTCCTTGGGTACAGACCTTCAGAAGCAACTTACGCAACAGCAAATGTCCTAATGACAGTCCCTCTTCCATTTACAGATCCGAATACAACTTTTACAATTCCTGATGAGTTCGAGTTTTCCACAAGCGATGGAATTACTTTTATTACTTACTATGAAACTACAGTTGCCATCACAAATAACACAGGTGTAAGTATTTCTGCAGATCAGGACGGTCGTGTATACAACGTTCCAGTTGGAATTGATACAACATCTGAAGATCAAACTTTCACATTTGTACTCCCAGTTAGACAGTATAAACCAACTGAACAAGAATTCCAAATTGACGAAGACCTACAACCCTTTCAGTTTACAACAGTTGACGTCCCAATTGAAGGAAAAGTAGCTAACATTACAGTATATGTAAGAGATCCTGATGAAGGTGGTGGTGCGACTGGTAGGTTGTATACTGAATTTACAAGTTTATATTTGATGGGGAGTGACGACTACGGGTACGTTGTTAGAACATCCTCCGAAGGTAAGCGATTATATTTTGGAAATGGTTTGATTGGTCAACAACCACTTCCAGGATCTACGGTTATTGTAAGTATAGACGAAACTGAAGGTGCTGATGGTAATGTTATTGCTGGATCTATTGTAACTGGTGATAGAATATATAGTCAACAGAGTGGCATCACAACTATAGTCGACTATACTGTAACCAATCCTTCACCAGCTACAGGTGGAGCAGATGAGGAATCATTAGAAGATATTCGGTCAAACTCCATAACAAATCTTACAGCTCTAAATCGTCTTGTTACCGAGGGTGACTATGAAGGAATTGCAGCTATTGTGGATGACGCTCCTGTTGCACAAAATTCCATTCCAGTTTTAAAGAGATCTGATTTAAAAGTAAATGAAATCCAACTCTTTACAGTACTTCTATTTGGTGATGAAATTGTTCCTACTAGAAATGCAAAGTATACATTACCTTCAGTAATTACATATATACCACGAGGAACAATTATATCTGTAAATGGTATAAATTATGTTACCCTATTTGAAATGACATTGGATAGCATGAACGAAGCAGCATACTATCATTATATTATGTATGAGCTTCAGTTGACTCCATTGTTGATTCAAAGTTGGGGGCATGACTTACAAGACCCATACCATTTCCATGCGAATGAATTAACCGTAAGTGTTAGTGACTCCACAAACGAAGCAACTTTTGAACTCACATACTATTCTAATGAACTGGATTTTGCAGATGTTGAATGTGAGATGCAAATATTGTCAAATAGCGCAACTTATACAATGACAAATGTTCCTGGTGCACAAGCTGGAACATTTAGATATACGTTCCCAAATTATATGACAATTCCAGAAGGGGAGCAAACTTACTATTTTACATTTAGTAATCCCAACTTAGTTCATGAGCAGCTTATAAGCCAATATTCCGTTGCATTCACGTTTCGAGATGACCTTTCAGATTATATGATGTCAAATACATCCGACGACGGAACAACTACAGTAATTTATGATATTCCTGTAATTAAGAAGAGTTATTATGATGGGGTTACGAAACAAGATTTTGAACTACAAGTTCTTCAAGCATTACTCTCATCAATGGATTTAAAGAGCTATAGAATGTTGACAGACTTCACCAATGTTAAGTTTTGTAATGCGACAGGGATTATGACTAATATGCTAAGAAACGACGTTACAAGACCCGACGTGAAAGACATTGGTTTGACATCCATTCCTACGTCGCCAAGTATCTCTGATAGGTACATTATCAGTGGTAATGAAGGAGGAGAGTGGGAAGGAAAAAGAGATCAGATTGCTTTATGCACAGATTCAACAAGTATCACATGGACCTATATCGAACCGACTGCAAATGACATTGTTAATATTGATTCTAAACCTTATAAGTACATTTATACGCAGTATGGATGGGCGCCGCCAATATATGACATCCCATTACAAATTGAACTAGAAGTGTTTAGAGATCCGACCGCTGATACATCAGATGCAGGTCTCTCAGCAGATATAAAAACTGCATTAGTATCGGCGTTTAGTGACAGGTTTGGTCCTAACATTGCCATTTATAGAACAGAAATGATTGATGTAGTACAAGGAGTTACTGGCGTATCACACTGTAGGTTAATAAAACCTGAGAGTAGCATTTTCTTTAATTTCAATATATCAGACTTCTCACAACAAGAGCTTCTAGAATATGGTCCTGAGTGGGTATATTTCACAGAAGATGATATTGTTGTAAGGATTCTTACACAAGAATAAAAATGGATATATTACTTGAACAATCAAATATAGATTATCCAGCATTAAAAAAGAAAATTCATCAAATTGCTGCGTTTGAACTATCTAGTTTGTCAGAACCTTGCTACTACCCTTCCCTTAAAAAGTACTATTTCATTTTACTCCATTTGTGCAAGTTAAAAGAAAAAGATATACGTGAGTTTGTGAAAAGGTTTTACAAGGGCACTCCTGCCGCAAAATGGAAGTTAGAAACAGACCCAATCTCAAATTTCTATCTATTCATAATGTACGCAATGTTAAAACGTCGTGAGGTGAGTGCTTATACGTCAACCCTTACTTTGTATATCACGAGAGTATTTACAAACTTAATATACAAGCAAATTCAGTATTGTAACAAAGATGTATTTAAGTATACTCTAGAGAATCTTGCAAAGACTCATCTTTTTGTCAGAGAAAAAACTATCGCGAATGCGCTTCTTTTTATGACAAGGGAAATGGATAAAAAACACAGAAAAAATTTTATTTCCCCAACTGTAGATGGAAATGTTACATTCATTAGAGAAGCTAGAACAAGAGTATCTCAAAGTATTAAGAGTTTTGCAGAACTATATTATAGAGCTTCGAAGGAAGGGCTTGCGATTAGAGAACCATATGAAGGTGAAGAGGGTGATGAACAACAATATCAACAATTAGAGAGAACTTCAAGAGTTGTTACTGATGTTGTTAAAAAGATAACGGTCTACAAAATTACAGATCGTAAAGCTGTTGATGAAGCTAGGGCGTTGACAAAAATTAGAATATCATTAGCAACACTGATTTCAAATAATATCCGCGACGTGAAATACGCAGACAATATAAGAACAATCTTAGAATTGTTTTTGAAAGGTGTAACTTCGGTTGACTCGATTTGCGGAAAGTCTTATTACGGATATGTCAGTGGGTTGATGGCTGTAAAGAGGACTAAAGCCAGGGTCTACTTTAAACAACAAGTTACTTTACTTTTAAATCAAGTTATCAAAACTTTGAATTACCAAAAGCAGTACGATGATTTAACAAAGCAAACCCAAGCTCTAATCAATAAATATCTCGCCTATTATATCACAATGATCTTTAGAAATACTGCATGTTAGGGCCACACAAAATTATTTTCAGCATCCTTCTGTTCTTGTGTAACCCTTGTTGAAGTCGGATCACTTGCAGTTTCAGTTTGTTTATTCTGGGTATTTACAGAGTTGACTGTTTTCTGATTTGTCTTTGTTGGTATTGCTTTACCATGATTATATTCTCTCGATTCCCAAAGAATCTCTTCTAGGGACTTTCTTATTCCTTCCTCCCCAAACAATGATTCCTGAGTTGCTATAAAAGGATTGTATAAACCCTTCCCTTGTCGATTAGGGAGACCAGGACCGCCAATTCCTTCAAGATAATTTCGAAGAGTCGGACGACTATCTTTGAGTACACTTCCTGTAGTTTCTGTCAAGACACTGTTAAAAAGACTTCCAAAGTCTATTCTTACATCAACTACACCAAGATTTTGATTCCATGCAATACTTTGTTGGTCGCCACCTTTTATCACAGCTACACTACTTACGTAAGCAGCGCTCAAATGAAATATTCCGGGTGCTCTTACTTTACATAGATAAGGCCACTTGTATGCAGATCCAACGTCCTTATCTGATTGAGGTAGTGTAAGAAGTAGTAGAGATGCTATCGGACCTACAATAAATTTTCTCGTGGACTCTGCATTTCCTGGTGATGGGTTCCATAATCTAATTGTCATTGTATAAGACGGAGAAAATGTACTATTCTTCCATACTTGAGGAAAGTCAAAACGACCACCTGTTGCTACTGCTTTTGTTACATTCAATATATTCTGAGCAACTTGTTTAGCTCTACTTCCTTTTATTTCTCCAGCTTTTTTCGTCAGGGCAGTTTCTGCGGCTCCAGCTTTTCCCTGTACCCAACCTATAAGATCTGCGAACTTTCCTTCTCCAGCAATCTCCTGCATCACATCAGCTGTTTCACCTGCACTGCGTGTTCCAAGAATTTGCATAACATCAGAAACTCCACCTGAGGCTACCTTCGCAAATCTATCTAGAAAGGTTTCACCAAACTCATTTGTAAACGTATCCGTTGGAAAGGAATCCGCTAAAAATGCAACTTGAATATCACCGCTCTTTTTTGTAAAACCATGATCTTCTAACAACTTTAAATAAGATGGCGGTTCTTCTTCCAATCTAAATAGTGAATGCCCTTGTTCAAACTTGGGAACACAAGGTGTAATAGTAGCTTGTGGCATTGTGTTATGTATAATGGGTGCTGTAGTCTCTGTCGTAGGTGGCAAACCATATGTAAACTCAATGTCAGTTAAATTTCCTGTTTCTTTAGCCATCTCAATCTCCTTACGTTAAGTTCCCAGAAAGTACTGCATTTAATTCATTGCCATAAAATACAGCTCCTCCTGGACCAGAAGCTCCTCCACCGCCATTTACATTAGTAACTTGTGTAGACTGTGTAGAGTTATCTATAAACGATGACATCATAGCAGCTTGTGACTTAGTTCCTGATTCCACAGCGCCACGTATTCCATTTATACCGCTAATCATATCTGAAGTCATATTGGCTCTCATTATATCTCTTCCAGCGCCAAGTGCGGCAACTTGATCTCTCGAAACACCTTGTCTTCTAAGAGCTTCATTAACTTCCCCTGCTGGAGTAATCTCAATGAACTCACCAGCTTCCGTTCTTATGAGTGGCGTACCTTTTGTAGCCATTCCTTTGAAGCCTCTATGAGCGACTACTTCTTTTGGAAGTTGTCCAATTTCATGTTCATATCTTGCTTTAGCAATTTCCCATACTCCAGTCATTCTATCGCTAATATTTGCTACATATCCTTTCAGTACATCAATGCCATCAAATACTCGTTCTTTTAACATTCTATAATATACAGTTGGATTTTTAACAGCATCAGCTGCAAAATCTTTCGCTTTTATTGCAGATTCTTTTACAGTTGCAACTGCTTTATCTGTTGCTTTTCTAGCTGATTTTCCAAATTCTGCAGCAGCTACAAGAGTTCCTTCCCCAGCGGTTTCTATAGCTGTATCCATAGCAGTACCGGTTGGCTTTCGTCTTTCTGCTATCAATTCTTTTGCAAACGCTTCATCTTCAACAACTGTATAATTTACTGCACCGATTTTACTACCTTTAGCTTGTTCTAGAACTTGTTTTCTGGCGTGGGCTTTAGCTATTTTAAGAGCCTGGACGTATCCACGATGTCCAATGCCCATTGCGCCACCGTATCCTATAAGTTGCTGTCCATTTTCTTTTAATGTTGCCCAAGCCTGTACCGCAACATATCTCTTTGTTGTCTCTGCTTTCACCTTTTGTTTCGCACCTTCTACTTTTTCAGTGACGGTTGCCTTTGCTTGTTGAACAATGGCATCTCCTTTTTCTAGAGCACCTAACGCATCAGGATTTGATTTAATGAACTCAGCAGCGGCTATAATATTTGGGTCTATTTGATCCCTTTTCATTTTCAAAATAGAATCAGCTACTTTAACTAGAGCTTCTGGGTTATTCTCAAGATATTTTGCGGCTGCTTGTGAACCAACGCCTAAAATAGTACTTCCTGCAAATTGAGAAATGATTGGTAAGTAATCAGCAAGACCTTTTTGGAACTTTCTAGTTTTTGCTGCTGTACCTCTAGAAAGTAAGTATTTCTCCCCTGTCAATGCTCCTCTGGCTTGAGTCTCTAATTTTTCTTTTGATAATTTTTTGCCTTTTGATTCAACATATTTTAAGAAAGCTTCTTCTCTTCGTCTACCATACTCAGTTGCATTTTCAGTCCAACCTTTACCACCAAACCCACCTTTTTCTAACCACTCTGCACGAAGTCTAGTTAACTGAGCAGAACCATAACCAGCATATCGGTCAAAATTTTCTACGAAGTAAGCATCTTGAGCAGATTCAATTTCATCAAACAATGTACTTCTTGTAAGAGAACCAAAGTCTTTTCGTCTTTTAGCTTTCATTCCTTGCATCTGAGCTGATGCAGAAATCATTGTTCTGGCTTTTATAACTTTCTCTTTGTCGACTTCTTCTCCAAGTTGGTATCGTGAAATAAGATCTTGTGCTTCCCTAATACCTGTCACATGCTGTTTAGTACTTCGCTTAGCCCTCTCTTCCGAACCCTTGACAAGTGGCTTGACAATGTATGGTTCGATAATCAGTTTATTTAGGAGAGTCCCAACACCATATCCTGCTGCACCAGCCGCTGCAATTCCACCACCAACTCCAAGGATAGCTTTCAAAGGTCCAACTTTACTAACAAGATTAAAGAAACTTGTCATACTTTTAAGACCCTTTGCGATTCCCCAAAATTTACCTAACAATTTTGGGATGCCCATAATACCCATTCCAATTTTTGTAAACAGGTTCATGAACCAATCTTTTCCGCTTTTTAATCTGGTTGCAACAGATCCTAATTTTTTAGATGATGCTCTGGCAACTCTAAGTTGCTTTCTTTGTCTTAAGTATTGATCTTTTTGAAGATTTAAACTTCGTTTTTGAGTCTTATGCAAGTCTTCAAATTCATATAATTGTTTTTCAAGTGTTCTTACATTTTTCTTTCTTTTCTTTCGTTCGTCCCACCATTTACCAACTCTCCCCCAAGTCTTCTCTTTTAACCAATCTCTAGTACCTTCAAGTCCACCTTTTACAGTTCGTTGTTTTGAAATATAATCAACCCATGCTTTGTCACCATATTTTTCTCTTAATTTCTCTTCTGTTCTTCTACCACCCCATTTCACTGCTTCACCAGCTTTTCTTCCCATCCATTTAGCGCCGCCACCAACAGATCTTTCTTTGGTCATAAATTTTACAAACGGTGAATCTTCACCAAACATCCAACCGAGACCTGAACCAATCTGTTTACCTAACCACTTTATTCCCTTGCCCGCCCATGTATAAGTAGCCGAAGCTTTTCTAGCTTGAGTTCTTTCAATTTTAATTCCTTCTTTCTGAGCCATTGCTGTTGTTGCTTCAGCAATGTCATTTAGATGGCGAGTTTGAGTGTCTAATTCAGTGTATAAAATTCCATGAATTGCGCCCAGCAGAGAACCCATATCAACAAATGGATTTCCCGTTAGCCGTAATCCTGACGTTCTTCGTTTAAAAAGAGCAGTTATTGGAAGTGCTACGACCTTTAATGCAGCAACTCCAATTCTATTAAATGCTCGAATGAACGGACTTCTTGCTAAGAAGTTCTGCCAAATTGTAGAGATAAGACGGAATGGATTTACAATAGTAGCGATACGAGCAGTGGCTTCAGCAATTCGCTCTAACGGAGCTCCTCGTCCTTGTTTTTCTGCGAGCGCGTCTTTGACAGCATCTCCAAGAATATTCTTTTGGACATGTGGTTGCATCGCCAACTTTTGCTCAATATCAAGCGACTTTTTCTGGAAGATTTTAAATCCAGAAGCGATAACAGTTGCCAGCCGTTTAAAACCAGCAACGTCCTGCTTACTCTGCACCACTTCTCCAGAATGAATTTCTGCGAGTCCGCCTTTTTTGACGTACCCACCCCTTTGCATCTTAGGAGCTGCACGTTTGGCTTTTTCTATTGCTTCTTTTTCTCGCTTTGCCGCTTCAGTTACACGCGCTGCTCCCCTCTTTCGAGAAAAGAGATCACGAATTCCCGCTACAAACTCCTTTCCTTTTTCCCAACCAACCATCGCAATTTGCTTAAATTTGAATGCGACCGCGCCAAGAGCCTTGTTAATACCAGCTTTCATTTTTGCGATCATATTTCTGAATACTGTGGTTTCCATCATTTTAGCCACAGCATAACCAAGGAGGGGAGTAATTCTTCCAAGGGTAGTGGTTACAAATGCGCCCTTATTCCAGTTGATGTCTTCACCAACAGCTTTTGCATATTCTCCAACAGCGCCAGCTGCTCCTACTGAGATTTGTTTAACACCTCTTGCGGTTTCAGCTGTTATGTTTTTAACACCTATTGCTAAGGCTTCGGTGGCACTTCCTAAATTTTTAAGTACACGGTCGATTGATGATACTGCTTGTCGAGCACCTTTCGCCGTACCGTACCTCTCTTGGACTTCTAAATCCTGGGCACGTTTTGCGGCTGCTTCTGCTCTTGCAGCAACGGACGACGTAACATTACTTATATTTTGTATCCGTTTGTCAGCTTCCCTTTCTAAGGCGTCTTGCCTTTTTTTGTTTTCATCAACCATCTCGAAATCCTCTTATATTTTATGAAATGCTCTATAAACTTTGGACATTCTTTGTGTAAGCTCAGCGTAAATGCAAATAATCTCTGAAGGATAAAACATCTCTTGGACCATCAGACTTGTATTTCCCTTCACACCTAGTCCTCTTTCATATCCTTTTCTTAATCCTTGATAAATATGGGCATAGTCTCTTATTGACTTATAGAATCTCTCTCCATGGAAAAAATATAATCGAATATAATCAATATAATCTTTTAGAGATTGGTCAAATTTCTCCATAGATAATGTAGAAAAAGGTCTTAACTCTTCATCCATCAATCTTAAATACTTTTTAATTAGCGGCGCAGGCGATGGATTCACAGGAAATTCAAATGATTTAAAAAGAAACGAAATAATTTTTTGGCTCGCTTTAGATATATCCCCTTTTGTCTGGAATATAAATTCAAACATTGTATTATAATATGTTATTAATTCTTCTCGAAATAGAGACACAAATGATCCTCTTTGATTACTACAAGCCATGTGCATGGATTCATGAACTGTAAGACTTGCTAGTAGATTATTCGATGCAAAACCAAATGACATGTTATTATCAATTAGAAGATAAATTTGGTTCTCTCTATTTGTAAAGAATCCAGCTATACTTTGTGCACCTCTAGGAGCGAAAATTTTAAATGTTATGAGTCGAAAAATTCCCTTATTGATCCAACATGGTATGATTTTTTTGTCATCCACCATTCTGCCAATATCATCAGCTATATTTTTTGTACGGGACATTTTATACATTGACTCTTTATATCTTCTCTTTAGAGCATCCGATGAATATAACTTCCACCCATCTAAATTAGCTACAAGGTATGTATTAAATGGAAGAGCAAAAATCTCCTGTTGTAGCTGCTGATTGCACTCTTCAATATATTCTGGAGGAACATCTCCTGGAAATAATGCGTCTTCAAACATTGGTAGCTCCTTAATCTCTATCAACCCCAACTAAAAAGTCAAATGTATTTATATTACCTCGATATTTATCTTTTCCTAAGTTGTTCTTAATGTCATGAATGATTGAAGCATTTGATGGTTTTCCTACATGTATATCATTCATCCCAAGCACATTTTTCAACAGCGCGGAATTTACAGGATTTGCATAGTCAACATAAGGTGGATCATATTTCCTCACATAAAATGCTAACGCTGTAGCGAGTGCTAAGTCGTCGTGACACCCCGTATCAGCTTCAACACGACCACTAGGTTTCGTGATTAATCCGACGAGTTCTAAGGCGAGTCTAGTAGATTGAATGCACTCTGGAAACTCAGTAACTGTAGAATATAAAGCATCTATCATTAATGGTCTTGACTTACCTGTCGTTTGTAATCCTGGTAATTTTTTGTTACCTCTGGACTCACTATAAACCATCGTCATGTATTCACTGTTGTTCATCTCTTCAACAACTTGGTTTCCGTACGAGTTCGATTCTATAACTAATGTACCAGGATATTGTGCAGCTACAACCTTAACAACTTTAACAAAATCAAGTACCTTACACTTTCCCTGATACTCAAATACTTGTTCTAGGGTCTGGTTGTTCCATACAGTAATAGCAGACTTATCAGCACCATGTTCTGGCGCCGTATCAATTCCACTTATATAATGAGTTTTTGGTTCTGGTTCTTTAAATCGCCAAGCTTCCCCACCAAATAACTTGAGTTTTTCTATTGGATTAATCTTGATCTCTTGAAGTTGTTGTGTTACAGATTCGTCAAAAAATGATCCAATAGATGATAAGAATTTTAACTCCAACTCCTGTTGAATTTTACGAGGATCATTATCAAACAATTTACATTGTGTGTCATACCAACCCTCATCATCAGCTAATTCTTCTACGTCACGCCAATGGATAACAAAAGGATGAAAGATATCATCCCCGGATACAGCATTTTGATATCTCTCAAAGAACCATTTTCCAGGACCTACGGTTTTATTTGGCGTGGATAATATAATCGTACCATAGGGAACGTTTTGCTTTTTCGCATGCATCTGATTAGTTGATAACGCAGATACCATACTTGTCCAAGCCTCATCAAGAAACTTGATAAATGCAGCTTCGTCAATTACCAAAAATGTAATAGCTTTACCACGAAGAGTTTTTTCTGGAGCATTTGGGTTTACTGGAGATGCGTATACTTTTGCACCATTTGTAAGAATAAAAGATTGTTCCGTCTTCTTATCAAAGTTAGCACCCATCCACTTTGGAAGTTTCTCCATCATAGCTCGAATTGCACGAGCAAAATCTGTTGCTTCCTTTCCATCTTTTGAAATAATACCTACCACTGCATTATCAAAGAAACAACACAACCAAACAATATAAGCCTGTGTAATTGTAGAGATTCCAATCTGTCTAGATTTAAGAACTAGTACGTAATGTTTATTGTTTATCAGTCGAATTAGTTTAGATTGGGGTTTGTAAGGATGGAGAAGAACGTCTCCGCCAGGCATTTCAATTAAAATATATCTACTACAAAAATAGTCGAAGGAAGATTTACAACGTATGAACTCCGCAACATATTCTTCTGCATCTTTCCTTAACTTAACAATTTGCTCTTCTATCATACGAACCCCCTTTTTTATTTGTTCTCAACAGGATCATATATAGAAGATAGATTTATATATATTAATAACTGAGAAAACATATTGTTTTCTCTTCTGCTGACCTATAACTAAAGGAGGTTTCGGTTGGCTTAGGCACGCCTCGTTTGTCGCAAGGAGGAGTATTACTAACCTAAACTGCGCAGAGGAAGGAAATGTGATGTACAAACGAGAAATTGTTAACAAAGGTCATGATGGAGGACAATTGAACATTCACCAAAAATTTGATTTGAAAGGAGGTACCATGATTTATTTACAAGAGGCTAAAATCTACCGGACTCTAACCCTTACGTAGTCTATTGTACCACCCCCATCTTTTTATAGAAAAAGGTGGGATTGTCCCCGAAAGGGGACAGTCCTTTATTGTCCGATTGTTCGATTAGTTCTTGCAAGCTGTAGTCTTGCGGTCGACGTCCAAATTCCACCATCTCGAATTAGAACAACATCAGTCGAGAATAATATATAATTTCCACTTAATCCCTTATGTTCTAATGTTGTAGTTTTCAGCTTAACTGGGCGACCGATATTCATTAAGTATGTTAATTTAATATTTCGATCTAGTTGAAAGCTTATTCTTGACAAATCAAATATCTTCTTAGCCACCATCGCATTTGCGAAAGTATCTTGTGTTTCAACACCGCCATGTAAGATGTAATATTTTTTTCTATGATCTATTTCTGCTCCAACCGGTATGTCTTTTCGTTGATCTATAATCCCGAATCTTCCACAAATATTTGTGAGATCTTGTTGAACAACCGCATATAGTGAGTCGCTTGGCAAAACAATATGATTGATATCATTTCCTATTACAGCAAATTTTGTGTTACCTACGTAGGTTGTTTGGAGGTTATCATATGTATAATAAGTTCGATCTTTTAGACTCTTAAAAATAGCATCTTCTGGGTTTGCACTTGTGGACAAATGATAGATTGTTAGTCTGTCTTTTGAACTTTTAATTCGATAGGATAAGTTCATTACTTGTAATTCATTATCATGTTTACAAAACACAGCACATGCTCCATCAAATAATCCATAGGTATCATCTAGGTAATTAATAGCGCTATATAATGTAGTTGGTGGCACACACAACTGTGGTACCTTATTTTTGTTTTGATTTGCAGAATCATATTTAATTGTTGTATTAGAAGAAAACTCAGACACCAGACTCTCAATAACCTCTTTTGGAGTTTTTGGATCTTCTACAACACCAAATACTTCATTTACAGTTGTAGTCATTGATATGTATGGTTTTCTTGGTACGGTTAGTAATCTTACTGTAGTTCTATCAAGAGTATGTTCAAGACCTGGTGCAGCCATTGCATCCGTGACAGGCATCTCAAATTCAACTGAAATTAACATCAAATCAAATTCTAACGTATCCTGCGGTTGAGATCTCACAGGCTCTGAAGCAGTATTTTGTTGGAGAAGTTCTATCTTTAATTTGATTGGATCTTCACCAGATAGAGATGGGATGATTGCATCTTTTGCTGCGATATTTAAAATGATCTCTATGTTCGGATATGCTGACGCAAGAGAGGAAGCAATTCTAACTCCCGCCAAATCATTTGTATATGTTAAATCCTTAATTCGAAGATCAAGAAAGAAATTTACAGCGGGTTGGTTTATAACTCCTTGAGCTTCACTAGAAATTTTTTCAGGCAACTTAGATCTCCTTTGACTTTATTTTTTGTTCAAAAAATATAACAACAAAAAATGGACCCCTCAGATATATTCCGAGGGGTCCAATTTCCTAATCGTCATCGAAGTCGCTAACATCATCAGCGATATCACCTATCGCGTCGAGTATTGACCGACCTGTTCTTTCTTTGACTCTTTTATTGACATACCATACGATCGCGCACAGTATACCAATTCCAATCAACCATTTCATGTTTCACCTACCCTTGGAGTTCGGACAGAACCTCCAACATTTGTGGAGGAACTACCAGAACTCTCTCAGCCATATTCTCCAGAAGGAGCTTGGCGTTGAGGTTTTTCTCCATCGTGCTAAACCGGGTAATCGCATGGAACATTTTCCAGCTTGTCATGGGCGTATCACCCTCTTCCCCGTCGTGCATCTCTTCGAGGATTGCGGACAAAGCTTCCCGCCTTTTCTTACCAGCAGACCGTTCAATCACATCCAGCGTAGCGAGCATCTCTTGTTCGGTCAGTTCATTATCCAAATTCGTCTGAACCAAGTCGGCGATGTTCTCGCTAAACGCAGTGACGTATCCACCAAGAGGACCGCTTAGATCTGCTTGTGCTCCCTCAAGATGAACCTGGCGAATGTTTCCCCAGTTTTGCTTGGAACCGAACATAACATCCAGATCGTCGGAGTCATTGAAGAACAACCCGAAACTGATGTTTGCTGCCATCGTCCCATCGTAGCTATTCTTGATGACGATCAACGGATACACATCACCCACGGAGGGAATATTAGTCTCGTTCTGGACAATGATCTCATGACGAATCTGGGTTTTGTTTGCGGTAAGGTAGGAAGCTTCCCTGAAGATGGGAGAACCGGCGTCGACGATGGAGGCCTTGATCGCCTCAATGAGAGCACCATTTCCAGTAAACCTGTAGGCGTCGGAAACCAAACCAGCTCTCTTCCAGTCATCATCTTCCTCAAGACCCTTGGTGAACAGGGACAAATGCGGAACAGCGACATTGTCCATAATCTCTGCACCACCTCCGGTATAAAGAGACCTGTAAGCCACCTCACAATGCTCGTCAGCGTAGTGGTAGCACCCGTCTCCCATTTCGGTCAACCCCATATCCTCAATACGATCTGCGAAGGTCTGACGACGATTTACGACTTCATCTTCTTCCTCAACCGTTTCAATCTCGTCATCATCACCAACAGGAAAACCGTGATTCTCCAGATCTCCGGAAGCTTCCACTTCGTTCTCCTCGGTTGTTGCTTCCAACTCTTCCGTGTTCTCTACAACTTCTTGTGCTGCGTCTGCCATTTTAAATCTCCTTTCATGTTGGGTATTCTATACACCCAGTTTTTTATTGACTTTTGATAATGCTTTCATTTCTTTCTCAAGCTCAGTTGTAACTGCTCTAAGCTCTTTTGTGACCTCTACCTCTTGCCTCATTGCTTTCAGTTGTTCTTGAGCGATCTTCAATTGCTCAATCCTCTCTTGGAGTCGCGTCTTCACCTCCTCCGGCGATTCACCTCCAAAGAATAACATTATTTTGTCACCAAACTTCTTCCAGATTAACCACGCTACTATAGCAACACATGCTATTTGAATGAGGAAACCTGCATACATAGAATCCTCCTATTTCTGACGCCCCTTCTTAATGTCAATATTCAATCCCAACGACTGAAGGGTTAGCGCGTTGAGATTCGCCATAAACTGGGCGGTCTGGGCGTCAGGATGATTGCCACCTGTTCCGCCCGCTCCACCACTAATCATCATATAAGCTGGCACTTTTCTGTTTTCGAAAGCATCTGCCCACTTAGCCATGACCGTTTGATAGGTATCCAGCTTCTGTTGGAGTGCGCCGTCAGCATCGAGGATCAGTTGTTTCTTCTTTGCGATACCCTCACCGTCAAGGATATTCTTTTTCTTGTTCAGCTCAGCAGCAGCTTTGTCCAGAGCAGCAACTTCTTTCCTTTGTTTACCAGCAATCACTGCTACGTTCTTATCCCTCGCTGCGTTCAACTCACGAACTTCTTTCTCCCTTTCAGCTACAACCACAGCACGAACCTTGATTTGTTCTTCCTCGTATTTAGCTTTCGCTACTTCTGTTTTACCTTCAGCCTCAATTTGGAGCTTACGCTGTTCCGCTTCTTGCTTCTTTGCTTTAGCAGTAGCAACCGCCATAAAGGCTTCCTGTTGTGTAGCAATCTGATCTTTCACCTTATCAGCATACTCAAAGGATTTTACCTCAAAGTTTTCAAGATGAATGCCAGTCCCTTCCAACGGGTTCTTTTGATAAAGAGGTACACCCCACATGAGATTTCCCTCATTATCTACCATTTGTTTTCCAGTTTTCTCATCAATCGCAGGTTCACGTTTAATTACCTTAAACGTCTTCATAACCTTATCTCCTGAAACCAGATCCTCGACGAGACGACTTTCATCCATTGTCTGGTACAACCCGTTCTCAATTTGGTCTCTAGCCCACTCGTTGTAGTTAATTCGTTTGGATGAATAACTCTCTTGAGCTGTCATCATATTTGCGGTCATTCTGAGAGCATTACGAATTGTCGGTCGGATTAAGAGATCTCTTACCTGTTTCCAGGTTTTATAGTTGTGTTCTGTAACCAACGTCAAGGCGGTATCTTCATCTGTTGGCATCACAACACGAGCGGTCCCTGAGATCTTACACTTCGACCCATCTACAAATCGAACTTCCATAGAAAGGTCTCCGTGGGTATCAGAGTCGGTATCCTTGTCATGGGTAAAGAAGAATGTGAAAGCTTTAGGCCACACATCGATATCACCCCATAGTTGCAACCAGATACCAGGACTAGTCTTTGCGTACATTGTACCAAAGATCGCTGTCTGTTTGATGTGGTAAGTACCTCTTTCAACCGTTGTACAAATGAATGGTGCTACAAACAGCGCTATGATGACACAACCTGTGATCACCAACCATCTCTTCCCTTTCTTTTTCACTCTTCCAATAGCCTCGTCCTTGATTTCCTTTGCTTTCTTTACTGCTTCCATTGGATCCATGTCGTCCATTCCAGGTATCTTCGACATTCTAATAACCTCCTTCTCCTTGAATCACAATAATATGATCTGGCAAATCCATGTCATTCAATCCTTCATCTTGAATGACTGCCTCTATTACCTCTCCCTCATTACTGACGTTGAGGACGTGGATTACACCGCCATCGTCAATAATCTTACAACACTTTTCGTAGTCCTCTGTTCGAGTTTCAAAATCCCCATACCAGTATTCCCAAAAGTCGTGGAGTTCCTCTCTTGTTTCGATTGATTTCTCCAGGAAGTCTCGGAGATTTACTGTAATGGTCACCTTCCCAATTGCGTCATCAATGTCACCTCTCATATCTCCAATGATAAAAGATGTAGATGATGAGTTGGTTACGAAATCAAGTTTCTTTTTCAAGCTATCACTCCTTCCTTGAATGTCCATAGTTCTAACCACATCTTATGGTACATTTTGAGTCGGTTAATGTCCTTCTTTTCTAACATTCTTTTAAATCTTATCACCTCCATATTGTGACTTAGATCTTCCATCTTAATTCTTACTGCTCTTTCATCTCCTTTCAATCTATCATAATACTCCCTTACAGTTTCACCTTCTCGTCTTGTCAACGCATCTACCGTATTTACGACCTGTATTCCAAAACCAAATCTCCATAAATCATCAAGAGTATAGGATGTATCTTCTATGAGATCGTGTAGTACAGCTGCCATTTGATCAATAGGATCAGTAAATCGAAACATAACTGTAAGTGGGTGGAGTATATATGGGCGTCCTCCTTTATCAAGTGTATACTTATGAGCTTCAGCTGCGATCGCTATTGCGTGAGACAGCCGCAACTCTTCTGATTGTTCTGCTAGAACTATGGGATCATCCCAGTCGATTTCATTCATTCTACCATCCTCTCTTACAACCAATACATTTCCAGTGAACTTCTGGATCTGCAACCATCAACATATCACAACCACAATCTGGACACATCATTGGCGAATCATATATAGATGGTTTTTTCTTAAACAATTTCTTTAACCATTTAAACATATTCACTCCTTTTCATAAGAAGTTGGGGGTTACTAGCTATTGTTAAAGGATTAGACCCCCGAGCATCTTTCCCAAAGGACGTCACAGTAGCAAAACAACTTTACGCACGGGACTATCTGTGACTCACGCATAGCTAGCAGACGTGGCATGAAACCCCCATGCAACCTACCTGCAGAGGCCGTGTACAGGTAGGATCCCAGCTAACCTATGCAGCAATCGCTCCGCTGTAAATCTGACCAAGATGTGTAATGCACTTCTTACAGAATTTTCTCGGCATTCCATTTCCGATCCACTTCATTTTAACCTTATGAATCTTTTCACACTTGGGACATTTGCATGCAACCCATGATTTCCCATTTTTAAAGTCCATATAGTTTTTCTTTTTGTATTTATTTCTTTCCTTTTTGTGGTTGTCACGAAACCAAATTTGGGAGCATCTATCTGAACAGAATACCAGTCGATTTGTGTTTCGTATATCTGCTCCACAACGTTTACAAACGCCTTGCTTCTTAGGCTGCTTCTTTTTCGCCATTTGAACTCCCTTCAGGAAAGTATTCTAATGTGCATTCCCACGTCCGCAATTCTTCAACTCTAACTAACCCACAGTCGAAGCAGGTAATTGTTCTTTTCGTTGGACTTACATATACTCGTTCCGCCATTCCATTACATCTACTGCAAGTGGGATCGATAATCCAATGTGATTGTTCCATTATCGAATCCTCCTCGCTTGAAATCTGAGATAGATATCTCGTCCATCATATTCGAAACTCTCTGTAATTGTCTCATTGATTACTTCAAATCTCCCCTCGAGATGGAAGAAATATTTTGCTCGAAGGGCTGTCCATATTGACGCATGAGGACATCCGGGCTCATTGAGTAACTCGGTAGTCAGTAATATGTTGTCCGCTTCAAAATTCGGACCACCAGGTACCTCATTAATAACCATTCTCGCCAACGTTGTATAATTCGGAACAATGATGTCCACAATTCCGCCTATCTTAAGACATGTCGACATAAGATAGATGAAATATGGAACTTGTGTAAAACTCACATGTTCAAGAAATCGATAGCAAGTAATGACGTCAAATTGAAGTTTAGTTCGTTCCATAAACCTGAACGCATCCTCATTACAATGTACTATCTTTTTCCTGTCAATATGTGGAACTTGACGTATCCATAAACTGTAGATACTTTCAACATCTTCTGGAGAAGATGCTCTATAATACATCGTGTCAAGATTTACCACATAGTGGGCTGGGGGCGACTTCAATCCCAACGGGTCCATTTTTCCAGCTGCGATATTTAATACTACTGGTTCCATGCTATTCTCCTTTTATCCATCCCATCTACAATCTTCCAACCAACCAATGTCCTCCATTGTAAATTTTCCAAACTGGTTAAGAAGATCAAGAATTCGTTGTTTGAATTCACGTAGTGTTTCGTCATCATTCATTTTTTGCGGGTGCATTCCTACGAACAATTCCCTATCACCATACGGGTCGGAATCACATTCAAGACCCAACTCTTCGAGCATCGACCTAACTGCTTCAATTCCTTCGTAATCAGATTCAAAGAGTTCATCTACAGACTTATAGTCAAAGCTATATCCCTTTTCTTTATGCCACGCAACTGCTCTGTCAAACGCAGTTTGTTTCATTTCGTCAGGGATATTAAATTCAACCCCCATCGCAATAAAAGAAGTACTACTTGAGTTTGTAACAAAATCAGCTTTCCTTTTCATCCTTCCCTCCCCTAACATTCTTGTCCGATAAAGATTGATCCACTTGTTCCTTCAGAAACTGTCTCAAAGTCGTTAAGTGTAATGTTATCTGGTGTAAGTCCTTTTAGTCTATCGAGATGTAAGGCATTACGAACTATGTATGTTTCCTCAGCATATATCACTAAGCCACAATGAGTACATACAATATATTTACAATCACCCACTCTATAGATATCTGAAGCTTCCTCGCTACATTCAGGACATTCAGTTGTTATTCTACCCCACATCTTTAACCACCTCCAATCTTTCCATCCATGAGTTTCTTAAGAGTTCCATCTGACACATTCGCAGCTTGTACAAAGATATCAAAATCCTCTCTAGTCATTTCAAAGTTTGTTACAAATTTGTGAATTGTCATCATATTTGAACTGGCTCTGATTTTGGAAGCCCAAAGTGCAGCATCCAACTCTTGTAAACCCACCGCTTCAATCGCTTCTCGGTAAGTGGTTTTCCATAACTTGTTTTTGTACATTGATTCAGCAAGGCGGGATTTAGTAATTTGGTCTGGCGTAATTGTGATTACAAAGTCGCATGATAACTTTGGTCTTCCGCTATCAGCGCGTACAGTTCTAACACCAATGATATGGTGGTATTCTTCTTCCATAAGATTCCCTCCGACGGAAAATGGGGGAGTAGAGATCACCTTCTCTACTCCCCCTGTCGTTTATATTCATCATCCATTTATATGTTTCAAGCATATAATGCAAGTGGGTGCGAACACCCGAATATCCACCCAACTATCGCATCTATGAATACTGGACTTCAGTAGGACACTGACCTCTCCTCTTCCATTGAGGTACTGGGCGTTCATAATAATACCAACATTTTGATACTATTATGGCCGCCCAGGTCGGACTTGAACCGACAACCGAGGTAAATTGTTTGAGTCACAGCACCATGTGTCAACAGTTGAATGCGTGATAAGTTTGGCTGGTGCAATAAGATAAGTATAAGCGGCTGCTCAAGGGCCCGTTTATAAACTCTCCGGGGGTTTCATCTAATTTTTATAACCCCCTTCTCTGAGTATTTATCATATTTAATGTGAGCCTCATGCCGCGTAGATGATAAGTATAAGTATAAGCTTAACCAGCAATGTTAAACTGTTATTTCATAAGTGTTCTCCTCTACAGGTTAGTCGATTATAAACTCTTCCATTTATAATATGTTCTAACCTGTAAAAATGGTTTCACGACTTTATCTGTAACCCTTCATTCTCTGCTCTTTCTCAAACCTGATGTTGGCTCGACGAATGAGCTCGTCGGAATAAAGATCCGTATTGAATGTTACAAAGCTCTTGATGATCCACCAAATCGCTTCAAAGAATCCCATGTTCTATCTCCTTTCTATTCACCCAGAATGTATTTGAACAAGACTGCTCCAATGTTCCCCTTGACAACTTCTTGGGTATTTGCTCGCTGTCTCGCTTTCTTAACAGCGCGGTATAGTTTGTCAAGTCTTGCGATCAATGCAGATTTCTCAGCAGAAGACATCATTCCACTCCACTGGTCAGCCACATAACGACCAACAGGAACATCCTCAGTCCATTCGCGGACCTGAGCAGGGTGATGTTCGGTAGCAGGTACCATCACATTGTGCTGATATCTCTTTTCAGTCTTCATTGTGATGGTAGAATCCTGAGCTTTATAAACCCCAGCTCGTTCCGTAGGATCCTCGATCCAGGTAGGTCCCTGAGCCAGAGTAGGAATAGCATCAAGAACTCGTCTCAGTTCTTTCAACTCCGTCTCGAGTTCCAAAAGAAAATACACAGGAATATTTGTTGCTAGGGTTTCCCCATCAACAACAATGTCAGCTTGCGCCAACTGTGCAGTTCCTTCTTTCTGGACCTTGGCGTCCCAGAACTTAATGAAGGATTTCTTCATGTAAGTCAGCTTCTCCATTACCGTAGTGGTAAGAGATTTGGACTCAGACATTTCCTCCTGTTTTCTGGAGTCCTCGAACATTTCGAGTCGTCTGGAAGATCCTTGGAAAAGAGAAACATTCTTTCTGAATGTGTTCTCAGTTTCAATCTTAATTTTATCCTTGGCTCCCTTGAGGTCACCAACAACAGCCAGTACTTCATGTAGCGCGGGTTTTTTGTTCGCCATTTTCTCCTCCTTTAACTGTCTCGTTCGACTGAAAAGTCAATTAGTTTAAACCCGTAATCCAAAAATCCGCCAATGTGATGTCTCACTAACATATCTCTCATGTACCTTGGAATGTCATCTTGACAATTGTACATTGACGTACCATCTAACACCTTGAAAACACCTGGAACGGCTCCAGCATGAACCTGGAGTGCTTCCCAAAAGTGCATGTTGTTCTTACCTTCTCTTGAGTACGTAGTTTCTTTCATATAGTGTTCTAAGTACTCGTTAAAGTTCTTTCGAAAGTCCTCAACATCAATATTCTCATTTGTAGCTTGCAAGATCATCACAAATGACGCTGAGGAACTATTAGTTACGAAATCTGCTTTCTTTTTCATGAATCACCTATTTTGTTCTGTAAATATGACGAGATCGTCGTCATTCACAAATATCCTCCTTCCTTTATAATCCATTACGACTCCGAGTCCATCGCCCCAAACTTCGCCGTGGTTATCTCCAAAACCCATTTGAACGACTGAGAGAAGACCTCGATCTTTAGCGCCCTTAATTAATCCGATGATTTGTTTTATCTCAGAGATACTATCAGTAATCCACTTCTGCTCCCAATCCTCCACATCATCCTCATACATTTCTTCCCAAGATCGAATATCTGCAGTCCTCCTAGCTAGAAGGTCATTGATATATTCAACCTTTCCACTAAAGTCCAGACTGGAGAGTCTGCCACTCAAGAACTTGTCAAGTGCAGCAATCACATCCTCTACGGTGCATTCATGAACTGTTCCTTCATCATCCCACTCAGACTCGTAATGTAGATCAAATAGTTGTTTTCTGGCTAGGAGAAGATCAAAGAGATGTTTCTTATCAGTTCCTTTGAATATAAATGTAAATGATGTACTCGAACTATTAGTTACGAAATCGGCTTTTCGTTTCATGTTAACACATCCTTATTCCGAAAAATACAGACGCATCTACGCCGTTTGGAATCCCAAAAAGTTCTCTGATTTCACCATTGTTTTGGACTTCAAGGAGATCTTTCATAGCGATTTCTTTGGTATCATCTTCAATATCTCCACCACCCCAGTCAACACCAACAATCATATGGTCGTCATCTTTGGCGCCCATCTCACGACCTAACATAACCTCAATATGTAATCTCTCCTGGTCATCCATTGTCCGTTCCCAATCGAAGTAACCATCTTCGTCTTTATATTTGTCCGGAAGTTGACTTTTATGCAACTCCCATCCAACGATTAGAAAACTACAAGTTGAGCTGTTGGTAACAAAGTCTAATCTCTTTCTCATGAACTCCACCTCACTTTCTCCATGTCAATTCCAAGTCTCTCGAAGAACTGGTACATATCAAAATTGTCCATGAAAGTAGTACCCTTTATTTCGGATACGCCAGATACGATGTTCCAGTTGTCGTCGCCAGCCATATAGAAATCATCCCAACCCAAACATTCACAAAAATCTTTATAATTCATGATAGCAAATTGCTGGACTGGAGATAGATCACATAAACTTATTACGAAACTGGATGACGAACTGTTGGTAACAAAGTCTAGTTTTTTCTTCATTTTTCTTTCCTTTTAAAATATCCCTCCATTCCAATCCCAATCAAACTTCCAAATGCCCGCGATAAGACCACCTCCCATCACCGCTGTCCAAAATAGACTTATATCTTCATAATGATATTTGATGACATATAGTGCTACTGCGCAAATACCAAGGGAAGCTAATCCTTTTCCAAGACCAATCAACCCATGACCAATTGCTCTAACGCCAACCGTCCGTTTCAAAAGGGCATTGATTTGGTCTTGATCTAAGAGTCTTTCTGAATCCTTTGAATGCAAGTCCGTCATTCCATACTCTCCTTATTCCGTGATGTTTAATATCACTTCCATATTCATCATGGTTTCCAAATGAACAAGGAACAAGTCTCCCATCTGGTGTAATGTAACAACTCATCCTTGCACCCTCACAAGTGTCAACGTACTCCTGTTCCAACTTGTTGAGTTTTCTAAACCTCATGATATGGTTTACTAAGCAGCTATCCATCCCAACTTTAAATTTCGTTTTTGGAAGTGCAATTCCATAGCTGAATAATTCCAGCATGAGATCAGTTGGAATCCATTTCTCCAAATCTCTACCACGACCTTGTGGCTTAAACAAGAGAAATATCACAGCATTTAACTTCTCTATATTGACACGACCACTCCATGCATCTTGACCATCTAAAATGGCTATCGACTTCATGAAGTTTGGCGCAGAAAAGACTAGATGAATATTTGTTTTGACTTCTGCATCCATCAGTCTGTTTAAAGCTGAGAATGTGAACTCCTTTCCATAGTCGCTAACAGCAACAGCTCCGCAATACTTTTTGGATGATTCTATTTGTTCATCTGTAAGACCATTACCGCTGGTAGTGTAGTTTGGAATCACACCATTTTCACATGCGTATTTAATGATCTCCTCGAATTGCGGATGAAGATTTGGATCTCCACGACCACCCAACGCACATTGACATGTACCATCTTTTGCTTCGTCAATGATTTGTTTGAACAGATCCAGAGTCATATGTGGCTCCACCTTATCTCCTTGGTAACACATCTTACATTTATTCGGACAGCTACCCATAATTCCAATGTCCAGCATACTCGGAAATTCCAGAGAAAAGGGATCGTCGTTTCCATTAATCCCTTCCAATTCTTCTTCCCCGGTTTCTGTGTTAAATGAAATCCTATATTTACTTGTTTTGATTTCCTTAATCATACCTTATCCTTTCTATTCCGCAAATGAATTGTTCAACGCAACACTCTTGCAATATAGAGCTTTTTCAACCATTACATCCCTATCCTTCAGGGTAATCGGTCGACCACTCCTCACTACCTTTGACAGATAAGCCTTCGCCAAAGGACATTTAGAAATCTGTAGTTTTAAATCCAGATATTCATCATCAGGAAGAAGATCGTCCATATCATATTGAACACCCTCTTCGAATTCCTCTACCCTTGGTGGCGGTGAAGATACTACAAACGAGTCAACATACATTGGTTCTGAAACTGGCGGCGGTTCTTGTTTAGCAGGTTTGTAAGATTGTTTCTTCCAAGAGTCTTCCTTCTCGCCGCCTGTAGCAAGAGTTCGAATCTTGTCATACCACCTACCATCAATTTCACTAAACTTATTTGCGCCTCGTCTCTTTCTTGTGTCTCCTGTCCATGATTCTTCAATTGTCATTGTCACATCATTTGTAGATACTATAAGTTTAGGAATATCTCCAAACGGAATAGATGACTCATCTGGTTTGTACATTCTCTTTCGAATAGCAGCCCTTATAAATGTGAGATACTTCTCTCCCCACGCGTCTTGAACTTTACTGTAGTATGTTTTCTCCTGTTCAGTCATTTTTTCAAATGCTTTGTTTGCTAGCTCATCACCCTCAGAGTATGAATCGCAAGCAGCACACATGAAACTAAATAGAACTACACAGAGAATAGCTAGAAGTTGGTCCTTCAAACATGACCACATCTTAACCTCCTTTCACGCTTCCTCTAATACAATCGACTCACAAAATGGTCGAAGATAGAAGTCATAATATCGTTGTTTGTCAATATCAGATATGTCAATTAAATTGACTAATGACTCTGAGATCTCAGTTTCCCCATAACCCTTTAAGAAGATGATAAACTTCTTATTTTTTATTGGAATGCAAAATAGAGCTTTATCATCTCCAATTACGACTTCGTCTTTGATCTTTTGAAGTCTTGTAAATGTTGCTTCTTTGTCCGTGTTTCTAAGAAGTAGGAGTTTTGTAAACATCTTATCCATCGCCTCATATCTATGGGGAACCCCTTTGATGATAGATTCACCTCCCCATGCTATAAACTTCTGGCGATTAGATGCTATAACCATGTACTCAAATACATGACGTAACTCTAGTGGGATATATTGTGAAGTTGTTTTTTCCAACAGTTTACTAGAAACAAACCCATCATATGCTCGCAATATTAGATCGTCCTCACTAATCCCATTCAATGTAAGATACGAACTAATCGTTGACTCTGTCGTGTTCCTAAGAGCTGCGGTCAACCTAGGATTGTCTCTCATTAACTTTCCAATTTGTGTGTTTCTTTCTTGCTTATCATCCTTTGGAATTTGTGACATATCAAATCCTAGCCTCTCCATAATTACATAATGACAAGAAGATATATCATATGAGTACACATTCCGAAGGACGAGGCGACATGATTTGTTTATGTCCATATTTCACCTTTTGGAGTCGGGCGGGTAGGTGACTAGTCTACCCGCCCTTATGGGAGGAGGTGTCGACGTCTAGGATGACGCCAACCACATCAACACATCGTCGATCTGCATCAAATGGTTAATATCAGTGACTTCCTTCGCTTTGTCAGTCATCCATTTAATTGCATCCGCCTTTGTGGTAATGTCATCAATTGACTTTTGTACTTGCTTATACTGGATTTGCAAACCTTCTGCATCCAGTTCGTTTCCAAGACTCTCTTGAATAGCAGTCATATCTGGTTCGACCATATCAAGACCAGTATCTTTCTTTTTCAATTTTGTCTTGGAATACGGAATCAAACTTCCATCAACACTGATACAATACTGTGTAATCAAACCTGTCTTGACGCCATAACACTTCAAGAATCTTCCCTGACCGCAATCATACACAATTACGAACCCGTTATTGAAGACATTCATTGTATGACCTGGAAGATTCAGTACAGGAAATGTCTTCGCCTTCTTAAAGATTTCAATCTCTCTCACCAGACGACCCTCATCATTCTTTATATCTTTTGTATTCTCCACAGAGAATATCAAAGTGGCATCTGGATCAACATCTCGAATTGAAACCTTTACCGGATTCACATTCGGAAAGTTCTGATGATTTTTAGAAAACCATTCAGACAACGGGACCGTGCTAATCTCATGTCGATCTTCTTCTTCCTCAGTATCCTGCTCAGAGGGAGTTGTATCCTCTAAATCAAGAGCTGTTTCTTCTTGCACAGGAACGTCGGTCTCGTCGATCATTTGAGCCAAATTATCGTTCATTTCTTCTATTCCCTCCTTCTAGTACACCCCCTTGCAAGGTACGCAAGAGAATCTTCGCTTACCCTCATTAATATATACCACCTTATACTCGTGACCGTTCAGCATGAATTTGTCACCAATAGAAGGTAGCGGAGTTTCTTGTTTCTCCTTCTCCTCTGGTTCGGGTTCCTCAACTTTCTTCGCATCAGACCCTAGGTCTACACTGTTGCTATTCTCAACAGTAAGATCACCTTCACCTGTGAGTCTTGGCACTTCAATAGAACTCTTGATTTGTTCTACTACTTCTTCGGGAACTTCATTCCCGTCTTGGTCCTTGATCATGTAATATCCTCCTCTTGCCACTTTGGATTAACTTCGAATAAACGGCGCCACTCATCAACATTCACTACTGCATATGCTTCAAGAGCAGCGCCTGCTAAAGCCATAATTTTTATGAGATATTCATATGTGAGGACAGGTGCAGCCGTATTATTTTTTGCTTCTCTACACCCGATTAACCACGGAGGGAGACTATTTTCCCATTTGTTCGCGTATGACGACTTTGCTTTCTCTAATGTCTCTTCAATGAACTGAAGGAAACTTGCTACGTTGAGGTTTGGATTGTCCTCATACGATCCAAACACTCTTTTCTCATACTCCCTCTCTTTTAGATACAACTGGATCAACGTCTGTTTATCCATTGATTCCCCCTTGGTAATCCATAGCCATAATTTCTGACTTTTCACGAATCCGTTTCCGGATCGCGACTGCTCTTTCACCAACACTAGGTTGGAGCAGTACAAGTCGATCCCACTTGGTTCTTTTGCCTTTTGGTACATAATCCTTCTCCCACTTTGTTCCTCCAGCGATCCATGCGGGTTTTCTTTCAACACCGTCTTGTATACCATGGAGGAAGAAAGCCAACTCTGTCGCCCTGGTTGCAAACCTGAGATTAGGAATAATGGAGTTATTGAGAAGTCTTCTCCATCCATCTAACCTGACCAAATCTTCCTGGGTATCCTTAAACACTGGATATTCTCCCTCGTACGGCGGGATGTCAACCTCGACTTGTAGAGATCGAAACTTAACTGACTTACCTTGTTCCCGATCTTGCTTTGGCCACTTGGTCGGCGCACCATCACCAGTTTCTGGGAATTGGATTCCTGCCTTTTGCATTCTCTTCATCTGAGCGAAATAATCCTTCGCTTGATCGGTAAGCCTCTCAATGAGAGCTTTAGTAATAAAATAATGCTTACCGTAAAGACTTGTCCATCTGTTGGGATGCACAAAGTTCTTAAAGACAACGCGGTTTCCTGTCCACAATGAATTCTCGAACAGGAATTTGTTTTCTTCTGCAGAAGGATCCCACTCAATCCGGTTCCATCCACTATACCATGTCCCTGACGGATCGGTAAGTGAGTAGGTTCTATAATCTCCTACACTGTCAGTTGTCATAACATTGGCGTCCTTGATCCTGATTCCAAATGAGAAAACGTCTTTGTTGGACGTCAGATTCACAATCGGACCATGACGATTGGTAGAAGACGAAACTCTCTGACCTTCCTTAATCGTCTTTGGACGCATCGACTTATACGTAGGGATATTGATCACAGCGCCTCGTTCCGCAATCGTCATCAGGAAACATGCGAGATCCAGATCGGTACCTTTGAAAATCCCATCTACTATTGCTGGTCCGGGTTTCCTTGAGTACATATCAAAACTCCACCAACCTTCCACTGCCTTCACAATCTCAAATGGAGGGACTGTCTTGTCCAATACCATTTTCATAACTGGGTGATCTAAAACTTCCTTCAACGTCTTTGCTACATGCTTTCTTTCCGTCATTTTCATTCTCCTCCTAAGTGCTCATACATTTCCCTATTAGGTTTTTCATCAACTTTTTCCCAAGGAAATACAATCCAATCACTTGTTTCTTCACAGTACATCGTTGGAAAGTATTTCGTGTGGGGTTTCACGTATAAAGTAAAGGTAAGAAATCTTTTGTGGTTCATACATTCAAAGAACTCAAGAAATGTCTTACCGGTGTCAGATACATCATCCACAACAAGGAGGTATTTCTTATCCTCTTCTGTAAGAGTATAAATAACACCATCTCTATGCGTATATAGAATATCTGCAAACTTTTCTACATACTCAAGACCAAGAGCATGGGATAGATGAAGAGCGATAGCAACTCCACCTCTTGGTATACCGTGGACGAATTTTGGTTTCGGATAAACCCCCCACGCTGTAACTTCCTTTTCATATTTTCTCCTCAGAAACTCAAATAACATAGAGTAATACTGAGGATAACCCAAGTAGATTTTTTTGACTTCCATTCAATTCCTCCTAGAAGACAGTCTTCTCAATTTTCCCACCTTTGCTAGCAGGAAATCTGAATGCGTGTCCCTTGTTAGGACCTGAAATCAACATGATTACAAAACAGTGATCTCGATAAGTAGTACCTTTGTATTTCTCTCGTACGTATCTATCAATGATCACACCATATTGTCCCTGTGCGTATCGTGGTTTATCCAAATGTCTAGATATTTTAATGATATCACCTTGCTGGATATTTAGATTAGGATGTGAATTTGGTTCAACCCATTTGTATTGAAATCTATACTCGTACGGTTCTGGATTCCATTTTAACATCCTATTTCCATAAGGTTGACAAACATCCCATTGATCAGACCCTATTGGGATTCCATAATTTTCTAATCGCAGTACATTTTTTATCTCGACCACTCCCTTCAGGCATATGTCTGACCATCAACTCTGTGAATGTTTCTCCAAGATCAACTTTAAAAGCATCCGTAAAGAAGTCAATTCCCAAGTCAATACTAAACACATGCATAATCAACTCTACAATGTCATTTGTGTTGAATTTTTCAGTGTGACCCCGACGATTTTTAATAATTCTTGCTTCACCATCTGTAATCTCAATGAGTAGATCAGCTTTGGTGATTTTGTCCAAGAAAGTGTTATATGTTGGTCTTCCAGTCAACATCACCGATTACCACCTCCCTTATATAAGAGATAGGCGCCAACTCCAAAGAGAAGTCCCGAAACTAAATAAATTGGATCTATCTCCAACATACCATATGTCCCAGTTGGAATACTAACAAGCATCAATATCAGACCCAAGCGCATCTTTTTGTTCATTTTTCTGATCCCCCATAAACATTTGGATGCCCAGTCCAGCTACAATACCTGCAAGGAAAGATCCAATCACTCGATTGACCAAAAGTATTGAGACCAGAACCCCAAGTACTATGCCCGTTACGATGATTATAGCACCAACTTTTTTGTGTTGCGGCCACCCATTCCATATGTTACCTACAGTTCTCCAAGACCATTCCCACGTTTTGATGGTTCCCTTTGACAGTTTATCTACAATGTCCATTTCCACCTCCTATGGTTTGAAAAATTCTTTTGCGACCAACCAGTAAAACTTCATTCTCTTTTCAAATTGGATCTTGTCCAACCATTTGAAAATTTTTCTCTCAAGTGACTTCCATACTCCAATATCCATGAGGATTATATTTACACCCACACCTACAAGGAGACCAGCGCAGATTCCGCTCCATCTACCCCAGTTATTTACTGACGCAAACAGACCAAGAGAGAATGCATTGACTATAAGTATAACTCCCCATAGTTTTATCATTTCACCCTCTTCTTATTTCCAGAGATTCTGGAATACATCAACTTTGTTTTCCTTCAAACCCCAGACGCCGTTGCCATTTTGTTTCCAACACCTGTAATACTCTTCTCGTTGTGATTTTGATAGGATTACTCCTGGTTCTAAATCCGGACTACGTTCTCTCGTCTTGAGCAATATGTTTATCAGAGTTAAGTCGCCTCGTCTGCACATTGCATCTAACGTTTTATGTTCTCTCCAGGTACATCTCACTTGATGTAGATCATCAAATCGATGTATATAATGATGGAGTATCCAAGGTTTATCTGGATCACATTCGTTGCCGAATATATCAATTTGCGGTTTTTGAGGCATTCTCCATCCAAGCTCCAGATGCTTGAAAAGATATACTAATTGTGATCTTCCCACTTCCTGGACGAGTTTATCAATTCCAAGGAGTTCAGCAAATTTACTTCGACAACCAATTCTATTTCCTTTCGTAAATGGTTTGTCTGGATAACAATTACTCTTTGACGTGAACCAACAATCATCTCCACATTTAGGGTTCTTCAAAGAGGTAACCGGGTCTGTACAAATCCAACAATTCCGATTCTCAAGTTCTTTCAAAATCAGAATCAGTTCTTTTTCTTTGATTTTACTCGGATCTATTAAAGACCCTAAACTATATTCCCCTATCATCATTTCATCTCCTAAAGAAAGGATCGGTAATTAAACCCACCGTCTATACCTTTCCAATTAACCGCAATTGCTTCGCTGGTGTGAATACTTTCCTCATGAATACACTTAACTATCCAGTCGCGAACACCCGGCAGAGCGTCTAATTGCTCACTTATTGCTCGGATAGCATCTTCCACGAAGATCGGATTTGCACCTGCGATCCTTGCTATTTCTTGTTCATCTTCACGTTTGATTATTGGGTATGGAATCGTCGGGATCGCTTTAGTTACGCAATCAATTATATCCTCCAACCAAACGTAGTGATCACCATTCATCTCTTTCTCAGTAACGATATGAGCGAAGGACCTCTGAGCATGTGGAAAACCTACTCTTCCCCTTGAGTTTAAATCTGCACATAACTCAGCAGAACATGGACAGTAACTCGCATATTGGACTGTTACACCTTGAAAGAATCGGAACTTATCTCCATCAAAGCTATCCACGTCCGGAACTAAATGACCTTCAAACATACACTTATGAAAGATTGGGAATTGGTAATCTGACTTCGCCGACTTTCTAGGAAGTGGAAGTTCAAAATCAAATCTCATATAACTTTTCGTTGTACCCACATTCCTATTTAAGTCTGATAAGATCTGTCTTATCAATTTTTTCTTCAAGGGCAGATCTAAATATTTACGAAGAGTCCGAATCAACCTCGACATTGAGATTCCTTTGACGTCAGAGTCAAGGTTTGTTCTCATAGAAACATTCGCCGCCATCGATCTAAATCCCCCAGATTTCAGTTCAAGGGAAAATGGTACCACAACACTCTCCACTCCCACTTGACGAAGAGGTCTTTGAATCTTTGGTTTTGAGGTTTGTATGTCCGGAAGCTTCATCGTTCCCTCCGTTATGTCTTTCTGCATCCTTTTCCTCCTTTGGTTCTACTAGTTTTACAACTAGCATATATTGTCCTTTTTCTACACCCTTCTTTTTCTTAAACCTATTTGTAAAGGTACGAAAGATGCTTTTCTTTCGAAGAATGATTGTATGTGTTGTGCACCATTCGTCGGCCTCATCTTGTGTCATATAACCCTCGTTAACCAACGCAAGAACTATTGCTGTCTTAACAGAGTCATAATCACGTTCAAGCTGTTCTGTTGTATGCTGAAACATTTCAATCATTTCACCTTCTCCTTTAACATCGTATGTGCAACTGCAGGAAGATACCTAGCTGTAACACTCTCCCATCCCTCAGGACCAACCAATCCCTTAATCAGACTGGAGCTTACTTCAACATATTCTTTTGGAGGGATGAGAAATACAGTCACTAATGCTGGGTGCAGATCCTCATTGATATATCTCATGATTTTCTCATAAGCATAATCACTTGAGGATCTTATACCCCGCAATAGATAATATGCTGCTTCGTACTTCGCAAAATCTGCTAGATACTTCTTCCTTAAGAACTTAATAGATACGTTTGGTATACTTTCAGTGCACACTTGTAAGATATGGAGCCTCTCTTCTTCTGAGAACATATACGTTTTCTCAGGATTGTCCCCGATCACTACTATCAGTTCGTCGAACAACCGAGCACCCTCCTTGATCATCCATATGTGACCCATCGTTGCTGGATCGAAGCTCCCTGCATAGATGGCTCTTCTCATTAGTTTCACAACCTCCCTTCAGTCGTTGTTCAATATTTAGAGGGTAATCGAAATGCTGTTCTCGAAAACCCTTCCCCTCATAATATTGAACTTCAGCTTTCACAAAGAAGATTTTATGATATCCTCTTTCGTAAAATTCGTTTAGATTAATTCCTAAAAATTCACTTTCAGCTGCGCCTGGCCAGATCCCTGTCCATTTTGCAAACTCCATATCATGGCCACCACATCCACCACAAGTAAGAGTTTGACCCCCACAGACAGAGCATCTTTCGACGTCACAATTGTCTTTATGAATCTGGCCAGGTTTTACTCCACAGTCCGGACAATTTCTCAAATTGTTCACATCCTTACTCCTATTGTCGTAAGATACGCTTTCAGAAGTTTGACAGATTCTGCTACATTGTCACCTTCCTCTTCCAGTTTCATACCCGTGTCAATTTCATCTCGGATATATTGGTTCTTCTTATCAGTACAATCTGACTTGGTTGTCAGACATTCTGCTAAGTTAACTGGAGCGTCATGTCCAATGAGACACCCTGTTTCCATTTCACCCATTCTCTGACCGCCTCGATTCTTTCTTCCTGCTAAAGGTTGAAGTGTCTTCCTTGTGTAGGATCCAATTCCTCTTGCAGCAAGACGAGTCTCAGCAATGTGTACCATCTTAAAGAAGTACAAATAACCCACAGCAATCTCATTCTGAATGTTCTGTCCAGCCATCGGTTCAAATAGTGGGTACTCAAACTTTGTGCCTGTGTACTCCAATGCTTCCTTCATCTCAGACATATTCATCGACTCAAATGGAGGTTGTAGGAGAACAATGTTATCAATAAACTTCTCGTCGATAGTTTCTGGAAGATGTTCTACATATTGGTCATAATACCAATGTTCGTCAGTTTTATCAACCAACTCAATAAATCCAAGGAGAAATCTTTTTGCAAGTTCTTGACGTTTTGCGTCATCTAATTCTGCTGAATTCTTTTCCCGTCCATCAAGAATTGCTTTCAGAGTTTCCCTCAAGTCATATAGAGCCATGCCTAAATGGAGTTCATAAACTTGCCCAATATTCATCCGGCTTATAATACCAAGCGGATTAATACAAATATCTACGTGTCGCCCATCAGGTAGTTGTGGCATTTTCTCTTGTGGTACAATAGTAGATACAACTCCCTTATTCCCATGACGATTTCCAATTTTGTCACCGATTTGGATTGGTCGGAAGAAGATTCCAAACATCTCTACTCGGACACCGTTAATGTATTCACCTTTGAATTTATACTTTCCAATATTTCCATATTTCGCAAGATCATGATCCCTTACGAATCTAGTTGTATCTTCTTTGGAAAGATATTCCCCAACGATGTTAGCAATTTTCTCTTCTTGCTTTTGCTGTTGCGTTAACTTCTTTTCCATCCATTTATCAAACTGTGGTATTTCTTTATTCCATGAGTTTGCAAACATGTTTACCTCGGTGATAATCATATCCGATTTAGCTAATACCGGACGTTCCTTCTTAAAAATGCTTTTGTAATCCATCTGTATAGAAGGCATTTCCTTGGTAATCATATATGGTTCTCCTTTAGAAACCCTTTCCCTTACACCTGGAAGGGGTTTATACTCATCTTGTGAAAGACTTAGGAGAACTTTATTTGGCGGAAGGGTAAAGGATAAATCTATGAAATGTACAGATGTGAACATTCCCTCTTTTACAACTCTATCAGATAGGACAATTCCATCCTCATAGTTATACCCATAGTATTCCGCAACAGCAGTTAACAGGTTTTTACCAATGTTAATCTTTCCATTATCTGTAAAATAACTCTCAGCCAGAATATCTCCTGCTTTGACTTTATCCCCTTGTTGTACATAAACTTTGTATACATCAAGGTTTGAGATGTAAATCTTTCGATATGAGATATCGAATATATCTACGGTCTTGTCATCATAAAGCAAGATGAGATAGTTGTGATCGAGATGTACGACTTCTCCATTTTTCTTTGCTACCTTTACAAATTGTGTCTTGTCTGTATACAACCCTTCACAACCAGACTGGATCATTGGTTGGTCGAAGTTCTTTAACATAATACTTTGACGCATCTGTGAAGCTGACATCTGGAGTCGAGTTTGGTCATCGTGCTCAAGAAATGGAACCATTGACACCGCTATTGAGATTGGTTGTTTCTCCAAATACTCTTCAGAAAACTTTAAATTGTCATCTAAAATTGCATTTGGAACTAAGTTCTGGAGAACTCCACAATTATCTCGGTCAGGTGTGTCAACTGGACATAACCGTCCAAACATTGTAGGCATAATATCTCTTAGATGCTCTGGTACATTTTGTCTGTTAAAACCACCAGGACCTACAAGACTAGTTCTACTTAGTTTGGTCAGCTCGTCGATTGGATTAATAGAAAAGTCAAACTGGACTATATCCGATACATTACACTCAGATAAAATCGCAGTTGAGTTTACATTGAATTTCGGTTGTCTAGCTGTACGATTTGACATACAGAGATCAAATACAGCTTTAGAGACCTTTGCGAGGATGACATACTCAAAACATCGAATCCTCTTGTTTGTAATTAACGTATCATCCAATGGACCGTTTTGCATTACATCTAGAATCTCTTCTAGAATGGACCCGGTCCTAAAGAAGCAAGCAGACATTACATCTGTATCAAGGATTAAGTCAAGAGCATACATCAAATCTTCACCCTTAACTCTAGCATTGTACTTTGAGTAATATCTACCAATTTCTTTGATGATATCATCTTGTGTAGTACCCCGAGAACTATCATAGAACATTTTCATGTCATAAAGCAGTCGGTCATACATTGTGTCCAGGTTGGTATCGCTTACTTGAAGTGTTGGAAGATTAAACCTCTGCGCAACAGGCTCAATTCCATAGTAACCAAAGATAACCAGAAACAACGGGACTTTTCTCCCAAGAATACTGATGTATGTAAAGGGAGCTTCCTTCTGCTCAATGATCATAATTGTCGCTACATTAGTCCTGATTTTGATACTCTTTCCCCTTGTAACAACTGGAATATCAAACAATTGAAATTGGGGAATTTTCTTCCTCCCGTTTATGATGATATAATTCCCATCAACGAGCTTTGGAATTTGCATTGAGAGGTCAATCTTTGACGCTCCCTTTTGTAATCGAATGACTAGGTTCTGTTTTAAAGTTCTAGAAATCTCTCCAGTTGAGAACCTCGAATCTTTTATCCTACAGTCAGTAAGTTCAAATCCCAGCTCTTCAGCCGGGATTAGAATTTGTCTTACTGTCTCTAGGAGCGCTGCATATTCTTGGTCTCTTATGGAGAAAATGTTCTGTTCACGCAATTTGTAGTGCGGATTAATGATGTTCAAGATCCAACCTCCTTCGTTATACGCTTTCACCACATAAGATCTTGTCCATTACACCCTTATACAAACCAGAATGTAAGATACCTTTAATGATGTGTTTCTTTGGATTTGAAAACGCCAGTCCCATCAACCACGATTCATAAGATGGAACTGTCTGGACACTGTGGAATTCAAGCTTTGCTTTGTCTCGATCTTTTACCAATCTCCACTTTTGAACTCCACTCCACATAAGCTGTGACACAACACACTCAAAATGTGTATGATGTATTGTACGTCGATGGTTGTAATTTGTGAAAAGATTATGAGTCAACTCATCATATTTTGTACTCTTATTGAACTGGTGTAGGAGTCTGGATACAGTTGATAGATCACTAACAATATCTTGTTGCTTCATATCTTCTGCATCGTTGTCCTTATTTAGCTGTGCTACACCACTCGTATGGAATGTTCTCAATACTAACTGAGTATTACATTCTCCAAGGGATTGCGCTGCTATAACTCCTACAAATCTTGTATCAAGAGTCTTATACAACTCACCGTAACATTTACAACATAATCTTTCCGATTGACATAAGATTGGACTCCTAACTTGGATCAACTCGCTGACCAAAGTCATACAATTGTCTTCGGTAATTAACATGAGTCCACCATCAGTCTTCATCCATTTACCAACCAACATTTTTGCTTTCTTTGGTGTATCAACATACACATCAAGAAAGTCTTGGGTTCCGCAATCATCCAAACTTTGATCTATCTGGAGATTTGCGCAAGCGAAGATTAATTTTCTAGAAAGGTAACCTGAAGTTCCAGTGTTCAACGCAACGTCAAGGAGACCTTTTCTACTACCATACGTAGAGTTGAAGAACTCTTTTTGGGTTAATCCTCTGATGAAACTATTCTTGATAGGTTCTGTAATAATCTCGCCATTAAAGTTTGAGATAAACCCTCTGGTTAAGACTATTTGTCGAACCTGATCCCAACTACCTCTTGCTCCAGACTCAATCATATAAGAATAATGGAAGTTGTCTTTCAGTAATTGAGTTGTTTCATCGCCTGATACTTTACTCACCTGTTCAACAATCGAGTCACTCTCATATAACCCTTCCCTGATGTTCACCGCCTCTTCCATATAACAATGGTTCAGAGAAAGAGTTGCACCAAATAATGTTGAGTACTTAAACCCAAGAAATTTAATGTTATCAAGGACTCGTATTACTTCTTCAGGTTCGTATCTTGTGTTTATATCGTTCAGTATTTCTACCAAACGTTTTCCACCAACAGACTCATTTACAAGAGGATAATCTTCAGGTAAGCAATCGTTGAAAAGTTTCATACCTTCAGTTATTTGCTCTCCTTTACAATCTATCAAGGCACTAAATTCTTTGAAGTATCCAGTTGTTAATGAGTAAACTCCAAGAACCATATCTTGGCTTGGAACAGTTGACAAACTTCCATTTGATGGGTTACTTAAATTTCTAGTAACCAGGAGTTTATCAATTACTTCTTGTTTTGACTCCGGTGTGATTGGGATGTATACCGCCATCTGGTCACCATCAAAGTCAGCATTGAATGGTGGACATGACAATGGGTGTATCTTAATTACATTATCCAAAGATACTTTAATGTAGTATCCCAACATGCTTAATTTGTGGAGCGAGGGTTGTCTATTTAACAAACATACTTCACCTTCCGCCATCTCTTCACAGATCTTAAATAGAACCGGAATTTTCAGCTCTATACATTCATCTACAAAGTCAATGGCGTCATTCAGAAGTTTGAATTTTTCCAACTGAATTAACTTTTTAGCAATTCTCAGTTTGAATAATTCTAGAAACATAGCATACGGAAGTGAGCACTCATCAAAATTGAGTGTCGGTGATGGCACAATGACAGCTCGACCCGAGAAATCTATTCTCTTCCCAAGAATATTTCCGCGAATCAACCCTTCCTTTTTTGACAACTTATCAAGAATATGCGTGTATAACTCATTGACATCCTTCTGGAGTTGTTTTGCATAGCTGTAATACAAAGTTGGATCTCGTCTGACATCCAAAATTGTATCCCTCATAGCTTCTTTCTTTGTTAGGATCTGAGTATAGAATCTATTGATTTTATCAACCACTTGGTCATTTTGTGTAACACCTCTAGATGCAGGTCTTAGGTCCGGAGGTAATACAATGACATATTCTATAACCAATTGATCGATATTATCGAGAACTATATCCCATCCCTCAGCGTCTTCTTCCGCAAGTTTATCTGCAAGAACTTGGATCATTTCTTTGACAGCAGCGGTACCTCTAAAAATCTCGGTACCAGCTTCTATATTTTCCTCATCTGTGATCCTAAATTCTTCTTCATCCTCATGCCAATATAGGACACTTTTTTCATCTCTAAGCAATTGGGTGATCGCATCTTTAATCATATTACCACCAAGGTCAATCAACAGATCATAAAAGACTGGATTGACCACTGGTATTGGTAATACAATTTTAGCAAATCTTCGACGTCGTTCATTACTATTTACAACGTCGACCCCACAATCTTTACACGTACCACCTGCTCCAGAGATTCCATAATATGTCCCACATTGACAAGTATAGTTCTTAACAGGACCAAAGATCTGTTCAGAGAACAGACCTTCAGCATGGAACTTCTTCTTGTCAATAATCTTTGTTGTTGTAACTTCTTTTAGTTCTTCACAGAACTGGTTATAGTTTAACAAAGATGGCATATTACTCCTCCTTCAACTCTTTGAAGATTTTTGAAATTCTTGGACCCAAAGGCATTGAGTCCAATTTCTCTGCTAAGAAAATCAAGTGTCTCTTGATCTCCGAAGCAATTACTTGAGTAATTGTTTCTCTTACAGTTCTCCTGATCTTTTTAAGAGATTCATCTTCCGCTTCCTCAATCCGAGCAACAATTTCTTCTTCGACATTTGATTTTGTCGCAAGGTCTAGTTCTTCAATTCGCTTGTCCACCAAGCTCTCAACTCTTTGCTCAAGAGCTTTTTCAAATTCTCCCAACATGTTGCCCTCCTATGTCTGGTTCAGTTTTGTAATGGATAGGATTTGGATAGTGATGTGGATTATCAAGGTACCACCGATTTAGAACAAATTGCTCTAAAAAGTAAGTAGTATCAGGAAGCTCAAAATGAGTTCCTATTAACTCTGGTGGTAAACAGAACTTACTCATTCTCGGCGGTTGTGAAATAGGAACTTGTTCATTGGTTGCATTGCCTGCGTTTGGGTGGAACGAGTTCCAGATGTACAATTCCGTAATGTTTCTAGAGTCGTCGACGTGTACTGTATATTTATTCATCACATAACTTGGGTGAACGCCGACAATCTCATAAAGTTGTTGATTCCAGATAAGTGAAACAGGGACTATCGGACTATTCACCTCAACTGTGAATTGTTCTCCCATTTTATGCAGCTCCTGTGCTGGGTAGCAATTCGATATATATACCTTCCTTCTTTAGATATAATACTCGAATTAGATACCTATCATACGACAATGGAATGTTCCTTGCTAACTCAGAGAAAACCCTAATCACGTCGAATTGGTCCCTCATCTCAGAACATGGAATTTTCATTAACTTTTGTGAAACATTTTGCTTTTCACCAATAATCACATTCAGATCCTGTTTTTTATTGGCTTCAAGAATTGGTACTAGATTCTCATGGAGATTTACTAATTTCTCTTCTCCATTCTGACTTTCATATACCAAGTCATTTTTACTCTGTACCAACTCAAGACTTTGGTTTACACCTTCTCGATAATCGTCCAACTGGATTGTATGTACTGTCTGTTGTCGCATCAAATCATAAATCTTCTTACTATACACTAGAAGAAATGCGTTAAATGCTGCATTTCGAATATCATTCTTGGTAACATGGTCTACATATCTTCCACGTCGTGTGTTTGGAATATTAACATGTTTTTGACAGTCGACGACTAACGTTCGGAAAGAAATGTACATCTTCACATCTATGTAACCACCCCTGCTACATAGAACATCCCTACAATCAAACACCAAATCTGCTTCTGGTAGTTGTGTCTCTCCCTCCTTAAACTCCTTAAAGATTTTTATGATTTCGATGCTCCCATCTAGACTGAATTCTAGAATATCAGCAAGCGCATCAACCTTTCCTTTTCCAACATCTCTCTTTCTGTAAATAGAATTTTTCAGATTTTTCTTCTCGACAATATCCGGGTCAACAAGAATGAGGCGTTTCACCCCGTCAAGCTTTGAGATATTTTCTGCAAAGAAACCTCCCAGCGAGCCTAACCCGATTACAACGATACTATTCGCCATTTCACATAATACCCCTTTCTATAATAAACGGGTTCATAAATCAAGAGATTTTTGTTGTCGTATATGTACACTCTCTTTGTCTTGAGAACTTAATTTGATGGTTAGCAACATAAAGTACTATCCTGGTCATTTCAGCTACACTATATCTCACGTCGCCAATACGATTTCCTCTCTCTTGCTCTTCTAACACCTCCCACAATAACTTTAGCAGCTTGACACATTCATCTCTAAGAGTCTGTGCAGTTCCATAACATTCCGGGTGTATGTTTTTATGTGGATGATGTAAAAGATTTGGATTTCCAACTCTATCGTAGAGGTCACCAATAACATTACCAAGATTCGTAGCCATATCCAAATACTCTGAAATCGTCGGTTCAAAATTCAGAATATTTTCAATAAGATGAACGAGATGCATTACATCTCTTGGTTCTAAAGCTTTTGCGATTTTATTAACTCCAGCTATATGAGCCGCAACAATATCTCGCTGGTCAATCTTATAAGCCTTCACCATTGATCCATCTAACTTCTCAATTAAATAGTGCTCATCAGTTTCCTCGACCACTCGAACTTCTTCTTCCATGTTTTCACCTCCGGGATGTGGGGGTGAGTTTCCCCACCCCCACTAACTACGCTCTAGCCCTTGCGGCCAGCAGGTTTGATGTATTCGAGGGTATCCCCTTCACGGAGAACATAGTCCTCAGAGACTTTTTCACCGTTGACAAGACCCTCAGCGAGCTTATCGACATTGAGGACTTCGCGCAGGAAGTTCGCAACAGCGCCGACGCTCTTACCGCAAACCGGAAAGTCACCAGAAGAAGCACCACAGGAAACACGGACGGTCGTCTTGGTTCTGTTACCGAATCGAGCACCAGGCTTCGTCAATTCACTGTCCATTGTCAGAGACATTTTGGTAACCGGTCCAGTGGACTTGGGAGAAGCTTTGGAAGGTTTCGCCACTGCAGCTGCAGGAACCGCACCCTTCTGGGAATCCATGATCGCATTGATAATTTGTCTCTTGGGTTTCTTCATCATCCCTTTAATTTGTTTCTTGCGAAGAATGTCCCTGAGTTCCACAACCGTCTTAGCTTCCAATGTCTCTCTTTTAAATGTACCCATTTGTTTCAATCCTCCTTACTTTTGAGCTCTAGGTTTTCGTTGTTTTGCTAGCGTATTCATTTTCAACATGTCGAAATATACTTCTGAGCTGTTCTGCGCCAACTTTCCTTCAAGAATATTGTAGAAAGTCCAACACATAATTGTAGCCACAGAAAGATTTGCAAATAACAATTGTGGCTCAGAGTTCGCCAACTCTTCACAGCTCATTTCATCTGGTGACTTATCACCAGGGTGGGCGATCTCCGGATGGTAATCTGACAACGACGGTGTTTTATTTTCACCTCCTTCTCTAATAAAGATTTGCACATTTCCGTCTGTGTATTCATTACCACCAGAAATCACAATAACGTTTTCAAGTGTCTTTGCATGATCAGAAACCACTTTTCTCGTTTTATGGTTATCTACACACAGAAACACAACGTCATCTTCTTGAATGTACTCCCCAATATTTGACGGTGTTAGATATTCAGCAACATCGTCAAACGAGATATTCTCATGGGACAATCTCATTTCTGTACATTTTACCCTCGCCTTGTTTCCCAACTGATTAAATGACTGGCGAGCTTTATTTTTAATCTCGTAGTCATCACCATCAATTAGTACAAGTCTACAGCGGGTGGGTTGATGGTTTAGAAATCTGCATAGGTTATCACATAATGCAGAACCGATTCCGCCCAATCCAACAATTTTGATTCTACGGTCCCCCAACATACACTTCACCTCCATCGTATTCACCCGCTAATGGATTGTCATCTTCTTCTTCAGTAAGCCCAAGCTGTGCTAACTGGTCCTCATCCAAATCCAACTGGTTAATAAGATCCATAAGCAACTGGTTGGATTTATAGTTGCAATACGGACAGTTTTCACATGGATCCCAATCCATTGGATCCCCGGGTTCATAAGCTGTGTCAAAACTGACTCCTTCCTGAGCAGCGACCTGATCATGATTATTTCCTGTATTAAATTGTCGTCTCAAGAGAGCTTGTCGACCATTATGACGACCTTGATGGAACCTTCCCCAATAAGGATTTCCATGTGGATTATGCTGCCATGGTTGTCGAGCCGGTCCAACAATACCATTGACACCACCTGAATAAATTCCCTGATTTGGTTGAGTTCTCGGCATCCATTTACTCACATTCTTCAACCAGGTAGAAGGGAATTTCCTTTCCTTAGCCCTTTCATTTTTGATTCGATATCCTAATGTAACTGTTTTCTTAGCAGCGTCGTTTGCTGGTACCAGCTTATTACCTTCCCATTTATAGGTCTTTGGACCTACATATGAAGCCTCGGATTCTACCATTTCCAAGTCTTCTACATAATCACATGGGTCAATCATGAACCTGGTTCCGTTAAACACTAATGACGCTGAAATGTCAACATTTGGATTCCCGACTTTTCCAATCGTGATATGAATTCCATCCCAATTGAATTCGTCGTTATCATCCGTTCCTGAGTGGAAAGCGGACATATGATTGTGGCTATGAATTGAACCGATTCGAACATAACCCTTGTAGCTTTCCAAACTTTCCCATCCAACACCACCACCCGAAACTTCCTGGTCAGGGATTTCAATTCTAAACCTTTTTCGTTTCGGGTTATAATGTAAAATGGTCATCGCCTCACCAGAAAATTGCTTAGCCACTTCACGATAGAATGAAATGATTTGAGCAAATTTCTTTCTTGGTATTGGTTTAATGTCCATCGTCGCATAAGGATCTACATCTTTCAAAATAGACATTTGGTCCACTTTCGCAATACTCTCAAAGAAACCTAATTTCTTCTTTAAGAATATCCCATCTTTCGCTACGATATATAGAATATCGTCAGTAGGCATTTCAGTTGTACCGTCGTTGATCCATACATTAAACATTGTTCACGTCCTCCGATACATGCATTGGACTCCTTTCCGCAACAGTATACCAACCATGGAAGTTAGGAAATACAGGAAATCCAGTTCCCATGTATTGATGTTGTTGCGTCCGTCTTGGTATCAGGAAACCATACCTGACTAAGTTTTTCCTTGTTGGATAATTGTACGTAAAGCCTGCCCTCCTTTCAGTAACAGTCACTCTCAAGGACCGTCTTCCTTCATGCCGGTTAATCATTCCAATCGAACCATCCCTTACCACCAGATCGCCCGGTTGCCACTTAATTTTGTCCAGTTGCATTGGAGCATTTTTCTGCTTTGCACAAGCAGCTGTTCCCCTACGAAGGACTTCAAAGTTGTTCATCGTCTCTTCGTCCATCCAGAGGGTACACCCGTTTGACATCAAAATTTGAGGGATATCTCTACCTGTATCAGGTAAGAACCCAACGATTGTGTTGACATCCTTCTTTGGAAATGCTGGAATACGACCAACTTTTGCTCTAAGTTTATCACCAGCTTTCCATTTATCCCATTTTGCTACAATGTGTCGGACAGTACCAGGTCTGATCCGTCCTCGTTCAAAATCAATGAACTCGGTTTCAAATACTTCTTTTCCATCAAGAGTCGTCATGACAATATACAACGACCCAAGTTGCTCTTTAAACAGAGCAATAGTGCAGACTTTCAACATGTTCTCAGGATTGTTCCAGTCCGCATGAACTACAGCATCCCCAACTTTGAAGTAAATATCTCCATCGAAGCTAGGAATATGAATCTCAGTTTTATCCTCGCTCAGGATATTACTCTTTGCGGTAGTCCTTTTATAATCTCTATAATAACCACCGCCATCGTAGGCCACTATTCCTTCACCAGGAATGAGACCATAACCATCAACACCACCGTCTTTCCAGTTGGTTACAAGAGAGTCGGCATATCTAAATACAGGAGGTGTTATATAAGTGTCTTTACTATCCGACAACTTATATACTGGCGTACCTGTTGGATTTAGATCAATTGCAATCCTACTTCCGGTCATAACATTCTTAAACAAGGCTCTCATGTTAGCCCCATTGGAATCAAAACTGTCAAGCTTTACGTCATACTTTTGGAACGTAGGACCTTGACCATAATCCGCTTTCAGGATAACATAGGTCTTATTTGCGTCAACCTTAATCCCGTTAACTTCAACGTTAGACATATCCACAACATCGAATTCCAAATTCTCAAGAAGATAGTAATCACTACCAAGTCTTGCTTCTATTTTACCATCTCTGGCGACTCGAATTACATGTACCTTCTTAAAAATCTTTCCAGCATATCTTGACTTGATCACAATCAAGTCATTGGTACTGATCTTCTGATCACCAATCTGAACCGACTTGACTTCTTTCGATGCAGATCTCTGCTTCTGGATTTCATTTTTGAATTTTTGTGTAATGGATACTTCTGTCGTTTTCCCATCAGCACCCTGTAGGATTACCCTCGTAGGTCTATGACCAGGAGTACCGACAAAAGATGCAACAATGTATTCTTTCTTTCCTATTGTAATGTTATCCCCAACACAAAGGTAACTATTTTTAATAGCTAACTCTTGAGCTGTATTTTTATAGTGGGTTTTGTGTCTTGTTTGTGCTTTGATTGGTCGATAGAATATCTCCCTTAGTTTGTCGTATGATGGGATTCCTTGTGTTCTACCACCCGCCATATCATCTATTGTTTCACCTATCGTTTTAGGATAGATGATCCACGGAACTGTGTAGATAAACATGGGATCAATCACAGTATTATAATGCCACACAAGCGGATTACAGACTTCCGGAACATCCCGCTCATACATCTTGTAGTTGTGGTAGTAATCCATGTTATATGCTGTGTTCCAGAATCTTTCAAGCTCAATAGTACAAGCATCATAGAGATTATCTGGTTCACGATAACTTGGGGGTCGATTACCAAGACATATATACTGACTGTCTGGAATGTTGAGGAGGTTTGCATAGTACAGAGAATCAGAATAACTTGTAAGGGGTCGCATTCGAAAGAATACTTGCACTGAAGTGGCAATGTAGTTTTGAATAAACATAACCACTACTACAAATGGCATTGACACCTGCAAGGTATATTCTCCATTTCTACTCTTTACATTTTCGCTGAGATACTGGTACATATCATCATAACCAGCATTTTTTAGCGAGTCTAAAGTCCCCTGGAATCCAACAGCAAATCTCAGATTCCGGACACCCGGCTCTTCCTCAATAACAACTATTTTCTCACTGGTATTGGGAAGGTCATGTACAATTCTGCAATTCCTCGGAAGAATTTCCCTCTCCATGTGGGTACCATTCATTCCACGAAAAAAGTCCGGCGTATCTATCAATTTAAGCCGTTTAAATGGAGTGAATGTTTTTTTAGTTTTGTCTGAAGTGTCGCTTGATTCATCAGAGATTACCAAGCTGGCAAAGTATGGATTCATAACAATCTCTTCCATAATCTCTATTCTCCTTTCACAAATAACAGTTTCGCCCCAAACTCCTTTAGAATCTTTTTTGACGTGTCTGCTCTAACAGGCCATACTTTGACTCTTTTTAAAGGCGATTCTGATTTCTTTCCCTTGATCCAATGACTAACAATGAACCTATTCATTGCTTCTCGTTCTAGACAAACGTAATGAGTATCACACATTCCAGTCTCTTCTTTAACAGCTGGAAGAGATAGAAATATATTTGGTCCTTGTGGACCTCTATATAACTTCGGATGATGGATCTCTTCAGCAAAAATCTTGTCACATATAATCCTCAGTTGTTCCGCCACTGGATTCTTCTTCACTGATTCAAGAATCTCGTCCAGGTACACTCCCATCCTCTATCACCTCCCCGTAATTCTCCTTTATGAAGTCTTTCATATTTTTAAAAACTGCTATCGCAAATGCACCCACATCTAAAACATTTGGGTTGTTCTCTGCATGGTATTTTAGATATGGAACAATGTCAACATTGGTAAATACTTCTATTGACAGGTCATCTACTTTATCCGCCAATTTTGTACCTCCTTTGGTCTGTCGTCTCTAACCATTCAGTTCTATCGAATGGGACACTTCTCCAATCACCCACATCCATATCATAAACATGTAGGATCTTATGGGTGTTCAATAGCCGTAAGATCTTTGCGAGATTTACCGACTGTGGTCTTTGTGCGACTGGAACTTTCTCCATATCCAAAGTACATCTCATAATCCTTTCGGCTCCATCCTTCTTTCGGAACTTAATTGTAACTTCTCCCTCTTCTCTAATCCTATCTAGAAAAGTGAGAGCAGTGGTTATTCTGTCTGCCATCATTTCCTCCTATCCCGATGGACTAGATTCTGGACTGTATCTTTTCTCCTTGAAAGCATCCGTGACATCAACATACAGGTCCAATTACAACCCCTACAGTATATGTCTTTATCATGCTTTATGAACTTTCTAAGAGATGCAGCCATAAGTTTTCCATCGGGTGAAAACTGATCAATTGCTTTAAATTTTGGAGTTTGTACTCCTCGAATTCTCAAACATAATCTTACTGATCCATCTGCGTCAATGGTCATGTTATGGATATTGTTTTCAATACCACAATCCATATCCGACGGTAAGATTTTAAAGATTTCTGGGAGTAGTTTATCCGCCATATGTACGTCGAGTTTATCATCTATAATCTTATCAAATTGTAGACTCAACTCATCCGATTGGGGAACCAACAGTCCTTCATCTGTAACATTTGAAAAGTCATAGTACGGACTCTTCGCAATATCAATGAAAGTTATATCGCTATTAACTCCCATCTTTGTGAGCATAGCAACAAGATTATAAAGATGTCCAACGTTGTTATTATCAACGGTTATTTCAGCAACGACATCTTTAATGACATCTCTGTATTCTCCCAACCGATTAAACCCTGCGACACATTTCTTATAACGGTCGGATTCAGGGTCCTCAGATTCAACTAGAGGATCTACAGAAGATGTCAAACCAGTTACGTAGTCGGTCTCAACCAAGAGTTTTTCCAGTAATGGTTGGACCTCGTCAGAGTTATTGGTTATGATTGTGTAATGGATATCTTCTGAGTTACAGAAGTTCACAATCTCCGGAAGATCTTTTCTCAAGAGCGGCTCGCCCCCATAAAGAATATGGAATGCATCTGGGTTATGAGCCTTTATTCTCCTGAGAATTTCAATCACTGTTTTGGTGTCCATCTCATTTTCCAAGTAGTGCTTCATATCAGGATACTGATCTGGTTTTCCTTTATAGTTCCTGGTAATCGCACAATAGGAACATTTGAGGTTACACCGCCGCGTCAGTAGCCAACTCACTATTTGTATTTTGTCTATCATTCTCCAATCCTTCTTTGTACACGGTTACAGGGATATTGAACCCATTGTCAATGATAAAATTTATGAGTTCTTTCACTGCTTCGACTGCAGCATCAGCAGATGCAAACCCATGTCGTGGACTCATCGCAAGTTCTACGCCATGTTGGTCCCTTACTGTCCACTTCCAAACTCCATTGTATTCAGATATGTGAAAGCCATATCTACTTTCTCTCCATCCCATCATCGTCCTCCTTCACTACGAAGTCGACATACAAGTTAATTTTCTTATGCTTACTGTAGTGACATCCAAAGTGCTCAGCAATATGATGTAATAGAAAATACATTGCTACATCATGGTCATCTATCAGACTCTGGTACTCTGCAGAAAGCGATTCGATTTCTTCAAAGAATGCTCCATCTTCAATTACATATTGAGCCTTCTTGTAGATTTGGTTATCATCATCACAACCATGCATCTCTTCATAACTGGTAACAATGAATCCATTCTCAGCTCTTTTGATTGACACTTCCCAATCAGGAGCAACTCTTGTCATTTCGGTAGTTTTCTTTTTAATCATTGCTCCTCCTTACATTTCACCCATTTCACATAACCCCGTGGGTTTCCATCTTTAATTTTTATCTTTCCAGATTTAGTTTCACACCTCAAGATATCAAATGACCATTCATACGGTCCCATTGGATCACCACCATCTAATCCCCCACCTTCCATTTCTGTAGGCATTTGAGCGAAGTACAATTCGCCATGAGAATCTTTTGGAAGAATTTGATTTAGAAGAAACAACACCCTATCCATAATAACCGGATGATTTCGAACATAGATAAGAGGGCTTACTACATTAATGGTAATCGCCGTGACACCAACTACATCGTCATGTTCTTCATCCCAATCATGGGTATTTATAAGGGTCATTTCATAACTACCCTGTGGAGCATCCTCATCATCTTCAGATGGAACACCATCCTTCACTATCGCATAGGAGCTAGCATATACTACAGCGCCCTCTTCTGGATAATGGTCACTTCTAGGAAATCTTTCTCTAAGAAGTTTTGGAAGATCATCAGCTATGGTCGGAACCCTACCACAAGCCTTACCTTTCAAGACGAAACTCACGGAGCTACTATTTGTCACGAAATCGCACTTACGACGCATAGAACCTCCCAAAATGTTAACCCGATAAAGTAAAATCCAACGATTATAACAAGTAGATAAAACGTTGCTATAACCCCGTTCAAAATTCCTGCAGCAGCTTCTAGTCCGGGTGGAGATTTAATAAACCACATAACATAATCACCCCCTGAATTCCAATACCTCGTCTGCTTCTATCTGGTCAATATGTCGATGTGAAATTACACCAATCCACTTATTCATTGAGACCCTTTTAATAAGATTCGCAACTTGAGCAATGTTATTGTCATCTAGAGCATCGAAGATTTCGTCAAACAGTAGGATATTGAATTCAACATCTTGTATCATACTTTGTAGATCGCAAAGTGTTAAGATTGTTCCAATATCTACTAATCTCTCTTGACCACCTGAGAATTTTACCCGTGCATCAGAGTGAGTAAAGGTGTCAAAGAGTTCAACATAAATCTTATCTCTAAAGACCTTTCCATCTTTTGTGGGTTTCAGTGTATCAAATTTGACCTGGTATCGACCATTAGACAGCTTATCCATATAATGAGTAATCTTCTCATTCATGAATGGTATTGCGTCATCAATTAACATACTTTGAATCCCGGAGGGTGAGAACCCTTTTCTCCAGAACTCTGCCATAACCTTTTGCTCTCTCAACTCTTCAAGATTCTTTTTATAGTCAACAATATTCTTCTTACATTCCTTAATTTTTTCTTCTAAGGATTTAAGAAGAGACTTGTCAAACTCTTCTTCCTCTTTCGACTTAAGAGCCTGTTCCGCTAAAGACAATTGCGACTTACTCTCATTTAAAGTTCTGAGAGCTTCTTCTCTAGCTTCAATCAATTTCACAACTCCATCTTTTTCCATTTGAAGTTCGTCAACCTGCAGAGAATATTTTGCTTTCTCTTTAGCGCTTTCAGCGATTGCTGCCTCTTTTTGTTCTTTTACGACGATCTCCAATTTCACCATTGCATTCTGGAGTCTAGCGTTAATAGATGTTAGAGTTTTTGTGTTCTCATCTACCGCTTTTTCTATTTTCTTATTTTTTTGCTCCTTCCACTCATTTCTTTTAGAAGCTAAATCTGAAAGTTTTGAGTCCCATTCGTAAATTTCTTCAGTAAGTTGCTCATAGAACCCTCGTAATTTCTCCATCCGATCAAATGTAAAATCCACTTGCTCTTGGATTTTCTTTTTTGATTCATCTGTAATATCCTGAAGACACGTTGGACATACAGGAGCTTCCATTTCTAAACTTTCCTCTAATTCTCCAATTAGCTTCTTAGTTGATAGCATTTCTGTATGAGTTGATGCCTGTTGCTTCTCCGCTGAATGTTTCTTGTGTATAAGTAGTTCTCTCTCCTTCTCAAATTCTTCATCTTTTGGTTGCCACTCTGCATTTATCTTGTGACGTTGCTCACTTAACTCTTGTTCAGCTTTTGTTCTAGCTGTAGCTGCCGCGCCCTCAAGTTCAGCTTCTTTCCATCCAGCTTGAGATTCAATTTTCTCAACTATTGCATCCAACTCTTTCGCAACATTGTTAAACTTCTGACTTGCAAACCCAATGCGACTGCTAACATTAGCAAGTTTGTCATCCAAGTTTTGCTTGACAAAACTTTCCCAATGAGCAGATCCATTGGCAACAATTGTCTTTCTAGCTTCGATTTGTCGAGTAAGAGTTTCAATCTCCTCTCCTTTTTGTCGATAGAAATCCATCATTGCTTGGTTAGTCTGTTTAAGTTGTTGCTCTGCATCAACTAACAACTGTTCATTAACACTCGTCATTCCTATCAACTCAATGATTCTATTCTCAATATCTCTTTCTTCAACTCCGGCGCCCTGATGGTATAATACATAATCATCAAGAGTGAGGATCTTTCGAAAGATTTCTTTTTGCTGAGAATCAGTTAAGTCGGTAAAGAATGTTTTCACTTTTTGAGAAAATAGTAAAGTATTCATAAAGAGTTTATATGGAACTAGAAGTCTTTCAACTTCTGGTACTACTTCTTTATGACCTTTCTTGTATGGGCGTTTTTCTCCTTTCCTTGTTAATGTTACAGTATTTCCGAGCCTTGTATACTTAACATATCTATCTACTCGATACCCTTGACCATCAATATCGAACTCGGTCCATGTATGACAATTCTTTTCAGTTTTGTCATTAAGAACATCATCCCCTCTTCCTTTCTCACACTGACCATATAACGTATATGGAAGTGCTTGGAATAGAGAAGTCTTTCCTGCTCCATTTGGACCTGTAACCAGAACCAGTTGACCTTCTCCAAACTCCAATTCCATTGGTTCGATATGGTTACAAAAGTTCTCCATTCCTTGTTTCAGAAAGGTAACTTTTTTCATCATTCACCCCATATACGATCACCAAAGATCGCAGTTAAGATTTTCGCCTGGTTCTCTCGTTGCTTTTTGAGTTTTCTCATACTCTTCATACCAAACATTGTACAAATCTCTTTTCTCAACTCTTTGAGACTTACAGAACTGAGTAGAGTTTGTTTCATTGCGTCAACATATCTCTTTGCAGGTTCGTATGTGTATATGTCCATCATCATCGCAATGGTTGTGGGTATACCAAAATAGATCATCTTTTGTTTTTGAGGTGGCGCTCCTTTTTCTGTCCCACCTAGATCAACTTTTTTTCCCATTCTTCTTCTCCGCTAACTTCTTTGCGTTCGAACCATTTTCCCCATTGAATCCCCACTTGAGAGGACATCCAGCTTCCTTCCAATCCTCAATCAACCACTGTTCGTTTAGTTCATAGTGGGGAAATACACAAGTCAATTTTTTTGGTCGCCGTAATACCCATACCCGAAACATTTCAAGAACATTATTCACCGGATCATAGAAGGTTTCACGAAAGATAAAGTTCTCATATTTTGACAGATAGCTATCTGGAACTTTAACTGTTACCTTGTTTCTTCCCGAGAATAATGAGATGGTTCTCGCTGTTGCTTCAGTAACATTGACATAGTAAGATGAACGATATCTTGGACATTGAATCTCTCCATTAATCAGATCTACGTCAAGATTTGGTCGATTGAGTTCATCTCTAATCATATCCACCATGTCAATTCCAATCTCTCCAGGAGGTTCCTCTGTCAATCTTCCGTCACCAGGAGCCTCAAATTTTACTTGGAATTTCATAAACCCTCCCTTGCTGTATTCACAATTTTCACCGCCATAGCTTCATATGCAGGCCACTTCTCTTTTGGTATTCCTTCAATCTCCATATATCTCTTGAAGATATCAGACATTGACATGGATGAGTCAATACCACGATTTGTGATATCCTTCTCGACTTTATCAACTACCACAAACTCATCCTGCAATTCAGCCATATCTACACCGACTGTCATTCGATTAATCTTAACTTGATGGCCCTTGTCTTTCAACTTACGCGCGAGTTTGAGAACATCTTCTTTATTTTCATCTGTAAGTTCAAGTGCATGGTGTTCAACATAACCCTGTGTAGGAACAGACTTCCACGTATGCTTATCTGTGTCAAGAATTATAAATCGTTTCTCCTCATGCTTCTCGCCCCAATCCAACTGGATAATTGATCCTGGAATTATCACATTCCCTAACTCTTGTGGCATGTGATAATGTCCAAGAAGACACCATTTATAATGCGCCAGATCCTTCATTCCAAGATCAGAAATAATTGAGATTCCGCTATTCAACATCGCTTCATTTAATCCGAAATGAGATATCAGATAATCAGCTTGTCCATTCTTCACAGTCTCAACCATCGTTTTCGCATTCCACGGAACAAAGAAGATGTTCTCGACCATCGTTGGCTCGTGCATCATATACACATTTGGTTCATTGTCCAAACACTTTAACCCAGACACTCCCTTACCAGACTTGGAAGACATATCATGGTTTCCATCAATTACATAAAAGAGAAGATCCTGATAGTCTCTCACATATTCAAGAAGAACGTCCTGAGCAACCGCATGGATAGAACTCTTTGTGTGATAGATATCACCAGCAATTATGATGATATCAATTTTATGTTTAATCGCATAGTCTGCGATTCTTCTCAAGACACTATTCAAATAGAACAGTCTCATGGAGATCCCTTCAACCACTGGATCATTTGAGTACATACTCAAATGGATGTCCGCTATTACAATAGCTTTCATATTAAGCTCCGATCTTTTCGATCTTTTGTCTTGCCTTGAGTGTGTTAATATTTACAAGTACGCCCATATCAGATCCGACATCAATTCCATCAATTATGAAATCTAGTTTATGGAATAGATCCCTCAGCGCTACCATCTCAATGCGATTATCATACTCATACATTCGACCACTCAAGTTCATCAACTCATGGAGCTGATCTTTTACTTTCTCAATTCGTTTTTCATTCACTTCTCCATCCCAATCAAGAATCGACTGCTTGATATCTTCTGTATGTGCATCCAAGGTAAAATCAACTGGAATATGCACAATATAAGATGTTGACGAACTATTCGTTACAAAATCAGCTTTCTTTCTCATTTCCCCTCCTAATAATCATTTACACATTGAGCAACTACTCCACTGGGAATAAACCATGCTGGATCGTCATATACATCAATCCAGTAAACCTTCTCGCCGTGCGACAACACAAATCTGGCGTTTTCAAGTTCACCTTCATCCAGTTCAATTCTGGAATACTGACCAATTTTATAGAATCCATTTTTCTCAATTTCGTCCAAGATCTCTGTCGTAATCACAGTCAGATCCGCTTGCTTCTTCAAATCGATCAACATCTTACCCTGTGGATCAATTCTACCTTCCTTATCCGTCAAGATATATGACGTCGAACTACTGTTGGTTACGAAATCCGCTTTTTTACGCATTTTATTCTTTTTCCTTTCGTGTATACTCTAGTTTTTATTGGTGGTACTTTTGCTCCTTCATATTTGATCTTCTCTTCACAAAGATATGAGCAACACATTTTAATCACACATTTTTCACATGGATCAAATATTGGAACTGGACCAATACCATAAGGATTGGGTCGTCGCATCTACTCTCCTTTGATGATTCGAAGAGCTTCGTCTTCCTCCATCTCATGTTTTTGCATGTTAACAGGATTGACAAATATGTACCTTATCTTCCATCCTTTCTTTTTGTAGTATTTAATTCTACTATAAGTTTGACGAGACATATCTGGACACCCATAATCAACCATATCAATTATAACTGGTTGTTTCTTTCCAGGTTTTGTTCGAATCACTCGACCACTCAACTGTTCAATATTTCTAACAGGTGATGTAATAATTAATGTATCCTTCCATGGAGCATCAATACCATCTCGTATCTTACCTGGAGTTGAGAATGTTAACTGACTTTCCAAATTTGATAATGGCGAACCAGCTATAAATTTCTTCTTATCTGGATGTTTCGACCAATCATACAAAGGGTCGATCAGTTTCTTAACTCGCTCACAAATGACCAAAAGATTTCGATCTTGTAATCTTCTAATCATTGCTTTTACCAAAGTCATAAAGGTCGTTGAGTTTTTCATAATGTTAAGGTATCGCGAGCGCTGAAACTGACCTTCCCAATGTAAGTATTTGTACCTCCTTGGAGAATCAATACCATAGTCAGAGAGTAGAATAGTTACATCCGCAGACATAGTATCAGAATCGTCATCAATTCCAAAGACATCTCCAAGATGGTACTCGATAATGTCAGTGTTCCCATCCCATCTGTAGGGAGTGGCGCTAAGTCCGAACGTCACCTTAGATGGCATGTGTATGGAACACTGACTAAATGTGGGAGCACCTACCGTAGTATGAACCTCATCTCCGATAAATACCCCGATGTTTGCTTTATCTAACTCGATAAGGAAGTCCATTCTACGTCGTTTGAGTATTGACGTAAACGTTTGTGTTGTAGCAATTACGACTGGATATTGCAAATGCTCTTCCAATTTTGCAGTTGTTAGTAAAGCAATATCCTTTTCTTTAAGAGAAGAATGCTCGATGAGTCGTTTGCGCCATTGTTTATCGAGAGAATCTCGATGCACCAGAATAAAAGTCTTCTTTTTCTTTTTCGCAATCATATAAATACTGATTACTGTCTTTCCCATTCCTGGACCCAGCTGGATAATCCCATTGTCATTGTTACACATAAACTCCATTGTCTTTTCTTGTGTTTCATTTCTTGGAGTTATCTTGTGTTCAATATCAATATCTTGTCCTTCATGCTGGGCGTCGACATACCCGCACTCTATGTAATTTTGTAATGGGAAGAATCTAGGAATGGTCAGAAACTTATCTGACTGTGAAAAGAATTGGTTGACTACAAAGTCTGGTGAGTTGTAGTTTTGTTGACGTCTCGTTAAATGCTTCAGGATCATCTGGTAGAAATCATACTGCTCGTACTCCCGTGGAATGATGATCCCTGATCTTCTCTTAAACTTTAACATTATTCACTGTACTCCGCCATTGAGTTCTTGTTTTCCCACATACGAACAAAGTCAATAGTAACATCTTCAAGACCTCGCTCGTCCAAACCCGCGCGAAAAATCCTGTACACCCACTTACATGTTACCTCAGCAGTCGGATCCTCATTCGCTTTCGTCGGAAATGTCAATGTCTTGAATCCATGCTCTTGAAAGAACTTAAGATTTTCATCTGTGGGATTAAAGAGTGTGGCGTGATCCATCATTTCAAATATGTTCTCACCAATCTCTTTTAATTCTGAAAAGTCCATAATCATATCATTATCATTCAATGATGGAGCTGACAATGATATTTCAAATTCAACATTGTGCCCGTGAAAGTTCTGGCACAGACCCAGATGTTTGCTCAGTCTGTGACCCATCGTCACATGATAAATTCGCCTGATTCTGTACACGTTTAGCTTCCTCCTTTACTACCCAATTCTTTATGACTTTAAAGAATGTATAGAGTTCATAGTTATCGTATAGAGAAATTGTAAACTTTCTCTCTCCATCTTTGTAGGCTCCATAGACATCATCTTTTGAGAACCCTTCACAATATACGGAATTGATATCCTTATCCTCCGAGGTAATCATTCCTAGCCAGTCAATGTTATAGAATGGTTTTCCATACGGTGTCCTTACAGATACTATCCAATTATAGAAATTGTATCGCATCGTGAATGTATAGTCGAACCATTCAAGACGATACACTGGAAGACATACTGACTTTGAATGGTGAGTACTGACAACCATAATTCGTTCTTTGATTCCCCGATACTCTTCGGATGATCTCGCCAAGATTGCTGGGATCTTATCCCTGACAAACATCACCTGGTCACCAAGTCCTCGTTTCCAAATGAGTTTATCATCAGGGACATTTTCATTTACCCACTTCTGAAGTTCCTCATACATATCTCCTCCTATTTTACCGCGTCATATTGACTCAGTACAAACTGGTCAATATTCTTTAAGGAACTCGTTAGTTCCTTTCCTTTTTGTCTTAATTCACCTGTATCCGTATCAACTGTTAAGAGTTTTTGAATATGATATTTTGCTATCAACTCCTTAACTGTCTTTACGGGAACTCCAGACTTATCAGAGATAAACTTAATAGACTTTTCAAGTAATTTCTTTGTAAGTCTACCAGGTGTCTGTTTTAGAATTGCAGATAATGGAGCTCTAATTTTCTCCAAATCTTGCAACTCTTTAATCATGGAGTTATTCTTTTGAATTTCATATTTCAGCATGGCTTCATTTACTTCCTTGAAATTTACATATGTCCCAAGGAGCATTTCATCTACTGAGGTTAGATTCACATGACTATTCCTATCAACCGTAATAGCTTCAAATGAAATAGTTCCGGTTACAGCGGCTTCGAGTTTCTTCACAAATGAGCTGAAGATTTTATCTCGATTTCTTTGCTTCAAGACTGTAAAATCTATTGCTGTACCGACCTCATCATTCGATTGGTCGATAAAACCAATGTCGTTGTTCTCAAGTTCTTTTTTGAATTTACCCAGAATGGACTCGAATCGTCTACCCGGTGGCCAAGATTTGAGTCTTGCTTTGCAGTGTGTTTTGGTTATTACGATAACTCCTTTAACCTTTATCGTAGCTTTACCGGTCGTTAGCAAAGTTTCCAACTCAGTATCCGGAGACAGGATTTGACAATCGGTTATGGGTCGAATTGTTGGTTTGGTCTTTCTGACCTTCAAAAGAAACATAAGTCTCTTATGAAGATCTTCAAGACGGTAACAAGGAACGTAGGTTCTAAAACCAAATCCAATTCCTTGAGTGTACTCCCTTCCCATAAGACAGAATGGAAACATTGTTGGTAGAAATGCAGGTTCCTCATTACTGAGTTCACCTTCGATGTATGGAACATGTTTAATGTACTTAAAAGCCATATCAAGGGTGGACTTTGGTAGCTTACACTCTGTGTATCTCATAGCTGCTGGAGGTGATGGATCTACTCCCAAGCTATTTCCAAAATTTCCTTGACCTTCAAGAAAACCATTTTTGACCAACTGTACAATAGTTCCATAACATGAACCATGTGGATGGTATTTCGCAATACAAGTTCCATCCACACTAGCTGACTTAACTCGCTTATCACGAGCAACTAAATAAGCGGTAATTAAAAGTCTTCTTTCAACAGGTTTCAAACCATCGTCTTTTAACGGGAAGGATCTAAATGAGTTCACATACTCGCCATATCTTCTATACCACTGCGGTATTAACTGATCCATTTATCTCCCTCTCATTTTACAAAGAATATATAAATGATATTAATCGTTGCAACCCACTTACAAGCGTGAGCTATCCACCAAGAAAAATTTTCTCTCGTATCCCAGTAATCCCGACGATCAGGACACCGACATGTACAACACATTTTGATCACACAATTACGACATGGATTCAGTATTTTCACGGTCCTTTTTCCTTTGAGCCTTCTTCTCCACACGTTTTTTGTGCTTCTCTTGTTTTTTCAGTTTATTGACTTCCCATCTCTTCTCAGCATTATACCGGGTCCTAGCTGGGGTGCTATTTTTTCTCTTCTGGGACATTTACACCTCCTATACTTTCCATTTTCCTTCTAGAAGTTTTCGTTTTTGACTTGAGTCCGAAAAGAGTTTTATGATCTTTCCGAGATTCTTTGTGTATGGAATCGGTACAAGTTTTCTTGTTGAGTCAATCGTAACAACTTTCAATTGGTCAGGATTCAATTCACCCAACCCTTTGAGTCGAGTTAGATGTCGATTTGCTTCTCTCGCTTTTGTAAGTTCTTCATCTGTCCAGATTGGGGTAAATGTTTTTCTTTCATTTATAGCCCACAGTGGAGTCTGGACGAAATAATACTTACCAGCTTTAATGACTTCGGGGACTAGAACTGCTAAAACCAGAGTAACAAGACAGAGAATATGATACCCATCCTCGTCAGCATCTGTAGCACATATAATCTTATTATACTTCAAATTCTTCAAATTGAAAGTAGGTCCAACACCCGTTCCTAACGACTGAATCAGTTCTCCAATTTCCTTATTCTTTAAGATGTCTTTCGCACTTGCAGCTGAAGGAATTTTTCCTCTCAAAGGTAAGATTGCATGCTTCCTTGGATCACGACAAGATACAAAACCGCCGCCTGCTGAATCTCCTTCTACTATAAACAGTTCACCCATTTTTGACGTACAGTCTCTCAGCTTTGTGAATTTCGTAGCTACTCTCTTTCCGTTGGGTGCGGTTTTGATCTTCTTCGCTTCCAGTCGCGCTCGATAGTCTGCGAAACGCTGGAGTAGCAGTTCTAATTTGTCCCCGTGTTTTGTAAAGTAGGTTTCGATTTGTGTTTTGAGTTGAGCTGACAATTTCTCCATGTCAGTTTTTCTGTTGGTAAGTTTCTCTTTTGTCTGACTTGAGAACTTTGGTTCTCTTAGACTGAGCATTAAATATGCTCTCAGACCAATCAGACAATCATTTGGAAGGAAACGATATCCCGCTTTCTTTGCTTTCGCAGAGAAGAACTCTCTCAAAATATCGTAAAAACAATTGACGTGTGTCCCACCTGAGTCGACCGGAAGAAGATTTACAGATGACAAAACCTTTGGAGTCATACTACCATTCAAAGAATATGACAAGAGAACATTAAATGCTTCAGGTGTTATGGACGATTTCAATCCAGCTATACCCGTATTCTCTTCTCCATTATTTAAACAATGCTGTCCAAAGTGATCCGTTAGAGATAATTTGAATACCTCTTTCTTGTTATCTACCTGTAATACAAAAGAAATCTTTTTCCCCATCTCCGCAGATGCTGTACTCAACCGTCTCCTTATTCGATCTAGATCCGGAATTGTACTTTCAAATGTTTTTGGGTTTGGTTTGAATTGAATCTTCGTTGAAAAAGGTTTTTCACTTTTGAATGGTTTAATGTACTTCTTTTTCAACTTCCCATCTTTAAAAAGGAAATATCCATGCTTACCATTCCTGTAAATGTCTACTTCGTAATCTGTACTCAAAGCATTCACAGCAACAAGACCAACACCATGAAGACCACTCGCTATTTCATATGCAGTCTTTTTGTCCTGGAATTTTGCTCCTGAGAATAACTCAGTAGAAATCTTTACAGGAGTATTGTCAGATATTGGAATACCTCTTCCATTATCTATAACTGCACAGACATTATTCTTTGTGTCAATATTCACAGCGATTATTGACACGTGTCCTCCTTGAGCTTCATCCAGAGCATTATCCAACGCCTCTTCAATTAGGTGGTGTGGATCTTCTGTAGGACCAATCCACATACCTGGAGAGAGACGTATCTGCTCCATTGGATTAAGCGTTCTTATATCTTTCGCAGTATATTGTGCCATATCTACTCCTCTTGCATCTTTCTTAAGTCCTCTAATATGAACTCCTTCCCCTTTCGTAGAGCTTCTATCCATCCATCAATTTGGTCTTCACCTTGGATATGGAACGACTCTTCCATTTTTAATCGCCCAGTAAAGATCAATTTTAGTGCTTTCTTGATTCGTCCTATGATATTGCGAATATGATCTGCTCCAGTTTCTGGGTCCCATACTTCGTCAAACGTATGAACATCTTTATAAAACATGAGATCTATCATACCAAAATCTGGGTCATATTCCATATCTATTGTGATATCACAATCAGGATCGGTACAATCACAAGCTGCACGATACATAACAGAAGCTCCGGTTCCTGGTTTCGGATTGCTCCACTTACCAAGTAGCATGATTTTATTTGCTATTTCTTTTTCCATATCCATCCATACGTCTCCTTGAACATGTCCTTGATAAATTCCCACTTCGTTACGCCAAATTCATTTGCGCCCATCTTTATGAGTTGGTAAATCATTGTAAATGTAAAGATCATAAAAACAGCCCAGACTATAAACGCCAATTCGCTAACACGTAGCCAATATTGAAGTGGAAGTCACATAAACGTTAACCCTTTGAAACATCCCCATTCTGGTATCATTTTTCAATCCTCACTATGTATCCAGTTTTATTCACATGTTCAGCTGTACCATTTTGTTGGATCGCCCAGATTAACTTTCGAGGAAGTATCTTTCTGGGTAAAGTGTTAATATCATCACAGTAACCATCTGTAAAACATAAGGTTACATCCGGTCTCAATTCTCTCGCTCTTCTCAGTCCTGGTTCGAGTATAGTTCCACCACGACCTTTTACTTCAAAATCAATATCACGAATCTTTTTACATTCGTACTCTTTTTGGAGATGTGTATCATTCTCAAGAACGGTCAACTTACAATGTCTATCATTCTCGATTATGTTCTTAACTCCTGAGAGACCTTCTTTAATATCATCCGGTGACATACTTCCGGAGGTATCAATTAGGACACAGATATTGAATGTAAAGTCTCTGGTTCTCCCTGGAAACGGCGAGATTTGAGGGATATTTAGTTCTCCGATTGTAAACACATAAGTTCGTTTTCGATTCACCTTTGTGAATGCTCGTTTGAATTTGCTCATTTTTGAGCCTCTTATAAGTCGCCGGATTAATTGGTAATACGGGACCTTTGGAGGTTCAAGAGCAGACTCAATAAGCTCCATAATATGACCGGGTATTGTACCACGATTCCTACCAGCAGCTTTCAAAGATTCTTTGATTATCTTCTTTGTATATCCGTCAATCTTTCTTGCTAAAGATCCAACATCTGTTACTTGTTTTGTTACGTTACCCCATGAGCCATGGTCATCTACATCGTCAGCCATACCAAACAAATCTTCTCCTGAACCTTCTCCACCTTCCGACTCCATTGAATCGTATTCACTCATTAGTTTGGAGAAATAATACTCAGTCGATCTATCGTCTGGTAGTCCATATAAGTCTGGATGTTGACCAGTCCATGGTCTCCCACCAATCTTTAAGATTTTGGGTATTGCAATAGCCACGTTAACTGCACAATCCGCAGCAATATTCCAAACTGCCATCTTAGCCATTTCTCGCTTCTGATCAACCTCATTGGCTAAGATAGTTAAGAGCCTTGGAATATGTTTATTCAATACATGCATTCCTTCATGCTCAAGGATCCATTTCAAATTTTCATCATCTGTATCTCTTACTAACTCCGGATGAAATCTTAATGAAATAGTTCCGTCCGAATTTGGACTAACACCCATAATTGATGGAAGATTTGAATCTTCAACTCGACGAATCCTAGCAAAGAGATAACCCCAGTAACTGTTTTGAAATGTCATCACAGCTACTAATTCTCGTAATCTCTCGCTTTGTTCCATACCTACCTCCCATTTTCAGCTGCTTGGATCGCCTTTTCATAAAAGTGTACACGGTATGTATCACCATGTTCCAACAATGCTCGATGGAATTCCGCCATGTATACAAACTCTGGTGAAGTCCTCTCCATACCATCAAGAGATGACATAAAGATTGCCGAAGTATCAATAGGCATATCAACCAAAAACTGAGAGACATTATCCTTAATTTTCTTTGTTGTATGAGTCGGACGTTCCGATGTCACAAAGGTCAAGAACCCAGTCATAATATTTCCAAGAGTGGCATTATCTTTTTCTCTTTTGAGATTTATGATTATCGGACGTACTTTCTTCTTATAATCATAAAAGATATCTCTTGGGTTCACATCCTTTCCTTCTTGGATGAACTCGATAAACATTCTTGCTTTACTGGAATTAAGCAATCCAGCAGCAAGTGGCTCTATCTCATTGTAACTTTCTTTAATTCCTCTACCCAACTCAAACTTCCACATTTGGTCAGACAACTTCTCGTAACTTGCTGGGTTAGAAAATACCGCGCCAACCTTCTGAGCATTAAAGTCATAGAGAAAGTCCGGATGAGCTTGGATAAATTGAATAATTGTTGGGTGGAACTCCTTCTTCATCGCATGGGACAAGAAGTCTGGAACACTAACCTCAGTATACAGATGTAGCTGCCTCCTCAACCCAGCAGCGTCTTCCATTGTATCCATTTGGTATTCAGAGTCATCAGGGTTATCAATAGAGATAACAAACCACTTCTTTGGAAAATCATACAAGTGGACCTTATACTCATTTTGTACTTGCCACAGCAATTGTTGAAGTGAGTGATCACCTCTTGAGAATTCGTCGATCACAAATAGTCCAATACTATCTGGATCTTTCGGAACGAAGTCGGAATATAACATTCGGAATGATGTATTTCCATTATCCACAATCGGAAATGGGATAATGAAATCATCTCTGGACAGGACCGGTGATTTGACCATAATCATCTCAACCGGCTGTTTCAATTCTTCGGTAAGTTCGATTTGTATCTGTTCACAAATTTGAGTCTTTCCCACTCCGGCGGGTCCGACTATATGAAAACATTGTTTATCAACATTACGACCGCTGCTCCACGCATTCAGCGTTCCCAAGATGTCTCCTTTTATTAAGGACTTTATCTTTGAGATAGGAAGCACAGCGATGTCCAATCTTTCGAAGTACTTTTGTTCTACGTTTCTTGCCATCGTTCTTCTCCTTTGGGTGTAACTCTATATTAGAATCTTCTGTCCTTATTGACGTGGGACTCTCTACCCCACTCGCCTTGTCCTCCCAATACTTTTCAACACGATGGAAATAATGATCATGGTCAAAGGTTTGGTCTTTAGTGGCAAGACTCTTGTAATATGGTAGAGCTTCCTCACACATCGCCGTGCACATTATACTAACAACACAGTCATCGCAAGGGCTCTTCATGTTTAACATCCTTTCTGAAGGGAGGGACATCTTGTCCCTCCCATAGGTTCATCCTTTAGAGTAAATGTTCTGGAATTCCAATCAAATAATTGCCATGCATACTTTTTTCTTTTACTCGTGTCCATGGTTTGTCATGATGAGCGCGATAATGAAACTTAGTTATAGAACCACATTTCTTACACCACGCCCAATGTTTGATTGTTTTATCCCACTTATGCCGTTTTCCATCGACACATTTTACATCAGTGACCTTAGAAATTGATGTCTTCAAAATTAAAGGTCTCGTCTTTTGGAGCTTGTTGTGGTTGCTGAGCGGGAGATGCTTCTTGTTGCTTTGGAGCTTCTCCCCCTTCAGAATCAGGAATCACATTGGACTGGTCAACAGGAGCTTGTTGCGGAGAATATCCACTTGTCGATGGAGTCCTTGTCCAGTCCATTTTCTCATTGAATTTATCCTGAGTCTGCTTCGCAATCTTCAATACTTCAAGTACGTTTTTGTTTTCGAGTTGAACCGTATTGGTCAAAGTGAAAACATCTTTATCGCCATAATTCGAGGATTGTTTTCCCATTCCAATTTGAGTAACAAATCGTTTGTTATTCACAACTTTCTTCTCAAACGCTTTGCTCTCTTCCGTAACAGGTTGGAACATTGGTTCAAGATCCAACTTAAACATGCTCCCAAGGTACTCAGATACATTACTGTATTTCATACCCTTACCCCTGAGAAAGATAAAAATGGGTCTCTTCTCCTCGCTGAGGATCGGTTTGCCCTTTGCATCACAATAAAGTCCGGCGACGATAATCTGTTCACGACAGTCTTGGCACCATTGATCTGCAGCTCTTTCAGCAGAGTTAGAACCACATACTCGATTTTCAAATCCATGCCACGGAGGTCTTGGCTCTTTTTTATAACTGAAGCATTCCAGTTTCTCTCTGCCCTTTGCATCTCTCGATGACTTCACCAGAACTTTCTTAACATGGGTAATAACCATATTTATGGCATCTAGATTATACTCAACACCTCTTATCTGCAACTTTCCTGATTGCTCAGTAATACCCGCATGGTTTTCTCTTGAGTTTCCAGCTATATACAAGGCGTGGAAAAACTCATCCTCCGGCTTTACTGGCTCTTGATCTTCATACCCGGTCTCTCCCAGACCCGCGTACTCTTCGTAACTACTCATTTCTTAAATCCTCCTATCTGTTAGTAATAAGACACCAATTACTACTTCCGCCATTATCTGGAAGTGTAACTATTGAAAACTCCCTGTCAAACCAGCATTTCATATGATTATACATCAATTCGGTAGATATAAATTTCTTAACATTCGCATATTGAGGAAGGGAGGTAAGTTTAGGGTCTTCTACAGTGATTGGAATTACCTTCCGTACTTTATCGTCGGTAAGCTCACCCATAATCAATTTTGTATGTGGACAATATACGATTACAAGTCGATTACCTACCATACGAAAAATCTCATTCTTGTAGAAGTACAAATTGGTATCCAAATCAAATGCTACTGTGTCAGTATTAAGAACACGATGGATAGATGTATGTTGTCTACATAGAATATTCTGTTCTTTCTTACTTTCACATACTTCGCATCCTTCTGGACCCACCTGGTAGCTAGCTGCTTTAAAGTCATCACCTGCCGCTGCTGAAATGTAACGTAAAATTCTCCGTTTATTCAACATAAACTTAATCAGTGTTATCGGATAGACCCTGCAGCCAAGCTTTTCTATAAATTGCTCAGCCGAGACAAATCTCATTAAGCACCTCCCGAAAATATTCAAACGAAAAACGACAAAAACGGAAAACGGTTTAGGCGTGAGTCGCCAGCACTTGACCACTAGAAACCCCATTCCAATCAAACACCTAATCCAATTAAGGATTAGACATAAGATTAGAATGGAGTTCCTAGCAGTCAAGTGCTAGCGACTCGCATTGTCTAAATTTGACATAACCATCGATCGCAGTCGGGTGCGTCGATCATTATATACGATACAATAGCAATCTCCAACGTCGAGGTTGGTCATCACTATCGTTATTTAGCCTTGGTTGTGCATTGGAGAATCTTGACGCGTTTTTTCAAATTCCATTAAAATGGCTTTCGGAATTCGTAGTCCAAGATCCTGCGCTTCTTTAATAAGTACAGGTAGCGCTGCCTGCTCATAATAATGTATGACTCTTCTTCTCAGCTTCTTCACGTCCTGTTTCTTCGCCACCTCGTTCCCTTCTTGCTGCCCTAATGGTTAACCTGAATTGCCCAACGACCCAGTCGCCCCACCCCCTTTCCATGACAACGGAAGAAACCCATACCTCCCGTTTTTCGAAATCGACTATGTGATTGCAAACTTATCCCCTTATCTGTGTTTTAATTGATTGGTATTCAGGAACATCTGTAAATACAAATATTCCTATCTGTATATTAATATATATAGATCTTGATTTTTATATAGAATTTTTAAGTGGTGTCCACAAGGACAGGTGCCCGAGGATTATCCATATCAAAAATGAGATTTCCCTCAGCAAATTGACGATCTGCATTAGTAACCCTTTTCTTCACAGAACTGGACATATAATCATCATGTATTACAACATTCATACCGCCCTTGAAATTGAATACAAGACCTTCATGTGTTTCAGAAACTCCAACCAGTTCTTCTCGGTCAGCCACTAATTTAGCAGACCCTTTCTTTAACTCAATTCGAAATTCACTCATTTTACATCCCTTCCGCGATTCTTAGTAACACCAACATTTTATAACGTTGGGTCATTCTCGCAAACCAACTTACCATACTTTCTTTATTATATGTTCTAAGAAATATAGAAATTAACTCGCTATAATCGTGTGATTGAATCTGGTCCTCAATCTCAGAGATAACTTTATCCTCGTTTTGGGTGCAGAAAGATATCACATCAATTTTTCTTAAATCGACTTTGAGGAATCTCCACACATCCCCAAGGAAGGGTATACACCCAAAATTCAGAAACTCTAAAAGATCATAAACGTTGTTCATGTCGATTTGGTTTTCTAATTCGGGATGTGGGAGAAACTCAAAATCATATAATTCTTTTACTTTTATAAGAAACTTCTGACAAAAGTCTCGTTGAGCAGGTACTGTTTCTGCTTTGATATTATTAATTGAGTTTAAGTATAAAGACTTAAACTCTAACTTATCAATAGCGTCAACTAATTCTAGAACATCATACTGGATAGAAGCGTCTTCTTGCTGTCCCCAAAGATCCTCATCATCCATCTCCAATGGGGCAACACTTGCTCCCATTAGAATTTTAGATCTATCCATATTATACCGTTGTTGCTGGTTGTTTAGCTTGAGCGGCTTTGGCAGCCTTAGCTTTTGCTCGCTCAGCTGCCTGACTTTTCAACGATGCTCGCATAGCTTTCATGCCGGCGGTAAGTCCGGTTCGTTGTCCAACTTTCTCTGCAGCACTTTTAGCCGCAGCTGCTGCTCTTCCACCATATTTATGACCAGCGTATCCAGCTGCACCTAATGCAGCAACAGCGCCAGCTTTCTTCCAAAAAGATCCTCTTTTATAAAAAGGCTTCTTTTCTTCTTCACCCTCATCTTGCTCAGTTAGGAACTCTAAGTAAGCGTCAGTAATCATTGTAACTACCTCCCTATCATTAATGAAACAAAATATGAATTTAACAAATCTCGGACAGGTGATGCTTTAGGTGGTCTATACTGAGCACTACCTGTCTGTATAATATCGGACAAAATTTGATTCTTTGTCACATGGTCATCTGAAAGTGGTCCAAAAAATTCTGCTAACAAGTTTGGACAATTATAAGATATAAACGAGTATGTATCCAACTCACCCATTCTCTGACCACCCTCTCTTCGTTTACCCGAAGTCGGTTGCATTGTCTTACTTGTTATCGGACCTGTACTTCTAACGTGCAGTTTCTCAGCTCCAATATGTTCGAGTTTCAAAATGTATTGATATCCGATTGGGACTTCATGTTTTGTTGTTGTGTTATACTCTGGAAGCTTTAACTTATAACCCGGCTTCAATTTCAACATTTTCATTGCTGAAAGTATCTCAGGATAACTTGGAGCTTTAAATGGTGGTACTAGGATCGTCATATTATTTGATTGACTTACTTGATCCATAAACTGTTTAAATTTAGTTGCATTCAATCCCTGAAATTTTCGAATTAATGTTTTACTGAATTCTTTATTCTTTGTTGTATCTAGTTTTGGTAAGACACTTTTCATCAGAGCTACAGCTTTTGATTTACTCTTCCCAGCTATTATCCTTCTACCTAATTCTCTGGAGATTAACCCAACATACATTTCATATAATTGTCCAACGTTCATTCTACCAATAACACCGATTGGGTTTAAAATTACTTCAATTTTATCTCCGGTAGGAGTCCGTGGCATCAATTCATCTTTCTCAATCAACGATACAATACCTTTCGCACCATGTCGATTTGTTAATTTATCTCCAACTCCAATCGGTAATTCTTGTTCAACTTTAAATCTAATCAACACACCCTTTACAGTTTCACCACGAACTGTAAATTTCTCTTTTGGTTGAACTTTATATCGAGATCTTGTTCGTTGAATGAGAGGTTTTAAATCTGGGAATTTACTTTCTGGAACATTTGAAAACACTTCAATATCAACTACAACACCTCCAGGGGATTTTTTGATAAAATGTCCTGATACAATTTCTTCCCCTTCTACCTCTTCTTCATAACCAATAAGTTGTTCAACTTCTCCTATTGTCTTACGAATTAACGGATCACCCCTTTTAGTTTTTGTTCCAAGTTCTGTCATAAAAGTGATTCTATCATCTCTTGAAACAAGAACTTCTTCCATGATTCCATGGAGAGATGTTAGTTTTTCTTCTTTAGCAACCGACTCTGCAATTACAATTCCGTCCTCAAAATTATAACCTTTGTAAGGCATATAAGCTACACAAAGAGTCCTACCAAGAGCAATAGTGCCTTGAGATATACAGGCACCTTCTGCAATAATTTGATTATTAGCAACAGATTGACCAACTTTTACTTTTGGATTAAAAACACTGAGAGTATCTTTTCCAGACCCAGATCTCAAATGAACAGGAATTATATCTACTTTCTTTGCAGGACCACCCTTACAAGCTACTTTAATGAAATCATCTGTTATCTCTTTTATCTTTCCAGCACAAGGCGCTCTCTTTACAAACGCATCAGATAAAACGTTAGTAAGGATAGATTCATATCCCGTTTGAATCATTGGTGGTTCTGGGTTTTTAAGAGGTATTGCTTGTCTAGATTGATTACATCCGAACATTACTCTATTCCCATCGTTATTTTCAACAAATGGAATTTGCGAACTAGTAGTAGAAAGTAAGCCAGAGTCTTCTCCCTCTTTAATATCCTTTGTCGCAATAAGTCCTCGAGCTGATGTGATGTATGCGTCTACTGTTAATTGTTGGACAATGCCAACATTTGGTCCTTCAGGAGTATCTAATGTATCAATATTTCCAAACATAGAATCATGAACATTTCGACCTTCATTTTGGATAGCTTGTTTGTCTGGAATACCACCAATAGTCTTTCCAACAGGAGAGACCCTTGTTTTTGTAGCCATCTCTTCTACAGGATTTGCATACTCCATATCAGAAACAATTTCGGAATTGATAAAATCAGACAACACTTTAGTTTGTGACAACTCAAAATTAGCTTTTTTATTTCCGGCCAGGACTTGCTCTTTGTATTCGGTATAGGCAGCAAGTATTTGTTTCTGTGCCAAATGGACCAATATCTCAGAGTTCCTAATTCGCTGGTTTGATATGTCATTGCGTTTTTGTGTAAACCCCGTTACTACCTTTGAAGCCATATATTTCATAATCAGGTATAAATCACTTGGTAGTTGTTGGTTGATTAACACCTGTCTTGCTACAGGATCAACAATATTCTCAAGGTTTGACTCGATTAAGAAGGTGGAATTAATACGCCCACTTATTTTAATAATCAAATCATTAAAATATTCTTTAGTTCCAAATTCTTGATTGAGTTTATAAGCAGCAACATTTGCGTGGATAAACGATTGACACATTTCCTCCTTTAATGGGGTATCAACATTTCCAAAAATAAGATATCTGTCATCAGCTAATTTATATCTCCACCCAACTTCTTTACTTGGTTTCTCTGTTACAAATTCATGAGTGATATCATACAATTTAAGAGTTTCTTCCCAACCAAAACTAAACGCCAGAAGTATCATTAGAGGGAGTTTGTATGAACCAATATACCCTTCTAAGTACTGTTCTCTTTTGGTTCTCTTGCTCCAAATATGGAAAGTTGAATAACTACTCTCAAACTTAGCATCATAAGGTTTAGGAAACGAAATAGGACAAAGTACTATTTGGTTAATGAGACATTTGCGTTTACCATTTACATAAAAGGTACCATCTTCACCCACGTTAGGAATATCAATATCAACAACATGTTTTCTTCTAAATTTGTCAGTAAGAGTAACTTGAATTGTACTAACATCTGATTTGCGCAATTCTCCAGAACGACTTGGTTTTTGTATTATCTTTACACTAGCTACTTTTAATGGGACCTCTTTTGACTGGAGAACTCGAAATGAGTTAGTCATATCCTTCTTTAGATTAGTTGCAAAGTCTATTTTTCGTTTCTCAAATATATGCTCCGGTGATTTATTCCCTACAGCTTTTGGAATGTTAGCCACTTGGACTATTACATCATCAGATAAAGTTTCGGTTTTATGAGGTTTTAAAAGCTCATCAGAATATCGTTTATCTACCACTTTTAAAGCGGCTTTCTTATTTGTTGTAGGAATTGATTTGGCGGTTCTTCTAGCTCTATACAAATCACCATTCGCTTTAAATAGAATTGACGCTGTAGCGATTTCCTGAGCTTCATTATCATCTATAGAATCAATACTCGCCTTCTCTAAAGACTTAGGACTTCTCTTAAAAAATCTAACAATTGCGTCCCTTATTTTACTTTTGTTACTAGGTTCAATGTCAGCATCAATTCGATTCATGACCGCACTAGTCGCATTTACTAATTGTTCTTCTTTCTCTTTTTCGGGATCTAATAGCCTAATCTTCTTTAGAAATTGGTGAATTCTATTGAAATTAAATTGTCTGTCTTTAATTAGAAGACGATACCTAGAAGTTGCATCACCAATGGTATTAAGAATTAGATGATCAAATTGGAAAGGTTCTTTTTTCAATTGAATCAACAAAGGAAATATCTTTCTATCTATAAATGAATTCATAGATTTTGTTGTATCAACTGAATAGATTAGTATTTTTTGATAGTTGGGAGGGTATGAATTTGCAACTTTTAACAACATATTTTTCAACAAGAATCCTGCTCGCTGTCGGTACGTTTTGACATTATAAGTAGTGTCCATTGTTTTCAAAAAGTTACTTAGATCGTAAATTAAATTCTGTCCTTCAGGAACTTTTTGGGATGTAGAATATGCGTATAACCCTTGAGTCTTATATAATTTTTTTAACTCAGCTGTCATTCTGGAAATAGGTATCTTAGTTAACGGAACCATAACAAACCGCGCATCGGTTCTTCGAAGATTTAACTTAGTATAATCATCTAACAACGTAGAGTTCTCACTCATATAAACTAGTAAAAATGGTTCGTTCCTATTTTTTGGAAATCGAATTCCATCAACCAGATGAGTATACTGCTTAAGTGACTTAAATTGTATCATATGATTCCTTCTTTTCGAATCCTTTGTCCCTTAATTCTTGTAATAGACTAAGTCCACCACCATAAGTTACATAGGCGATATATCTACCATACTTTCCCGTCTTCTTCGTTTTGACAGTAACAATCTTTCCTTCAATTGCTCGTTTAACGAACTCCTTAGCCTGCTGTCCATGCGCTCTTTCTGCTTCAGATTTTGGTCGAAATGTCTCTGGGGTGTCAATCTCAGCTAACCTAAATGTTTGTTTCATAGTTAATTTAAAGCCAAGATCCACTTCAGCATGGAATGTATCACCGTCGACAACCCTTGTTACCTTAGCTCTATATGTATACATTTTTAACCCTTCCAAAGTTTTGCGAGATGTTTAACTACATCCGATTTAGTTAAAGTATTTTTTAGAATGAGTTTTATCGTTGAGGCGTGTAGTAATATATTTGCTACTCGCCTTTCAACTGTCGGATGTGGATCAAGATAACTTGCTATTTTCTTAGATAATTTTGAATGTCCTTTTTGATGAACTTTTATCATTTTCTTAAGGGCTGAGGCTAGATCCTTTCCATATCCATATCGTATTGTATGTTCATCTGCTTTATATTCATGACTTCTACTCATAGGAAGCATGATCATATGTGATGTAAATAGAATAGCCATTACCGCTAGTGGTGCTAACGCTGAAGCCACTAATGTTGCGGTATTGAATAATGTTGTTGTCGCTGCAGCAATGGCGGGACTGACTAATATTGCTGTAGACCACCCTTGTTTTGTCGCATGAAACCCCCTGATATGACCTACTTCGTGGAGTAGTATAGCCATCACTTCTCGATCCGTTACATACTTAAACAATCCAGATGTTACAAATATCTCTGGTTTTTCACTTAAAATGCCAGCATTTGGAAGCTTCTCTTTCATGATATATATCTTCCAATCTCGTCCATCTTGAAGTATGTCCTTAAGTTTCTTTTCTAGAACCTTGTGTCTTTTCGAGGTTTTCACTAACATATGTGCTTGCAGAATTGGACCACCTACAATCATCAAAAAAGTCATGGATCCAATTACTATTCCTGCAGCAGTGGTTGGTTCAATTTCCTGTAAATGATCTAGATATTCTTCTAGTAACATATCATTACCTATTTTTATAATGTCTACTTCCTACCATACCTTTTTGTCCACGTCTATCATCAACCAACGTACCTGTCATAACCTTTTCAATAATACTAGGTTCGGCTCGTTCATCAGATATCAAACCAGTCTTAATTGCTTCATTGACATTCTCAAATGCAAGCCCATTGATAAACCCTTCTGAGAAAACTACTTTCTTTAGATTTACTAAAGTAGGATCCCACTTTTTTCCTAACCTCGCAGGTATTTGGACATTTTGTCTATCTCTTAATACTTGAGAACAAAGGACCTCTAGGTGTGCAGAATCCATATTTGAAAGTTTGCCATATACTGCAAACAACTTTCTATATAAATGAGAAGCATCTTTTAAGATCTCTTTTCCGCCAATTAGACGATCTACATATGAAATCTGAACTTTAGATTCAGCGGCTTCAATTGAAACTGATAGCATAATTGAATTCGCTGTATAATGGAGTTTGATGTATTCTTTTCCTACTTTGTCCATCTTATATACATGAAGGTCTACAGGATAATCCAGAACAATATCAAATATTAGATCTCCAAACTCCGCTTTTGCTAACAATGACTTGACCCATATCTTCTCTTCCATTCTCATATTGTCGGCATCATAGTTGGACATATCAATAGTAAGAACACAATCTCTTAACACAACAAGATCATTACCAGATTGTTTTAGATATGTAGATATACTCTTAGCCATTTTTCTTCACCTTCGCCATTAATTTCTTAGCTCGTCTGGCTAGTCTTTGTATCTTCCATTCGATCTCAGACTTTTCTCTTGGAGTTTTAGCTTTCTTTTTCTTTGCTAATAGTCTTTCATATACTTGAAAGAGTGCGTACATAGTAACAAGTGGAAGTCCAACTAATGTAACACCAGCTACGGTTACTTTTCTTTTGATGTCTCGTTTTAACGCGTCATCATGATATTTTGATTCAGTTCTGAAAGTTTTCATAACAACTCCACTATTTTTTCAATCCTGACAATGGATCATTATTAATTATATCACTTAACATATCTCGTTTAATCAATGTTACAGCACCACCTGTATGGAATGTCTTCATAATTAGCTGGGTCCCTCTCTCTCCAATAATCTGTGATGCTAAAATACCGACATATGGAGTTCTATGTCTCTCAATTAATCTCCCATAGCAAGTGTGACATATTTTTGGACTTCTACAAAAAACAGGACTTCGTAAATGAACAATATCACCTAATTTCAATTTCGCTTGTTCAAATGGCATTAACTTACCATTTTTAATAACGAATCGACCAGTAAATCGATCTATTAAATCTTCTGTTAATAGAAAATCAAGAGTCCTGGTTGTTTTACAATCTCGTAGAGTGCGATCAACTTCTACAGTATTGAGGAAATATGCAAGTCGACGAGCCATATATCCGGTATCCGCCGTGTTGATAACACGGTCAATAATACCTTTTCTTGCGCCCTGTGATGCTTTAAAGAAGTCAACATTTGATAAGCCGTCCGCAAATGAACCAGCTACAGGATCTAAAACATTACCATCAGGATCAGCAATAACACCTTTAGAAACAAGGATCTGCATTGGCTGACCCCAACCTTTAGCAGATCCAGATTCTACTAAATCACCAAACCCTGTATCTTTTAATTCTTTCTCTACAATTTTTTGAGCTTTATCAATAAGATCTTGTGCTTCTTCTGGAGTTGCAGTTTTGATCTTTTCTTTAATCACATACACAGATTTTGGAAGTTGAAATGTATCAAGAGTCATTGATGGAGCAGTGATAGTTGCCCATTTAAAAGCTACATGTTTCAATTTATTAGCAATTTTAATAGTTGCCGGTTCACCATACTTTTTAAAAGCTAATTGTATTAAAGACCCTGTTAATTTTTTAGATGCAATACCTGTTTGAAATGACATTCCTTTTGGAAAACAGCTATTGAAAATTGCTTTTCCTGCTGTAGTTGTCTTTCCTCTATATTTTACAGGAATATATGGGTCAGTTATATTTTCCAAATCTTCATCAGATACAGCTTTTGCAGGTTTAGATGACTTTTTATCTTTAGTTATGATATATAAACCCGCCCACATCTCTTTTGATAATTCAAATACTAACTGAGAAGAAGATGTACCGCTAGTAAGACGTGTCATTCTCTCTCTAGCTTCTCTTTGAGCTTCATCTGTCAATGGATGAAATACTGCCATTTGGTCACCATCAAAGTCAGCATTGTGAGCACCAACTTGAAGTGTTGACATTTCTAATGTATTTCCCCTATGTAATACAGGAAAGTAAGCCATATAACTTTGTGTATGTAATACAGGGTCACGTTTTAGTACAACTACCCTTCCCGCCATTGCAGCATCAGTTGCTTCAAAAAATAACTCATATAAATCTTCAGGGATTTTATCGTTTTCTTTAATAGCTTTCAATACTCGTTTGATGCCATCCACAGATAATTCCAACCCTGTAAATTCTTCAACAAGTGTTGCTAAAGTTTCTCTATTAACTTTACCGGAATAAAGCAAGCGATGTAATATGAATGGTTCAAAGAGACCAACTGCCAAACGTAATGGAACCCCAAGTTCATTTAAGTTGATTTTTGGACTTGGTGTAATAACTGCTCTGCCTGAAAAGTCTACACGCTTACCAAGCATCTGACTTCTAATGAGACCTTGTTTCTTATTAATTCTCGTTCGAATATAGTTGTCATGATCCATAACTGCATTTTGTAATGCATAGTTTAATAAATCATATAAAGGTCCAGAACCAGAAGATCTCACTTGAGCAGCTCTTCTCATAATTGAAATGTATACGTCATTAAGAGCGTCAATCATCCAGTTTCCATCTTCACCTAGAACTGCAGGTCTTAAATCAGGTGGGATAACAGGTATTTTATCAATGAAAAGAGTTTTTTTCTTTTTCTCATTTTCAATAAATTTGATTAACTTTTCTCTTGTGTCTGTTTCACCTCTCCACTTGATCCTTGGAAACAATTTGATGAACTCATTGATTCCAGTGACACCTCCAGTCTCTACTACTTCTAGGCGACCTTTATTCAAAATGAATGAGTCTTCGGTAGATAAAAACTTTTCTACACGTCTATCTAACTGGAGAATTATTCTTAAAGCGGCAGGGTGTACTACTTTTGATCTCAACTCAATATATGAAAAGGTTTGTCGTCTCTCAAGAGATCCATTAGGCCCAAAAATTTTTTCGCTAAACAGACCATCCTCATGAAACTCACCAGCTTTAGTAGTATATGTCATCGACGTTACTGGTGTAAGACCTTTCACATAAGAATCAGTATTCAGAAGTCTTAACATTTTATTTCATCAATTGATTAAATTTTTGTGTGGCTAGACTTTTAACTCCAGCGGCTCTAGAAGGCTTTGGTACTGGTCTGTCATATCTGTTTAAAAGACGATTTAACTTCGAAATCACAATTGAAATTCTTTCTTGATCAACATAATCTGCATCGTTTAATCTTGCTGCTAACTTTAGAGAGAACTTGATCATTTGTGGTGTCTTGATTCCATTTCTATTACAGATAGGAAACACCATCGTTTTTCGACCAGTATCCATTTTAATATAACATCCAGGATTCTTTTGCATATCACCCATCATAAACTGTGGGGTCAATCTCTCAAGATCATCATGGTATGTCATAGGAGATATTAACTCGTGAGCCTGGCGGAGTAATTCTTCTAGGATTTCAAAGCTTTCCTGTAATTTTGTCATTGTATAACTCCTTAACAAAGGTATCACATTTTAAGTTTGTTCTAAAATTAACAACGGAAAATGGGTAGAGTCCCGACAAGACTCTACCCATTATTTTAGAAGTCATCTTGCATGTAGTTTCTCATCTCTTCAATCTTTTCATCCAAAGCTCCAGAAAAGAAAAGAGTATAAAATTTAACTACATCTGACTCCACTTTAGAAAGAGGGATACCACCCAACTTCTTTCCAGTCAAAACATGTTGGAAATTGACTCTTGAACTCCTACCTACAAAGTAGCTCATAATTTTGTAAGGTAAAATCTTCGTAGAAAAGCCAAAAAAATTCGCAACGTTATTTTGAATTTGAATGAACCCACCATCATCATTTACATTTTTAATTTTATATGTAGTTGCAATAGCAGGCGCAGTAGTTGGGAAATATTCCAGAAGCGTAAACAAATTCGGGTACTCACTCTTAAAAACTTTCTCCAAAATTCGTTTTACATACAATGAAAGTATTGTAGCATGTTCAGGTGACAATGTTGTAAAATGTGTATAAGGAATGTTTGTCATCTTTGATAATATTGGAAATACTAAACAATCACATAATGGAGAAATGAATTCGACGTCTAAAATTCTATTTTGGAATTCTGTAATGTTTTTATCAGATTCATTATCTTCATCAATTAACATTATAGACGACTTATCCAAATCTTGGTAAATCTTCTCATATGCGATTCCCTTGAGTCTCCCAAGAGTATCATTATAACTATACGTCTTGAGATTGTCAATGTTCATTCCATGAATATCTTCTGTAGATATCGAGTCGTCATAAATGACCGTTTTCTTATATACAGATCTCAAGAACCATTTTACAGACTCGTCAACAACTCCAACAAAGTATGTAATTGGGTTTTTGTCCTCTTCACAGAGAACCAGAATGGAGTTCATAATAAAGTTAAAAATCTCAACTGTGTGGACGTCTATTGACTTACATTGAATCATTTTAATGTATTCCCACATATACTTGTCAGTCATATTGTATTTGTAGGTTTTGGTTTTTACAACGTTAAAAATTTTCGCTGCAACTTCACTCTTAACAATGTCCGTAATGATCATATTATAAGCTTCACCATGCAACTTTCTGCTTAGCTGCATATCCTGACTATTAGAAATCACAGAATACAATTTCAAATAACCAGAAGCTCGAATAATCATTTCAATTTCATCAGGCATAAAAAGGATTGTTCCTTTTTTTGCTTTACTTACATCTACAAATTTAGAAAAGTCAAGGTCACTTTCGTCAATATACTTATCAACAAAACCTTTTAATTTATCAATATTCTCAACAATAGTTGCAAAATCTTTTCTCGCTTTGTAGTTTGTCAGAAATTCCAAGAACCAATCATCAAATTCTTGACCAATAACTTTGGACACATTCTGGATAAAATCAGAAACAATGTTAAATTTATTTGTGATAGAAGAGGTCATTAAATTAAGTGTGAAGACATGTTTATCATCCATTTTCATGTTCCACTTTTTCAAACTCTCTTTCTCAAACGACAGCATATACATCTCCTTTCATGGTTTATATAACATTAAACTCATAAAGGTTATATATATAATCGAAATTACTATAATGGAAACAAACAGGTGAGAAACAGACTACTTAATAACAAAGCGTCTTATCATCGCTTGGACGACAGCCATATCAATAAAGTCGCCAGGACAGGAAAGATCTTTATCCGTTGACACGTCTCTGTGAAATTTGACGCGGCTTGGAGAGAGTCCCCACATTTTTAACATGGGGTTAATTAATCTAAAACATAATATTTCATACAATCTCTTTTCAGGTACTTTAAAATCAAAATTTCCTAATACAGCAATATGAACAGCGGCATTATTTACATCAGGTCTAATATCTGGCCAGTCACACATAAACACAAAGGGTCTACATACAATCGGTTGAAAGTCTTCACCAATTTTATCTACAATGTAGTGATAATTTACATCACCTTGTTTCTTCTCAAGTACTCCTTTTGCAATTGCAGGTATTTGAAATTTTGTATTTGCTACTGTTGCTGCAGGATCGTCATATATCTCTGCGGTATGATGGAGGATAATCCACCTTGGAGACTTTCTTCGAATTTTAAGAAGACTTGGTTTTAAAGGTATCTTCATCATAACTCCTAAAACAATGACTTGTATTTAGCAATAACACCTTCTGCGGGCTGTGTAGTTTGAGCAACCATATTTTTTGTTTGATTAGTAACTGCAGTTGCACCATTTTCAGCTGCACTTGTATAAGCAGATTTTAGATCTGCCATTGTACTTTTTGCTTTATTAACACCAGCTTGATGGAGATCTGATAAACCAACACTATCCATCAATTGTTTTGTATCTAATGTTCCACTATCAGAAATTCCCATGCCACTAAGACTATTATTCACTCTAGTAATTTTATCGTCCAAATCAACGTCTTTACAAATAGAATCAAGGCAGTTAAAAAGTCCATCCATTGACCCCAAAAGATCAGGAAATTTCCACTTACTTAACAAGTTATCTAAACCATCAAAATCAAGAGATATAGAAAATTCTGGGAGTTGAAATTCCGGTAATTCGAATGATGGTAACCTTGGAAAATCTGGCATCGCAAAATCAAAGTCTGGAAATTCAAAATCCCCAAATATATTTTTCAATTTAAAACTCATCCAATCTCTCATATCCTTCTCCATTTGTTTTGGAGAAGCAAGACTGGGAAACGCCAATCCACAATTTTCTAGAGTCTTTAAAATTTCTGCTGGATCGCAAGGATCAATGTCCGGGAGGGCAGCAGCGGCTTCATCTTCCATAGTTTTTGATAGATCATCAATTTCTGTACTTGGAATATCTAGTTTGAAAGACTCAAGTTTATCTTGGACTCTACCGAGTTTATCTCGAAAGATATTACTAAAATTCTCAATTTGCTTTATCGCATCATCTAGTTGGTTATTAAATTTATCACATAATGACTTTTGAGGGTTGCAATCAATGTCCCCAACAACATCTGAAATTCCAGGAATCTGATCAACAGCACCGTCAATAATATCACCCACATCAGGTACACCAGGAAGCTCAGGAGCTTGTGGTAAGTCTGGTATTGGTAATAAAGACATTATGTGCTCCTTTCACCTACTGGAAGGTCTGGATTTGGTTCAACAGCTTGTTGAGCTGCCCCGCCGTTATCACTTATTGACGCCCCATCTCGATTGATAGTACCGGCTACTTTTGTATGATGTTCTGCCCCAGATTCATGATGCGTATTCATTCCACTCTTTTGATGCATAGCTTGAACAGATTGTAGGTGCATATTCATTCCTGCTTTTACTTTTACGTCCTTTTCAGCAGTAATATGAATGCTTCCTCCACTCTCAATCACAATATCACCTTCAAAGAAACATTGTAACTTTTGAGAGTCTATATCAATATGAATGAAATCACCCTTATACGTCCTGATTAAGAGTTTTTCTCGACCTGATTTTTCATCAAGTAAAATAGTCGTTTGATTATCATCTATATTGTAGACTGAAGGAACATCTCCAGTTGGTGGTTCTGAAATCTGTCTTTTCTTTCCTGTAATTTCAATTCTTTCATCATTTGGGTCATCAGAAATAACTACACACCGACCTTGTGGACTTTTAAACACAACCCATTTATTCCAATATTCTGCGTCTTGACATTCAGGTAATGATTTTGTATTTCCAATATCAAGAGAACCAAAATAGTATGGCGAATCAATATTTCCGGCTTCAAAAAATACAAAAACCCAACTACCCACTTGTGGGACATAACATGTTCCCATATTATGATGAGCGGAATCTCCTTGCATATTCCTCCCGCCCACAGGATTATTTCCAGGTCTTGCCCATAGTCCTTTCGTGTCTTCAACCTCAGGCATAATAGCAGGAATCCATACAATTACTCGACCCTGTTTTTCTGGATCCCTATTGTTCACCACTTTTGCCCTATAAAAGCCAAGAAGTCTATTCGAAGAATCCATTATTTCACCTACTAAATATTGTCTGAGAAATTTTCATTACCTTGTCAAATTCATCTTCATTGTATCTTATCAAAGCTGAAGGTATAAATGTCACTCCTGGAACACTAGATGCTGTCAGAACAGATGTAAATCTAGAACAATCTTCTATAGCTGGAAGAAAATTAATAGTTAACATCTTTAAGAGTTTTGATGTAAAATGATACTTAGAAATACCAGGAAATACTTTAAAGTCTGACAACGCGTTGATAAAGTCATCAATGTTATCAAATTTAAACTTATCCAGTTGTGATTTTACATCTCTATAATCTATACCTGTCTCCATACTAGCTCTTCTATAATTTGAATCTCCTTTAATTCCAAAGAATGACGCATTGATATAACACGAAGTTAGAAATTTGAGCTTGGGTATTTGGGTGGAGTAGCGTCCAAGGAGACCATATTCTTTTCCAAAGATTCTAAAAAATACAGTCATTAAATATGTTGAAATTACAGAAGAGAATTTGTCGGGAAATTTAGCTTTTCCTGTGACCATCTTCATAAAACAAATTCCATACGCAAAGCATGCATATAAATCTCGAGGACTTGGATTTGTAGGAGTCACATCTCTTACATTAAACGAAGCTAAATTGATCACAATTCCTTTGGTTGGAATATTGTAAGAAACAGGAAGATTATAACTAGGTGTGTATACAATATGGAACTTACCTTTTTTAACATACTTAAAGACAGGCTTCGTAGCAAAGTGTGTAATTCTTTTTTCCATGATACCCATAATTGATTTTACTGTATCATTTGCATTTCTTACAGAGTTCGCTTTAAGTACATTTTCTGACAAATGAAGGACATTAGGTACATCTTTTAAAAGTGTAAACTTATCTAATATTATCATCTGTCCCCCAATGTTACCAATCGACTGCTTCTAACTCAGATTCAGGTTTATCTTTTGAAATAAAACGGTCCTCCACAATCTCCAGTATATAAGAAAAACTAGGAATCACAACCTCATTCATTGTAAAATCTTCAATTGTAAAAATTCCATTCACATACATTAATAAAGGAGCCAGAACAACAGTTCCATATTCATCATATGATAGATAATCTGGACGCATCTCATATTTTGACTCAAATGTTTTCTTTGTTGAATTTCTAAGTAAGAAATATAAGTTCTGTTCTAATACCCATAGACTAGGTGATGGAAAAGAAAACAAACCAGTCTCAGTAAGATATCTCTCAGACATATAATCTAAGTCAAGAGATAGAGCTTGATTTTGATTGCTCTCTGTATCAATTGTGAACGGCATAAATTTCCTCTATTATGAAGAACCTTTTTGAAGTGCAGGATAGTTGTCTCTACCCCATCCGCAATTACCTTCATTTACAGCGAGTCGATTATTAATAACATCAAGATCTTCATCATCTAGATATTTTACATAAGACTCCATAAACGCTTGATAGTTTCCCCTTATAAGGGAACTTGGGATTTTTAGAAATCCATTATGAAATTTTTCATGTATACTCTTTACAAGAGTTACATAACCCACTTGATTTTGAAAGTGTATTTCAATTGCGTCTAATGCAATATCAAATGAAGAAAACTCTTCTTCTTTTTCAATTTTTTCATTTACCAACGCCTTTACCAAAACAAATAATGAAGGAACATGATGGTGAACTTCTACAGAACATTGATCCATTCTTTCTTCAGTGACCATGCAACAAGTCACACCAAGAACATCAATGATATAATTCTTCCACAATCTATATTCTATACTATTTCTAACATGCCTCTCAACATTACGAATGAATTTCATGTAGTCAGCTTCGCTCTCAAAAGTCCTAATCCGAAGGGGAAGACGAAAAGGATATTGATCACTATACAACTCTAAACCTTCTACATTAACTTTTAATTCATCCATTATTTACCTCCTGGAATAAAACCAAGAGATTGGAAGATACTCAATACTGTCACTGACGCAATTGCAAGAACAGCAATTGTTACAATCCAGCTTATAGTACCTGTAATCGATGCAACAAATGATACAACAGGTGGAATAATAGCTACAGCGGCTGCAGCTACAATACCTGTAGAAATAATACCAAATACAAAAGCATACATCATCTCTCTATCAAAATCTTCATCCCCAACTTTCTTTTTCATACTCTTTCTTGTATCAACTACAACCTTCTTAATGTTCTTTTTAACTTCAGACATTGGGTTGTCTGCTCCAAGTGAAGCAAATGCAAGAAATGAAGCACCTGCACTTCGAAGCGCTGAAGGAATTTCGGGTAGTGAATTTGCAAATACTTTATCTGTAAATTTATACACCCTGTCGTAATTTCCATCAACAGCTCTCATTATAGGTTGTAGTGAAGCAAAATCAATTGTAAACTTTCCTAATTTATTTGCAGAAGACATCAAACCTTTCATGTCTCTTCTTTGTGACGCTTTCAACATATCATTAAATATTTGTTTGTACTTCTTTGGCGCAGATTTGATATCTTTCATAACACGAGAAACTATGGGCGACCCCACGGATTCTGATACCAAATTGACCCTTGAATACTTAAGATATTTATCGTATGCAATGTCATCGCGTATCATGTTAGTTAATCTCCCCTTCATCCGAAATACTGAGGCTGCGGACCTCTGTACATCAGTAATTTTTTCATACGCTTGTACCGTCTCTCTACTAAGGGCATACAAATATCCATAGTTAACTACTGAACACATTCCTTTATATTCGTCCATACAAAAGTGCATTCTCTGATTAACTTCATCTGCAACCATGAGAGATGGCCACATTAATTTAAACAATCTCTTAACTTTACTTGCATCATATAAAAAGTCACTCTTTAAATCTGTTTGATTTACAAGAATGAATAAATTTTTATCAAATTTTGTTGTTCCAATGATTACATCTTTTTTCCAATCACCTGTAAGAGTTCCCGTGTATAACTCTTGCCCTACTAGACCAGTTTGATGGAACAAACCAACTGTATACTTCCAGAACCTATTTGCGAACCCCCACATCATTTTAAGAATTCGTCTTGTTTGCCATTGAACGTTGGCGCTTGCTTTGCTTCTATATCTATCGTTCATTAACAAACGTATTAGTGATGTATCATTGTTTACAATATAAGGAACAACTTTGATACCAAGATATAGAGTACCTTTAACAGTGTCAATTGAAATTGTCGTAGGTTCTACGGTAATAGCTCTACTATCAATTTTTGTATCAAACCTTGCTGTAGCTCTAGCTTCTGGTGGTCTCTCTTTTGGTTTTTCAGGAGTTGGTGCTACAGCTATAGCAAGACCCCCATGTCCTGTACCACCTGCTCCACCAGCAGACCAAGCCATTCCGCCTTTACCACCCTCGGCATCAGCTTGTGCAGAAACAGTTCGCCCACCTGCACGTTGCCCAGATGAAGTTCCTGGTAATCCTGCCCCAACACTACTTTGACCTCTAGTTCCTGTTGCCGTTGTCCCTTTTTTTCCAACAGTTGAACCTTTAGGTCTATCTTCCTGGATCTCTTCTACTGACTCCATAGTCAGTTTACCTTTTGCTAACTTAATAACTTCCTTCTTTGAACCAGCTTGTTTATTTACATTATCAACAATCTTATCCATCTTGTTAACAATAAGGTATTTTTCCAGCGCTTTACATACACCAGGAAGAACATTAGGATTAACCGACTTCGAAACTATCATAGGGTAAATAACTATCATGTTGTTCCTCCAATATTACAACAAGAACGCTGTCTTCGGCTTCATGTTTTTCTTTGCCGTCTGTGCAAACGGTCTTAGCATCTCAGTATGATCTTTCTTACAGTATTTTTTATAAGAGCAATACGTACACTGCTCCTTATCTGCACCAATCGGATCTGGAACTATCTGGTCAGTAAGACATGAATGAAGGATAAGAGACCTTTTTAAGAAGTCGACAGAAAGGTCATCTTTGAGAGGTAGGTCAAAGGGGACAACTCGTTTGAGTGATCTAACTATATAGACTATTGTTATTGTATCAATGTTATAGCCATACTCAGTATTCAATATATACGCATAAATTAGTCCTTGATGATAATGACTTGGTAAATACGCACCTTTAAATTTTCGCTCATCTATTGTTTTGTACTCAAGTAGAAAATTGTCTCGAATGCCATCGACTCTACCTTTTACCTTAAACTTCTCACTGACAATAGTTTTTTCAATCTCTGTATGATCATATAAAGATTGAATTACGTCATGTACCGCGTTCCCGACTTTATTGATCAAATATAGATACGCAAATGAGTATTGTTGTGCAACGTCGATTTGATATTTCATTCGACTGTAATAACTCTTACGTATACAAGAAATCAACTCGGTAACTGATATATAAGGTCTTTCATAGGTCTGAATCTTTTTATGGTCGCCGACTAATTGAGCTCTCATAAGAGATTCGAAACGACCTACATCGAAACCCTTTGAGGTAACATTCGGTGTACCCATCTGGACATCCGAATGTATATCCTCAAAAGATTCTCGGATTAATTTCTGAGTATTGTCAGAAACTTGTTCAGGAGATTCATCAGGAATCTCCTTTTCTGTCGGTAATTGTGACTCGAGATATTTTACAAGTTCTCCATAATCATTATTCAAGGAGTTCATCCGCTTCTAAGACAAACATAGCACTTTCTACCAAGCTATCTCTTAGAACCTTATAGGCGTCCTCTACAATCTTCCCTTCCCAATCATTGAGTACTTCAATTTGATCAGATTCGGTGACTGCTCTACCAATGAGAATATTGTCGATTGCGAGAGAGAAAGCTTTTTCTCTAATTTTGTCTTTTACCTCTTCTTCGATGTTGATATCACTATCTTCGGTAATACTATTCCTTAGTTCTTCTTTAATGTCTTGTCGACCTTTGTCGGAATGAACTAAGTGGTGTGCGTTTTCTCGGGCAATTTTAGCATTTTCTCTTGCTGTCTCAGCTAAACCTTCAGACGTGACTACACCGTCAATCGCTTCAGGTTTATGATCTATCAGTTTATACATTTCAATCATTAAGGACATCAATGCACCTTTAACTGTAATGTAATCTTCGATCAGAGATGGACAACAGGCCTGCATTTTCTTTACTGGTTTTCCAAAGAAAACATAGTCCAGTGAGTAAAAGTTCTCAAGAACTCTGATCTTACTTTCTTTCTGTAACATCGTGAAAGTCCTCCTTATATCAATTTACCTAGCCTTTATTTAGATCCATAAAATTTGAGTTTTCATCCTCAATTATTTCCAACGACACACGCCGCGTATCTCGTGGAAAATGTGTGTTTTTTATTGCTAATGTTATGATCTTAAGAGCATCAATGGTTCTACCTTTCTTACCAATGATTTTTCCCAGATCTTCTTGTTTACTCTTTATTTGTACAATCACTGATTTTGTAGATACGGTAATAAAAATCGAGACTTCGTTTGGGTTGTCCACAAGTCGTTTAACGGTATCTTCAACATAATCGCGCAGCAAGTCTGACATCTGCTTCATAACATTTCCCCCTTCAAATTGTTAGCGTAATTCAATTTTGTAATTTGTTCTAAAATCATACGCTTGTTAGAGGGAAACTTGGAGAAATCTAGTTAGAGTTTAGGATTATATTTTTGTATGATCTCCGTTTGAATTGCTTCTTGTGTTGCTTCGTCAAATGCTTTTCTAAAGTTCTCATCTTCGTAGTACAAAATCTCAGCATCTTTGGTACGAAACTTCTTATCTTTATAACTTTTCAAGTAGTTCCACGCACCTGAAACAAGTCTCTTTTCTTTTACTAAGAAGTTATAACTCGTTCTGAAGTTGTTAAATCCCCTTACAAAATCTCCTATCAATTCAACAACTATATTAGGTGGCATCAGTTTATTTTTAACAGTTGTAGCTGTAACCATCATTCCTTCAAACCCCATCTTCTCAGGATCTAAAGCGGCTTTTGCTTTCAACTCTAGAAGTGTAAACGCATTAAACTTTAGTACATTTCCACCAGGTAGAGTTTTTCCGGTACTGAGATATCTTAGTTCTTTTGGTGCAGAATAAGGACCAATTGCTAATTGATCTCGCATTTGATTTACAGTAATCCATGCTATTCCATACTTTGAACATTTCGCAACATATTTTGGAACTAGAATGCTTAACAATCTTGCTTTGTACCCAATAACAGAATTAATATCCTCGACTTCTCTTTCTTTTTCTGAGAGGGTATTTGCTATTGAATCCCAGCACACTACAGATGGTACATCGACTATGTTCTTTTGTTCTTTAAAGAGACACATAGTTTCAAGATGTTTGAAAACTTTTTCAACTGTCACATCTGTATATGGTTTAATTGGAGGATATTTAACTCCAAGATTTGAAAGTCTTAATGAGGTCGTGGCTTCTTCTGAGTCTAAAAATGATGCTAAACAACCCTTATATTCTTTTTGAGCAGAACCCATTGTCTGGATAGCTAACATACTTTTACCACTTCCAGGATTTCCAACAATTTGACTCATTGTACCAACAGCAAATCCACCACCGAGTGCGCCATCTAGAACATCAATCCCTGTAGGGATAACAGCTTTTACCCCTGTGTCTTCCGTAATGTCAGCTTTAACTTTTAAGAAACTACCAAACTCTTCATAGAGAGCAAGGGTTTCAGGATCAACTCCTACATTTTCTGCTTTCTTTTCAATCTCGTCCTTGTCAATCTCAATCTCAACATCATCTTTATTAATAGAAACACTCTCCATCATTTTGGACAGGTCTTCTTTTGTGGGTTGAGCTGGACCGCTATCTTGCTCCTGAACTTTCTGTTCCTCTTTTTCCACCATCATTCTTCTCTCCCTTGTCCTTCACGTTTTCCACAACTTTTAACTTCTTCTTATTTAACTTTTCAACCTGTGTGGCTAAATCTCGGACATCGATGATATCTTCCATTCCACCTGTCGATTCAAGTGTAATACGACGACGAATTTCAATCTCATCTCGCATACTTTTAATTAACTCTTTTCTGATGTCCAACAAAACATTGAACATAGATGATGCTGCTTTAACTTTCTCTTCAAAGATATTTCTGAATCTTTTCTCTATCTTATCAGGAAACAACGTATCTATCTTCTCTTTAATTTGTTCGACATCATCAATCATCTTTTCGAGATCTACACGTTGTTTTTTAAACCCTTCGAGAAGCTCGGCGATGATTAATTCATTATTGTCAAAACTCATTAAGCACCTTCCATTATAACTTTCATTTTACCTGTTTTGTCCATTGGATGTCTTTGTTGACCAAACTCAGTAATCCGACCGGAAGAATCTACATATTCACAAGAGAATGTGGTATCCCGATCATTCCTTGCACCATAACACGTATTTCCAACATTGTATTTACACCGACCAGAATGTGGACACTTTTCTTTTGCTTCAAGTATTAACATCCAATTCCCTCCTCTACTGTTTGAGCTGGTTCACTAGAAAGTGTTTCAGGGTTTGGGTAAAATGCAGTCGGGACGATTTCCCAACCAATCATATCATTTTTAATTCTCTCCCACGTTTCTCTAGTAAAAGGACCATCAGGTAAATCATTCCCCCTCGTCCAGCTTTCACCAGCTCTCTTTTTTCTGGAGGATACTTGACAACCAAGATATCCGTCTTTACCATATCGGTCGATGGCTATAAATCTATATACGTACCTATCAGTATATATTTTAAAGCTCCACTTTCGTTCTACATCACTACCCTCACCACTTACATCATCAACTAATCTTTCATAAGTAGTCCATCGACACAGTTCTTCTTTAATCCATTTTTCTAATTGCTTAATTTTTGATTCCATATGTACTCCTTTCTACAAACGAAACTCTCTAGACGCAGAGAAATTAGATTAATGGTTAGTCGAAGTAATAGTGCATTCCGAAGCCGACTTTAACCTCTTGATCTTCATTCTCAAGTTCAATGGTACCATCTGTATCAGTAAGATAATACCCGGTTTCAATATCAATTCCAAGTTCTGGTACTCCAGCAAAGTTCCATTCAAAACCAAAACCGGCGCCATAGGTCGCTATATCTGCTTTATCAGAAATAGCAATGTCGTCAATTTTACCCCATAATCCTTCGCCAAAGAAATAAAACTTAGATTGTTCAGCACGTACTGGAGCCGCCATCAACTTCACGCCATACAACGCAAGATCTCCGTCGGCTTGAACACCTTGTTCATTTTTAACTTCTGCATTTGAATAATAAAAATTTCCTTCCATTCCTAGCCAGCTGTCAGTCCAACCTCGGATACTTACACCCGCGTAAGTATCTTCAGTAGAACTTAATGTATGAAATCCAAACCCTATTTTACCAGGGTTGCCTGAATCAGGTACTGCTTTTACATCCTCTGTTGCGAATGCAGGTACTGCGCACATAAGTGCAACTACAATTGTAAAAATTCCAAATAATTTAAACATCTTCATTACTACATTTCCTCCTGTGTTTTATTTCGGATCTCTGCGTCTAGAGACTCCCGTTTTATAATTCACATGAACCATTCACACAACGAACATCATCCTCTGTTCGATTTGACTCAATCTTTCCATTTTTCTCTAGGTAGGCTCGAGCATCCTCCTCTGTAACACGGCGAAGTGGTTGTCCATCTCTACATCCGTCTCGATAGACGGTAACACCTTTCAGATCTGTAATGTACTCTAACAATAAGGCACTCAGCTCATCTGGGGTAGTTTCATGTGGTAAATTGATTGTTTTCGAAACCGACCCATCATTATATTTCTGTAGCGCGACCTGAACTTCAAAATGATCAGTAGGAGATAAATCAAATGTATCTACAAACCAATTTGGAATTTCTTCTCTTGATTTTAACATCTCTTCATAGATAGGATGAATATACATTCTATCTCCAACACGGTCATGTCGCATATACGCTTTAGCAAATAGTGGTTCCCCACTACCTGTATAGTCAGCTAAAAGGGAGATCGTACCATTTGGAGCAATCGCCATTAACGTGGTATTCCTAATACCAAAGTTCTTTATGTCTGCTCGAATTCTGGCGGGAAGTTTTCTTACGAACGAAGCTTTCTTATGTTGAATAGGATCAAATGCAGGGAATGAACCTTTTTCTGCTGCTAGTTCAATTGAAGCTACATAACAAGCATTTCTAATGAATTGCATCAATCTTTCAATTTCTGTAATTGCTCTTTCACTCCCATATCTCAATTTCTTTGCAAATAAATATTCTGCAAGCCCAAGTACTCCAATCCCAATTCTCCTAGATTTATGGGCATTAATATCAATGTCTTTTAAGGTATACTTATTAACGTCAATGACGTTGTCTAAAAATCTTACTGCAAGTTTAATTGTTCTTTCTAGTTTTTGCCAATTTGTGTTTACTTTACCTGTGATAAAATTTGGAAGAACTAATGAACCTAGGTCGCATACACCATAAGGTCCAAGTGTTGTTTCTCCACAGGGATTAGTTCCCAATACAGGTTCAAAATAATACGAGTTGTTCTTTGAAAAGTTGTCCCAGTTGATTAAACCTGGTTCAGCACACTTTACCATATTCTCAACAATTTTATCCCAAATAACTCTAGCTTTTACCTTACCATAACTTCTCTGTTTGAATTTGAATTCCCAATCCCCATCAGCTTCTACTGCTTCAAGAAATTTGCCATTTACAGATACAGAAATATTAAAGTGTGTGATCCTTCCATCCACCAACTTAGCGTCAATAAAATCCATCACCTCTGGATGTGACACATCTACATGAGCGATAGCTGCTGCTCTTCTGCTTCCCCCACTTTCAATGGTCTCAGCAACAGCATCCGTAGCTTGGATAAAACTGACTAAACCTGATGATGTTCCACCCTTTCCAAAAATTTTATCTCCCCTTGGTCGTAATGGTGAAAAGTTTACACCAACACCACCGCCTTCTGACCAGAGAATTAATGCGTCCTTAATTAACTGACCAATCTCCTCAATGCTATCACCTATTGGGAGATGGTAACAGTTAAAAAGCGACCCCCTTGGTCGCCCGCAATTTCTCAATATTCTTCCACCAGGAAGAAAATCCATATTATGAATCATTTCATGGAAAGCATCCAGATACTTTTGTCGTTCATTTTCTGGTGTTGATATCACGCTTGCTACGCGGTGAGTACATGACATCCAATTTTCTCCGTCCATAAAGTATCTACTTTCAGCAACTTGTGTAGCGTTATCCGACAATACAACTTTTCCCATATAACATTTCTCCTTTAAGAATTTTCTAGTATTAATTTGTTCTATATATACCTAGAAAAATTCTATTTTCAATACGAAACAAACAAATTCACTTAAGATTCTATCTTTCTTCGCATTCTTTTTCCATCTTTGCGAGACGAGTGTAATATGTAGGACATTCCATCAAATGGTCTTTTGCGATTGATTTTGAGATGGTTTCTGAATCTGTATGTTCCTTCTCTACTTCAATTCCCATCTCCAATTCATTAGCATCAAACTTAGTATCTGGAATGTGATCATGTTTGCCAACACCAGTAATAAAGTCCGACAAGAGAGAATAGATATAAGATTCCAGACGATGTGGATTGATTCCCTCTTTCTCTGCAAATTTATGAACTTGATCATCATCCGGATATGGATTCTTTACAAAGAAATTAACAATTTTATCTTTTATAGATTTCCCACCAACGTCTTCTCGGAAGATATTTCCAAGGTACTTCTTTACTTTTGAACGGCTCATCTTACCCCCATAGATCAGATGTCAACTCTTCAGCTTCTTCTTTTCCCTCTTCTTCGCTTTCCTCATGCTCTGGATCTAATCGTTCTAATAAGAATTCAAATTCGCCCACATGAACTTTTTCTTCTTTTGATATATCTAGTAGAAGTTTTTTAACTGCTGGGTGTATAGCAATCTCAGACATCTGCTCATAAAGATTTGATGCATCTAGTTCAGCAATTATTGCCATTCTTAAAATCTCTTTATCTCTATTGTCGGGAGTCGCATTCTTCAGATCTTGAACGGACCCTACAAATATTTCGTTTAGTGTTTCTTTAATTTTTTTCATGCGATACGACCTCCAGGATACATTCTAAATCTAGATCCTGTTTTTAATATCGTGTCTAACGAACTTCCTTTAATCTTTAAAGGTTGATAGTCTGTCATTTTTGACTTAAATAAAAGATATTGTTTTTGTTTAAACTTAGACTTCTTCACATTTCCCAAGGATACCATATGATACAACCCTTTAATTTTTGCTCCTTGAAATTGTATCACAATATGTGCAGAGGTTAGTTTTTCTATTCTGCATACACCTTGATCAAATACTGTAATTATTCCACCGCCATATTCTTTCGGGGGAATCTCGCCTTGAAATAAAGCTTCCTCTTCTGTATGTACATGAGTTTGAATAGCAAGAACCTTTTCACCTGGATTGAGTGGTACCTTCTTTGGTACAGCAAAACTATACCAATTTTTCATATTCTTTGGATCTTGAAATCTTAAATCTTGATGATATCCAGCTCTTCTTGCTTTATGATCATGTACTACAAATTTAACGGTTGCCATTGGTAGATTCCTTTAGAGCCATGCGAGCAAGACAATATGCGTCACATATATTATCGTCTTCAAAGTCTACACCCCATCTACTCTTAGCAACTTTCATCATTTCTTTTTTATCTGCTCTTCCATTATCTGTTGTAAATTTTTTCAAGGTTGTAGGTGGGACAATTTTATAGGGAACTTCTCTCTCAAATAAATGCGTAAGGATTAAATATAGAAGACCGCATCTTTCAAACAATGTTGGACTTACAGACATGTATGAAAGACCTTCTATATATACAGCCTCTAATCTACAAACATTTGCAATGTATTTAACCTCGTTAAATACATCTAGTACTCTTTGTTCACCATTAAGGTAACATTCTTTGTGAGTAGAGACTAGTTTTGTGTCGTGGATATTTCCTTTGTTGTCAATAATAACTATCGCATTTCCCGTCAAACTGGGGTCGACCCCAACAAAAAATTTCTCCATTCAAAACTCCTATCCGTGATCAATAACCACATTCGGTAAGTATAACCTATCTAGTCTCTCAATTAGTTCTCGTTTCTTCTCCTTACCTTCATCAAAAATTTCTGCGCCGACTGGGATTTCGCCAAAAGGTGTGCGCATATTCCCGTCACCGTATTTCTTTCTGACACGACCAATTCTAATCATGCAATCCGCCATTGCAAATTCACAAAATATGACTTGATGTTCATTTGGGATACCTCCCAAATCAGGTGGTTGTATTCTTTCGTACTCTACTGTACAATGTGTTATGTCGGTAGGGACAGGTGATATACGAAGTATATTAGGATGTTTAAACGCAAAGGTTTTGTCCCACGAAGAAAATTGTTTGGTCTCGTTAGCCATCTCAGTAGCCAGCGCCCATTCCCTCAACTCAAAATGTGTGAATGGTCCGTAAACAGGATGACCATGAATATACAAATCAGTAGCGGGATAATACACATCAATAACATTCATTATCTCAAGATTGTCCGGTTCTACAAGATAGTATTCATTTTGTCTTCCAGGGACTTGTAATTGTGTAGCGTTGACATTAAGATCTATTTTGTTTACGTCAGGTACATACCCTGAAAACTCTCTGAGTGAATAAGTTACAAAATAGTTTATAATGTCATCGTCTGTAAATTCTAGCTGCTGGAATGGAAACCCAAGATTGTCCTTTATATAATCTAGGACACGGGATTGGTTGAGCATAATTACCCTCCATAACCATGGTATATATTCTCCAAATCATCCCCTTGAATGTCTATTCTGTTCATTTCTAGAACTTCTCTCATTCGGTCTAATTTAACAATGTCGTTTGTATCCAATACTTTCAGTAAGTTCTTTCTTCTCTCTAACATTTCCGTTGTATCCGGATCATCAAAATATCTGGATATCAATTCAAAGGAAACCAATCGAAGATTATTAGAAATAAGTTTGCGTTTTTCTTCTTCACTAAGTATCTTGTTTATATATTTGTTCTTGATAATTCCTTTAGTGTCGAAGATTTGTTTACCCTTCAATACATTTTCGTATAGTTGTTCCATCCCTCCTGTCATCTTTAATAAATCTTTAGCATTAGATAAGAATCGCTTTGGACCAACACCTTTAACCCCATCAACATCATCTCCAGGATCGCCTATAATCGCCATTGCTAATGGTTGAATTTCATCCCCAAGATCACAGTCACACTTCAACTGTTGTTTCATCCCTTCACCCTTTTTGATAATTCTCTTTTTATAAGGGACTTTTGAAAAGATATAACAATGATCATTTACAGTTTGACATAGGTCATGGTCGTTCGAGTAAACTACATGAGCTACATTTGGGTCCGTTTCAACTAATTTTCTTGTAGTTAGATAATATGGAATAAAGTCAGCTTCAAAATTTAGTAATCTCAATACCTTAATATCAGGCAATCGATTACCAGCATTTTCAATTAGAGCAAGATTATTTCTTATGACTTCGAAAAATGTTTTTCGATCTACTGCGTCCAAACCATATAAGTCATCTATTCGTCTAGACACTTTATACTTCTTACTTACATTATTATGATAATATGACCTACCACTCTCATAAAAAATATAGAACTTAATCTTAATATTTCTTCGAGCAGCATACACTCTATGGAATGATAGGAAGGATAATAATGAAGTGAACACAGATGTGTCATGTTGACCACTCAATTTTGTAGACTCGACCATATTTACAATAGTATGTTCCATATAAATACTTTGTAGACAATTCTTTAGATCTACATAAACGTTAATTACATCATAATCATTGTAGGATATGATCTCGTCTAAAATTGAGTACGTTGGGTAGTAGCTTAGTATACTTGATGGGTGCATATTATAGATCCATTGTTAAATCACAATTAAAGTTAATAGTATCGCCAGGGTCTACCATCGTTGGTGGAACAAAGGTAGAAGTTCTATCTGTTCCCATCTCAGGTATTAACCATCGAAACTTAGTTAGTTGTATAGGTCTCGTTACAGAAAATGTAAGTTTAACGGTAACCTTTTTAAAGTTAATAGGGATCATGTGAGTAGCCGCTAACATATCTTCAACATAAACTGACATTTCAGTTTTATGAACTTTGTTAAATCGATCCTTATCTTTCTCCATTACAAACCAATCTCGAAAGTCATTAAACTTCACATCAACCTTAAAATTAGCTTTTATGTCTTTGAGTTCACATTTTCTCTTCCTGAGATCATCCGTAAGAACTTTTCCGGATCTTTGGAAAATTCGATCAAGAACTTTTCCAAGGGAGTTTCCTCCTGTAATACCCATCCCTTTCCCTCCTTACACCAATCACATTTCGGACTTTCCTCTTTAGGACCCTCCCACTCATGATGACAAAGATTGCAATGATAAAGTGGCATTATTCAACCTCTGTAAGTGCACTCCTGCTATAAATGTTAATGTCAATATCACCTATGGTTGTAGAACATTTATTGGAACAAACATTATCTTGAAAGTTATACATCTTGAAAATTATATCACCATCATGGTCAATAATAAATGGTGTGTTAACCAAACTGCTAGTACAATTCATAACTCTCTCAGCCATAATATCAGAAATGATTTTTGCTGTTTGCTCTTTACTTTGAGTTTGCATTGTCATAGAAGCAGTTTCACCATCAAAAACTACTTGGGTTGTATTGACACTAAACCCCTGAGCAATAACTCTCATACGTTCAGAGATCGTCGTTGATAGTTCTGTATTCAATATCATGTCTTCTTCATTCAATACAAAGATACTATCAAGTTCCTCATCGGTAAGAAATTTGTTATCCATAAAATCTAAATCAGGACCATCGAAATGTAGAGTTGAATATTGGTCAGAAAATGAAAAACTCCCATCATCTTCTACAGTAATTTCAACCTCTTGTTCAGAAAAAATCTTTAACAAATCCAACTTTTGTTTTAGATTGATCAATGGAATACTCAAATCGTCGAGAATCGATGTCAACATAATTTCAAATACTGTCGCTTTATCATTTGTACGTTGTCGAGCAACCCCTTCTTGTATATCAACATCATTACAAATGTCTTTCAAAATTCCCAAACACCTCAAAAACTCTTCATAACGTTCCGCGCTCAAACCTACTTGCTGCATTCCTTCTACCTCCTTTTAGGCGATTCCCCATTTATCTTTTTTTCCAAACCTTCTCCAAAGTCTCTTAGCTAACTTGTATACTTGCGTACCTTCAAGGTCATTGAACATTTTATCTTTGTTAGCTCCAACACTAAAACATTCACGTTTGATGGTCTCAATCATATTATCGTCTTGATGTAATACAAGATTAAAGATCATCTTCGCTCTTGTTCCTCGCATTTAATCCTCCTCTCGACTGGTCAACTTTTTTATTACTGTCACATATACAAATTTATCATTTTTCTTTTCCTTAGCTTGGATGAAATCAAGTGTAGTAAAACACCGTTCCATTGTTTCTGTGATTTCCATCACTCGATCAGCAATATTTTTTGTACTTGAGTCTGAGTTAATCGGTATTGAAAAAATGACCAATACTGATTCATCATCCTCATGTAAACAATTGAACATACAGACGTTTGCGCCAAGGAATTTGAATAATCGATCCTTGGATGTTGCTTTACAAAATAATCCAAAATAATCAATGTCTAACATCGTCCCATCATACCTCAGATTATTTGTCTCGACTGTATCTTCAAATGCTTCTTTAATTCGTTGTTGTAAAGATACTTTCTTCATAGTCCTCCCTATACTACCTGCTTATCCACGATAATTGGTGTAACATTAAAGTCTTTTCCAGACCTATTGTAATACACCGTTAAGGTGTTAATTAGATGTTTATTATAATATTTTAACTTTTTATAGTAACTTAAATCAACATCAATATCTGATAAGATATGAACATCTTGTTGAAATATTTGTTCATGGAATGCAATACTTTTTAGGAGAGAAAGGTAGGACGATGAAATTGTAGCTGCATATAATCTTGCTTTATTCCTTAACCCTAATGAGTCAAATATATGTTCGGTTGATATGTCATATATTCCCTCAGCTAAGACTACAATTTTAGACAAAAAATTTCCAGTGTCTAGTTTATAATAATCGGTTAATGGGTACTGTTGCAGCTTCATTCTGTAGTATCTAAAATCAGATTTCTTATCTACATTTCTCAACACCAGGTTCGTATGGTACTCAGAAATGAAACCTACAAAGTTTGTGTGGAAATACTGTCGTAGTCCTTCCTCCTTTTCTGACAGCTCTATTTTGTTAATCCTAAAAAATTGGTCTACATCAAATATAAGTCCTTTGATAGTCTTCAAATTCTCTTTGGCGAATTTGAATCTCTGTCTTGTATACAATGCTTTATAATGAAAAACTTGTTCATCAAGTTGTGGTAGTATAAATCTCTTTGGTCGAAAAACTGTTCTTTTTAATGTTAGTCGTTTCTTTGCTAGAGATTTAATTTTACCCTGGTCTACATATTTACCTGACGAATCTTTTCCTTCAATTTTATTAAGTAGTTTTGATAGTACTCCACTCTGCTTACATCCAGCTCTAAAACAATTAAAGATCGGAGCTTCAATTGAAATCCACAGGTGATCTTTACTGGTTGTTCTACCAACATCACACCAGGGACATTTACAAATAATGTTCTTTACATTAACTCGAGGTTTACCACCTAAATTCTCCTCGAGATACTCTAGAAACCCTTCTTTGTAAATTCCTGTCATTAGTGAAATGTCCTAAATACTCTTATTGTTTTTCCGTGATCTTTATAGACAGCAAAAAAATGTTTGCATACTTGACATTGTTGATATGTGCTATCACCATGAAATTTTCCATCTTCACTTAGTTCTAATTCACCTCCACAATCAGGACAACAGCCAGTAAGTACAACAATCCCAATCAATGACTTTTCATCATTTGTTACCTGATTACATAATTGACTACACCCCATTGGTAGAATGACACACTCCTTGCATGGGTAAGAGATGCGCCCTTGTAACTCTTTGGACGAAGTCGATTGTACCTTCTCCTCCGCACGCCTCACAAATGCCCCAATTCTGAGTTCTACCCGTCCCATTACATTTCTCACATATGAAAAAAAGCTGCGAATCTTCCCAATCAAGGTATCCACTACCATCACACTTTTCACAATAATCACCATTCCACATAAACCCAGAATCATGTTTTGTTATTCCTGCTAACCCAGTACCACCACACCCATTACATTTTCTAAACCCTTCTTCACCAAGTGCTTTAATTCTGGTTCGGACTTGATCTGCAGTCTGGATTTTCGATGGTGTCAATTTCATTTTTCAATACTCCTGTAGTACTGATTCACGCATTGAATAATCTCCATTATCATAGCAGCGAAATGCATTGATGGGACAAGACATGATTGGTGTTCTCTAGAATATTTATTTACTAATACTTTTGCAGGGACTGGAATTTGTTTTGAATTAAAGAGATTGACATAGATATTTCTAAACTCAAGATCTTGTTTATCAAGTAAGTTGATTATTGAAGTCATGAGTTTATTCACTTTATGTGGCTTCTTATCTTTTAAATAACCAACTATCTCAATAATCGAACCAATGATTGCTTTCTCAGATGTTAAAGCTACATCTTTATTTACTTTTAAAGTTCCATTTATTGAGCGTCGTTGAAGTTCATATACTATCCTTCTAACATCCGGATATAGATTATCAATTATAAACTTCAGATCTTCTTCTTGATATTTAACCTTTTCATTAGACAGAATATCTTTGCAGTATTTATCAACAAATTCCATTGGGAGTTGCTTAAACATATATACTGCAAAACGACTCTGAACTGGGTCAGGAATTTTAGAGAGGTAATTACAAGTAAGAATAAATCTCCCATACTTTACTTGATATTTTTCTATTACGCCTCTAAGAGATCTGAAACTTGCTTCCGTTAAGTTGTCACCCTCATCAATAAAAACAATGCGATATTTATCTTGACCTGCGGGTGGGATTTTTAGAAATGGTTCAATTACTTTATCTACAAAATCAATACCTCTAGTTTCTTTTGCAGAACCGTTTATCTCCAAAACATTATGATCTCTCTGACTTATTACGCCTGCTTTAGATGTAACAATTCTTGCGAGAGTTGTTTTTCCACCTCCCGCTGGTCCAGACAACAAAATGTTTGGAATTTCTTTATTCTTTAAAAACCTTCCAAACTCCTGATAGTGGTCTTCAGATAAAGCCACTTCTTTCAATGTTCGAGGTCTGTATTTCTCTACCCACAGAGTTTGTTCTATCTTCACTTCTCCTCCTTACTCTTTGTAAGCTTCTGCAGATTTTGTAATTTCTACAATCATATACTTACAAAATTTATCAAAATCTTGGATTCCTTTCATATCAACTTGAGCTTTTAAAATTGTTTTTAATGGTTCAAAAATTAGATTAAAGTCTAGTGCAATCCCAGCTTTTGATTTTTCAGGCATCATTGGACATTTTTCACCCGGTTGCAATGCTGGGTGAGCTGTTCCACATTGGTTACAAATGGGGTTTGCCATTTCCATTTCAACATACCTCCTAACATACTCTTTCATTTGGTTTATGTTACCTTTTGACAAAATAGTTTCATAAGAAAATTCAAACAAAAAAAAAGAGTCCGAATTAGTCCGGAAACTCTTTTTTCATGTACTCTACTACTCGTCTTAGTTTTTCTTCTGTGGTTTCTCGTTCCACGAAAAATCTAGATAGTTCCGTTGCACGTTCCTTTGCTCGTTGGACATCCTCCTCTGTCCATCTAGCTTTAATAAAATGAAAAAATGCACGAGATTCCTTATCTGGTTCTCCCTCATAATACCTGATGTAAAACGAAAAGTAAGCACCTACTTGAATCCACTCTCGATCTCGCTCTCTGATTTGGTCTTTTGGAATTTCAGCTTCCATGTCAGGTTTGGTTGGATCTGTTTTATCTTCAAGGTGCGCCCAGAAAGTGTCCTCCGTCACCTCTATAATATATCCTACCCATTTCCAAAACTTTTTCATTCTAACACCCTTTTTAACCAGTCTGCAAAACCGGTTACGGTGACCAACCAAATTCCAAGTGCGATTAATATAACACCTGTCATCAATCCATCAATCAATCTCCACCATTCATTTGGCGCTTTCATCTACCCTCCTAAAAAAATCCACATTCCATTAATAAGACTGCGAGTCCACCTATAATGATGATGATGTTAATCACATCCTTCCAATTCAATTTAAGGCCTCCATGAATAATTGTCCGCTCTTCCAGATGGACATGTTTTAGGTTCTGGCTCAGGTTCTGGTCTACAAATCGCAATACACAACTCAGGTCTTTCTTCTACATCAGATAATCTGACATCTAATTCATCCTCAGTCTCAATTGCAAAATGACACATATGATGTACAAGTCCCTCGTAAAGATACATTGCCAGATTACTTCTCCCTTTTTCCAATGGATATTTATACGCTATTATTTCTAGCGCATATATGAAATGGGTTGCACAATGTAATGAGCAATAATTTATCTCATTTTCGATATCACTCCATTGTGGAAGTCGTTTATTTTTTTCGCACATAAACGTATGATTTTTGTCAGCGTTATGGAAGACCAGACTCCTCATCCATCTACATATGTCTTTCATATTCTTACAGAAATGAGTGTCTGGCGCCCTTAACCCCTGTACCATTACCGTTTGCATTTTCCAAGGTAACTCATTTACCCATTCTCTAAATAAGGGTTGTTTCATTCTTCTCTTTTCCCCTTTATCTTTTCTCGAAACCCTTTCCCAAGTTTTTTGTCTTGGTAGTATTCTTTAACCTCTTGGTCCGTCATATCCTTTAACCTCTTAGGAACAGGAAATAAACAATCTACTGAACACCTTCCCATCCACACATACCACTTGAATTGTTCAAAGGAGCAATGTCTATGTCGAGATGTGTACATTGACCATTCTCTTATATGATTGAATGCACCTCGTAGAGAACATGACTCAAAAACAGCGACATCAGTCATAACTCCCCATCCAACCGCTTGAGAATATTCCATATAATATCGTTTAGGAAGAATCTCATTATCGAACCTTATTGCCATATAAATTCCGAAAGGTATCGCAACACACCCAAGAGGAAAGATTGTCCATGAAAATATTGGGTTTGCTTCTCTTGTTCCTTTGAGGAATAGATATACAGCTTCCCTTCCAAACCACAGTTGGGCACCAGCTTGAATAAGAAGTATAAACAGCATCCCAACTATCACACATAATCCTACCGTTAATCCTCTCACAACATCCTCCCTACCAGTTGTTGTAGTTATAAATCACAAATAATTTCTCCCTTGCTCTAGTAACTGCTGTGTACAACCACCTACGATAATCATCATCGTTTTGATATTTATTCCTTTGGTCAAATAGTATAACCTTATCCCATTCACTCCCCTGTGACTTATGGACGGTGATCGCGTAACCATAGTCAAAAAGGTCAAGGTTAATACAACCATGGTCTTTCATCGCCTTTTCATATTTCTTACGAAGATTCATCTCAAAGACTTCGTCGTAAGAAACCTGACCAAAACAACCATCATATATCAAGGTAAGATAATCATCTCCAATACCATCCATCTTAACGGTTGCGTTCATTAATCCAGGATGACCAGAAGGCATACCAAAGGTCAGTGTACCAATTTGACCATTCATTACACCGCTGTTATGATTGTTACGAAGACATATCATTCGTTCACCCAGATAAGGAAATTTCATTTTCCATTTTTTCTTCTCTCGAATCATATTATTCAACTCTACTCGAGTTGAGTTAAACCCACATAAACAAATGATATCTTGTTGGAAGTTAATACCTTTGAATGTATTTTGGCATCTTGGGTCTCTCCAATTCATTGCAAACACCGGTTGGTGTAATGACTTTGGATAACCTAAGACGAGTTTTCCAGTTTGTCGTACTCTTTGCGAAAGTTGAATAATAGGGCTATCAAGTGCTTGTCGATGAACTTTGGTTAGCATTAATTGAGGGGACTGCATTAAATTGAATTTACCACCTACAGGGGGTAATTGACCATGGTCTCCAATTGCAATAATTGGCACATCATAAGACAGCAAGTCATTCCATAATTCTCTATTAACCATAGATGCTTCATCTACAATTACTGCAGTCACATCAAGATCTTCTTTCTTTCTCCAACCGCTGATGACTTTCTTTTTAACCCCCTTGATTTTCACTTCTTTCATCAATGGAACATACATTAAACTATGTAATGTCCCACAAAAGTCATCTGGATCTATTACTCCAGCTTCCCTTAATTTTGTCTTCATAACAAAACTAGCTTTTCCTGTGAATGCAGCAAAAGCAAGACGACCCCACCTTCCTCGTCTTAAGTAATCTACAAGATAAGGAATGATTGATGTTTTTCCTGTCCCAGCATATCCACCAACTGTAACATACTGGGACAGGTTTGAGTTGTACCAATCAATTACATTGTTACACACTTTCTCCTGTTGCTTCGTCAGTTCGATCAACGTTCTCCTCCGTGGTCGCAATTCGAGTTTTGTATGCAACATACCGATTCATGTGTTTAAACACTTTCTCGGTATATCCATCTTCTTTCCCAACATACCAGTGAAGAGCTAGGTCCAAATTCCCTTTTGATTTCTGGAGTTTAGACTTTAAAATCTCCACACCCTTTTGAATATTATACCTGAGGTCATAAGCACATTTAGGATCAATTTCAACTCCATCTTCTTTGAGTATTTGCATTAATCCTTTTGCGCCTTTGGGAGATGTTGCAAATGGGTTCCATGTGGACTCAGTTTCAATAACTCCACATATAACTCCAATCTCCATATTTTGCAACTCAGCTTGATTATGAATCTCCCAAGCAATTCTATCCGCTATCTCAACAGCAATCCTATTATTTCTTGATTGGATGTAGGAGGACAGAATCTCCATATCTTTGCTCAGCTCAAAAGGGTCAACTATCTGAGCAATGACCTCAGGTTTTGGTTCCGGTTTGTTCGTAATTTCTACAATGGTGTCCTGAATTGATTTCATCATTTTTGCGTTAAACAATAACATTCCCATATTCAACAATAATAGCAAACTACAAACTACAAATACTAACAACGCCATCTTCTTTTCTCTAGTCGTTACACTCATCCTCCCATCACCTCCTAGTTAGAATATCCAATAAATATACATCCCTAAACCGATTAACCAAGGGACTACACCAAATATTAATATGACGGCTAAGAATCCATATACAAAACACCACATAAGGAAATCTTGTACTTCATTCTTTTGGAAGTACCGTCTGATTCTTTCCTTTGCACTGTCAATTACTCCAGTTAAAAATTCATACATGTCTGTCTCCTTTTAAACTTTTGTTCATATAGAAACAAATATGTTCCCATACATATAGTAATATATATAGTTTGGTTCTAATAATCTAATTAAGAAAATTTCCTATAGTTTAGTAACAAATGTTAAAATAGGTTTAGTGTGAAAGGAGACATTTATGATCGGATTGATTAGTGAACGTGGAGTAAACCAAGCATTTTTACCTATCGAAAAGAAAAGAGGAAATGATTTATCTAATGGGTATAAAGTGAATGCAAGTCATGGGAAATTTGAATCTGAGAAAAATTGTACGTGGGATGTTTATTGTTTTAATTTAATGGATTATTTAGCCACTGAGTGCCAGCTACATTTTGAGAGTATAATTAAGAAGAAACATAATATCAGCACTGTTTCTGCTAATGGTAGCATTCTCCAACAATTACCTTTCTCAACTAATGTAGGATTCATAGCTGATTGTGAAGAACCTAATGTGCATCCCAAAGATTTAGAAACTCTAAGAGGAACCTGTAAACCTTTTAAATTCTCAAGAACTAGTAAAGAAATGTTAAAGTCTCTTCCTCTTAAAGGAATGAGTACAGCAAAATTACGACAAACTATTAACAAAATAGCTACATGTAATGTAAAAACAAGTTATAGCATCAAAACAATAATTAACTCAAATGGAAATAGAAAAAAGACTAAGAAGAAAAAATTAGAAACAACATTTCAAAAAAAATATCAAAATAAATATTTCTCACCTTTATTTTTTGTAGAAGAAAAACAAGATCAAGGTGTATATGGTTCAACCTACACCTTCAATTTTGATACTATTTTAGGAACGTTATTTACTCACAATATTATGTCCCAAGGTTATTCTATTATTAAACCTGAACTAGCTAAGATTTTGTATTCCCTCTCGCCTAATGCAAATCTCATCTTTAGACGCTACTTAATCCATTTGAATAGGATGGTTCAAAAAACTTTGAAAATTGAAGAAATTGTAACAGATTTGGGAATTAGAACTAATGTAGATTCTGTAAGAAAAAATATGGTCGTTAGTTGGATAAGAGAATTGGAAACTACTGGTTTAATTGAAGTAACTAATATGGATTTGACAAGATATCATTTTTTAGTAAGACGTGGTAATATAGAAAACCCAAAGAAACCAAAAAAGAAATCGCATCAAGAACAAGTAGTTGATTTGTTAACTACATTAGTTCAACAAAATCAAAAGATAATAGAAGACAATCAACAATTGAAAGAAGATATAAGTCGTTTGAGGGAAATTGATGAATTAAGACGTGCTTGGGTTCTGGCTAAAGAAAAAGAACAAAAAAAAGAATGTAAAAACGCGATTACGGTTGATAATCTCCTAGAAGATTTCCAAGGACTCAGTCATGCGTTTTAAAATAACCATTTTATGTTATTATTACATTTTAAAATATGGAATAATTCTATGGATTTACAACACACAAAAACCCTATAATCATATAATGATAAAGCTTTTAAGCTTTTAATCTATAGTCACCCTTCGGGCGACATCTAAAATAAATATAGAATAAGAATTAGAAAGGAGATTAAAGGAAATGTATAATGAAGAAGTAATTTGGATTAATCAATCTCTTTACTCATACAAAGATAATGCATATCATTCTGATGGGTATTTAGATATCTCAATTGTTGTAACGACAACTGACTATATCAACTTCTCAAAACCTAGGTTTTCTATCTCAATTGATAATAATAGGAAAAGGAGAGTTTGTAGTATCTGTAGGTCAAACGTTAGTGATTTAGTAAGAACATTCAACACCGTTGCTCCTAATCTCAAAGAAATCTATGACAATCCTGAATCAGGAGATATCACAAAAAGATATAACAAGAAAAGAGATCTCATATTTGAATTTCGTAAAGACCCAAACACAGGTGATAGACTGGTAGTTATTAGAATAGTATTTGGACCATCTGATGAAGGTAAGGTGATAATTCCACTTTCGGAATGTCAAGAAATTATAGAACTAGCACGAATGTTTAAAGATAAATACGTTGACCTAATGTTAGGTATGAAAAATGGTTACCTGCTTAGTATGCTCGTACAAGAACAGAAAGCTATAAATGCTAGTTTAAAGATTCTTCCATCACAGTTGGTTGGTCAAGTTTCGCCACAGGAGGTTGCGCACGACGATGAGCCGATCGACGTCGACACCAGTAACATCGATGACTTCGAGAAGTTTGTCACGGAAAATGAAGATAACGTTAAGATCCCGGAGTTGGACAGTGACGTGGTTGCGCCGCAGGAGCCTGTCACGCAAGAGTTCCAAAGTAACTTTCTAGATAATATTTTAAAAGGTGATTGTCAGGTTTTCGACCAGATGATGACCGCTGTTATGACAGACTCGAATCCACTTGACTCCATTATAAAACATCTTAAAGTAGGAGAGGGAGTTGAGTTGTTTCCAGGAATGTCTATCGATGATTATAAGTCAATATGTTACATGTCCAACATCTTATTTAGAGTTCCATTCCAAAAATATATGTTAAATAATGTGGCTCTTCCAGCTACATCAAACATCTTAAAATATTCTCCATCTGAAACAAGTCAATATAACACAGATCTTGCACATGATATACTCTTAATGAATAGTTACTTAAGAATATACCGAAGTAAAATAGAGTCAGTGAATTCAGATGCTTATTCAAATGGAGCAATGGTTTTTATGGCTACCAGATGCTTCATGGACGTATTATGTTTTAGTTTTCTTGACCATCAAAATCCAGAAGCTATAAAGAATTATGTAGTATCAAAATACAAGGATTATTTGGAGAAGGGTTTCTTTCGACATTATCAGGAAATGCTTACAATGAATAATTGTAAAGATATTTCTCCTGTAGAAGTTGGAGCAATTGTAGAGAAAGCTCTAGAAGCTGGAGTAAAAACCAGTTCGATTGATCTTGTGCATAATGCTGCGTATGACGACCATTCTGTGATTCTTCCTTATAAAAATACCTTTGAGTTAGAACAAATTACAAACGAGATTGTTCCGTTGGAAGTGAAAGTTCATTTGGGTGCTGATCCCTCAAAGGAAACTGACAATGAAGATTATTTGGGTCTCTTTGGTAATTTGCAGATTAAAAAGAGAAAGCCAAAACGCACCCAACATAAAACGGAACCTACAAAGAAAGAAACAAACATTGTTAGATACATAAGGTTCGTTAAAGATTCTATTCAGGATAAGTATGTTGATAAGCTACTTAGAGCTGTAGATGGACTTGAAGAATCAAACTATGATTTTTCCAATCCAGAAATTCCATCTCAAGAACTTGATGAGAGTGTACTTCAAGGATTGTATGTCTGGAATGAATCTGAAAAGAACGAGGGGTATAAATCCTTCTTTATGAAGATTGAAGAATGTATCTCGAAAGACTTAATACTTGCAAAAATACAAGGTACCGAGAATCTAGAAGATAACACTGGAAGTGAAGGTGATTGGTTGGGCGGAGCCAACCTCGACCTATAGAAAGGAGAATTTAGAATGTCATTGAATCTTGGAAGAACGTTTGATCGAAGTTATATGTTAAGAGTCCCGTTTCTGGATGGTTATTACAATATTGGTACATTCTTTAATAAGAGATCATCATTTTTACTTTTTAGTGTTGACGCAGATTTTGAAGGAAGTGTTGCTTCTCATGGTGTTAAAGTGAACATGTTTAAGAATTTGGAGTCTTCTAAATTCTGTGAAACATTCTTAACACTACACAACTATAGGAAGACAACCCTGGATATCATTAATCAATTTGAAAATATCAAATCTGATTATTATTACGACGTTAATTTTCTTTTCAATGAAACTCTCAGACTATCAAAAATTGAAGTTAATGATAGAACACTTTTTGATACATTAACTTTGTACGGACTAACTCTTACAAGTTATAGCAATGAGTTTGTGTTCGTAATTGCTGAGAGACAAAATATTATTAAGAAGCTTGGTAAAAAGGTAGTAAGGACGACAGGAATTCAAATAGGGACATCACGAGCATTATCACTATTAGACGAATTTCATAAAGAGAGTTTGACTGCTGGAATGCAAGGAAAACAAGAACTTGTTGCAGTTCCATCAGATGAAAAAGAGATTATCACTCTTTCTGAAGTCGACAAGGAGTTAGGATTGAATGGCAAGGACTAGAGACGGTTATCATTATACGTTTATACATAATGTATTTGGTGGATTTATTGAGGATACATTAAGTTACTTTGCAGATTATATGTATCCAAGAACTAATTATCGCGTTGTAGGGACATATGATAAAGCTGTGGATTATCTAAAAGAACAGATGAATCTAGGACGCGAAATGGATATGCCAAATTTAACATCTATGATTCTGAACCCTTCAGGAGACTTCAACCTTGATGAAGCAAATTCCGGAGCAAAACAACTCTATAGATTTCCAAATTTAAACTCAGGGTTTATACAAAGACTATATGAACCTATCTATAAAGATGCAAATACTCAAATTAATGTAGGGTTTACAAGACTTCGAGGAGAGTTTGAATTATTAATTCTGGTAAATTCTTTTTATGAATATTTTGATGTAAAACTTTTAATGATGCAATATTTTGGAGGAGAAGGAAGAATAATCACGCCTGTATATTTCAATTCATTTATTATCATTCCTGATGAGCTTAAAAACTTTAGATACGAAAATGACGAAACTGGTGTTTCCTATGGACTTGATTGGGATAGCGCTGGTGCTTATGATCATCTTGTAAGAACTACAAATAGAAATGAATTGGTCATAGCAGGAAAAATTAAACCACGATACATCTTAAGAGGAATATCGGATGCATCAGCAAGACATGGTGGATTAGATTCTCTTGCTGATTGGCGTTTATCATTAACAATTGAATATGAACTTGAGATACCAAGTTTTATTATAATTGATAGTGATTATATTGCAGAAGGCATTGTTACTAATTTTCGATATGGACACACATACTCTGAATATCCTGATTATAATGAAGCACCCGATGCAAAAGATAGTATTGATACTGTATGGGACTCAGGATTACAAGATGGCATTAGTGATACAGTTCCTCCTGATTTACCTGATGAAGTTGATGCAATTACTAAAACTGAAAGACAATTTAAGATAAGATACTTCCATGAAATCACCACACAAGAAGCAGATGCTACATCTGTAGTTTTCATTGATCTACCAGAACCAATTACAGATCAAACACTTTTAATAGTACAAAATTCAGAAGGTAGACTAGAATACGGTGATGATTATACAATAGAAAATAGCGGTAATATATTATCAATTAGCTCAGATGTTATATTAAAGGAAGGAGAATTCCTTGAGTTATATGTCTATGAGGTAGTGGTATGACTTTAGATAAATCAGTAATGAATACTATATTTACAGATAGGAAAAAATTTGTTAAAAAAGTAAATGTGGCTGGAGCAGTTATTGCGAAGCTAGGAGAAAAAGGGGAAACCCTCATCTTATTAATTAGAAGATCTCCAACAGATCATTGGCCCCTTCATTTTGAATTTCCAAGAGGTAAATGTGATCAAGGACTAGACGAGGATACTATTAAATGTCTCAAAAGAGAAGTGAAAGAAGAAACTGGATTAGATGTTCGTATTTTAAGATTTATTGATAAATTTACATATATAGCGGATAGTGGAAGAAGAGAATCTACACAGTACAATTATTTATGTCAAATGAAAGATCCTAAACAACCTGTAAAATTATCACATGAACATGACGACTTTAAATGGATTTCGAGTATGGGTGAAGTTGAATTAATGACTCTCCCAGAGATGAAAAAGACTATTTCAAAAGTTTTAGATTTGGATGAGAGAATTGTTGATTATCCTACAAATAACTTCTCAGGAGAAACAAAAATTAAAGAAATGATAAACAAAATTTTTGAATAAATTCATTGGTTTAAAAATACCCTTGTATATACTAAGAACTAATATTTTCACATTTTTATGGAAGTATAATTTCTTAAAAATATTCTAAAATATAAGTTACAAACTTATAAAATAAATAGAACAAAATAAGGTGTTGTTATGGATCCTTTAGATGAGTATTTACAATATTTACAAGATAGCTCCTTGGGTCAGGGACTTGCAATGGGTGCTCTATCAGGTTTGACAGCTGGTGGTCTTTTATACGCTATGACAAAAGGTAAGTTAAATAAGATGCAGAGAAAAGCAGCTATCACTAGAGCAATAAATAAAAGATGTAAAAATGTAAGAAATCCTGCTACTAAGAAAGATTGTATTAAAAATCAAAAGAAGAAATTTGGAATAACAGAAGCTGGGTTTGAGGGTATGCCAAAAGGATGGACTAAAAAATCCATTACTAAAGCGGGTCGTTCTCTAGCTAAGACAGTTGGTGATAAATCCCCAAAAGAAAAAGGCTTTTTTAAGAAGTGTGTTAAGAGAATGAGAAAACATATGGGAGATGGAGCAGAAGGGTATTGCGCATCTCTAAAAGATGAAGCTTATGGAAGTACATACTGGCGAGGAAAAAAGAAACCCAAAAAGGTTGCACAAAAACTCACCTCAAGGATTAAGAATGTATAACAAGAAGAACAAATTATAAAACTTATTATATGGGCTATATTATGTACAAACATTTATTAAATAATGTTTTTGAGTCAAAAAAGAAAGAACAGAAAGTTAGAAAATCTAATTTTATAAAACTAAAAGACCTTTTAAAAAAATATAAAGAGGGTAGAAAATTACAAAAAAAGAGTCAAGACAGAGACGTTACACCCGGAGTACTTGGTAAAAAGAGTACTAATTGGCTCGCTGGGAGGTAGTATGAAACTAAAAGAGAAAATTCAACTCTCAGAAGTAATGGTTGATTACTATCTTTTGGGAGAAGATTGGGTATATAATACATTGATGGGTATACAGACCGCTCAAGGAGTCGGTCAGGATATATCCAGACTGACAAATTGGATCAAAAAGAAACGAGAAGCAAGAAAACAAAAAGAATTGTTGAGGAAAAAACAAGAACATCAAAAAGCTAAGATGTCAGCAGCAGGAAAGGAATACCAACCACCTAAGAATATGTCTGGGATGGTTTAAAATATTGGGGGAAGTTATCATGAAACCAGATAAACTTGTAGATGCATATCTTGATGGTACAATAGAAGATATAAGAGTCGTTGAAGGTTTGGTTGACGACTTAGTTGATGAGGGATTGAGATCTTTTTTCAAAAAGAAATGGACTAAAAAGGGCGAAGAAGCTAATTTTGAAAGAGCTAAAAGAAAATTTCGCGCTCAACGAGGATTAGAAGATCCGCAAAAACCTCGTGAAATTAATCGTCATACGACCGCAGGCATCCTCTTAAGAAGAAATCAACAACTAAAAGATATCATGGGCGAGGCGTTTTCTAAAAAAAAAGTAGGTGAAGCAACCGCCTGGATGACTAGAGCAGTAAATGCAAGAAGTCAAAAAACACCAGGATCTAAATTTTTTAAGAAAGTGAAACAAGCATTAAAAGATGCAGTCCCAAGACGCAAACAAAAAGCATATGAATTAACACCAGCAGATTATGCAGATATAGAGAGGAAAAAACAACAGATACTTTCTAGAGTTGCAGCAAGAAAATCGAAATAATTGAAAGGAGTTTACAGGTGAAGAGTTTTGAATTTGATGGAAAGGGACCTAAAGTTGATAAGGAAATCCAAAGACAATCTATTAAAAAAATGGGGTTGAAAAGCGACAAACCACAGTATGTACAACATATGGAGGAACTTCGAGAATCACCCCCAAATATTGTAATTGCTGAAGCTCTAAGAACTGCAGGGTTCATACAGAATAAATTCAAACATCAAGTTCTTAAAAAGAAACAAAAATATGTAATGGGATTAGGTGTTTATAAACAATTATGGTATGACAATTTCAGAAAGGTTAAAATTCTTAAACCAGCCACCGTACAATTCAATAAAGTATATAGACCTTATACAGGTCAAGATCTTACTGACAAATCCCTCTTGGTTACAAGAACAGGAGGGATTGGAGATCTTTTATTCATCCAACCTAATCTAATCTATCTAAAAGAAAAATATCCGACCTGCACAATCAAATTTGCGTGTGGTCCGCAATACCAAGCTATGATAGAAGGTTGGGATTGTGTAGATGAAATTCTAGACCTTCCATTTTCTTTAACCCATTTATTAAGATCAGATTACCATTCAATTTTTGAGGGTGTTATTGAAAGGTGTAGAGAAGCTACCGAGGAAAATGCTTATCGACTTTTTACAAAATGGATGGGTCTTAATTTACCAGATGAAAAACTTATCCCTACTCAAAATCCTGTAAAGGATAAAGTTGAAGCATGTCAAAAGTATTTAGATCAAAATAATGTAAAGAATTTTGTTTTGGTACAATTGCGGGCTTCTTCACCAATTAGAACACCAAGTCCAAATTTATGGAAAGATCTTCTTGGTCATTTAGTCAGGAAAAACCATACTGTAATTATCACAGATGCTCCTCATATGCATACACATATTCAAGCATTTATTGAATCGTTAGATGAGGATGTGCAGCATTGTGTATTAAATTTTACAAAGGAATCACAAACTTTAGATTATACAATCGCATTAGCACATTTAGCTGATTGTATATTATCTCCTGATAGTTCATTGATTCATATTGCTGCCAGTTTAAGAGTTCCTGGTTTTGGAATTTATGGAGCATTTCCTGGAAAAATTAGATTAGAGACATATAAAAATATTGATTGGATTGAGGGAAAAACAGAATGTGCTCCATGTTTTACACATGGAATGAACCTATGTAGAAATGCGATTGGAAAAAGTCCAAAATGTTATAGTACTATAAATGTTGATGAAGTAGTTAATCGTATTGAGAGGCTCATTAGTAATGATAAAGATAGGTCTGTGCGTCCGAAACCGATTAGCAGTAACTAAAAAAGTAATAGAGGCTTTACATAAACACACTAAAAATCCATTCCAATTGTACGTTTATGATAATATTACTAACTATAAACTCCAAGAACACTTTGATTATTTTTCGAAGTTGTTCCGGGAGGGAATGATTTCCCAAGTTACTTTTAACACAAAAGCGTCTACACATGAAGCTTTCTCGAAAGCTGCAGCATTGAATCAATTTGGTCAAAACCATGAGCAAGACCCAAAGAAAGACAAGACTGATTTCTTGTTATTTCTTGATAATGATATGTTAGTTACTCCAGACTGGGATGAAGTAATTAAAAAGGCTTGGAGAGATGTCAAACGTCATCGAATGGAGAATGTTAAAGTTATTAGTCAGCATCCTAGCGCCATAAAATTTGGTTCTATTATTTCTACAAGAATTGCGGGATACAAAGCATACCTTGGTAAATTGGGCGGAAGTGCTTTTTGGACTGTTAGACCAAACTTCTTTAGAGATGTTGGGTATCTTGATCTTGGTCCATTAGTTGGTCTTTGTAAAAAACACGATCAAAATTACTGGGTTAAGATGGATAGATTAACTAAGGGACAACCTTATATACTTGGAGTTAAAAAAGTACTTGCTTTAAATAGTGGAAAATATGTAGGAAGCATTTGTAATGTCATTGGTTTTGGGTCTGACGCAAAAAGAATGGAAAAGATCAAGTATGCTAATTCAGATCGAAAAGTTGAATCGATGACATTTGATGAATTTTATAACATGGTGAAAGGAGATAAGAGAATCGACAAGAATCCCGTGATAACAGAGGAAGAAAAATCCGAGAATATTCATACTCAAAAAACAAAATATGCAATTTTAGCTGGCCCATTTCTCGGTGAGTTTGGATGGGAACTTTTAAGATTTGCGCCTCATGTGTTATGGTATAAGAAGCATAAACACAAAGGTGCAAAATTAATAGTATACACTCGGGAAGATCGTTTTGACTTATATGGAAAATACGCTGATGAGTTGATACCGCTTGAGATTTCAGGTGACTTCCAAAAATATACATCTGATTGTTTAAAACTAACAGGGTTCCCTGATCAAAAATATAAACAACTGGTACATAATTTTCGAGCGAAATATTCTGCGGAATATACAATTCTCGAACATATAGTCCCAAGGATTGGTGCTAGAAGATATACTGAGAAGGGACAATTCCCAGACGCACAAAAAATCTTTAACTTTAAACCCAGACCTCAAAACAAAACATTTGTAGATAAAATGATTCCAAGTGATAAACCAGTAATTGTATTAGGTCCAAGATTTAGACGTCATAATAAGAAGAGAAACTGGAATAACTGGAAAGAATTTTACGATTTGATTGAGAATCTTAGAAATAGATATTCCTTTGTGTTATGCGGAAGAGCACCAGAATATATTCCTGATCCAAAAGATAGGTATTATGACATCAACAAATTTCAGTTACCTGCTAATACATCTCTTGTAGGTGTAACAATTGAAGTTTTGAGACGAGCAATTTTATGTATTGGAAGTCAAAGTGGAATTCCTAATTTATCAAACTTAATTGGAACTCCTACATTACAATGGGGAAATGAAAAGAAACCCCACACAGTAACCTACAATGTAAAAAATACACCAACAACTTTTCTAGATGATCCAAAATTTAATATTAAGCCTGATAGAGTTGTTTTAGAAATGAACAGAATTTTAAAGAAAATGAAGAGGAGAAGATAATGAACGAAACCGCATGGATGGCAGTTTATGGAAAGCAAGTGCGACAACTTATTACGAACCTTGAGTACTTTGCATTACAAGGTTCGTCTGATGGTAAACTTAACCTCAGACATAATGTAGAAATGTTAAAGAGTGCATTTGCAGAAATACAAAGGTTAAATGTTGAAATTGAAAATCTCAAAGCAGAGATTAATAAATTGATGGATCAAATACCATCCGTAAATAACTCATAAGGAGGTGGTCAACGTTGGCTAATCCAGCTGATACTTTAAAAGATATGGTTGATTCTGCAGCTTCTGATGCAGCTGACGTCCAGACATCAATAAACAGTGTTGATGATCAAATTGCTGACTTACAAGAAAAACAAGCAGCATTAGAATACACGATGTCAAGCAGTTGTGATGATTTGGAAAATGATTTACTTCCTGACAAGGGCGATATGGTTCATACATACGGAGATTTTGGTGTATCTAATGCAACAGATTGGTATGTTGCAGATATAGATCTTGACAACACCGATACAACTTCAACAAACAATGTAACCTATATATCAAGTACACAATTTACATGCGACGGAAATCAAACTACAAAATTTCCTAGTGGTGAAACCATTTTATTTGATGAAGGGGGAACAACATCCCATACAACAATAACAATCTCAGAATATGACACTACAAGTTATATAGGATTAACTCTAGTCACTGTTGATGATGCAGTTATTCCTTCTGGAGTTGAGAAAGTTGGAGTGTTAACCTACGAATATAATGGTGTTGGATGGGATAGTGATTCTGAAATTCAATCAAGAATTGATGAGTTTGATTTTGCATACGACTATAAAACACAACCAGTAGGTTTAGGTGGTACCTATGGAACCGAAGATATGATTGCAAAATTGTCCGGAGCAAAGGGATTGCTTACTTCAAATCGTGACAAACTCGCCGATTCAGAAACCAAGTTAGCGAGGCATGCATCATGATAGATGTTTTAATTGATTTTGGTCTTTTTATGATTTGTGCTGCAGGATATATAGGGATGATGAATTGTCTGGATAGACGAGAAAGGTATCTATTCTTCAACCGTATAAGGAAAATTAGAAATGCCAGCAAACGCAAGACTAACTGATATATGGGTAGGTATATGTTGTTGTCATCCGCCCGCTCCATGCATTCCAATGTCAGGGCCCATTGTAACTGCGAGCCCAACAAGAACAGTAAACAACCTCGGACAAGCTAGACTTACAGACACTACAATTGGATGGTGTGGACACCCAGGAATTATTGTAACTGGTAGTCCAACAGCAAAAACTGACAATCTACCTGACGCAAGAATCACTGATTCTGTAACAGGTTGTAATATTGGCGTTATCGTAACAGGTAGTCCAGATCATACAACGGATGGTTAATATGCGAATAATTTTTAATTCAATGAATTGCGGGTTAGGAAATAATGGTGGGAGTCTAACAATCATTAAATCAGCTAATACATTAGTTGATTTAGGTCATGACGTAACTATAGTTGATACTGGAAAATATTGCAATACTTGGGTACCACTCAAAGCAAAATTTAAGAAAGTTAAATCTGTCCAAAATATTCCAGCAGCGGAAGCTATTATTGCAACTGGTTATGGTACAGTAAAAACAACGGTTGATGCACCAGACAAATGTGGTTTGAAGATGCATTGGATCAGGGGTTGGGAAACGTGGAATATGTCAGAAGATAAAATTAAGAAAAAGGTGCTTGACCAACCAACTTTGAAAATGGTGAACTCCACATGTCTCCAAAAGAAACTTCAAGAATTTGGAAAGAACGCTTATATCATCAGACCTGGTTATGATTTTAATGAAATATTTCCAACTTATGAACGAACAGATAGAGAAATAGTACTCGGCGGATTGTATAATACAGGAGTAAAAAGAGCAGGAAAGAGAGTGTCATGGATATTCGAAACAGCGAAAAAAATGAAGGAACTTTTTCCGGGGACTTTACTATTGACTTTTGGGTCAGATGGGACCCCAAACATGAAACATGTAGATGTATTTGCAAAGGATCCGACAATAGAGCAAAAGAACAAGATGTACAACCAAGTGAACATTTGGCTTTCACCTACAGAGTTGGAAGGACTTCACATTCCACCAGCTGAAGCTATGTTAACTTGCTGCCCAGTTGTAGGAACTAATGCTCCAATGAGTGGAATGCAAGATTATTTGATATCTGGAAAAACAGGACTGGTGTCGGAAAACAATTTAAAATCTTTTATCGACACTGTAGAATTCTTAATGGAACAACCGGGTAAAAGAAAAAGGATGGGTAATAGAGCGCGTGATATGATCTTGACCTTAGGAAGTAGAGAAGATAATATGAAGAGACTTGTAGATCTTATTGGGAGTTTTTAATGAAGTTTATTATACCTGTTGAAAGTATTATTCAGAATAAAGGTGGAGTAATTGAATATGATCCTATCAATAACAAAATTCTTCGACAATATGTACACTCTAAAAAATGGAGGAGATCAGGTTGGAGAGGTGGGATAATTCATAAGGATTATTTAATTGCGACAGATTGGCAAGACCTCCACTACTTCAACTTGAAAAAGTGGAAGTATGAAAAATCTTATACCCAAACTACTTTTAATGATCTTCATTATCTTACTATCTATGATAATCGACTTTACGTGGTTAATACCGGGTTAGATGCAATTGAAGAAATAAGAAATCCAATGAAACCTGAAGAGGGTCCAAATTTTCTCACGTTTGTTTTCAGTAAAATTCCAGAAATCAAAAAGAGAAAAATTGATATATGGGAAAAGTGGAATGAGAAATATAAAACAAATCATGTATGTCATCCAAATTGTATCACTATCAAAAAAGGTTTAAAGTTTGTAACATGTTTTGAGAATGAAAAAAGAAGGAAAAAATCTGGAAAGGTTGTTGAGTTAAGCACACAACAGGTTGTTCTAGATAAACATAATTGTCACGATGGTAATTTTTATAACGATGATTTTTATTTGTCAGGTACAAGAGAACATCAAATCTATGTTATATATGAACTCTTGGAACAGAAGTGGCCTGTAAAAATTGATAAGAAGATCAATATTGGAAAACCAGGTTGGTGGCGAGGGATGGTTATCCATAACGATAAAGCATTTATATTTGCTAGTTACGCTTATGGTGAAAATAGTTCTTGTAAGATGGCGGTAATTGATTTACAAGATCAAAAAACTATTGATATAGTCACTCTACCAAAACATCAAGGAGTTCAGTGGGATACAATTTACCAACCTAATTTGGCGGGGAAAATATGAAAGACGTAATTATTGAGAAAGACAAACACTATAAAATAATAAATAAACCAGGGCAGTCAAAAGAACCTACATTCTGGAGATATCATGATCCAAGTCATCCAAGACATAAAAGGTATCATAAAAGATTTCCTAGAATATTAGAAAATATTGTAGGTCCAAAACTTCTCGATATTGGTTGTGGTGCTGGATTGACTTGTTATCTTGCTAGTCAGAGAGATGATATAAAAGAGATAGTTGGAATTGATGTACAGGAATCTGTATTAAAAGACGCTGTAAAAAATGTTAAAAGCAAAAAAGTTGAATTCCATCAAGGGTTTGCAGAAGAACTAACCTTCTTAAAAGAATCATTTAATACAGTGACATTAACCGAAACTCTAGAGCACGTATATAATGTAGATAAAACATTAAAAGAAGCTCATAGGGTTCTGGTACCTGGCGGGACAATTATAATAACTTGTCCATTTAAAGGTCAAACAAGCGAGCTTCATGTAAGGTCTATTGATAAGAAATATCTAATTCCGAAGGTTGAGAAATACTTTAAAGTTGTAGAATTTGACATTGTCGACTACCCGCACGACACTGGACCAAAGGGAGTATTTCTTATAGGAAAAAAATAATGATCTTACCTGATTTCATTATAGCTGGGGTAGCAAAGGGCGGAACTACACCATTATGGTATAACCTTGACAAACATCCAGAAATTAACATGATGACCAAAAGTAAAACAAGCATTGAAATGAATTTCTGGGGTGGTGGACGAACGTGGGGAAAAGGTCTTGAATGGTATTCTAGTCGATGTGTTGCCGGAAAATTAAACGGAGAAAAAACACCTCTTTATCTCCAACGAAACTCTAGCATACGGATTATGAACAGGTATATTCCAAATGCTAAAATTATTCTATGTTTGAGAAATCCTGTAGATAGAGCTTTTTCGAACTTTCAAATGAATCGAAAGGCAGGAAAAGTATCTGTATTTAATTTCAACGTATTTCAAGATCGATATGATGCTGATGGTAGATATTTTGCTAAAATGAAAAAGAATTTATTACCTTTCTTTGATAAATCACAAATTCATATTTGTATTATGGAATGGATGAAAGCTAATACAACAGAAGAAATGAAAAAGGTTTTTTCTTTTCTTGGGATATCTGATTTAAATCTTCCTCGAAAAGAAGTACATGGGGTTATATTACGAAATAGATCAAGACAAGAAGATATTAAAAAAAATAGAGAAGAAAAATATTATCGAGTATGGTCAAAACATAAAGAAAGGTTAGGTGGTCCACTACGAGAAAAACTTCTTTCTCATTATAAACCCTATAATCAAAAGCTGTTTAAATTTCTTGGACATAAAGTGAAGGAGTGGAATCGTTGATAGTACAT
>Ga0180433_10000138_pt1 | contig 121512 bp, 124 predicted proteins | sample SS_ome_8_FD_132980 | JGI IMG/M metagenome (GOLD analysis project Ga0180433, IMG submission 132980) | Hypersaline lake sediment archaeal communities from the Salton Sea, California, USA - SS_1_D_1 metaG | ecosystem: Environmental > Aquatic > Non-marine Saline and Alkaline > Hypersaline >... | reverse complement strand
TCTAGCCCGTTTCCATCGACGTACATTTTGTTACTCAAAAGCATTGCATATGGTCTATGCTACTTTAACCGTTTTTTTCACTGCTAATTGGGAAGAATATCTTTAGTTAGCAACGCCGTTTTTCTTGTTGTATTTGTGCAGAAGATTACAAAAAACAAGAACATGAAGATATCTGGAAAGTGATCCAACTATTTTGTAAGCACAAGTTCCATTTTGAGTGCTTCAAACAGTATGCATCTAATGAGGTCTCAAGAAACCTAATTGAAAAGTGCTGCTACTGCCAAACTGTTTTTGCAGAAAGAATGATCCCAGACTTTAGTACTTTTTTGGATCGTGAGAAATTCCAAAGTAGGCTAGAGGAATTACAAAGAGCATATGATTATGACGAACAAGCCTTAAAAGCAATTGACGCAGCTTCAAGCCATTTTACAGATGTCTGCAGTGCTGCTCAAGATTACTTAAAAACTAAGGATGCCAATCAATTTCAAGAAAAAATTAAAACCTCCATCATTAACAGTGAGGTAGTCGACGACAGTCTAAAGGCGACAACAGTGTTAGTACTTCATGCTATTTTGACTAAAAATCATTGTATTCGAACGCTCAAACAAGAAGCTTTAAGATGGTTTGGGGTTAAATATGAACAACTTCCTGAGAAAATGAGGAAGTAAGGAGTTTTGGTTAGAATAGATGAATATAGAGTGAGGATTTCTGCAGAATACCTTTGTCAAGCTTCAGAACAAGTCATGGTTGAAACATGTGTGATTGCAATCAATAATCGAGCATTAGAAATAGAAACTCGTGTCAAAGCACTAGCTCGACCATTTTTTCTAGCCTGTGCGTTTATTGGAGTTGGAGCGATTTTATTGCGTCGATTTAGCCAACATTGAATGAGTATGCTTTTTATTTTCCTACGCAGAATTTCGAAAAGATGGCACTTAAAACATCTTCAGTAATGTTGATACCGATGATAGTTCCCAGTTCTTTTAGTGCCAAACGGATATCTGAAGTGAGAAATTCAGGAGAGAGTTCTTGTTCTAGACCTTGAGTGACATTTTCTGTTGCCTGTATCGCTCTTTGCAGACTTTGAAAGTGACGCTCATTTGTCAAAACGACCTCTTCTTTAGATGGGGGGCCGCTTTTCCAAACAATTTGATGAATAACAGCCTTAAGTTGTTCCAATCCATCATTGTTTTTTGCAGAAATATCAACAGATTGGAAGGGGATATCAGGAAGGTCTTCTGCAGGCTGAAGATCAATTTTGTTCCAAACAGCAAGAGTTTGCTCTTGTGGCAAGGTTTCTAACAGGTCCTCATCAAAAGAAGGGTTAGCAATATCAATGACAAAAAGCACGAGGTCGGCATCTTTTGCTGCGGCAACCGAGCGCTTGACGCCTTCTTTTTCTACGACTTCTTCTGTCTCTCTCACACCAGCAGTATCCATGAGTCGAAAGTTTAAGCCAGCCAGCTGGACATCTTCTTCGAGAATATCACGCGTTGTTCCTGGAATATTCGTCACGATGGCCCGTTCTTTTCCAACAATTGCATTCATTAGAGAAGATTTCCCCACATTGGGCGCACCAAGTAAGCAAATAGAAAGCCCTGTTTGCAACTTCTTTCCATCATGAAAAGTCATTAAAAGCTGCTTCATTTCTTCTCTGATTGTACCAAGCGTTGCTAAGAGCTCTTCTTGAGAAGCAAATTCAAGACCCTCTTCTGGAAAATCGACCCAAGCCTCTAAAATAGCAGCGATATCAGTGAGCTTTTTCTGAAAGCCGGCAATTGTGTTATGCAATTTTCCTTGCAGCTGGTTTTCAGCTGCCTGCATAGCCAGAGTGTTTTTAGAAGCAATGATTTGTTGCACAGCTTCAGCTTTAGTCAGATCAATTTTTCCATTTTGAAAAGCTTTACAAGTGAATTCCCCAGGCAGAGCGGCTCGCGCACCTGAGCGAAGAGCTGCTTTTAAAACTTGCTGTGTAATGAGGGTACCGCCGTGACAGTGAATCTCAACTGTGTCTTCACCAGTATAAGAACGAGGAGCACGCATAACAACAGCAAGACCTTCATCGATAAACTCTCCCTTTTCACTCAAGATTTTTCCAAAATGAACGGTGTGGGTTTCGTAAGATAAAATCGAACCCGAAAAGATTTTGTCTGCAACAGCCAGAGAGTCATTTCCAGAGATCCGAATAACGGCAATCCCCCCTTCTCCAGGAGGGGTTGCGACTGCGGCAATCGTTTGCCCTTTCTCATAAGTGCGATGTGTAAATTCCATTACCCTTTTACAAGAATCTTCAAGTGTATAATAGAATGTGCACTTTTGAGTTTTTCAACAAGTCCTGTTGCGTCGTCTTCTTTGATTTCTCGGGCTTTTTCTTGAAGTTGGTAAAAGTCACCATCTTTTAGCTCGAGATTTTCGCAGCACGCGATGCTTAAGACGGTCCATTGTATTTCATGCAGGCTTAGAGCCCCCACGCGATTTTTCACCATCGTTTCATTGATTTCTTCAATAGGTGGCATTGTAGGTAGGCTAACAGCTCTTAACACACTGTTTGCTTTTCCTTTCAGCCACTCAGTGACTTCAAGTGTTTCAGGATCGTAACGTTTAAAAATCATTTCATGAGATTTAAATCCCTTTAAGAAAGCAGGCTTGTTTTCAATCACTTCCTTAGGAGGTTGAAGATTTAAAGCATACATTCCAGCGTAGATTCTCTGTTGCTTAGGTTCGTTGAGCTTCATGATTTTTGAATGATGACTTGCATAGCTATCGTAAATTTTTTGTATTTTACTGTGTTGGTCTTCGATGGCTGATGACTGAGATAATGAAGAGTAAAAGGTAAAAATAAAGGGAGGCCAAATTGTTTTGGAAATGAGTTCACTCATTTTTTCAAAAGGAAGGCGTGTTACGCGAGGAATGACATAAAGAGCAACAGCTGTATAGCTTGCAAATGCAAAAAAGTTTGTCAGGGGTCTGTCAACAACCCTTTCACTCTCTATATCTTTGGTAAAGCCTACCAAACGCTTTGTGAGAGCGGTAGCGGAACTACAAAGTGCGGTGATTGCCGTACCTTCCAAGAATGTGAGAGGGAAAGGTTTAGCAAATCCGATATAGGGAAGTACCGTAGAAATAAAAAGAAGATTGATAGCAAAAGAGGTTACCCAAAGCTGATAATCTTTTGTGAAAGAATAGGCGGCACCTTCAGAAAGTTCATAAAGATTATTTTCATCTGGAAGTTTGTAGGGGGCATTAAAAGACTGGCAGGGTTGCGTAACTTGAGAAGTCATTTTTTCTCCTTTAAAGCTATATAATTTTTTTGAAAATCAACAAAAATTATATCAAGGGGATTATTTTAATGCACGATCAATTAAGTTGTTATGAAAAGAGTTTTTTGATTAATTGATTCAAACTGTTTTATTCACAAGCTGTTTTAGATGTTGAGCTGATTGCGCCACTCTCAGTTTTTAAATAAGTCTTGATGCATCGGCTCCTTGGAATTCTTGAGCCCTTAATTGAAGCTTATGAAAGTCGCTGTTATAGTTAACTCTGAACCAAGTATCTACTTTTTCTCTAACCGGGAAGCTTATAGGGAGTATCAAAAGAGCTCCAGAGCTGTGGAATTTAGGCAGTCACTTTTCCTTCTTTAAAGTGGTATCTTTTTTAAATCAGAAAAGATTATATCAAGAAACGCCTTTTAATGCATGGCTAATTAAGTCACTAAGAGAAGGGGGAGAATCAAAATGAGAACGGGCATTTTGAACAGCTTTTTGTGCCTGAAGCGTGTTGTAACCCAAATTCATCAAAGCGTTGATGGCATCATTATTCAAATGGTCTTTCCCTTTTATAGAGATAGCGGGAGTGACAGACTTAAGTCTTTTATGAATCTTATCACGCATTTCAACAATGAGTCTTTCCGCTGTCTTTTTTCCAATGCCTGGAATTTTAGACAGAAGAGAGACATTGGCGTGAGTGATAGCTGACTCGAGATCATTGCTATTTAAGTGACCAATTAATGCAAGAGCTGTTTTCGGCCCAATGCCTGAAACATCGCTTACCATTTCAAATAGATGACGTTCTTCTTTAGAGAGAAATCCAAAGTGACGGTGCGAATCTTCTCTGATAATAGAAGAGATATAGAGAAGGATTTCTTCTCCAATTTGAGGAAGGGTTGAATAGGTACTTAAAGGAATGAGTAATCCATAGCCAATTCCATTGACGTCGATCACAGCCTTGTAAGGGGTTGCATCAACTAAAATTCCTTTAATATATTCAAGCATAACTAAATCCTTTTATATGGTGTGAGTGACAAAAAGCTAAGGCGAGGGCGTCAGCAGCATCTTCAGGATGAGGAATTTCAGGTAGATTCAGCAGCGTCTGAATCATTCTTCCCACTTGTTCCTTGGTTGCACTTCCCGATCCAACGACGGCAATCTTGGCTTTTTTGGGAGCATACTCGAAAACTGGGATTTTTCGCTGGGTCCCAGCTAAAATAGCGACTCCTTTTGCCATACCTAGTTTGAGAGCGCTTTGAGGATTTTTGCTTACATATTGGCTTTCAATGGAAATAGCATCAACTGTATGCATTTCAAGTAGGTGAGCAATTCCTTCATGAATAATTCGCTGTCTTTCAAATAGGGGGAGTTTAGATGGGGGACGAATAGCCCCATAATCGAGAGGCTCATAGCTAAAAAGATCCGTTTTTATGATCCCATATCCTGTAATACGGGTCCCGGGATCAATTCCCAAAATTGTATAGATCTTTTGCTCTCTAGTCATATAAATCAGTATGATGAGTTTTTGCTAAATATTCAATTATGTTACTCTGTAAACCATGAAAAATTTGAAGCCTAAAAATATTATTGTTCGGATGCCCAATTGGATTGGGGATTTGGTGATGGCTACTCCAATCCTAGCGGATTTGCGGAAAGCCTATCCTAAAGCATCAATCACTGCCATGGTTCATGAAAAAATTGGTGTGATACTTGAAGCCGATCCTGCAGTAGATGAGCTTTTTCTTTTTTCGCGTGGCAAAGGAATGATCCGCCGCATCAGACAGCGAAACATTGTCGAAAAGCTTAGAGATGGAAAATATGATTTGGGAATTTTACTCACAAACTCGTTTTCTTCTGCATGGCGTTTTTGGCAAGGTGGCATAAAAAATAAGGTTGGTTTTCGCGCAGATGGAAGAAGTTTTTTGCTAGATCATCCAGTTGCCTTCCCAAAACAGCGTAAGACGCAACATCTTGTTATCACTTATAAAGCGTTATTAGAGCATTTAGGGATTCCCCGTTCAGAGACAGCTCCACACCTCTATCTAAAAAAAGTCGAAGCAGCTTGGGAGCTTGTCAAGCGCTTTGACATTTCGTCTGATGCCAAACTGATTGGGATCAATCCTGGAGCCGCTTATGGGTCAGCAAAGTGTTGGCTTCCAGAAAGATTTCACGCAGTTGCTAAGCGACTGCTTGAACAAGACCCCTCTCATGCGGTTTTATTTTTTGGAGATCTTTCACATAAGAATTTAATTAATGAGATTTGTCAGGGACTGCCAGCCCGTGCAGTGAATTTGGCAGGGCAAACAGATTTGCAAGCTTTAATGGCGCTGATTTCCATCTGCTCTGTTTTTCTTACCAACGATAGTGGTCCGATGCACATTGCAGATAGTTTAAATGTTCCGCTTGTTGCTCTTTTTGGATCAACAGATCCCATCGTGACAGGCCCCTATCGACATAGCAGCTCGGTAATGCAAAAGAAAGTGCCATGCTCTCCTTGCTTTAAACGGGTTTGTCCGATTGACTTTCCTTGTATGAAAGGTTTAACAGTTGATGACGTTTTCAATCGGGTTTTAAAAGTAATTCATCAAAAGGAGACGGTTTCATGCTGAGAAAAATACGTGATACCCTTCGTCCTAATCCTTTTGATCGGCTTGTAAAGAAAGCAGCAAGTGAGAATCAAAACCGGTTTTTAGTTGTTTGGAACCGAGGACTAGGTGATATTCCCCTTGGCCTCTATGCTTTGGTTTACCGGATTCGCAGTTTTATCCCCAATGCATCGATCACATTCTTAACGCGCCCAGACTTAACCTCTGCGTTTGAAATGCTCGAAAACGTCCATATTCTTTCTTGTCCTCAATGGAAAAGAGGAAAACCAATCGATGTTGCTGAAAGCTTAGCAAACCATCAATTAACGCCCGACGTTTTTGATGTGATTTTAGAAAAGCCCGATCCAACAAAATGGTTTAGGTGGCAGCTTGGGACTCTCACGCCAAAGCTCCAGTGGCAAGACAAATGGGATGCGCTGTCTGAAAAATACGATTTAAAAAACGGGGAGACCTATATTGGTGTTCATGTCGATACAGAAACGGGGGGGTACTACGGCTATGAAAAAAACTGGCCCTTGTCTCACTGGCAAGAACTTTTTAAAAGGATTCATGAGAATCGACAAGGAAGGGTGATTCTCTTTGGTTTAAATAAAGATCCTGCATTCCTGATGGATAATATTATTGATTTGCGTGGAGACACATCTGTTTTTGACATGCTTTCAGTTATAAAAAATTACTGCCAGTATTTAGTCGTTCCTGACTCCGGGGTTCTTTCGATTGCATATTACGTTGCTAGTGACTTTCCTGTTCGTGTTGTCTCCTTATGGGCTGACCCCAGGCAAGGTGTGCTGCGACAAAAAGTTGCGTCTCCAAATAAACAATTTCAACATATACCCCTAATAGGTGAAAATGATTGTGTTGCCAACATATCTTCTGAATCAGCCTATCGAGCATTATTCAACAGTGATGGAAAAGAAAAAACATCCACTATCAGCAGTTAAAGAGGCTCTTGAAAAAAGCAAACCTCTAAATCCTCAGGACTTTTCTCCTGTATCTCATGAGAATGTCGTGCAAGACATCACCCCTTCAAGATCTTTTGAAAAAATGGGAGTTTTAATTCTTGCCGGAGGACAAGGGACACGCTTGGGCTTTGATGGACCTAAAGGGTGTTTCGAGCTTCCTCTAAAAGAAAAGAAAAGTCTTTTTCAAATCCATTTTGAAAAGATTAAAGCAAAAGGGAAAAACTTGTCTGTTGCCATCATGACATCTCCCATTAATCATGATGCAACGTTAGCATATCTTCAGGCAAATGATTGGTTTGGACTGTCTCCCGATCAAGTGGATCTCTATGAGCAAGAACTTATTCCCATGTGTGATGAGAGTGGCCACTTATTTTTTGAGGCCCCCGATAAAATTGCAGAAGCTCCAGCTGGAAATGGCAAGGCACTTTTTCATCTTTACCAATCGCCAATTTGGGAAAAGTGGCGCAAAAAGGGGCTTGAGTATATTCAAGTCGTTCCTGTCGATAACCCTTTGGCTGAGCCGTTTGACGGAGAGCTTCTTGCATGTCATGAGCAAGGACAATCTGAGCTTGTTCTTAAATGTATTGAAAGGATCGACCCTGAGGAAAAACTTGGAGTGATCGTTGCTAAAAAAGGGCAGCTGATGATTCGAGAATACAGTGAAGTTTCAGAAAAAGTCAAAATGGGACGAACAAAAGATAGACTCACCTATTTTTTAGGGAATTCAGGACTTTTTTCATGCTCAATGGACTATATTGAGCGAATGGCGAATGCGTCGATTACAATCCCTTGGCATTTAGCTCATAAGAAAGGGAAGCGTCTTGTGGCATCTTCAGATGGTTGGAAAACAGAAGAAGCCTGGATCTGGAAATTCGAAACATTCATATTTGATATCTTTCCTTATGCTCAGTCATTTAAAGTTATTGTGGGGGATCGAAAAAAATGTTTTGCACCTTTAAAAAATCTTTCCGGCCCAGATAGCCCTGAAATTGTTGTGAACAAACTAAGCGGTGATCAATAGCGAAAAAAGTCGATTCAGGTTATAATAGGTATAAAAATAATTTTAGGATTTCCATGAAAATTGCTTATTTAGGGGCAGGCGCCTGGGGTTTTTGCTTGGCAAATCTTCTGGCTGGAAAAGGTTACGATGTCTTTCTATGGACCGGAAACTTGACTCTTGCAGAAGTATTAAAAAGGGGGGAAAAACACCCCAAGCTGCGCGATCATGCAGCTGAAGAAAATCTTTATCTAACAACGGATCTGCGAGAAGCCCTTGATGGAGCCGATTTTATTATTGAATCTGTGACTTCAAAAGGACTGCGTCCTGTTTTAGAACAAGTGAAAGAAACAGGTCTTGCAACTGCTCCACTGATCTTGACATCCAAAGGAATCGAGCAAAACTCGTGTCTTCTTCTCTCAGAAGTTGCAATTGAAGTTCTAGGTGAGGAGTATAAAGAGCGCATCGGGACCATTTCAGGACCTAGCTTGGCGAATGAAGTGATGCAAAAGTTGCCAACTTCCGTTGTCGCAGCGTCTTATAGTCCTGACTTTGCATTGCAAATCGTTGATCTCTTTTCAACGCCCTTCTTTCGTGTCTACCCAAATGATGATGTTCCAGGAGTTTCCTTTGGAGGAGCGATGAAGAACATCATTGCAATTGCGTGTGCAATTGCTGATGGGCTAGGATTCGGAGAAAATACAAAGGCTGCACTGATGACGCGTGGACTTCATGAAATCCGAAAATTATCGATTATTAAAGGGTGCCGCCCTGAAACTCTCAGCGGACTCTCGGGAATGGGAGATCTTTGTGCGACCTGTCTTTCCACACTTAGCCGCAATTATATATTTGGAAAGTTGTTAGCAGAAGGATTGACTCCAGAGCAAGCACGAGAAAAGATTGGTATGGTTGTGGAAGGTGCTTACACTTGCGTTTCAGCACTTCAACTCAGTCGCAAAGCAAATGTTCCCGTACCTATTACTGAAGCCGTTTATTCAATTATATATGAAGGACTCGATTCAAAAGAAGCAGTCGAAGCCTTATTAACAAGAGCTGTAAAGCAAGAGCATTTGTGAGTCTCGAAGGATACAAGGTCATCACAGCACAAGAAATGGCACGCGTCGAAAAGCTTAGTATACAACAAGGAGCTTCCGACGAAGGCTATATGCTGAAAGCTGGTGAGGGGATTGCTCATCGGGTCATAGCATTCATTCGTGAACAGAAGCTTGAAAAACGAATCACGCTCCTTGTCGGAAAAGGCAATAATGGAGGGGATGCATTTGTTGTTGGGACCCTTCTCCTGAACCAGGGGTACTCTGTTCAAGCCTACCATCTTTTTCCCACACAAGAATCTAGTCCTCTGTGTCAAAAGCATGAAAAAGCTTTTACTGCTGCCGGTGGCATGCTCTTTTTTCCCAAAAAAGCTTCTGAAATCAGCTGTAAGGGAATTCTGATCGATGGGCTTCTTGGGACAGGGTTTCAAGGAGAGTTAGAGGGGATTCTACTTGATACAGTTCAGCATGTTAACCATAGTCGGCTGCCTATTCTGGCTATTGATATTCCCTCTGGAGTGAATGGCAACACGGGTGAAGTGAACCCCATTGCGATTCAAGCAACCGAAACGATTTTTCTAGGTCTTCCCAAAATCGGCTTTTTCCTTGGAGAGGGGTATAATTCTATTGGGAAACTTTCTCCAGTCGATTTTGGTATGGATGTCCGCTATCTTCGCCAGGCATCAGGTCTTGCGCATTTACTAAATGAAAAGAGTCTTCCGACTCTTTTGCCTTCACTGATCCGTACAAGACACAAATACCAAGCAGGATACATTCTTGCGGTCACAGGCTCACCAGGAATGCCTGGTGCAGCCATGCTCTCATGTTTAGCAGCCTTACGAACGGGTGCAGGGATTATCCGACTTTTTCATCCTATTGGAATGGAAGGAGAGCTTTTACATGCACCCTATGAAATCATTCGGACACCTTATAAAGAAGATCCTTCAGCTATTCTTCTTGAAATGAGTCGTGCAGCTGCCATGCTGATCGGTCCTGGACTTAGCAAAGCAAAAGAAAAAGAGGCGTTTTTAAAGTCATTTATCGAAAAAGTGACGATTCCAACTGTGATTGATGCAGATGGGCTTTTCCATCTGAAGGGCATGTTTAAAAAGCTATCTTGTCCTTGCATTTTGACACCTCATCACAGAGAGATGCTCCATCTTTTAGGAAAAGATCAGTTTGATGATCCTCTTTCTGAATGTCAAAAGTTTGCCGATGAAAATGGTGTCACATTAGTCTTAAAAGGTGCTCCGACTTTCATCTTTCATCCTGAAAAAGCACCCCTCATTATTAATCGAGGAGATCCTGGAATGGCAACAGCTGGAACAGGAGATGTTTTAACTGGAATGATTGCAGCGCTTCTTGCGCAAAAGTTGCCTCCTCGTGAAGCAGCAGTTCTTGGTGTTTACATGCATGCGCGCGCTGGTGAATGTGTCGCAGAAAAAAACACATCTTACGATCTCATTGCGTCTGATCTCATTGACGCACTTCCTCAAGTTTTTAAAGAGCTATCGGCTTGAGACATTTGTATGAAGCTTGGAAAAAGCAAAATCGGGTAAAATATGGATTTATTTATCAGGCTTTGGTTTTGTCTTTATGTGTTTTTTATAGGAATAAAATGAGCTGGTAAAGGGTATTAGTATTCCCAGTTGAAAAAAGCAAAGAGCTCTTCAGGAATCAAGTCATTAATCTGCTGAATTTGCTTGGGTGTCAAAACGTTGCGCCATTCGTCTGTTGAGCCTTTTCTAAAATTGACTTGTGCATTTTGTGGGATATAAGGTGGACGAAAATTTTGCTGCGGAATCCGATAAAACTCCAGGATCTTTTTAAAAAAGAGATCTTCATTTTCCACGAAATCTTCATAAGTAGTGATGAGCATCAAAGCCTCCCCACTTTGGTATACTTCGAGCCACTTTTCTATGGATTGGACAGTATAAGGAATTTCGTTAATGAAGTAGTCTATAAAATCTTCTAATGTCCATTCAGTTGGCTTAAAGCCATTTTCTTCATAGTGTTGGATTAAGATTTGATTGCCTTGAGCGACTAACCTCTTGTGATAATTCGCAAATGAAACAATGCGTTGTCTAAGGTCTCTCACGTGAAAAACCATCTTGATGTTAAACCGTTTTAATAAGGCAATATTTTCATCAGTGGGTGCAAAATGACCACGTGTAATTCCTCTGCAACAAACGAGCTGAAAGACTTCATGCGGAATCATATGAATTTGAGGATAATCGTGATTAGAAATTGAGACTGGGCGTCGATTTAATCCTTTAGCTAACTTATTAAAAATGTAGACACTGGCAGATTTTTCAATAGCGTTGAAAATAATGGGTTCTACCGCAGAAACAGCGGAAGTAAAGCAGATGATAATCAGGATGAATAACTTTTTCATGTGTAGTGACTCGCTTGCATATTGTAAAGTGTTGCATATTCGCCACCACGATGAAGAAGTTGGGTATGCGTTCCCTGTTCGATAATGTGTCCTTGCTTCATGACGAGAATACGATCAGCCATCGAAACAGACCCAAGGCGATGGGTGATGAGAAGAGCCGTTGTATCTCTAGCAAGTTCAGAAAATGAATGAAAGACTTCTCTTTCACTTCTAGCATCAAGAGCTGCGGTCGGCTCATCTAAAACGAGAAATTTAGCTGGACGCATAAAAGCGCGCGACAGAGCAATTTTTTGCCACTCGCCCCCAGAAAGAGACGTCCCTCCAAAGGGTTTGCCTAAAAAAGTATCGTATCCTTTATGGAAGTGAACCGAATGGAGGCCGCCTTTCTTTGCCGCATGTTCAATGCGCTCAGAATCTGTCATTTTTTTCCAGTCGCCGATGCCGATATTTTCTCGAACGGTCATTGGATATTCAGCAAAATCTTGCAGAACGCAGCTCATATGTTGGTGCCACCAATGAATATCGAGCGTTTTAAGATCGTTATCATCGATAGAAATGATCCCTTCAGTCGGATCATAAAAGCGGCAGAGGAGTTTAACGAGAGTAGACTTGCCTGCGCCGTTTTCCCCAACAAGGGCAATGGTTTCTCCTGCCTTCAGTGTAAGGTTAATATCTTTTAGAACGTTTTTCCCTTCATGGTAAGCAAAGGAAACATTTTTAAAAGAGATGTCACCTTTTAAGGTCTTAGGAATACGAGGAGTGGCGACTGTAAATAAACGACTTTTAGCTGTTTGAATGAAATTACGGAATTTTTCAAAGAAGGAGTAGGTTTGTGCAAGCATTCCAAGGTTTTGCGTGATGAGACCAAGCGTTCGTTGAACTGTAATGAGGCCTTGGACAGCCATGACGACCTCGCTACCTTTCATTAGTCCACTCATCGCATGTGATATCACCAAATAAAAAATGAAAAAGTCACCAACAATGCTCGGCAGAGAAAGCAGGAGAAAGCGGAAAAATAAGGACTTTCTTTTGGTCTCCATTTGCATTTGAAAGTCTTTAGAGATGGCTTGATATTTTTTAATTAAAAAATCTCCAAAACCAAATAGACGAATTTCTTTGGCTGCACGAAGATCAAGGGTTTGTTGTGAAAGAGCGGCCATTTGTTGCGATTCCGGACTACGGAGGAGCTCAAAGTCCCAAGCCTGCTTTTCCCGCCACATGGTAGATACAGAATGAGGAATGGCAGAAATAAGAATTAGAATAGGAAGCCACCAAATCGCAGTTGAAAGCAAGACAAGGACTGAAATTAAGCCTATCCACTCTCTGAGCCCACTGGTCATCACATAAATGAGGTTAATGGGGCGGTAGCGTACTTCGTCTTTAAGCTGTTTCAACTCACTCGAAGACTGTTTATTTTCAAGAAAGTCAAGCCCTTGAATTTCATTGGCTTTTTTCATTAAGAGGATATTGAAGTGAGCTAGAATTTTTTCATTTAGGCGAGAGCGTAAAAAGGAGAGGATAGGTTGAAAGACGGTTTCTGAAAAAAGGACGATGGCCCAAAGCGCAAAAATAAACCAGGGAAAAGGGACGATGTGGTTTGTTAAAAAATGGATACTTTCGCGAAAGGTGATCAAAGTCAGGGCTGGGATGAAACCTTGAATGAGAAGACAAAAAGTAAGAAGAATTGTTTCTTTAGGAGCGGCCTTTGCAATCAGTTTAAGAGAGTAGGCAATAACTTTAAGCTGCCGGAGATGCTTCATGTTTTGGGGCTTTTTTTCGGGTATTTAAGTAGGAGTCGACTAAGTTTGAAGCCTGACGTATTTTTTTGGTAGGTGTTTCATGCAGATTTCTTTTAATTTGGTCAATGCTTGTTTCTGAAAAGTGAGCAGCATACTTTTTCCTATCACCACTATAAACAGAGCTTTGGCTAGGGTGATGATAGAAATAAGGAATGTTCCCTGCAAGTAGGTCTTCAATTTCATAAGAAGTGTAACAGGTGCTTTTAAGTTTTTCTTTAATCAGGTTTATAGCGGACTCTTTTGATTGACAAACATCGGGTTGCTGAATCCGGCGGAGGAGAAAAGCGTAGTTGACGGTGTGGTTCATGATAGTGCGACACTCAGTTGTAGAAAGGGTTTTCCACCAGCGTTCATCTGAAAGAATAGTGTGAGCATTTTGATGAATTTGTTGATAGCCGTACTCTAAACCTTCTAAGATTTCAGTGCAAAAATCTTGGGCATAGAAGTGCTGATCTCCTATGAAAGGAAGGTTATGAAAGCGGCGCTTTTCAAAGCAGCGAAAGTGAACTTCTAATAAATCTGTGCGCTCATTCTGAGTATGAGGATAAAGGACATGGTAGAGCTCTTTCTGATCCATTTGGAAAGCAGAGTAGTAAACCATCTTTTTTTGGTTGGGATGGGCTTTTTGAATCAGTCCAGTTGATAGGATGCTTTTTTCTTCTAATGCTTTTTTATTGTAGTTTTGAAAAAGAGTTTCTCCATCAATGATAGTGGGATAAGGGCCAGAGGCTATGATATTTTCGTAGTGACCATCAGAAAAGTTCAAGGTATCTGCAACGGCAAGTAAGACTCCAGCACGACGGAAAAAGTCAGAAATGTCTTGCTGGGATTGACAGGGAGCGTGCGGCACATACTCCATCCATCCGTAACCACTGCGAGGTAAGATGTGAGGAGCTTTTAAGGCATAACAAGGCTCAAGGTTAAGGTGGGAAACAAAGTCGTTGAACAGTTTTTCAGGCATGAGATCCCGAGGTTTGTAAACCCGTTTAGTTTCATCATCAAAGGTAAAAAGTAATACCTGTTGGCCGCGATGTTTATCGGATTCAGTGATCAAGTCAACGGAAGCGATGTTGGAAAATGTTTCTTTACGTGCACGAATGAGCGCTTGTTTTAGGTTGGTAAAGGTATCTGCGATTGTTTGGTCGAGGAGAGTGAAAAGAAAAGGGTATTTTTGAGGAAGATCTTTTGCTGGCTTCGTGAATTGGTCGTCTTGAATAAAAAAACTATGGTAACGTTCTTCTGGGGTGTTACCAGTTAGAAAACCGAGTTCTTTCGCTTGTGCAATTTCAGTTGCTATCACAGGCAATAAGATCTGGTCTAACTGATGACATAGACGAGTTAAAAAAAAAGTGAGATCACCCGAAAAGAAGCGGGTAATCTCTTCTAATTGTATTTCAAGAGAGCGAACAAAATACTGCGCTCTTAAAGCGTCTTGAAATTGCATTTACCGTAAGTAACCGTAATTGTACTTAATGGTAAAAGGGCTATTTAGATCGATATCATCTTGAACTTTCTTGCTTGAGCTTTGTAGAGCTGGATAGTCTGTCACAAGGCATCCTTCTCCCCAGATAATTGTATGAGTCATCATATGTAACTCTGCGTTCCAGTCTAAGTTCAAAGATTCAAGCTCATCTAAACCAGATTTTTTCATGGCATTACCTCAGCCTTAACATTTTGATGCATCTATCTTATCAATCTCTCAAATATTACGTAAAGAAGAAAGACGCGTAAAAATTGCACTCTCAATCTCTTCCGGAACAAAAAGGGAAAGAGATTGACCTTTTAAGGCTAAGTCTCGGATGAGGGTTGAACTGATAGAAGCATGCTGAGGATCAGCAAACAGAAAGAGAGTTTCTAAGCCGGATAAACGAAAATTTGTTTCAGCCAAGATCCTCTCTCGTTCTAAATCGCTAATAGAGCGGACAGAGCGAAGAATGACTTGACAGCCCAATTCTTTCGCATACGGGAAGAGCAGGCCTTCAAAGGCAGAAACAGAAACGTTGCTCAGGTTTTTTGTGAGAGTCTCCAAAAAACCTTTGCGCTCCTCTAGAGTAAAGGGGGAGGGAGCTTTGGCATCATCTGATCCGACTGCAACGTGTAGAGTATCAAATAATAATGAAGCACGCTTGATGATATTGAGGTGCCCTTTAGTCGGGGGGCTAAATGAGCCGGGAAAGATCACTTTCATGACAAACCTGCACCTATTTTGGATCTTGAAAAATACCATTGGACAAAGCGTTCTAAGCCTTTTTCAAGAGATGTCTTAGGTTGAAACCCAAGAAGTTTTTGAGCCTTATCGATGTTAGCATAAGTTTCCTTGACATCACCAGGCTGCATTGTTTTGAAGTCAATTTGAGCCTTTTTCCCCAGGTATTTTTCTAAAATATGGATCATATCCATGAGCTCTTCAGTCTGATGGTTCCCTAGATTGAAAATTTCAAACCCTCCTTCATAATCAAGGGCAGCAGCAGTTCCCATAATAATATCGTCAATATAAGTAAAATCCCGACGCATTTTTCCATGATTAAACACAGGGATAGGCTGATCGTTTAGGATGGCTTCAGTAAAAAGGTAGTAAGCCATGTCTGGTCGTCCCCAAGGACCATAAACGGTGAAGTATCGGAGCCCAACGATGGGAAAGTGATAGAGATGGTGATAGGTTTGAGCCATGAGTTCGCCCGATTTTTTTGTTGCTGCATAAAGGCTAATCGGATGATCTGTGGGGTCAGATTCACAAAAAGGAGTTTTTGTATTACCGCCATACACAGAAGAAGATGAGGCAAAAATGAGCTTGAGAGGTTGGTGGTGGCGACAGAGTTCTAGGACATGAAGAAAGCCATCTAAATTAGAATTGCTATAGGGAAAAGGGTGTGTGATGGAGTAACGGACACCAGCTTGAGCTGCTAAATGAACAACGTGAGTGAATCCTTTTTCGTCGAAAAGTCGTTTTAAATGCTGACTATCTTGAATGTCACAATCGATAACTTCAATGCCTTGTTTTCTAAGTCGCTCAGCACGCGCTCTTTTGAGCTCAGGGGAATAATAGTCATTGAAATTATCGCATCCAATCACATAATCTCCTCTTTTTTTGAAAAAAGAGGCGAGGTGGGATCCAATGAAGCCCGCAATGCCTGTAATGAAGATGGAGTAAGGTTTTTTTTGATCTGTCATGCGCGTAAGTATACCAGAAGATGGATGAGGAGAAAAGGGCTTTTCCTTCTATTACTATCCCCTTTTTTTTTCGGAGGATGTGCAAACCTGCCTTATCAAGGTGGGGATGTTCTGGGTGCAGACGAGTTTGTCATTGATTCATACAAGATTAAAGAAGGCAAGTTTTCTATACTTGAAATGGAGGGATCCCCTTTATTAACTCTAAACCCCGACTTTCTTGAAGAATACAAAGATACGATTGGGAATGGTGATGTTCTCGAAATAGCCATCTACCACCCAACTCGAGGGGACTTAGCTGGTGCTGTGCAGTCCATTGGGGCATCTGTCGGCTACGTTGTTCGCGATAAAAAAATTCTCCTACCCGATTTGCATACAATAGAAGTTGCTGGATTAACAATTGGAGAAGCACGAGAAAAAATCCAAGCAGCTTATGATTCTGAAATTGCCGATATTGAAGTCTTTCTTGGCTATAAAAAACGGAAAGAACGAAAAATACAACTAGCAGGTCTAGTGAGTACACCGGCTATTCCTATTAATGGAAAGAAGAGGCTGTTTGAGGTGCTGGCAGAAGCAAGGGTTCCTGCAAATGCCAACCTATTCAAAAGTTATTTAGTACGAGATGATCTTCCTGTTCCTGTAGATATGTTCAAACTCGTAAAAGATGGAGACATGTCGCAAAACATTGTGATGCGACCAGGTGATAAGGTTTACATTGCTGAGCCTTCTGCTTCGACCTTGATGGTAATGGGAGAAGTAAGACAGGAAAAAGTAATCGATCTACCGAGTGGCTTTATGTCTCTTCGAGAAGTGTTAGCTTTAGCAGGTGGGATTCCGTATACAGGTGATAAAGGGTATATTCAAATCATTCGTGGCAATATTTTGCGCCCTAAAATTTATACACTTAATTGGAAACATGTCATTCGGCTTCCAAGTTCAAGCCTTCTTTTGATGCCAGGAGATATTGTCTATGTTGCTGCAACTCCAATTACAGAATGGAACCGGTTTATCACACAAATATTCCCAACGCTGACAGGGATTGAACTTTTCAGAAAAGGAGCAGCAGGAGTGATTGCGATTCAATGACCCCCTTTCAAGAAAAAGAAAAAACCTTCATTTTACTCGCAGACATTTCAAGGTGTTTCGTCAGACACTGGCTCAAAATTTTGTTTGTGATGACGTGTTTTTTAGCTTTAGGTCTGTGGTTTGCTTTCAACCAACCGGTTAGATACAGAGTTATCGGAACATTTAAAGAGGCTAAAGGGGGAGATCAAAGGGCTGCAGGGCAAGTCGTCCAGAACTTACTCAGTCAAGTGGGTATGGCGACTTCTGCTCAAAGCTGTCATGTAGTCAAATCATTTAGTTTGAGGAAAAAAGTTGCAGAAGAATTAGGGTTGCAGGCTTCTATTCAAACAGAAACACGTTGGGAGCTTAGAAAGAGAACAATTAAAGAGAATTGGCTTGCAGAAAGGAACATTCCATTAGCAGAACCTGACCTCTTTATTTTTCGCCATGTGACATACCCTTATGACATCGCTTCAAACTACTTTCTCATTTTTCTTTCGCCTGAGAAGTTTGAAATTCAAGATAATGAAAACAAAGTTCTTGCTGCTGGTGCAGTCGGAAAAGTCTGCGTTTTCGGCGATGTGTCCTTCACGCTTGAAAAAACACCACAACAAATCACGCTTCAATATGCTTATCCATTAACACTCATTCCTGTTGAAGTTGCTCTTATTAATCTTTCAAACCAGTTCACAACAGAACCTCACATGAAAGATGCAACCCTCTATGAATTTGTTCTTGCGCATCGAGACAGGAAACTTGCTAAAAAGGTTATTGATCTATTGATGGAGAAATATCAGGAACATCTGCGTAACGAAACAGATCGGGTTTCTCTAGAGCAAATTGCGTATCTCGAGAAAAGAAAAGAAGAGCTTTGCTGCAAGATGGATGAGTACTTGAAAGACCATGTAACCTATCTTAAGAACAATCTTGGAGCTAAAGGGTTTTTGAATTTAGGTCAGCACCTTCAACATATTTCGGGTCGGAAACAGCGGTTTTTAGATCAACAGACATCGATTGAAACTGAAATGGCGCGTTTAAATGATTGGTCTACGTCTTCTCGTGGTGCTGCCATGTCAGGTGAGCTCGGGAATCTTCAAAAAGAAATGTATGAGTATAAGAAACAGAGGGACACGTTAGACTTAGCATTTACTTTTCAGAAAAAATCAGTTAAAAAACAATTTTCTCCTCCTTATGCACCACAGCAAGAAAAGTTTTTCACCTATCAAGACAAACTCCATCAAGTGTGCGAAGCTGAAGAGAAAATTGCTTTGGCTGAAAGAGGAGACTCGGGTGCAATTGCCTCTCTTTTTCCTTCTTTATTTGCTTCAATTAACCATTTCTCAAACCTTCGCTTGAAAGAGCAGTCTCAATTAAACTCCATGAGAAAGCTCTATGCGCCGACGGTCTCTGAATTAAAAGCGCTACGACTTAGAAAATCTGAGTTAGAAAACGCTCTCAAAAATCAAGACAAAGCAGCACTGCAACTGGTTCATCAAATGGAGGGGCTTGAAGAGGAAGATTTAGTTTCCTATATCGAACACCAACTACGCATCGCATCGCTTCAAGAAAACATCTTGAAAGAGCGGCTTTTTTATCCCCAGCAAGGGCAAGAAGCGTTTCAAGGGGTGGACTTAAAAGGTGCAAGAGTGATCTACCATGATTACTTGCACATCCGCGATGAACATGAAGCAAAAATACGTCAGCTCAAGTTTTCTAAAGAACATTTAGAAGAACCAGATTTCGAGTACATCTCTCTTGTCCAAATTCTCCCAGATGGAGTCAGTCAACAGCTCGCTCGTTCCATGGGGGAACTAACTCAATCGATGCGTGATACGCGTAACCTTTCTGAACGTGATTTAGAACGCATGGGACGTCGATTGAAAAAAGATCAAAGCAATTTAAAGCGTCACATTGACCAAACGATTGAACTGAGACAACTACAAATTTCGCTTGCTGAAGAGAGAATTTCGACGATCCAAGCTGTGATTCTTGATCTTCTCAATCAAGAAATCTCTCTTCTTGATCAACAAATTGAAGATCGAGTGAAGCAACAGAAAAAGTCACTTCAACTCGAAAGAAAACTCATTGAAAAGCAGTTGCAAGAAATTGAATCTGAACTCGTCATGGTTCCTGATCAATGGCTTAAAGAATATCAACTGCAGTTCAGTAGCGACATGAATCTGAACATGCTAGAAGGCATGGTTCGAATGGTAGAGTCAAAGAATATCGAGCATAATCTGATTCAAGTACAATCAAAACCGATAGATCAGGCTTTTTCTTCTTTAGCTCCCATTCCTCCACGATTAAAGATTTTTGCTCTGATTGGATCATTTATTGGACTAATGATGGGGTTTGCCTTTGCGATTGCACTCGACTTCTCAAGAGGCTTTCCTTTGAGTTTTAAAAACTTGCAGCTTCAGGGGCGAAGGATCTGCGGTCGCTTTAGGAGAAAAAAAATCTATCGTCACTTGGATGAAGTGAAGGGGCAGAATTTACAAGTCCTTCGCAACCTTTCAGCTGCTATTCCCAAAAGTAGCTTAGGATGTGTAACGACACTCCTTTCGGCAAAGGGGAGTCACTACTCACGTCCTTTTGGCGAGCTCCTTGCGAAGGAAAAAAAGAAAGTCTTGCATCTCGACCTCGATCAGATGACAAAAGATCCTTCTGGGCTTTTTGCCTACTTAAATGGGGACGAAAAGAATTTATCTGTGAAAAAACAAGGGGCGATTGATCATATTCCAATGGGTTTAAAAGATCGCTTTTCAATTGAGCTGCTCAAGAGACCTCTCTTCGAAAGATTTTTAGAAGATCAGAAGAAGAATTATGATGTCATCATCATTCAAACATCGTTTGCTCCAGGGACACCTGAGGGTCGTTTTTTTATGTCAGTTTCTGACTGCATGTCTTTGACACTGCAAACCGAATCCAATGAAATCTTAAGTCCCTACTATGCTTGGGAAGATAAAGGAAAAACCTTAGCTTTTGTTGCTAATTGAGCTGCAAAAATTCCAGAAAAAAGAAAGAACATGAGTTTACCTGCTTGAACGACTAGAAAGTAGAAGTCAAAGAGTCCCACAAAAAGGAATCCCACAAAAATAGCAAGTAGTGCGGCTGATAAAGGGGTGAAAGAGTGTTTGAGACAGGGGTGCAAAATAGAATAAATAAAAAAAAGAAAACACCCTAAACCAAGTAGGCCTGTTTCAGATCCCAAAAGAAGGTAAACATTATGTGCCCAAGTGCGCATCATTTCAGGATCAGCTAGAAAGAATTCAGAGGGGGCGATAATAAAGCAGTTATATCCAATTCCAAGTAAGGGATTGGACTTAATCATATTCAGGGCAATACTGACATAAGTCATACGTGTGGTATCAGCATTTTGCACGAAAGCAACATGATTGAAAAAACCACCTCGTGCATGAAAATGGGGAAATAAAATGATTCCCGAAAGAAGAAGCGCAGCGAGGGTAATTGCTGCCAAAGGCCACAGCTTTTTTTTCTCTTGCTTTTCCATACGAGCTTTCTTGGAAAGTAAAATGCCAAACCAAATAAGAGTTCCCAGTCCCCAAGAAAGCATTCCAGCTCGTGAGAAAGAGAGGCAAAGACAAAAAATTTGAATGATAACTAAAACGAGGATGGACGTGCGAAGCAGACGTCTTTTTGCTTCTGTAAAAAGAAAGTAAGAAACCATTAAGCTAATGGCCATGTATTCTCCGAAAACATTGGGATGCATAAAGGTGCCATAAGCTCTAAGAAGAACGTCACGCCCTTCAGGAATTAGGCGAAAGATCTCAACGAGCTTGCGCGTTTCGGCGGTCAAAGGAATAACCGTTAGATGGGGACCATCAATGTGCAGAGGCAGTTCTCCTAGGAGAAAAACCCCTAATGGCCCCTGCGTAAAAAACTGCCAGATGCCAACAAAACACTCAAAAGCAGAAACAATTGCAAACCCCCAAAGCAGGCGTTTGATAACAGTCTCTCGATCCTGAAAAAAAAGTCGTGCTGCATGAAATCCAAAAAAGATAATTGCTAAGTTGAGCAAGTTGAAGTACTGAAAGTAATAACGGGAAAAAGCGGAGAAGATGAGAGAGCAAAGAGCTGCTCCCCATAAAAGAGTCAAAAAGCGAGAGCTTGTATTGAACGTGAGCTCTTTCAATCGTGGGCGCATGCTGTAGCCGATGAGGCATAGAGTCAAGATAATTAAAACGTCTGAAACGTAAAAATGAATGTGTTTCTCAAAATACTTCGGAATGGTTAGAGCAAAAGGAGCTAATGCTTCAAACTTGTGAAGAAAAGAGCGGGCAAGTGGGCGAAAAATATGGAAACGATGATACTCAAAAGGAATTCCTAATAGTAAAATTCCAAAGAGAAAGCCTATACACTTTTTAGTCATAAGGCCATGTTATCATCATAGCCTAAATGAATTCAAAAATTGAATTTTTCACTAAGCAATATGGACTCCATCGGCCGTACTCATTAGACCTTGACCCCAATGTGCTTTTACCAAAATTATTCTTCAAATACTTGGTATACTGGAACTTTATATGACTGGGCGGAGATGGCGCTGAATTGCTCTGGCGTAAGTTCTTGATATTTTTCTGGTGAATATTGCGCTGGCTTCAAAGTTGAAGTGTTTAATTCAAGTTCTTTAAACCGCATGTAAATAAATTGTTCTTCAAACATCTCAAGGTTGTTAAATAATTGTGGGTTTTCTAAGCACTGCTGATGAAAAGCTCGAACTTGATCGTCATTCATCTTTGAAGGCAATGTTGTTGGAATAGGAGTTTGTTGCACTTTATTCTTTGAAACAAGAAATGAAATCATTTGGCCAAATGCATTGAATGCTAAGACATTTATCATGGATTGAGGAGTTATCACCGCAGCTAGGTATCGACTAATCAGCGGAGCAAACAGGTGAACTTCATAGAAAGTCAAAGCAAGTGCTGCAACTGAGATAATCACTCTTTCGGAGTTAGTAGCATCATTGCCAATGATAGCCTTAACAGTAAATATCGTAGCGGTAAAGCAACTTCCAACAATTGCACTTTCTTTTAATGTCACTTGAGTCAAGCAAGTTGAAAGCAAACTAGAACCTAAAGCAGCTGCAAAGTCAAAAGCAGACGCTTTAGTAAACATATTTTGATTAGATTGTGTAATTGAATTCATAATATTTTCCCTTGTTTAGGGTGGAAATTATAAGCCAATTGCGTATTATTAGTAAAGGAAAAACCTTAAGCTTTTGTGTATTTACTGCGTTGCTGCAGCTGAGATTTCCCGCCATTTTTTAATGATTTGTGCAGCAATAGGAGCAGCTTCTTTTCCGTAGTCTCCGAGGCGGAGGTAACGGGCTTTATAGGAACAGAATGTTCTTGCTTTCAAAATTTTTTGAAACTAGTCTTTGACCTAAAAAATAGGAGAAAACATGAATCTTTCCCCTGATATTGGACACACGCTTCTTTGGTTTTGGTTGAAAATCTTTGTTTTTTTCGTTGTTAGTGGGATCTATGGATTGTTTTTTCTGGGTCTTATTAAATTTTTTATGAAAGCTTGGGAAAAAAACAATTGTTTGAAAATGTGGCTGTGCTTATCAACGGCATTTTTTGCTGTAATTGTTTTATTAGAAAGTTTATTCAGAGGGATTAAGCAATGAAAAAGATGTTTTTTGGGGGGATCATTTTAATAGTTTTCTTATCTGCAAACCTTAAGCTCGAGTCACGTCAATACAATATTGATTATCTTATGGACCTGATAGAAGCAGGTGATGATGAGGGTATTCGTCAATTTTTTTCTCAACCTAAATACGTTACAAAAATTAAACACATTATTGAGTTCACTGAAATTTTTCGTTCGAAACTGGAAGAGAGGTTTGGATATAAGCCATCGTATCGGGAAGCATATGATTACTTTAAAGCGAATCTTTCCAATATGAGCTTTCCTAAAGAGCAGAAGCAACAGCTTCTTTCTATTTTTAAGGAAATTGTCAAACAGTCCGAACAGGCCGAACAGGCCGAAAGAAAAGGATGTCAATTTAATTCTGCCAGCATAGATTTCCGGGGTTCCGTAGACTCTAATATTGACATACCGGATCAAATAGTAATCGCTTATAACGAAGCATTAGCTGGTTGTTTGATGTGTATTATACCATCTCCTATTAGCTATGCTATTGGGGGAACTCTGATAGGGGATGCTGTTATACGGACATATAATCATCTTGAAAAAAGAAATTCACAAAGTGCTCAAGAAAAACCTTACGATTATTCAGACTGTGAATCTTCAACAGGTAAAGACAACTATGACAGGTCACATGACCATGACAGTTGGGATAAAGCTCCCGACTTTAGATAGTCTTAAATCACATGTTCTTTTCAGCCTGAGAAAGAGATTGTGAACCTATAGTAAATGAAAAAGCTGAAATCTGCATGCACTTACTGCGTTGCTGCAGTTGAAATTTCCCGCCATTTTTTAATGATTTGTGCAGCAATCGGAGCAGCTTCTTTTCCATAGTCTCCGAAGCGGAGATAGACGATAACAACCAGTTCGGGCTCAGCAAGCTCAGGATCGAAGCCTTGCGATCCGACGTTGCTAAAACTGATGGCTCCAAACCAAATATCTTTACAAATGAGGGGAGGGTTTTCACGATCGAGCGTGGGACGATAAACAAATTCGGCGGTAGAAGTTTTTCCAATAAATTGATCTTTAAGACTTTTATAATCCCGAATGAGTTTCGGGTGATGAAGGAGTGTGCGTATCCGGTAAGGTTGGCCCGGACCTTTTTCTCCCCAAACGACATGGTAGAGACTTTCAAAAAGTTTTGTTCGGACTTCTTCTGGCATAAAAAGAGACTGACGGACCTCTTTGGTAAAAGAAGTAATTTTTGGTTGTTCTCGGATCTTTTGTGTCTCAGTGAAAAAAGGAAAATGAAGTCCTGCAAGGGCTAAGTAATCTTGGTATGCATAGTGAGGCGTTGCAAAAAGATGACTGGGATCACTCAATACAGAGACACCTGCGGTTAGCTTGACAATTTGAGGTTTAAGAACTTCTCCGCCATTGGCTATTGCAGATAGCATAAGAGATGTTTGAAGAGGAGTGACGACAAGAGAGTGTTGGCCAATTGCAAATGCGTAGAGCCCTGTCCGGTTATCTCGGATATCATCGGGGACATAACCTGCAATTTCACCGATCAAATCAATGCCTGTCGGCATTCCAAAACCAAACTGTTTTGTTGTATCATATAAACTGGAAGGGTGATCGATGACATCTCCTGCAAGCAGTGAGAAGTAGATATTACTGGAACGTTCCATGGCTTTTAAAAAGTCAACCTTTCCTAAAGATGCGTGACTGCGGGGAAGTCGGCCTCCTTTATATTGACGTGTGATCCACTTTCCATCGAGAGTTCTTCCTAAAACCATCCCTTGATCTGTGACGATTTGAGAGTTGATTTCGTCATACAGTGTGAGAGGATTTAAATCTCTGACAGAAACTCCCTGGTTTTGATAGTGCTCAAATTCTTGCTTGAGTGCTTCATATCCTGTTACCGGTTTGAATAGAGAGCCGATTGTAGTAGCTCTACCGTAGGCATAAGACTTTCCGAATCCCATCCCATTTTTGGGGTAGAAAGCAAGAGCAAGGTTTTGCAGTGTTTGCTCTCCATAAGGTTTAGAAAATCCGTAATAATGTCCCCAAAGAGGCTCTGTGAGGTCCGCATAGGTCCGCATGGTTTTTAAGTAAGCTAAGCCGATCCTTTGAGGAATTTTTTGCATTCGCTGACTGAGTCGTTTTAAGTGATCTAAAAAAGGGGATTTTTCTTTTTCTAGCTCATGCCTTTTAAGCGTGAGATGAAATGAAAATGGCTTGAGATCGGGGCTTTCTGAAATCGTTCCAAAAATGAAAGTCTGCAAGAAGCTCCACTTATGTGTTTCCCAAAACTGATTGAATAATTTTGTTTCGGCTTGAGCTAGGTAGTCTGTATAAGGATGTTGATAAGTTTTTTTTGCTTTTTCTTCTTCTCGTTTTTCTTTGAGAAAAGCTTTGAAGTTTTCTTTTCTCCAAACAGGAAAGATCCGCTCATGGTAGACCTCGTTCACTTGATTTTTGACTTCTTCCTCAACTGTTGCATAGGCTTGGCATAGCGCTTTGTAGGTTGTGAGAGAGTCATTACCGACAACTTCAAGAAGGTCTTTGGAAAATGTTTGTTCATCAATGATGAGTTTAAGAAGGTCGAGAAGAAGCAGTTTGTCGTCATTATGTTTGATGGGCTCTAAGTAGGGGTCGAGGTCTTTTTTCATGAGTTGAGCAACTTCTTGATTCAGGTGTTCTTGGACTTCTTGCATTTCCTCAGTTGTTACTTTTAAATGAGAAGGTGTATGTCCACTTGTCTCTGGATAAAGAACTTGAACGACTGTAAACATTTTATCTGTTTGCATCAGCTTCATTAAAGCGTGAGATAAATGCAGAAGATGAATGGCCTCATCAAGTGATTCGATTCCTTTAATTGTTTGTCGAACTTTTCCATTTAGAGAAAGAATATGATCGAGATAAAGATCCCAACTTAAGAGTTCTTGATCTTCATAAGTTCCATTTGACCCATATGAATACTGCTCACGCAAAAGAGGAACTTTTCCATCCCAGATGTTTGCGATATGGTGTGTTGTTTCAAGCCACTGATGAATTTTAAGGTTATTTTGCTCTGTGAAGTCATTTGGATCAAAACGAGGATAAGAAGCAAGAGCAACAACTTCTCCTGTTTGTGGGATAAGTGCTACAATTGCGCCTCCTTGAATCCATGGAGGAGAGACCTGATCGTGTTTTTTCCCAGCAAGAGGGAAGTGTGTTTGACGATCCTTTTCACTTTGAATAAGAAGAGACTCAGCATATTCTTGCAGTTCAGAAGAAATAGTTAGCAAAAGGCGATTTCCCGAAACTGATTCACTTTTTCCAGGAAGATTGCGAATGAGGCGGCCTTGTGCTCCAATTTCGATTTGTCTTTTTCCGAAAAAACCGCGCAACTCTTCATCAAAGACCCTTTCGATACCCATTTTTCCAACGCGCGCATGAATTGTATAAGCCTTTTCCTTGAGTTCGTCGTAACGTATACTGACTTCTCGAGCGCGATTAAATCCTTTAGGAAGGATGGCTGGAAGTCCTTCCTCTCTTTGCTTTAGAAATTCCTCAAGAACCTTCATCTCCTCTGCAACAGCAAAAAACTGGCGTTGGTTAATGGCTCCCATATACCCGATAATATCCGAACCTACTTTTCCTTGAGGGTAGAAACGTTTAGAGTCCCTTTGCATTTCTAGCCCAACCCAGTCTTTTTCTAAAGCGCGCAACTTAAAGTATGTTTCTTCTGAAACATCTTCTTTGATTACAAAAGGGGTATTGGGGAAAATCGATGCCTGTGCATGAATGAGGTCTTCAATTTCAGAAGGGTCCATGTCCAGGTGTGTTCCTAAGAGTTCTGCCAAGGTCTCAATGTAGCGTCTCCGTTCGTAGACTCGAACCTTTTTTCCTTTTTCGTTTTTCACCCACCTAGAGAGGGGGATTTCACGAATACGGTCGTAGCAGACGGCTGCGTTATACTGCATTTTGTTAATGGCTAGAGGCACGTTAAAACGGTCTCGTATTGTGCCGCGAGCAGCACGCTCTATTAAGGTTTTTCGTTGAGGGCGACGTGCTTGCTGCAGAAACGTGTCATGTTTGATAACAGATAAGTACCAAACACGAATCAGGATGAGTAAGAAGATAATTAGAATCAAATGAAGAACATGATTCGCTCTGCGCGGGACGTCTTGGTTTTGCATGACATCCCCAATTTAACATGGCGATTATTTTTGATCTTCAGGAAAGTATTCTTTCATGAGATTTTGCTGTTTGTCGTGGTACTTCACTGCAATTGCTTTCATTTTTTCTTGCGTCGCATTTTGTGGCTCAGTTTTACCAGTCGCTAAATCATGTAAGAATTTGCGAGTCATACTAGATGCCTGCACTTTAGGGTAAATTTTCTGTGCTGTACTGATATAGTCCTTGATTTTAGGATCGATATCTTGCCCTTGCGTTGCAAGTTGCATCTGTTTGAGTTTTTCAAGCTGTAGAACAGCACGTTGTTTTAGATAGGTTTCGCGATCGATCTTGCTTTGTGTTACAAGAAGATCTAGAGAAAGGGATTTGAGCCAAAATTCTGTGTCGATATCGATGAGCTTATTTTCAATCGGTGTTTTTCCATCTCCTTTGAACTTCCAGTTAAGGCTCGCAAGATAATGTAAACTTTCTTGCTCATGTTGACTGGGAGAGAAAAAAACCATGTCTTTGACTTCACGTGTTAATGTGCAGTTAGGCTCAGAGATGCAAAGATCTACGAGCTCACGGTTTTCATCCTCATGGAGGGCTGCCATTTTCTTTTTGAATTCGCTTGCTTTAGGAGAGTCGAAGTCTTGAACCACGGTTGAAAGCTTCTTCCGTTCTTCCAGTAGGTTATTGTACTCCCAATTACTGTTAGCTTCTTGGTAATTCTCATGCATACGCTTGAGAAAAGAGCTGTATTTTCCATCGTTATAACCGCTGAGAATCTCATCAATGAATTTAGGCTCTGGAGGAGCTTGAATCACTTCAGTCTGAGGCTCTTTACCTTGGGTTGGCCCTGCAAATCCTGGAAGGACAAGGGCTGTCATAATCAAGGGGAGTAGTAGGAATTTTTTCATTCTGAGTCTCCTGCTTAAGCAGTTGTAACAATCATATTAATTATAATATGAGAGTCTGTAAAAATCAATCAATGAAATTTTATTATTACAGTCCTATAAACACAGATAAGAATAATTAATTTAAAGTGTAAAGAAATTTTTTATCTATTTGTCTGGGGATAAATAGGGAGTGTGTGCTCTATTCAACACGAGGTTTATCTATGCCTAGCTTTAATAGGGTCTCACTCACAGCTTTTAACTCATCAGGGCCATTGAATCCGTGATAAGACTCTAATTGGACGTGCATCCGTTTTTTGTCTTTTTCGTCTAAGAGACTTTGGAATATGGAAGCTGTTTGTCTAAATGCTTTTGCAAACTCGTCGTTATCACAACCAAAAACCCCAAGACCTGTTCCTGTGATGTGAAGGACGACCTCTTTATCTGTATTTTCTTTAAGTAAGAAAAGTGCTTGTTTAAACTGGGTTGTCAAATTGGCAATATATGCGTAGTACTGCAGTTTTTTGCAGGCGAGTGAGTTTGCATTTAATCCATAAGAGTAACCAATAGCTGGAGCAGCACCCAACATTAAGTAGACGGGTTCTGCTGAAGCCGTCAAGCGAGATTCATAACAAGGAGCTTCATAGGTTGGGAAGTGAGCTTCCAGTTCATTTGCAAGAGCTTCGACATTTTGATTTGTTGGTCTAAGATATCCATGTTCGATCGCAGAACCATCCGTATAGGTGGTGCCTGCTGAAGGGAGAGCTTTTTCCATCATGTTAAAGCCCAAGTGCGTCAGAAAGGCTGTGACTAACTCGAAAACAGCAGGGTTTGTGCGTTGGGCTAGAGGTCCTTGCGTTTGGTCATTTTTAGATTTCTGCATTGCTTCACCGATCGGAGGAGTGTAAGCAGATGGAGCTTCTGCAGCGTTATACTGACTTGCCGCACTAAATAAGTGAATGCGATGGCGGTCTTGGCTAGCTCTTGGAATGTCGTTTTCTACACCAAAGGTTTTAGACCAATGGAAAATGGAGTGATCCAATTTAGTGAGGGGAGCGGTATAATCCCATCCTTCTGCATTGACATAAGACACGCTTAACCCAAGCTCTGCCATGACTTCTTTGAAGATAGTTTTGGCTATGTCTTGAGCCTTTGACTCAAAAAAACCTTTATTTTTTAAATCATGAAGAGCAGCGCAAACTTTTTTATCATCTCCTTCTTGATAGCAATAAGGTTTAGTGGAGATGCCCTGCGTTTTTAGGGCTTCTATTGCTGCTTTTGCAAGGTCAGATGGAGAGGAAAGAGAGATTTTGGGTTCAGTCCTTTTGGTTGTAGGGGGGGTATAAATAGGAGGCGTATAAACAGGAGGAATGCAAGGTTGGCTCTGATCAAAAAAGTAACGATCAGCTAAAGAGATTGCAAGACCGATTCCTGGAAAGATAAAAAAGTCAGCCAAGCCTAACTGAGCAAGTCCGAGAATTAAATGAAAAGCCCAGCTTTTTAATGAAGTTTTTTCGCTAGTGCTGTTGGGAGTCAGGATATGGCGCTTAGCTAGACCTTCTATTTCGCTATGATCTCTTGAGGACCAATCTTTATAGATAGCTCGTGCCGTTTGTAAATGGCGATTAGCCACATGAAACTGATAAAAAAGAGGATGGCTGTTTGCAGAAAGAAAATAATTTACTTGCATCTCTAAACCCACTTAATCCTTAATAGTAGGCTGGAATTTTACGTCGAGTCTTTGAAAAACTCAACGATAAAAATTTTTTTTCTCCTTGGAAAAAATCGTCTAATCATATAAAAATTTGGTGTTCTACGCGCCTGTAGTTCAATGGTAGAACAGTAGCCTTCCAAGCTACGAGTGTCAGTTCGATTCTGATCAGGCGCTTTTTTTTAAACATCATGAACCAAGACCGAAATTTTCACATTAAGAGTGGAAATGCCGTCGTCAACAAAAGGGACAAGGCTTGGCAACAAAACATAAAGTATCTGTCAAAGACCTCTTAGAATCTGGAGCCCATTTCGGTCACCAGAAACAACGTTGGAATCCCAAAATGAAGCGCTACATTTTCGAAGAGCGTAATGGGATTTACATCATCGACCTAGCTAAAACAGTTAGACAAATTGAAAGTGCCCTCGAAGTCATCTCGAAGGTTGTTGAAAATCATCAGCGTGTTTTGTTTGTAGGAACAAAAAAACAAGCAAAAGCTGTCATTCGTGAATTTGCAGAGCTATGTGGAGAATTTTACGTAGCAGAGCGTTGGCTCGGTGGAATGTTAACCAACTTAACGACGATCCGTCAATCCGTCAAAACACTTGAACGCATCGAAAAGCAAATTGCGATTGGTGGAGAAGGGTTAACAAAAAAAGAAATGACCCTTTTAACTAAGGAAAGGCAAAAACTCGATCGCAACTTATCGGGAATTCGCGGCATGCGTAAGCCTCCTGGGCTGCTCGTTGTCATCGACCCCAATAAAGAACACATTGCTGTAGCCGAAGCGAATAAGCTAGGTATTCCTGTTATGGGACTTGTCGATACAAACTGTGATCCCGATCCAGTTGACCATATTATTGCATGTAACGACGACGCCTTAAAAAGCATTAAGCTGATTGTCAAAGCTTTTTCTGACACGATCATTGATCGCAAAAACGAACTCAACATCGCTATCGAAAAAGAAGAACAAGTGAAAGAGAAGAAGCGTCTCGAAGAAGAATCTCATGTTGAGGAGATTGCCTCCGAAGAAGAAACAAAAGCAAACGAGGAGGAAAAAGGTGAGTAAAGAAATTACAGCAACACTAGTCATGGACCTTCGTAAGCGCACAGGTGTTGGCATGAGCAAATGTAAAGAAGCTCTTGTCGAAGCTGAAGGAGATATCGAAGAAGCGATTCACATTTTGCGTAAAAAAGGGATGGCATCTGCTGTCAAGAAAGGCGCAAGAGAAACCAATGAAGGCGTGATCGGCTTTGCTGAGAATGACACGGTTGCCTATCTTGTTGAAGTCAATGCTGAAACCGACTTTGTCGTTCAAAACGATCGCTTTAAAGAGTTTTTACAAAACATCTGTGATGAAGCACTGGCAACAAAACCAAAGTCAGTTGAAGACTTTTTACAGCAAAAATACAGTAAGCATGCCTCTTTAACAGTTGATGAATATCGCGCTGAAACCGTTCACTCTCTTGGAGAAAACATTCAGATTAAACGCGTGCTCGACTTTGATAAGAGTGGAGAGCGTACAGTAGGAATCTACTCTCACATGGGTGGAAAGATCGTGACAGTTGTTGTCTTGCAAGGAGCAAGTGGACAAGAAGCGCTTGCTCGTGAAATTGCCATGCATGTCGCTGCTGAGTCACCTGACTTTCTTAAGCCAGATGAAATTCCAGCTGATGTCTTGAAAAAAGAAGAAGAAATTGCACGAAGCCAAATTCAAAACAAACCTCCAGAGATTCAAGACAAGATCGTTCAAGGAAAGCTTAAAGCTTATTATGAGCAATCTTGCCTACTCAACCAAAAGTACGTTAAGGATTCGTCCATGACTGTGCAGGAGTTTGTAGAGAAAGCGGCAAAAGATGCAGGAAAATCATTTGAAGTCGTTGAATTTGTTCGCTGGCAAATCGGAGTGTAGGCTTATTTTTCATGTCTCAGAAACCGGCATACAAACGCATTCTACTTAAACTATCGGGAGAGTCGCTGAAAGGTGATTATCCCGGAGTTGTTGATCATGATGCGTGTCATCATATTGCAGACCGCATTTGTGAAGTTTATGAGTTAGGCGTTCAAATTGGTCTTGTGATTGGTGGAGGAAATATTTTCCGTGGATCGCAAGCAGAAAGGTTTGGTTTTGCCCGCACGCCTGCAGATCATGTAGGGATGTTTGCCACAACGATTAACGGCCTCATTCTGGGGCAAGTTCTATCAACAAAAGGATGCAAAACACGGGTCATGAGTGCTCTCAACTTTGATGGGATTGTTGAGAACTACAACTGGAACCATGCCATGCACTCTCTTGAAAAAGGCCACATTGTTATTTTTGTTGGAGGCACAGGTAATCCCTACTTTACAACGGACACCACGGCCTCAATGAGGGCAAGTGAAATTGAAGCTGAGGTCCTTTTGAAAGGGACCAAAGTTGATGCCATTTACAACAAAGACCCGATGCAATATCCTGATGCGGAGAGATATGATCGTCTCTCGTTTTCTGAAGCCTTAGCAGAAAACCTTCACGTGATGGATGCAACAGCTGTTGCTATGTGCCGTGGAAATGGAATTCCCATTCATGTGTTTAATCTGTTTTCAAAGGATGCGATGTTAAAGGCTATATGTGAGAAAAAAGGCGGGACCCTAGTAGCGGGAGATCAATGAGAGTATGAGTATTATGGATGATACAAAGAAAAATATGCAAAGTGCGCTTGATCACTTAGGTGACGAGCTCAAAAACCTCCGGACCAACCGTCCGAATCCGTCTGTTCTTGACTCTGTTATGGTCGAGGTCTATGGCGCAGAAATGAAAATCCGCGATTTGGCTTCTGTCTCGATTTCAGATGGAAGACAGCTTCTTGTGACTCCGTTTGATCCGCAGACTGCAGGACCAATTGGAAAAGGGATTGAAAAAGCAAATTTAGGCCTTCAGCCAATCGTTGATGGAAATGTGGTTAGAGTACCCATTCCACCTATGAGCGAAGAGCTCCGCAAAGACATTGCTAAAGAAGCCAAAGACAAATCCGAAAAGGCAAAAGTCACCATTCGTGACCATAGACGTAAAGCAAACGACTTTGTCAAAAAGCAAAAAACAGATGGTGAGATTTCGGAGGACGAGCAAAAGAAAAATGAGAAACTGATTCAAGATTTAACAGATCAGTTTTGCAAGAAAGTCGATGAGTTATATACTCAAAAAGAAAAAGATATCCTTGAGGTATAATCCTCTTGAAGGGTAGAATGTCTCCACTTGGTCAGTGGCCATGTGGCCCCATCGTCTAGTCTGGCCTAGGACACCAGGTTTTCATCCTGGCAACAGGGGTTCGAATCCCCTTGGGGTCACCATTATGAGGCTTTAGCTCAGTTGGTAGAGCATCTCCCTTTTAAGGAGAGGGTCGATGGTTCGAGCCCATCAAGCCTCAACACTGCAAAGCCCTTTCTTATGAAAGGGCTTTGTTTTTTTGATCTGATTTGCCAGCTTAGCTAGTTGGCATTTACTCTTTTCTATATTACACTTGAGCAATCAAATGTTTAAATTGTCGTAAAATGATTCCTAGAAAACCCTTTTACTTTTTAAGACATGGTGAAACAGACCATAATGTTAAACCTGCTTTAACAAATGATGATTTCGATATGCCTCTGAATGCTTGCGGAGTTAAGCAAGCTCAAGGCGTTCGCACAATTATTCAGGACTTGCCGGCTCAAGTGATTTATCATAGCCCTTTACTTCGAGCAAAACAAACGATGGAAGTGATTGCTTTAAGCCTGACGCACCAGAGGGTCGAAGTTGAAGAGCTTAAAGAGTGTTTGCCACATGTATGGTTAAGCATGTGTCGCATGTCTCGACGTGGGTGCTCTCCTTGTGATGCAAGCCAAAGGTTTTTTAACAAAGTGATTCGGGCAATGAAAGGCATCCTTAAAGATGAGAGGATTCCTCTACTTGTCGCTCATGGAGGGGTTCATTTTGCTTTGTGCCACCTTCTTGAAGTTAAAGATCACTCTAAAGCCATTGATAATTGCAGCTTGGTTTATTTCAGTCCAACAGGTCAATCCTCTTGGAGTGTCAACCAGGTCTTTCCAAGCCTTCCAACATGCTAGGCTAAGAATGGAAGTCCTTTAGAATAAAATCCTTTAATGCGATAATTGAGCTTCTTTGAACTGGAGGTGTAAAATGGCAAAGAAAAACTATATATTTATTGCTTTAACCATCCTAGTATTAACAGTTTTGTTCCGGGCTATCGCTCAGCCCTATCGCATTTCAGGTGACTGTATGGAGCCTGCTGTCGCTGATGGAAAATTGCGTTTTTTAAATCGTGTTCTTCCCTATATACGTCATTATCAAGCAGGTGATATCATAGCTTTTACCTATGAAGATAAACCTTGGATTGCCCGTGTAATTGCTCTCGAAGGAGATCAGATACAAATCAAAGAAGGTCACATTTTAGTCAATGACATGACTCTTCAAGAGGGAGAAATAGAAAGGAACTGGGCTGATTGGGATTATGGTACTTATGGGATTAATCAAATACTCACAGTTCCCAAAGGATCTATTTTTGTCTTGTCTGATAACCTTTCTGCTCATCATGATGATAGTCGTGTATTTGGTCCCATAAGCAATTCATCAATATTAGGTGTATTGTGGTAGAAAGTCTCTTGAGGATTTAGTTTTATGAAAGTTATTAAATTCATTTTTTTGCTGTTAATTGTCAGCGTGTTGAATGCGGTAGAAGAAAAAAAGAGCATTGAAGGAGACTGGACAGGTCATATTGATTTTGCTTCATTAGAGTTTCACTTAAACTTTCATATAGAGCCTTGTGAAAAGGGGTTTGTGGGTACAATGGAAGGTGTCGACGAAAAGGCAACATATCATCTGGAGAATATCTCTTTTGATGGGAATGACGTATCATTTGAAGTCCCTAAAATACATGCCTCATATAAAGGGACTTTCTGTGAAGAAGAAATTACAGGCACATTTGAACAAGGAAAGAATTTCCCCCTCGTATTGAGTAGAGGAAAGATTGAAGCTTCTTTGCCTAAAAGGCCCCAGTTAGAATCAATCAATCAGAGCATGTACAAGTCTGAGGACATTTTGATCGAAAAAGATGGTCTCACTCTTGCGGGGACATTTGTTATTCCACAAGGAAAAGGCCCGTTTCCTACTGTTATTTTAATTGCAGGAACAGGTCCTCATGATCGTGATGAAACCATTTTAGGTCATAAACCTTTTCTGGTTATTGCCGATCACTTAGCGCAGAAAGGAGTGGCATCTCTTCGTTTAGACAAGCGTGGATGTGGCCAATCTACTGGAAAGTATGATGAAGCGACTTGCTGGGATTTTATCACTGATAACTTAACTGCAATTCAATATCTGAAAAAAAGATCGGAAGTCAAAACAATTGGTCTCATTGGTCATAGTGAAGGGAGAACTATTGCACCTGAGATCTCGAATCAGTCCCAAGCAGTAGACTTTCTCGTCCTTCTTGCAGGAACCGGAACCAAGGGGAGTGAAGTTGTGCTTGAGCAGAATAAAATTTTTCTGGAAGCAGCAGAATATTCGAAGAGTGATATTAAGCAGTATCTGGAGCTGTTAAAGCAGCTTTTGGAAGATTTGTTGCAAGGGAAGAGTTTGGATAAAAACGCTCCTAAACTTGCTGTAATTTTAAATGAAATGTCCCCTGAATTTAAGAAAGAGTGCACCAGTACGCTTGATCAAGTGATTTTAGAGATCCAAGAGCCTTGGTTCCATTCTGCTTTAAAATACGATCCTCGTCCTTCACTTTCTAAGGTCAGCGTTCCTGTTTTAGCAATCAATGGATCCTTAGACATGCAGGTGACCCCACAGCAAAACCTTTACTCCATCAAATCCCTGTTAAAAAATGGAAAAAATCCCCCTGTGAAAGCCGTAGAAATCAAAGGGCTGAATCATTTATTGCAAACGGCTCAGACAGGTCATCCCAGCGAGTATGCTAAAATTGAAGAGACAATCTCTCCAGAAGTTTTGCATCTGATTTCTAGTTGGATACTTAAAGTAGATAACGAGAACGTTTCTAGTGCAGGTTAAAAAACGGTGTCAACCTTTGAAAAAACGATTTGTAGGACTTTTGGTTTGCAAGGTCAAAAATGGCTCGCAGCTCTTCCTACAATTATCGATGAGCTAAAAGAGCAGTGGGCACTCTCTGATATCGCTCCTGTTTCAAATATGAGTTATCATTATGTTGCAAAAGCAACACGGATTTCTGGGGAGCCTGTTGTCATTAAAATAGGGTGTGATCGGCAACTAATACAAAACGAAGCTTTTTTCCTTCAGGCGAATAACTCAGGGAAAATGGTTCACTTGCTAGATTATAACCTCGAGCTTTGTGCGTTATTGATGACACAAGCACAACCTGGAACATCGATCAAGGAAATTTACCCTCAAGAAATCAATACTGTCATGCAAACATTTGCCAACCTGACTCATGGATTACATCAGTATGGACAGACAGGTAGGTATGATTACCCCCATGTTTCAAAGTGGTTAGAGGCGATTGATCATGCAAGTCTAACACCAAAAACCAACAAACTCTTTTCTATCGCAAAGACCAAGAAAAATGCATTGCTCTCTTCAATGGGGGCTTCCAAGCTTTTACATGGAGACCTACATCTAGATAATATCATCAAGCAGGGGAAGAGTTGGGTTTGCATCGACCCAAAAGGTTTATGGGGAGAGTTGGAGTTTGAGATAGCAGCCTTTGATATTTTTGCTCCATCTGAAGTCAAGACTGCGACAAACGAAACTTTTCTCTCGAGGATTGATTGTCTTGCTCACTTGATGCATGTTCAATCAGAGCGGCTCAAAGATTGGTTTTTTGTTCGTTTAGCCTTGTCTGCTGCATGGACTATAGAAGATAATGGAGATCCATCTAACACTTTGAGGTTAGTTTCTTTAATCAACGATTAAAAATTTTTTTAATTGGATATTGTAATGGTACGTAAATTAGAACAAAAGACTGCTGAAGAAAAATCCTATTATTCTTCTTTTAGAGATACAGTGTATGACCTTCCTTGGAAGAAGATTGGAGCTTATACACTCATTGCGGGAGTGATCTTATTCCCTCTTGTAGCTATTGCCCTTGCTCCTCAGAATACTGAACATCAGTGTCAAGAAGGAAACTGTCTTAATAAACGCTCTGTTGTACCACTTGCTTCTGATGTTGTTACCCCATTTGCGTTAAACCACTTTGCCTGTGGGATTCTGCAAGAAAGCAGAACATTTCCTTCATGGTATAAAGACAATACCGTCTTTGAATCAACGGTATTAACTGGGATAGATCTTGAGAAAGATAGTCAAATTGTCAAAACAACTGAAGTTGTTACTGAAACCTTTGATGACATCTCTAGTAGGCAGGAAGCAACCATTGTTATTTTGCGTGATATTATGTCAATGAATCCCTCAGAAAAAGAGAGTGTGATTTCAAGTATTTTCAATAGTTTTGTTGAACGAGGTACACTCTTAACTTTGGGTCAGCGACAGTTTGTGCTCGGAATCCATCCAAGGTATCCAGATAATCAACGTGCGGCGCTAGATCTGGTCGAAAAAGACTTTTTATCTGTCGATTGTAAGATTCAGACCGCCTCAGATATGGAAGGTTTTATTACATCTCTTCATCAAACTTTGACAAAAGGACTACTGACGAGTGAGGGAGCACCCATTATTGGAGGGCAATATCGTACAGGTCCAGTCCTCTTACAATCAGATAATGTTGGAATCGAGTTAGATGCCCTAATTGAAGTGGTGCGGGGAAAAGATCCATCAGCAATCGCCGCTTTTCGCAAAGTTTACAAAAAAGTTTTTTCTTCCTCAGATCAGGAACAGACTCTTGTTGATCTAACTCCAAAAGAAAAAGAAGTGCTTTCTTTAGCCTTTGATTTTAATTTTGCCCCATCAAAAGAGATTCCTCAGCTGATGAAGGAGTTTGCTCGAGAGTATTTGCAAAAAATCAGAGCAAGGATTCCAGTACTTGAGCTTGCAGCTTGGGCTCATGAAAAACTGATCTATATTCACCCTTGGAAAGATGCTAATGGCCGTGTAGCGCGCACGCTAGTCAATGCAGAGCTGATTCGTGGAGGCTATCCACCCTTCTTAATTTTTAACGATGCTAAATACAATCACGCGATCCGAAATAGGGCTTTTAAGGAGTATTTGTTAGAAGCTCTTGCTTATGTAAGAGAGTTGTTAAAGAAGTTTTTAGCAGAAACACCTATGAAAAGAGCCTTGATCAAATTCTAGGACTTATCAAGGCTCTCATGCTTAAATTTTAATTTTTAACTGGCTTTCCGTCGCTATCAGTAAAGTTACCTGAAATGATCTGGAAGATATTGTAAAGCCACATGATACCTGGAACGATTCCCAGTGTAATCCAGCCTAAACAGATGCTTGTTCCTAGAGTCAAAAGACCTGTGCCAAAGTTGCCGACATAAAAGTGGGGAAGTCCGGTATATCCGACAAAAAACTGTAGTAATAACGTTACAAGAAAGCTTTTTTGGCTTTTTTCTTCTTCGGCCTTTTTCTCATGAAAATGTACGTGAACCTGCTGTGGAGATTGTGGATTTGAAGGGTGGATCGTACTTTGACTTGAAAAACCTGAAGGTGTTGCTTCCTTCGTGCTTTCTGTCTCTTCAGTATAAACTGGGTATCCTGATTCAAAAAAACCAGGACCTTCATTAATTGATTCTACCATTTTTTTCTCCAAGAATTGTTGTTCGAGGAGGACATTGTAGACTAAGCCCCCTTAAAAATCTAGGGTCATTCATGACAATGAGCATGAAGAAGATAGAAAAAAGATGGCATAGGAGGTTAATTTTTAACTATGCTTACGGATTTCTAAGATTGTCCCTGTAGTGTGATCACTACATAAAACCTTAAGAATTTCTTGAGCAACTTCTTGAGAGGATAGAAGCGTTGAGGGGTCTTCTGAGGGAAAGTTGTTACGCCTCATAGGAGTGTTTGTTCGTTGGGGAACCACGACATTGATCAGGAGCTCAGGGTGTTCTTCTGCCAAGCCTTGTGTAAAGTTAACAATAGCGGCTTTTGTTGCCGAATAGATGGTGTACTCTTTGCGGCCACGTGTAAAGGCGGAAGAGGAGAGGTTAACAATATGGCCTCCTTTTTTAATCTTTGCGCAGCGGCAGCTGTAGAGTAAAGAGGACAAGTTTGTTTGAATGAGATGATCAATTTCATCAGAAGAAAGAGTTCGGAAGGGCTTAATAGACAGGTACCCCACGCAATTAATCAACCCATCAAGAGGGCCATGTGACTGATTGATAGCGTTAAAGGCATGTGTCACCTCTTCAAAATCAGTAAGGTCAACAGGATAGTCAGTTGAGGATTTCGAAAGAATTAGGGTTTTAGCCCCTTCCTGTTTCAGGAACTCAGCAAGAGAGGATCCAATCCCACCTGTTCCACCAGTAATGGCAAAGGTCTTTCCTTCTAGGCATGCTGCGCTATCAGAGAAAGAGCTTCGTCGAAGCCGCATGAGTTGCTCAGCTAAAAAGAGGTCGAGTTCATTGGTGATTTTAATATTGTCAGGAGAGCCAGGAATAATGTGAACAGGGTAGCCCAGTTTAAGTACAAGACTGCAATCATCAGATGCGGTTTGATCTGTGGCATTTTCATGAGCTTGCAAAATGAGGGGATAAGAAAAGCTTTGAGGTGTTTGACCTCTAAGGTACTCAGAACGTTTAGGAATCGTCTTAATGGTGTCAAAAGATTTTGCGTGAACAATAGTGTCAGCAGAGGGGATGCAAGTATCAACAGCAGAATGCTTTTTGAGGGCTTCGATATTTTGGCGGATGATTTCTTTTGAAACGAAGGGGCGGACAGTATCGTGGATCACAACAAAGTCGGTCTCATTTCCACAGGCAAGAAGTCCTCGATAAGTCGAGTCTTGACGTGTATGTCCCCCTTTTATAACACGGACCCGTGGGGTTTTCACCTCTTCTTCAATGGTGGAAATCCAATCGGGATGGCTGATGAGCAGGATTTCATCAAATTCATCAAATGTTAAAAAGATTTCTAAAGTGTGCAGGTAGACTTTCTTACCTGAAAGATTGAGAAATTGTTTCGGCATTTCAACTCCGAAACGTTTACCTTCCCCACCCATTAATAATAGTGCTTTCATTCGATCGTCAGCTTTAGTTTAGTGCACTGTTTTTTTAAATACTCAGCACGCTTTTGGGCGAGCTGATCTGGAGTGAGATCTTCTTGAGAGTCAAGCGCAAGGTGTGCGCGGCGGCATCTATAGAAAATGGCACTGATCTCTTGATCTGTCATCCCATCCACCCATTGTAGATCGATTCCGAGTTTAAGCAAACTTAAAGCTGTAAAAGCTTCTTTCGTATCGAGCTGAAGGGAATGAAGGAGTAAGCCATAAGCACGGCTAATTTTATCACGCATGACAGGATCAAATTCTTCTTTTAGCTTTGTACGGCGCTCTGTTTCTAACTTCATAAGATTTGTTCCAGCTTTATGGACTGAGTCTAGAATATGATCTTCGCTAACTCCTAAGGTAAATTGATTTTTGATGACAATTAGATCCCCGATATACTCTAAGCCTCCTCCAAAACCAGTTGCCTCAACGTCCTCTCCCAAAGCCATTTGAAGGATTTCTTCAATTTCCTCCAGATGAATCAAACACGGAATGTGGAGAATAGCCTCTACTGTTAGTCCTGTCCCACAGAGGGTGGGATCTGAGCTGAGATAGCCAAATTTCTGGCTAAAAGCAAAGTCATGTATCTGACCAATAGCTCTTTCAACCTCTGAGAGTTTGCCCCATTTTGTTGTCCAGTTAGATGCCGACTCCATACAATAAAGAGAAAGGTGGTCTTCTTCTTGAACCTTTACAAGAAAGGATCCAGAGGCATCAACAAGGTAAAATTTGGCTTCACCTTCGATGAGAAAATGTTCGGCAAGAGCTTCTTTTTCTGTTGTAGAAAGCTCTTGAATATCAAAGTGAAGCCCCTCATTTAATGGGGATGTTTTAATTAAGGTTTGCTTGAGCTGTGAGATCAGCTGCTTTTCATCTGTTTCAGTCATTTTTGGAGGAAAGGGAAAAGATGCAAGATTCCGGCTTAAAGTAAAACAAGAGGACAGCCAAATGGAGTTGTCACTTTGTCCCCATAGTGGGTTTTGGCTCAGTAATGTTGAAAGAGCGTGATGGTTATTCATTTGTTTTTTCCATGAGAGAATTGATTTGATCTCTAAGCCATGCAGCTTGCTCGTAATTTTCTCCTTTGAGGGCATCACTCAACGCTTCATTGAGTGCATTGAGGCGCGTTGAGCTCCGTTCTGTTTGATTGGTCTCAGGAGAAGTTCCAACATGGAAAGAGGAGTTTTTGCTTTTTTGGGACGGTTTAAGGTTTGGAGCGATTTGGTTCATCGAAGTGAGTTGATCGATCAAGATGTCTTGAAATACTTTGTAACACTCTTTACACCCAAGTGGCTGACCCATAAGGACTGATTTCAAAGAAGTCTCACAAGAACCACAGCAAAGCCCCTCTTCTTTTGAAGTGGTTTCTGCAATTGCTTCGTCTTTTTTTCCTTCGAGCTTTTGCTTTAAAACAGGGCAGTCTGTGCACATATGATAGACAGTAATGTGACTCCCTGCCACCTCTTGATAGATGACAGCTGCTTTCTTTTTACATTGGCTACATTCTAAAGGACGTTCTTCCATACCTTTGGCTTATATGCCTTTTTGGAAAAAATAAAAATCTCTTTTCTACGTGAAGGGTCATATGTTATGGGAAAGGTAAGGTCATTAAAGGAGGATAGGAATGAAAAAGTGGCTCATGTTTCTGCTTCTAATGGGGGGAACAACGGTGTGTTTTGCCCAGTACGGGTCTTCATCAGGGCAGAATTATAATCCCTACCAATCAGGGGGTTCAGCTTCATCATATGGGCAGCAGCAACAACAAATGCAATCAGGATCTCCTTGCGAAAGCCTTAAAAATAAGGATCCTGAAGCATATGCTTTTGCAAAGCAATTAAGTCCCATTCATCAAACGGTTTTTTGCAAACATTTCAGTAGAATTCAACAGAAACAAGCCATGGCACTTGCAGGCTCTCCAACTCAAGGTCTTAAAGGTGAAGCAGGTTCGATCTCTCCAGATATGGCAGTGGAAGTTATCATGCAGACAGCGCGTGATGCACAAAACCAGAGTGATACACAGCAGCAACAGGCAATACCTTATTCGAATCAGCCTCAGCAAAGTTACCCGAGCCAAGGGCAAAACAGCAGTCGTTCGGGCCGTTACTCAAACTACTAACTTGAGGCTTAATAAGAAAAATCGGAACTCAGGTCACTGGTTATTTGAGAGCTGGATACGTAAAGCAGAAAAAATGGACCACATTGAACAGATAGTGGCAAAAGATGCTACTTTCGATCGATCGTGTTAATTGATAGACGGTTCCGTAGATGATACTGGCGAAAAAGGTGAGAGAGATAAAATTTAAGTTGCTAACGAAGCCGAAATGAAAGATGGCAAAAATGAGCGAGACGGCAATCACACTAAATGCTCCTGACCATTTTGTGTGGATGTATTCATGCAGCTCCCGTTGTAAAAACCCTCGAAAAAAAGCTTCTTCTGGAATTGTGACAAAGAAGAGGTTAGCAATCAAAAAGATCAGCCAGCTATGAGGGAACTTCAGGTCAATATCGACCACATGAAAGTAAAGCGATAAAACCATCATGATCATGACCCCGATAATAGATAGAGTCAACGCTTTCAACATAACTGTTCGAGCATGAAAGCGGCTTTGAATGAGTGGAATTGTAAAGGCAAGGGGGAAAAACCCAACAAAAGGTTTATCATAGTTAAGGTAAAGGGTATACGGAAAAGCATCTTGACTAATTTGAATCCCTTCCATGAGCTTCCAATTGTGAAAGCCAGGAAAAAAATGACCCATTAGAGCAATGGAAAACACAAAAGCAATGATGAGAGCAGAGATCTGTATCCAACCACGAGCTTTGGTTGCTAGAATTAAATGAGCTCCTCCTAAAAAGATCAAAGCTACGAAGATTTTAAGGTCGATAAGCTTTCCATAAAAAGCAAAGATAAAGGAGATGGCTAAAAAAGTTCCCCACAGCCAAGTCCGCTTATGGATCCACAAACTGATAAAAGCCATGATGAGTGAGAAAAAAGCAAGAGACGCAATGGGATGGTGAACAAAAGTAAGGTAGGAAAAATTCATTGTTTATACGAAATGACCTTTTCTTTGAGATACTCATAAATACCAAGCGGACCTCCTTCACGCCCAAAGCCAGAGGCTTTTACTCCTCCAAACGGAAGTTGTGCCGTTGAAGGGACCCCATCGTTCAATCCAATGACACCAAATTCTAGACCGCTGCAAACCTCTTCAGCTTGATTGAGTCCTTCGGTAAAAACATAAGCTGCGAGCCCATAAGGTGTTTGGTTGGCGCGTTGGATCACTTCTTGAGTCGTTTCAAATGTTGCAATCCCTGCAACAGGTGCAAAGGTCTCTTCTGTAAAGATCAGCATTTCATCTGTTACCTCAGATAAGATTTCAGGCTCGTACGGCTCCTTTGCATTCAAGTGAGCTTTTGCACCTCGTTTTAACGCATCTTCAATGTGTCTCTTTGCCTTTTTTTCAGAGGTCGGGTGAAGAACAAAGCTGAGTTCAGTTTCCTCTTCAAGTGGGTTTCCTATTTTCATTGCTTTTACTTTTTCGATAAAGCGGTTTAAAAAATCAGGATAGATGTTCTTTTGAATGAATAGACGATTTGCACAAACACATGTTTGTCCGCTTTGACGAAATTTTGATGCGATGGCTCCGTCAACAGCTTTTTCTAAATCAGCGTCATCGAAAACAATCAAAGGAGCGTGTCCTCCAAGTTCCATTGTGAGTTTTTTTAAAGTCTCAGCACTTCCTTGATAGAGATGTTTACCCACTTCACAACTTCCCGTGAATGATAGTTTGCGAATGCAAGAAGCATTTAAAAAAGCATCACCGATCGTAGCTCCATCACCAACAAGAATTTGAATTGCTTCTTTGGGGACGCCGGCTTCTAAGCAAAGTTTTCCAAAAGCAAGTAGGGAAAGAGGGGTATCACGACTAGGTTTGATGATAACGGGGCAGCCTGCTCCAAAAGCCGCTGCAACTTTTCGTCCAGCCATAGCTAGAGGAAAATTCCAAGGTGAAATGATTGCACATGGGCCAATGGGTTCATACCAAAGCTCAATTCTTTTCTCAGCGAATTGAGATGGAATATTCATTCCATAGATACGTTTTGCTTCTTCTGCAAACCAAACAAAATAACTTGCTGTGTAATCAACTTCGCTGCGAGCTTCTCGAATGGGTTTTCCCATTTCGAGTGTGATCATTTCAGCAAGCATATCTTTGTTGCGTTTTAACAGCTCAGCAATGTTTTGAAGGAGCTCTGCTTTTTCATAAGCGGTTGCTCGCTCAAGTGAAAGGATTTCTAACATACTTAGAGCTTTTTGAATTCCTACTTCATCAATGAGATGGAGCTGAGCCCACTTTTTTTTAGTGACAAGAGAAGTGCAGGAAACGGCTGTTCCTGTCGTTTCCATTTTACCGTCGATTAACGACCCGAAAATTTCCATACGATACCTACCTTCTATATGAAGGTAGGGGATCAAAAATTTTCTGACAATGTTATACCGATTCCACTCTCAAATTTGATATTTCATTTCTTTCTTGTATGTTTGCAGAAGGGTGCAAGGTGATGGGGTAGCTTTTCTTAAAAAGTTTTAGGAAATAAGTGCTCTATGCAGCAAACGGCTTTTTTAAATGACTCGCTGTGACCTGCATAATCATGGAGCACACTGACAGCTTCCTTAAAATGTAGATTTTTTGAACCTAATTTTAAACAGGTACCTAAAGTTTTTGAGCGAATGAGATGCTTGATAATAAGTCTTGCATTCTTATCAAGTTCTGCTAAAGGGTAATAAAGGGTTCCTCTATAGTTTGCTTTAGAGGAATGCTGCTCTGCAATGGCTTCTGAATGACCACTAATTTGATTCAAAGCGTAGTGAACCTCAAAATCAGGAATGATAAAATCAAAGTCATGTTCGACATCTTGGCTCACGATTTGTAGCATCATACTGTGAGTCAACAAAGCTGATCGGTGTTCGATCCATTCTATCGATCTGACAAGTTTTTCAGTATCCTGAGTGGAGTTGATGACACGCTGAAATTCAGAGGTATAAAAAGCATTGCAAAGTTCGAACACAATTGCACCAATCCAGTTAGCTTGTGCTCTTTGTAAGAGTTTTGGGCTGAGACAAATGATGCTTTTTTCCCAAAACCATTCTGCATCACCTTTGATACGATCAGTCACTTCGATATGGATCTTTCTTTCAATGAGCTGGAGCAACTGCAGGACTTGAGGACAGGCAAGCGCTTTTTGGACCGGCTCTTTTAAGCTTTCATGGTAGGATAGAAACTGAATGGGACTACGAATGACAGTCACTTTAACCCTCTTATTTTTAGCATTTTATTATGAATAGGACGGGGAATAAAGTAAAGGGAGAAAATATTTTTTATAAATACCTAATTTTTAGCTGTTTAATATTTTAAAAATAAATTTATTTTAAATTTATTTTTTGTTATAATATTTATTATCATTAAAAAATAAAAGATGGAAGAAGGGAGAAAAAATGAGCCAAAGCCTATCTATGTCCACTCAAGATCGCACGCAAACAGCGTTAGAAATCTGCGGTCGATTTGAAGCTACATTTAACAGGATTAGTCAGGAAAAAGGGATCAGCAGGGAGGAAGCTGCTGATGAATTTATCCAAAGAATTCATGAAGCAGTATGGACGCCTTCTAGTAGTGACAAAGGATGGGGCTGTGATAAAATTGAGACAGAACGTGTTTCAAAAGGTCCTGCTCCTGATGCTAAGAAAGTCGACTCCGTCCAGAAAGTTGAGACTCTTAAACCCAAAGAAGAAGAACCATCTTTCGAAGATATATTGGCAAGAAGTTGCTCTTCTCGCCATCAACAACCTGTCATCACTCTTAAAGGTTTATCATTAGGCGAAGGTGTTAAAGCCATGAACTCCATGATCTTGTTTGGTGGACTATCAAGAGAACAAGTTTTGGAAATTCATGACTTTCTTATTAAAAATCCAGGAGCTTTTGAGAAATTTCTTCTGCTAGAAGGTGAGAGTCCAAAGGCCCAAAATATTCAATTTGAAAAGTTTTTAGGGGTCATGGATGAAGATATTTTGAATGAGGGAGAAGGGAGAGCGCTAATGGAAGAAGTTGGAGGCTTTGCTTTTTCAGCTGTGCGGTTTGAATGGATTCAAATTCAAGATGATGAAATTGGATTAGAGCTGAATCAAGTCTTAATAGATTATGAACAAGGAATCCAATCAAAAGATGTTAAATCGGACATACAAAGGTTTCGAAGTAAATCTTCTCAGGCCTTTTTGGATTGGCAAACAAGACGAATGTCTGGGTCAAATTCAATTAGTCAGCCTAGACAAAATCAAAGAAGCGCGACCCATAGTTGGGTAGTGGCTGAAAAGAAGATGCAAACTAAAGCAGCAGAAGCTGGCAATCTTTCATTTGGGGTTATTCAAAAAATCCATGCGCCTTTGACGCAAAACCAATCAGATATTAAAAATCCTGGCCAATTGCGTCATCACCACGCAAATTCAGGTCTTGCTCGTGAAAGATATCCCATCCCTGGAGAGAATCTGGAGGAACAAACTCAAAGTTATGGGCGTTGGCTAGATAGTCAAGTGAAAGACTGCCAAGGTGGAAGAAAAAGTGTTATTTTAACAGCTGCTCAAGCTTACCAACGTCTTGTATCGATTCATCCTTTTGAAAATGGAAATGGACGTGTTTCACGTCTCATGATGGACTTTGTTCTCATTCGCTGTGGATTACCTCCAGCAGATCTAGGTTCAAATGTTAATGATGCTTTATTTGCATTTAAGGAAAAACCATCAGCTGAAGCAGCACAAGCTTTTGTGACGAAAGTATTTGAAGGTGTCCAGCGTAGTCATAAATCTATCCAAGGATAATTGACGCTGGGATCTTTTTGTTATCTAACCGCCTTAGACATCATCTAAAGGCGGTTTTAGTTAGTGGGTAATTTTATAAACTTGTCCTTTTTCAAGTAAGTGAGCTGCTCTTTGTAGCGTATGACTTTCATTAAGCGGAATAGCTGTGCTTGGAAGAGCTTGACCCATAACTTGTTCCCAGACTTCAGCTGTGCTATAGCTAGCGATGTCTGCATAGGTATGTTCAACGCAAAAGAAGTCACATGTTGCTGGAGAAGCTAAGATTAACGCTTCAAGTCGTGGGTCGGGTTCATGATGGCAGACATCTTGATAAATACTTTTGAAGAATTCCCAACAATCTGCAGCTGATTTCATCTGTGGTACTTCGATTGTTTCAGCGTAATCATCCATTTTTTTTATTAAATTAGAGTCATTCAGATTGATAATATATTCTCCGATTACCGCCAATGAGTCGTAGATATGAAAGGCAAGGTCTAATACTAACTCTCTATTGTGAGAGAAAAACCCGAGATCAAAAAAAAGGTCATCGAATTTATCAGCAGCAGTTTTTTGAAGAGAGTATAATGATAAGATCACGTCAAGGTTTTTTGAGGTCATCTCATGTTTTTGCCTGTCATTGACAATAGCGGAGTGATCATAGGCAGATAGCAGGGAAATATCTTGCATTGCTTGGTCTAGATCTTCATAAGAAGTACAGGCTTGAATTGTACGAGAGGCTTGCTGAGCTAGTCCAGGAACTTCATAAAGATAGGGCAGTTCAGGTCCTAAACGGTCTTGTATTTCAGAAGCATATATTGCCCCACTTGCTAATATGCAGCCGATCATAAAAGGGAGCTTTTTCTGCACTGAAAAAAAACGAATTAAAGACTTGAATTTAGTAAGGAATGAACGTTGAATAGATTGCATTTTTGACCTCTCCAATTTTTTTCAAAGGACTTTATGAAAAATACTTAATAACTACAATCTAAATATGAAACATGGGTCCTGACGGACCCATTTGAAATTCTGAACTTCATTACATGCAGTGCATGTCAATCACAAAGACTTCACTTGTATTTGAATTTTTTAACGTCATAGTGAAGTCGCTTCGATAAAGTTCTTCCGGAACAAAGAGAAGCATATTCACGGTTGCATGAGGCCCAATGAAGGCATCACGAGCTCCTTTCTTATCGAAGTCACGGTCCATTGCCTTGTTAGCCTCAGAAGACTTAACCCCTCCCATGATCGGGGGTGTAACGAGGGTGGCAAGTGGAACGACTAAAGAAAGAGGTCCTAAAATAGGGCTGAGGATGAGACTTGGAATAACAACAAGGTTGGCACCAACAAGACCTGCACCTGTCATAGCCACTGTACGTGTAGCAGTTGAAAAGTGCATTTCTTCTGAAACCGTTTCAGGGTCTGTATGTGGCAAGCTAATACCATCAAGAGGAAGATAAAAAGTGTCTTTTGATGAGTTGCGAATGGAAATTTGAACGGGTTGATAGCCTCGTGCTAACACATTTTTTCCTAAGTACCGCTGTGAATCTTCAGCACTGAAAGCTTTGCATGAAGTGTAAAGATTTTCTAGTGGGGCTTCTATGTTAAAAGATAACGTATCTAATGGACGCGCTTTATAGCTAGCGCAGCTGGCTAGAAAAATAGGCAACATCAACAGTAGAGCAGTTCGAGAGAGAGTTTTTCGCATTAATATTCCTCCTTCAATTAGAATAGGCAAAAAATATAACACAGAAAAACGGCTTTTCAAAGTGAAAAAAATTGTTTCTGGTGGCGTGGAATGGCTTGAGTTCAAACTTCTACGTGATTTTTCTCAAATTCGGCATGCAGTTTTTTTAAGAGGGGATGATTTTAACCTAGGTGAAAAGGGAAATGAAGAAGATCAACACCTAGCTTTAGACATGATGGGGATTGAAAAAGGAGTGAAGCTCAAGCAGTGCCATCAAGCAAATATTCTTGAGGTGAAAGAGGTTAAACCCGGCTGGACGCTTCACGAAGATTATGATGCCATGATCACTCGAGAAAAAGGGGTGGCCCTAATGATTCGTCATGCTGATTGCCAAGCTGCTATTTTTTTTGATCCTGAATCAGAAATCATTGCCAATGTTCACTGTGGTTGGCGTGGCAGTGTAAAAAATATTTATCGAGAAACCATTCAAAAAATGCGGATTTTGTATGGAACAAACCCGCAAGAGTTGCGCGTTTGTATCTCTCCCAGCTTGGGACCACAAAAAGCCGAGTTTAAACACTATAAACAGGAGCTTCCTCCTCACTTTTGGGAATTTCGTGTGAGCCCAATGTACTTTGATTTTTGGGCAATCAGTCGTCAGCAGTTAAGAGAAGAGGGGGTACTTCAAAAAAATATTGAGGTTGCGGGAATCTGTAGCTACTCGAACCCGACAGATTGTTTTTCATACAGGCGTGATCGCCCAACAGGTCATCACGGAACAGTGGTTGCGCTCAATCCGACTTAATTTTATCATTCAGTAGTATGGAAATTAAGGAATTATCTTTACAAGGTGCTAAATTACTCACTCCTCGTCTTTATCAAGACAATCGAGGTTTTTTCTTTGAATCTTACAAGCGAACTCTAAACCTTCCTTCTTTTGTTCAAGACAACCACTCTTATTCACGAAAGGGAGTGATCCGTGGGATGCATTTTCAAGTCCATCCAAGCAATCAGGCGAAGCTCGTTCGTGTTGCAGTAGGAAAAATTTACGATGTTATTGTGGATATTCGCGCGGACTCTCCTACCTATGGAAAGTGGGAGGGTGTTTACCTAGATGATGCGGCTCATCAGCAGCTTTTTGTTCCTGCTGGGTTTGCTCATGGATTTCAAGTGGTGAGCGATGAGGCACATGTTCTTTATAAAGTGAGTTCTCTTTTTGACCCAAAAGCAGAAAGAAACTTCCGTTTTGATGATCCTGATGTGGGGATTAAGTGGCCAGTCGCAGACCCCATTCTTTCAGAGCGGGATTCAACAGCACCATTACTACGGGAATTATTATGAAACTATGGATCATTGGAAGACGAGGGATGCTATCACAAGCTTTGCAAAGAGCTTGCAACGAAGAGGGGATTGATTTCCTTGTCACTTCACGTAAAGAAGTTGATGTGACAGACGCAGAGGCTTTAAAAAATCAGTTCGACACGCTTGCGATTACTCATGTTGTCAACTGTTCAGGTTATACAGCTGTTGATCGCGCTGAAGACGAACAGGAAAAAGCTGAAAAACTCAATGTCCATGCTGTTGAAAACCTTGGCCAACTAGCCAAAGAAAATGGAGTAAAATTGATTCACTTTTCGACTGACTATGTTTTTGATGGTAAAGATTGTGCCCCTTATTCCGAAGAAGCGAATGCGGAGCCCCTTTCGACTTATGGTCAAACAAAAAGACGTGGTGAAGAAAAACTGATGACACTCAATCCGGAGGCTTGCATCATTCGCAGTTCATGGGTGTTTGGTTTTGAAGGAAATCATTTTGTTCAAACAATGGTTCATTTGATGAAGCAACATGAAACACTCCGCGTTGTTTCTGATCAAAAAGGGCGACCGACTTTTTGTGAAGACTTAGCAAGGGCGGCACTTGATTTGCTTGATCATCAAGGCATTTACCATTTTGCAAATAGTGGAGAAACCACATGGCTTGAATTTGCTGAAGAAATCCTCAAGCACCTGCAAGAAAAATCAGAAGCGGTCAAATGTCAAAAGATCAACCCCATTTCAAGTGAAGAGTATGCAGCTCCTGCCAAACGCCCTTCGTTTTCGGTGCTAAAAACTGACAAATATGAAAAAGCTGCAGAGAAAACTCCTAGACACTGGGAAGAGTGTTTGAAAGAGTATTTCGAGGTTGTTGGATGTTAGGAAAAGGGAAACATATTCTTGTTACAGGAGGAGCTGGGTTTATGGGCTCTGCTTTTATCCGCTTTGTTTTGCAAGAAACAGAGTTTAAGGGAATGTTGTCTAATCTTGACCTTCTGACTTATGCAGCAAACCTAAGAAACCTTTCATCTATAGAAAGTGATTCGCGCTATCAGTTCTTTCATGGAGACATTTCTGACCGTGGGTTGATCGAAAAAATTTACCAAGATCATCCCTTTGATACGATTGTTCATTTTGCTGCAGAAACACATGTGGATCGGAGTATCGATCACCCTCAAGTTTTTGTCGAAACTAATGTTTTAGGAACATCCCACTTGCTTACATTTGTGCGTGAGCATCCACAGATTCATTTTCATCACATTTCAACAGATGAAGTCTATGGCGCTTTAGGAGAGCAGGGAATGTTTACTGAAGACTCCTCTTACTTGCCCAACTCTCCCTATGCTGCTTCAAAAGCTGCAAGCGATCATTTTGTCCGTGCTTATGCTAAAACCTATGGAATCTCAGCGACAATTTCTCATGCAAGTAATAATTACGGGCCCTGCCAGTTTCCCGAAAAACTGATTCCTCTTATGATTTCTCATGCGATGCACGGGAAGCCACTTCCCGTTTATGGAAAAGGGGAAAACATTCGCGATTGGCTTTTTGTTGAAGATCATGCTGAAGCTATTTGGGCCATTTTGCAACGTGGCAAAGCTGGTGAGATTTATAATGTGGGAGGTAGCTGTGAAAAGCGGAATATTGATCTTCTCTTTTTAATTTTAGAAGTGCTTGCTAAGAAGCTAGACAAAGATCCCACGGATTTCCATCGCTTGATTACCTTTGTTGACGATCGGCTGGGCCATGACTTTCGCTATGCGCTAGATGGTCATAAAATGGAAACATCAATTGGTTGGAAACCACGCTATGATCTTGAGTTAGGTCTTGAAAAAACAGTCGACTGGTATTTACGTGAAGAGTGTTCCGTAACAGGAGATCGAAAGTGAAAGTTGTCTGTGTCATTCCCGCACGTTTAAACTCCAAGCGTTTTCCTCGTAAAGTTCTTAGCCGTCTCGGTTCAAAACCTTTACTCCAATGGGTCTGGGATGCTGCCTGTTCTTGCCCACAATTTGATGAAGTAGTCTTTGCTGTTGATCATCCTGAAACAGTGGCGCTAGTGAAAACCTTTCAGGCAGATTATTTCATGACAGATGAAAATTGCGCAACGGGAACTGATCGATTGATCGAGCTCATGGATTCTGAGCAACTTGAAGGAGACATTTGGGTTAATTGGCAGGGAGATGAACCTTTTATCAATCAGGCAATGATTGAAGTGCTTTTACAATCTGCTGCAGATGATACAAGTGATATTTGGACGCTCAAGAAGCAAATAACAGATCAAGAAGAAGTTTATAGCCCTCATGTTGTCAAGGTGGTCACAGACCTGCAAGGTCACGCCTTGTATTTTTCTCGCGCACCCATCCCTTATGAAAGAGTTGAGACTTCAATCTATTATAAACATATTGGACTTTATGCCTATCGTGCCAGCGCTCTCAAAAAAATTCACAAAATGTGTCAGACCCCACTTGAAAAAACCGAATCACTTGAGCAGCTCCGTTTTATGGAAGGGGGGCTCAAAATAAAAGTTCATGAAACATGCCATGACACTCAGGGAATTGATGTTCCAGAGGACTTATTAGTCGCGCTTAAGACAGTTTCGGCGTTCAAATAATTTTTTTTCTTTAATTATTCTTCGTACTTACATATAATGGCACCTCGAAATTCAAAAAAATTTCTAAAAACGAGGTGAAACTTATGACAAGACCTTACGAGTGTGGTGTGAGACCAGCTGCTATTGATCATGTATTTTATGATCAAATGAAAAGACCTTCTCTAAACAGCGTGTTTACAAAAAGCGTTTATTGGGGAGCCTTAGCACGTACTGTTGCTAGCTTCAACCCAAACTATGCATTCTTTTATGGATTTGCAAGAGGAGCGACTGATTTCATTACAGCAAACGTGCAGTATGCCCTTTGCTTTGAAAAACCTAATCATCACCAATGTTATGAAGACTTTTTAAAAGCTCTATATGTTGGGGTTAACTTCTTTGGATCAATGCTCATTATGTATACGATCTGTAAAGTTGGGGAGCTCGTCTACTGGGGTGGTAAGTCGCTCATTGGTCGTGCTGACTACCGTTCTTTTGGTATTTTAGATCTAATTAAGATTGAAGGAATGTTCACTCTCTTTACCATAGGGATTGACCTTGGACTAAAAGCTGTTGACACGGCTTTATTTGATCCAAAGCCTTCAAGAAACGGATATGAAAGCCAGTATCATACGAAAGGTGGTTTTCAATCTTTCAATCGCCGCTCATCAGAAGAGTATGAGTAATCGCTATTTGAGGGCAGGATTTTTCCTGCCCTTGCTTTAATAACAGCTTTTCAATAACATCTTTGTCACCTTTTCACAAAGAGGGACAAAGATGCAGCCAATTGAACCTTCCTCAACGACTTTTACATCAATTATTCTGACACCTTTCCAGTTTGCGTTCGACCTTGTTCGCTTTGTTTTTCTTTGTGTGAAATGCATCTTCGAAGGGGCTTATGAGTTTTTTCTAGGATCTTCAGATGAACGAGTCACAACACTTGTCATAGACCCAAATCTTGTAGCCATGAGCCAAGAAGAAAAGGCAAGGCTCAGTCGCCAAGAAAAAAGGCAATGGGACAGGACAATGGAAGCGGTCTTGGATACTAATATACGGAGTCAAAAGGAGTTTGACCTGATTCATATGGGTAGGAGTATCTCTGTTCATGAGCAGCTTCAAAGAAAAAAGATTCTTCAAATCCAAGGCACAGATACAAATCGAGAAGCACGTCTGTATCTCACTGTACGTTTACCAAAAAGTCAGCTAGCTTATTTCCCTCATGACATCCGTGTTAGATTAAAGGATTTTGACCAGGAAAATGAACTCGAACTCTACTTTGTCATTTACGATATGAGCCAAATAGGGGGGAAAACCTTTAACTTTCTTTATCATCCTGTAGCTTGTCCCGACCTATCAGAAGATCTTCATGAAAAAGAAATTTATACAGGGGTATTTCACTCAGAAGGACTTGAACCTCAAATGCAAAGAGGGGTGAGTTTTGGCCAGTTTTCTCCTAGCAAACTGCGAGTCCATAAACGCAGAGACGAGTATGAGACAGCTGCTCCTGACCTTTGCTTTAAGCTCGACCAGCCCTGTGGCTCGTTTTTTACAGCAGCTCAATTTGTCAGTGAACAGGGTCATAATCAAAAGGGGATGGGGGTTTTTGGAATTGTGGTACGAGACTGGGGTTCGGCTGAAGCTAGAAAGATTTCGGCAGCAGCAGGAGAAAAAAGTTTAAGAGGTTTTTTGAAAAAGCTGCAAGATTCAAACTTTGCTTACTATCATAGCTTATCTTCACTCTTCACTTATAACGAAAATTATTATTTCACCGGGGTTTAAAACCCTCATCCCATTTATTAAAAATAATTTGTAGAATCGGCTCGTGACAACCCTATCTAGCATGAACGTTTTCGAGCAAAAAATAAGTTTGGAAATCGATCAAACCATCTGCTAGTTTGTGTGATTGAAAACTCTATTTTTAACCGAAAAGACAAAGCTTAATTTACCAAATTATTTTTGATAAATGGAATTAATCAGCAGTTGACTTTGGCTGCGAAAACCGGTAGCCTTTTCTCCATTAAATCAGGGGCAAAATGTCGACCGAAGAGATGCTCGCAGAGCGAAAAGATTATAAATATGGATTTCGAACAGAAATCGAGTCTGAGACCTTCCCAAAAGGACTAGATGAAGGCGTTGTGCGCGCGATTTCTGAGAAAAAAAAGGAACCTCAGTTCCTTCTTGACTTTCGACTAAAAGCCTTTCGTAAGTGGAAGAAAATGACGCCACCTAATTGGGGTCATCTCAAGATTGAACCGATTGATTTCCAAGATATCCGTTACTATTCAGAACCAAAAAAGAAGCAAGAACTCAGCAGTTTAGATGAAGTAGATCCTGAAATTTTGCGTACCTTCGAAAAACTTGGGATTCCTCTTGATGAGCAGAAAAGGTTAGCAAATGTTGCTGTCGATGTGGTTTTTGATTCGGTTTCCTTGGGGACCACGTTTCATGAAACGTTAGAAGAAGCTGGTGTTGTGCTTTGTTCAATGACAGAAGCTGTCGAAAAATATCCAGAGCTCATTGAAAAATACCTGGGTACAGTTGTCCCCATTGGAGATAATTTTTACGCAGCGCTTAACTCAGCGGTCTTTTCTGATGGATCTTTCGTTCATGTGCCAAAAGGAGTGAAATGTCCCATTGAGCTTTCGACTTACTTCCGAATTAATGAGCGCGAAACAGGACAATTTGAACGGACGCTGATCATTGCTGAAGAGGGTTCCTATGTGAGTTACTTAGAAGGGTGCACCGCACCTGCTTATGACTCTAACCAACTCCATGCTGCTGTTGTTGAACTTGTGACACTTGACCATGCTGAAATCAAATACTCAACGGTTCAAAACTGGTATGCTGGCGATCGCCAGACAGGAAAAGGGGGTATCTATAACTTTGTAACGAAACGAGGAAAGTGCATCGGTAAACGCTCAAAAATCGCTTGGACACAAGTCGAAGCGGGAGCTGCCATCACCTGGAAATACCCAGGTTGTATCTTACAAGGCGATGACTCTGTTGGAGAATTTTATTCTGTTGCGTTAACAAATGGAAAGATGCAAGCCGATACAGGAACAAAGATGATTCATCTTGGGAAAAATACCCGATCCACTATTGTTTCTAAGGGGATTTCTGCCGATGAATCACATAATACCTACCGAGGTCTTGTTCATATTGGGCCGCGTGCAAAAAAGGCGCGCAACTTCACTCAATGTGACTCGATGCTTGTTAAAAATCGCTGCTCGGCGAATACCTTTCCCTATATAGAAGTGCACAATGAGGATTCCGAAGTGGAACATGAAGCCTCCACCTCAAAAATGAGCGAAGAACAGCTCTTTTACTTGCAATCCCGCGGCTTATCTCAAGAGGATGCCGTGCACATGATCGTCAATGGCTTTTGCAAAGAGGTGATTAAAGAACTCCCTCTTGAATTTGCTGTTGAAGCCCAAAAGCTCTTAACCCTAAAATTAGAAGGAAGTGTCGGCTAATGCTTACAATTGAAGATCTTCATGTTGAAATCGAAGGAGAGCCTATCCTTAAAGGTCTTACCCTTTCGATCAAGCCAGGTGAAATCCATGCAGTGATGGGTCCGAATGGAGCCGGCAAATCTACCCTTGCCAAAGTTTTGGCAGGACACCCGAGCTATGAAATTAAATCTGGCACGATTACCTTTATGGGCAAAGATCTGGCAGAGCTTGAGCCTGAAGAAAGAGCCCATTTAGGACTGTTCATGGGCTTTCAGTATCCCGTAGAGATCCCTGGTGTTTCTAATATTCACTTTTTACATACAGCGTTAAATGCCCATCGTAAAGCGAAGGAAAAGCCCCCTCTTTCCGAAGAGGAGTTTAAGGCTCTTCTCGAAACAAAAATGCAGCAGATGCACATCAAACCTGAACTGGGTGAAAGAGATGTGAACAGTGGGTTTTCTGGAGGAGAGAAGAAGCGCAATGAAATCCTTCAAATGGCAATTTTAGAACCTCACTTAGCAGTTTTGGATGAAACAGACTCAGGTTTGGACATTGATGCCATGCGCGTAGTGGCAGAAGGTGTCAATCAACAAATGGATGGAAAGCGTAGCTTGCTTCTCATTACGCACTACCAAAGATTGCTCGATTACATCAAACCAGACTTCGTTCATGTTGTCGTCGATGGAAAAATTCAAAAATCTGGTGGCCCTGAGCTTGCTCTAACTCTTGAAGAAAAGGGGTACGACTGGTTATGACTGCGCTTTTGGAGAATCTTTACCAAGGAAAGTCTCCAGATGCCCAGCAAAAAAAAGCATGGGCAAAGTGGAAAGGGTTTCCGACTCGTAAAACAGAAGCATTCCGCTATGTTTCACTCAAAAAGCTAGAAGAATCAAAAGAACTTGCGGCAGCAAGTGTTCACTTTGAATACGACGCGCCCTCTCAGCTAGTTGTCTTGCCTTTGCAAGAAGCAAAGCGCACTTATGGTTCTCTTCTTGAAAAACGGACAGCGATCCTGTCTCAAAAGGAAAAAGATCCTTTCTTTTTCCTGAATCAAGCAGTGGGAGAAGGTGGGTTGTTTATTTATGTTCCTCCTGGAGTCTGCATTGAAAAACCACTAGAAATTGTTCAAAAAATTAAAAAGAATCAAGCTCTTCATCCAAGAATCGAAATTTTTCTAGGGAAAGGTGCTCAGCTCACAACAACTTTAACAATTGATAGTGAGCAGGGATCTTTTTGGAATAATGCAAATATCAATGTATCGGTTGAAGAAAACGCTCACTACCGTCACTTTGATCATGCAGGTCATCATCCTGAAGCATGGGATTTTTTATCCTTTCAGGGTGAGCTCAAAGAAAAATCGACACTTAAGTTTTTCTCTTTTGGCAGAGGAGCAAAGGTACAAAGACGTGATCTTGCTATTGCCTTGGCAGGAGAACATGCCGAGGCAGAACTGAAAGGGATGTCTTTACTGAATGATCAACTAGAAGGGCATGTGCATATCCGCATTGATCATCTTGCACCCACAGCTCGCTCCCACCAGTTTTTTAAACATGTCCTTGCCGAACGTGCCCGTTCGAGCTTTGAAGGAAAGATTTTTGTAGAAAAAGAGGCGCAGCAAACAGAAGCATATCAACTCAATAATAATCTCATCTTAAGTGAGAAAGCTGCAGCATTTAGTAAGCCCAACCTTGAAATTTTTGCCGATGATGTCAAAGCATCTCATGGTGCAACGGTTTCAAAACCTTCCTTAGACGAACTCTTTTATCTCCGTTCACGTGGGTTGAGTGAGGAAGAGGCGCGAGATCATTTAGTGCGTGGGTTTTGCCGTGAACTTATCCAAGACGTTTCTATTCCCGCTCTTTATGCTCAATTTAGTGGAGAGATCAATGCCTACTTATCATGATGAATCCCATCCGTTTGATATTTGGAAAGTGCGTAAGGAATTTCCGATGCTTGCGAAAACAATGAATGGAAAGCCTCTTATTTATCTCGATACGGCAGCAACAGCTCAAAAACCAAACTCTGTTATTGAAACAATCTGTCAGTTTTATCGTGAAGAATATGGAACAGTCCATCGTGCAGTCTATGAAATTGCCGCCCGCTCTACGGAGATGTACTCTGACGTTAGAGGAAAAGTGCAGCGATTCCTTCATGCCCGTATAGAAGATGAAATTGTCTTTACAAGAGGGGCAACTGAGTCAATTAACTTAGTTGCCCATTCATTTGCAAAAGCCTTTTTAAAGGAAGGAGATGAAATCATCATCTCTGAAATGGAACACCATTCGAATATTGTTCCATGGCAGCTCATCTGCGAGCAATACGGAGCTTCATTAAAGTTCATTCCGATCACTGACTGCGCTGAGCTCGATCTTGATGCATTCAAAGGGCTTTTAAGTGAAAGGACAAAACTCGTCAGTGTTGCACATATTGCAAATGCTACAGGAACCATCAACCCAATTAAAGAAATCGCACGTCTTACTCATGAAGTCGATGCAAAAATCCTTGTAGATGGTGCACAAGCTGCACCTCATTTACCCATCGATGTCCAAGACCTAGATGTTGATTTTTACGCGTTTTCTGGTCACAAGCTTTATGGACCGACAGGAGTGGGAGTTCTCTACGGAAAAAAAGAGCTTTTAGAAGAACTGCCTCCATTTTTAGGAGGGGGTGATATGATTGAAGAAGTTACCTTAGAAAAAACGACGTTTCAAAAGCCCCCATTAAAGTTTGAAGCCGGGACACCATCGATTTCTCAAGTGATTGGACTTGGGGCTGCCATTGATTATGTTGAGTCGATTGGACGTGTGCCTATTCATGAATGGGAACAGAAACTATTGCATTATGCAACAGAAAAGACCTCTGAGGTCCCTGGCATTCATTTATATGGAACAGCTCGGGAAAAGGCAGGAATCATTAGCTTTACAATTGAGGGGATGCATCCTCTTGATCTTGGGACAATTCTAGGATTAAAAGGCATTGCGATTCGTACAGGTCATCTCTGCGCTCAACCTGTTTTAAAACGTTTTGGTGTGGAGGCGCTTGCTCGGATCTCATTCGGGGTTTACAACACCTACGAAGATGTTGATCTATTTATTCATGCGCTGAAAGAAGCAGTTGTTCTTTTAAAGCCAGAGATGTCTTACTAGAAATCGAAACGGAATTTTACAGTCAGCCCTTGAAGTGACAAATCATAGCGATCTGATTGCTCTCCAAGGTTGAGGTAGGTGGTTTGGTTGGGCCAAATATGAGTTTCCCATCCTGCTTGCAAACGGGCATGCAGTCGATTGCAGTGAAAGTAAGTTTCAATGCGCAAACCAACTCCCAGTTCTAAAACAGGTTTAATGACGCGTAAAGTGTCTTCAATATTTGCAGTCGTCAATTCTAAAGTAGGATTTGATTCAACGACACTATAGGTATCTTTTCTGTCCAGATCATAGTGGATCCACATGCCTGTTAAGGCAAAGTCTCCATATAAGCTGAGCCACTTAGTGAACTGCCATGACGTATTTAAACCAGTACGAAGACCAATTCCCCAAATCATGTGATCTTGACGCATTTGATAATCAAAAGCTGCCTGAACATTTCCAAATTGAAGGGGGTGCGTTTCGAAGAAGACATTATAATCTTGTTTCTGCCACGTGCCTTTGAAGCCAACAAATGGGCGCAGTTTTAAGTAGCGATTGATGTAGTAGTTTCTTCCGAGCTCCAAATCTCCCACTTGGTAGTGTAGGTCCCAATGCGCGTGTCCACTTCTCATTCGAATCGGAATAAGATTGCTTACATTTTCTAAATAGGGGGGGAAGATAGTAAATGTAGGTTGAAGACTGTGCGAGTGTTTAGAGTCTCCGACATTTGAATAAAACCAGGTATACTGTAGATAAAGGTCCCACCCTCCATGACAAAAGGTCCATCCGTAACCCAACTTAAAGCCAGGGTCCCAGCTCCAATCTACAGAGTTTGCGTGTCCTTTAGAAGGATTGCGAAGATCTGATAGGTTTCCAACACCAGACTGGCTATAAACGAGCGAATCTAATCGGCCCGTCCAATAAATAAAGTCCAATGATAAGAACATATCCATTCCATCATAGACTTTTGGTCCGGCATTGGGGGTGATTGGATCATATTGCGGATGAAGAGTTTTGCTATCCCGCTCTACCTTGTTCATGCGATTTTCTAGATTGCGCATGCGCATTTCTGTTTCTGCAAAAGCAGTTACACATAAAGCGGATAAAAGGATGGATAGTACAAACTTTTTCATAAGCTATATGAAAAAGGATTTACTATTGATTTTCAAGTTAAAAATCTAATCGTGCTTTTACAGTTAGACCGCACATGGAGAAATCTCCATGACCTTTAGAAAAAAGATAAATGAACTCACCAAAGTTTATCCAAAGTTGTTCATCGAATCCACCTTGAAGTGCTAAGTGATACCGCTCTTGTTTAAACCACCATTCGCCGTGTAATCCTAAGAAGAGTTCCATTACAGCTTTAATAGTATCGGTGTCTTTTTTAATGTTGTTGATGACAATTCCAGGGCTTCCGTTGTGCTGAAAGCGATCGCGCCGCGTATTTTCATAATCTAGCCAAAGCCCTGAGAAAGCGACTTTTGTTGCAATACTCCACGAGCGGTAGAAATACCAGTTGCCATTCCCACCTAAGCGAATACCAACTCCCCATACATCTTGATCGTGATGAGAACGAATGGTGCCATCTTGAGTGACATTTGCAATAGTGATTTGGTTTGCTGCATAGCGATTATGAATCTCCTGATCTTGCCAAGTAAATTTAAGTCCACCAAAGAGTCGAAAGCTCAAATAGCGGCTGAGATAAAAACCTCGTCCTAGCTCAAGATCAACAGCGTTGAAGTGTAGATCCCAATGACTGCTGGCAGAAGTGACCTGATTAACTTGATTAATTGAAAGCCAAGGATAGGAGAGTCCAATAGCGACCATGTTTCCAATTGCGCTATTTGCTCGGTCTGTGCTGCTACTATGAAGCCAGGTATAGTTAGCATAAATATCCCAGCCGTCATGAGGCAAGTAGTAGCCCAAACCAACTTTAAAGCCTGGTCTCCAAGGAAAACGGGGACGATGAACGCTGCCTGAACTGGCTGTTGTTCCGGGAACAACTGCTACTCCAGTATCCGCGTATGTAAGCCCTTCTTGGATGGCTTTCCAGTAGATAAACTCCAGAGTCGTAAAGAGATTGACTCCATTTTGGACATAGGGTCCGACAGGAGGTGTGATTTCCTCCTTTTGCTCATCAGCTAATGCCATTCCACTTAGAGTGAGTAAGATGCAAATAAGTCCTAAGATTTTTGCTCTCATCGCCTTCCCCGCGATCGTTCCACCTTCTATCCTTATATATAAGGTGCAGTTCTCCTTTTATAAAGAAAAAAGTCATGAAAAGAGCCTTCTCTACTGATTACTAGGGAGATAAAAAAAACCCGTTGGGCAATCCCAACGGGTTTTTCCTATTCAAGTTCTTAGGTAGACCTTAGAAATCGAAGCGGAGTTTAAGATTCAGGCCGTGGAAGTTGAGGTCGTTCCAAGTTTGACCGTTTAAGAAGTCAAAGCTAGTGCCCCAGTTAGACCAGACTTGTTGCTCCCATCCTGCTTGAATAGCAAAATGGTAGTTATCATCATAGAACCAGATTTCCCAGCGAAGGCCAAGTTCTAGCTCGAGGATGTTTTTAACAGAGTAATGATCGTCGATTTTGATGTTCTGTGGAGTGACTGAAGAACTACCAGTTGCTTGTGTTGGATCGTCAATCGTGTCTTTTCTTGTGATGTCAGTATAATCAACCCACATCGTTGTCCAAGCTAGGTCACCATAGATGCTCCACTGCTTAGACATGTACCAAGAAATATCGAATCCACCGCGAACACCGATGCCCCAGTTATCCATTTGTTCATGAATCTTGTAAGGGCCTTCAACTTTGATGTTGTTACCTTGTCCATCTTCACCTGCTTCATATCCATCAGGGTTGAAGAATTTAATGCGTGTGTCTTGGTTTTGCCATGTGGCTTTAAGACCAATGAATGGACGCATTGTGAGGAATTGGCTGAGGTAAAAGTTTCTGCCTAGCTCAACATCAATCACGTTGAAGTCTAGATCCCAATTTGCAGTTGCTCGGTTTGCTCTTGCATTAGGACCGTCTTGAACGACAACCGTTTTAGAAAGGACATTGTCAGCACTTAAGCTGCTGCTGTTACTTGGACGTAACCAAGTATACTCAGCATAAATATCCCAACCGTCATGGCTTAGGTTTAAGCCAAGACCGACTTTAAAACCAGGTGCCCAGTCACGACCAACGCTTCTTTCATGTCCTCTAGAAACATTTAAAAGTTGGTTTTGTTGGCTTTGATAATCAAATCCAGCAACACCAGTTGTTGCGTAGTCAGTACCTTCTTGTACGGCTTTCCACCAGATGAAATCTGCTGTAATGAATACATCAGCACCGTGCGCAACACGAGGTCCTGCATTAGGTGTGATTTCTCGGTAATTGCCTCTATGGTAGGTTCCTTGACCAGATGTATCCTGAGAACCTTGAGACATTGAATCAGATTGCGAATTATTACTGTAAGCATGTGCGCTTGCTGTTGAAAACAAACCCATGCACATTAACCCTATTGCGGGCCACAGTTTCCTGAGATTAATTTGCATTCTCTTTTTCTCCCTGTTAGAGATCTTTTTTCTTCTGAACTTTTTCGCAGTTGCATACGAATGTTTATAATCCCATATGAAACAGCATTCTTAATTTCTTTTTCAACAAAAAAATTAGGAGCAGTCTCAATTTTGCATTGTGTGGTAAAAAATTAGAGGAAATTCCTAGAGAAGAAAGAGACAAAATTCTTAGTTTTTCTAATATAAAAAAAAAGAACCGAAACTTTCTTGTTGTTCGATTCTTTTCACTTATTCTTTGCTGAAAGAAACACCGTTTAGACTTTCTAAACGGTGTTTCATAAGAGAATGCATAAGGTTAAAAGTCGAAACGGAATTTAAGATTCAAGCCATGAAAGCTGAGATCATTCCAATCTTGACCGGTAAGTAGATCAAAATTGGTACCCCAATTAATCCATACTTGCTCTTCCCATCCTGCTTGAATGGCAAAATGGTAGTTATCATCGTAGAACCAGATTTCCCAGCGAAGGCCAAGTTCTAGTTCTAGAATATGTTTAATGGCATAGTGGTCATTATTACGAACGTTGATGTTTGTTGCAGTTCCACCACCCAGAACATCTGTTGGGTTTTCAATGGTGTCTTTTCTACTGATCTCTGTATAATCAGTCCACATAGCAGTCCAAGCTAGATCACCATAAATGCTCCACTGTTTTGCCATGTACCATGCAATGTTAAATCCACCACGCACTCCAATACCCCAATTATCCATTTTTTCATGAATTTTATAGGGCCCTTCTAAGATGATGTCATTTCCATTGCCATCTTCACCAGCAACAAATCCTTCAGTGCCTCGACTTGTAATTCTTGAGCGTAGCTTTTGGTCTTGCCAAGTCGCTTTTAAACCAATAAAGGGACGCATGGTCAAGAACTGGCTGAGATAGAAATTTCTACCGAGCTCTGTATCGATCACATTGAAGTCAAGGTCCCAATGAGCTGAGATACGGCTGCCAAGAACTGTTGGTCCATCACCTGTTTGGATAATCGATGTAGGTGCGACAGCATCTGAACTTAGGCTGCTGCTATTACTTGGGCGTAGCCAAGTGTATTGAGCATAAATATCCCAACCATCGTGGCTCATATTTAAGCCAAGACCAACTTTAAATCCGGGGGCCCAATCGCGACCGACAGTTCGTTCGTGTCCTCTAGAAGCATTAACAAGAGTATCTGCTGGTGTATCAGCTTGAAAACCAGTTGTAGCATAGTCAGTGCCTTCTTGTGTTGCTTTCCACCAGATGAAATCTGCTGTAATAAATACATCAGCACCGTGCACAACACGAGGGCCTGCATCAGGTGTGATTTCACGGGTGCTACCTCTTTGATAGGTTCCTTGGTTTGATGAGCTATCAGACGACATTGAACCTGTTTGTGAATGATTACTGTAAGGATGTGCGCTTGCTGTTGAGAACAAACCCATGCACATTAACCCAAAAACGGGCCACAGTTTTCTGAGTTTCATTTGCATTCTCTTTTTCTCCCTGTTAGAGAATTTTTTTTCTTCTGAGCTTTTTTCATCATTAGTTTCATAATAAAAAATCATGAATTCTAAGTTATTTAATTCTTTTTTTTTATTAAATCACTTAGTGAGAATAACGCAAGAAAAAAATTTAACAAAAAGGTAAAAATTAGAAGTTTTTATCAAAAAAAACCGCTTAGAGTTAGCTAAGCGGCCATCTTTTCATAAAAGAGAATGCACTATCATTAATAGACTATAGCAATCCTTACATATGGGCCAGAGTAGGCAAAGTCTTTGTTTGAGTCGGTAAAATCTTCTCCACCTATGTATAATAGTGCTCGGTCTAGTTCTTCTAAATTCCAAAATGCTAAAACTCGATATCCTGCAGCCAGCTGTGCTGTGACTCCATTCGAGCAATGATAGTTATATTTAATTCCCATATCAAAGTTCAGATTAAGAACGAACTTAAAATGAGGAGAATTTTTTCTTTTGGAGTGTCATTAAAACCTTTTTTTGAAAAAGAAGCTATCTTTTTATTCAGGCACAAGAGTATTTGCTAAAAATCAAATCGCGTCATGAGAGTGAGTCCATGCAAAGTTAAATCAAAATAGGGGATAGGATTAGATGTTCCTATGTAAGACATGTGATTGATCCATATTTGTTCTTCCCAGCCTACCTGGATTTGAAAATGATAACTATTATCTGCAAACCAGGTCTCAAAGCGGAGACCAATCTGCAACTCTCCGACATACTTTAGTTCGTAAAAGCTTGTATGAATGTTAATAGCTCTTCGCTTTTGTCCCGTTGTTGTATCATCAACAGTATCGTGACGACGTAGGCGGTAATTTGACCACATAGCGGTCCAAGCGATATCGCCAAAGAGGCTCCATTGATAAGTGAAATGCCATGCGGTATCAAACCCTGCTCGAATTCCCACACCGTAGTAACGGTTATGGTGATGCATGCGATAAGGGCCTGTTAGAGGAATGGTGTTCCCTTGATTAGGTTGGATTCTTAAAAAGGAAGAAAAATAACGAGTTCTCCAATCTTGGGTTTGCCAGGTTCCTTTAAACCCAAAATGAGGTCGCATTGTGAGCTGGGGGCTTAAGTAAAAATTCCGGCCGAGCTCAAGGTCAATGACATTAAAACGGAGATGAGCTCGAGAAGTGGCCCGATTAGCAATTTCTTCTTGAGCAACAGGTTCGGGCAAGGGAAAATTTGGGGTGAGCCCATTTTGACGTTCTAGAGAATCAGATCCATCTGTATGAAGCCAGGTATATTCAGCATAAAGGTCCCAATTATCATGCCAAAATTTGTAGCCGGCACCTACTTTAAACCCAGGATCCCAATCGTAATTAACAAGTCCATTGTGGCCACTATTTAATGGCTGAAAAGACTGAGCTGCTGTGGGAACTTGAGTCAAAACTCCATTTGTTGCGTAAACCATTCCTGCTTGTTTGGCTTTCCACCAAAGGAAATCAGCTGTGAAATAGAGGTTGACAGTTGAGGTTGTATGGGGACCTGCATAAGGGGTGACTTCATGGGAGAGGGGTTTCGAGGAAGCATTGGGGTCAGCAAAACCCTGTTGGCAAATCGCCAGGATAGTTAAGAAGCTTAAAATGATTTTAGATTGCATGAGTTCTCTCCAAATAATCTCGGACCTCTTAACCTGGAGAAAAAATGAAAAGGGATTTTTTTTAAATAAAAAAAACCGAGTACCAAACATTGTACTCGGTTTTTATTCTAATGCTTGAAAAACACCTTTAGAAATCGAATCGCACCATCGCAGTGAGACCCTGAGTTGTTAAGTCAAAGTAGGGTGCTGGGTTTGATAGGTTAATAAATGTCATGTGATTAATCCAAACCTGTTCTTCCCATCCTGCTTGGATTTGGATATGATAGCGATCATCTGAAAACCACATTTCAAAGCGCAAACCGACTTGGAACTCTCCAATGAATTTAACGTCATAAAAGTTGGATCGTACGTTGACGTTTCTTTGCTTTTCACCTGCATTAGTATCGTCAACAGTGTCATGGCGTTTTAATCGGTAACGTGACCACATAGCGGTCCAAGCGAAGTCACCAAAAATGCTCCAATTTGTTGTGAAATGCCAGGCCGTGTCAATTCCTGCTCGCATCCCGATACCATAATACTTGCTTTGGTGGTGCATGCGGTAAGGGCCAGTTAGGGGCACTGGGTTGCCTTGAGATACTATAAGAGATAAGTTGCGTGAAGAGTAACGAGTTCTCCAGTCTTGGTTTTGCCAGGTTCCTTTAAATCCAACATGAAGGCGTAGCATGAGGAATTGACTGACATAAAAGTTACGGCCGAGTTCAAAGTCTACGACATTAAAGTGTAAGTTTGAGCGGGAAAAAGCCGAGTCAGCTGCAAGAACAGTTCCATCAAAGACAAGCGGAGGAAGAGCAAAAGAAGGAATCGTTCCATTTAACCTGCCAATTGTATTTGATCCATCTGTATGAAGCCAGGTATACTGCAGGTAAACATCCCAACCATCATGCCAAAAATTGAGTCCTGCTCCAGCTTTAAAGCCTGGATCCCAATCGAATTTAACTTGAGCGTCTCTTCCATTATTAAGCGTTTGGAAAGGTGTGGCAGGTGGCTCAGATAAAACCCCTGTTGTCGCATAGGTCATGCCACTTTGTTTTGTCTTCCACCAGATAAAATCAGCTGTGAGAAAAACATCAATTCCATAAGCAACACGAGGTCCTGCATTCGGCGTGATTTCGCGGTACATCGGTTTTCTTGATTTTGATGATGAGCTAGAAGAGGAATCGACATTTGCAAAAGCTCCTTGGCTCATGCAAAGCATTCCAAAAAGACCAAGAAGAAGCTTCAATTTTGCTTTCATGTTTTTCTCCATACAGTTTCAAAATGTGGAGAAACCATTTAGCATGAAAAGGACTTTCTTTTTCAAGTGAAATCTAGAAATCAAAACGCATCTTTAAGACGAAACCTTGAAGAATCATATCTCCATGAGCACTTTCAACAAAATGGGTCTTGATAAACTGGTTATGATTGATCCAAAGTTGCTCTTCCCAGCCAGCTTGCACTAGAAAGTGATAGCGGTCATCTGCAAACCACCACTCGCCTCGTATTCCAATGGCAAATTCTAAAACACCTTTGAGGGTATGGAAATCCTTTTCAGTATCATAGACAGTGGTAACGGTATTGAGCTGTGGGGTTGGGTTTGGAGCAGGGCTTGCCGAATCTGAACGTGTGTCTCGACGTTTAATTTCATACTGACACCATAGAGCGGCAATGGCAAAGTTACCATAAACACTAAAAATGGGGTCGACATGCCAGGTTGTATTAAGTCCTGTGCGCATCCCAATACCCCAAAAATCAGCATCGTTTTTCATTCTTAGGTTAGATTCGGGAACTTGAGTTGTGAGTTGTGTCTGATAACGGACACGGTAATCAATATCTTGCCAGCTCCCTTTCATTCCAATGTGAGGGCGAAGGGAAAGATAATGACTGATAAAGTAGTTTCTGCCGAGCTCAAGGTCAACGACATTGTAATGCAAGTGCCAATTTCCTTGGGCTCGAGTGATCACTCCAGATAGAAGATTAGGAGAAATAAAAGCTTCTAGGTCGGAAACATTCCAGTTGGGGTCTATCGTGTCTCCTTTTATGCTGCGAGTCGCGCTACTATGGAGCCACGTGTATTCAATAGAGACATCCCAACCATCATGAGGAAGATTGTGCCCAATGCCAACTTTAAACCCAGCGTCCCATTTCCAGTCAGGGTAATACACACGGCCACGACTGACTGTTGAACGATTATTTCCAAGTCCTGTGGCAGCAAAAGCTAAGCCATCCATGCGTGCAGTCCAATAGATAAAGTCGCCTGTGATAAAGAGGTTGATTCCACCTTCAACGCTTGGCCCAGCATCAGGAGTGATTCGGCGAGGTGTTTCATCCGGAACTTTTCCCGTATGTTCTCGTTCAGATGCTCCATAATGGAATGCATCAAGGGAAAAAGGTAGCAATAAGAAAAGAAGTCGCCACAGGTGCTTCATGTAAGCCTCCAAATACTGTATTTCAGGGAATTATTTGTTTCTTGCTTGATTTTGTCAACTGTGTTGCGGAACTAAGAAACGAAAGTTTTGAATGAGACGATCCATCATGTCAAGCCATGAATACGTTTCAGAAGTGAACTGTTTTAAGATGAAAAACCAACCAGCCCAAAGGAGCATCAATCCCAGTAAGGATTTAATCGACATCCCTAAAAAGGCAATTTGGACCTGGGGCGCTAAACGGTTAGCAATCCCTAAAAACATTTCTGCCATCAAGATAGAGACAAGACAAGGAGCAGCAAGTTGAATCGCGATTGCGATAATTTTGTTAATCATATCAACACTTGTTTTCCAAAAAGGGAGCTTCATCGTAAAAAAAGCAGAGCTAATAAAACTATCGGCGGGAATGATCTCATAAGAGGCTGCTATTCCGCTAAAGAAAAGAAAAGGGCCTTGGATGTTGAAAAAGACCGTAATCAAGATGAAGTTGTAAAGAATTCCAATGGGAGAAGACTGGTTCTGCATCGAGGGGTCTTGGGATTGCATGATGGAAGCTCCTCTCAAGTAGTCAATGATGATACCACTTGACTGGACCATATAAAAAGGCATGGCAATCAGAAAGCCAAGAAAAAAACCAATGAGGACTTCTTTGACAGCGTAAAGCAAAAAAGCATTTGTAAATCCCATCGGTTGTTGCGCATGCTTAACGATAATGGGCAGAAATAGAATGCTCATAAAAATTGCCAGGCCTGTCCGAGCCATAACAGGTGCCACTTTTGCCCCAAGAAAAGGGGCTAGAATCACGATAGGAGCAAGACGCATGAAAGCTAGAAAGAACAGCGACATGACTTCCGTCCATGCAATGTTGGGAAGATTAAAAATATAATCAAAAAGTGCCATGGATTTAGGTATTCCAATTGGAGAAATTAGAGAAAATATTATTGGCAAATTGCATGATTTGTCCGCTCAAGAAACCGCCCATCAGGATCAGAGTCATGATCACAGCCACTAACTTTACTGTAAAAGAAAGGGTCTGCTCTTGGATTTGTGTTGCAGCTTGAAAAATGGCAACAAAAAGCCCAAGGGTCATACTGATCAGGATAGGAGGGCCTGATAAAATAAGGATGAGAAGCAAGGCTTGGTACGAAAGTTGATAAATTTCTGATTGGTACATATGACTCTATTTATAAGTTAGTACAAGTCCTTGGATAATAAGTGTCCATCCATCTGTCATGACAATTAGTAACAGTTTGAGTGGGAGGGCGATAGTTAAAGGAGAAAGCATCATCATTCCCATTGCAAGAAGAATGTTAGATGTAACGAGATCAATGACAAAGAAGGGAAGGTAAATCAATACCCCAATTTCAAATGCTCCTTTGATCTGAGAGGTGATGTAGGCAGGAATTAAAACAATGAAATCATTGGGTGTTAACTCTTTTCGATAATCATTGGGGAGACTGCGATAGGCGAGTTGATAGAAATTTTTCTGATGAGAAGCTGACATATTTCGTATCAAAAAGTCACGGAGGGGATTTTTAGTTTTTTCAATGACATTGACGAGATAGGAAGCCGTATCTCCTGTAAATAGAGTTTTAGGGGCCTCGCTTTCGATATAACCCTTTCCTGCATTGTACATAGCAACACCTGTAGGAAACATCACATAAATGGTCATGAGAAGGGCCACTCCATTCAGAACCTGGTTGGGCGGTGCTTGCTGGACTCCCAAAGCGTTTCGAACAAGCGAGAGGACAATGACAATTTTCGTGTAAGAAGTTAGAAGCAAGATGGCGAAAGGTAAAAGGGCAAGCAATGTGATAACAGCCAGCATTGTAACAACATTGGGGGTGCCGAAACGACTCATTCCTCCAACGTTTTCTAGTGCGGCTTGCTGAGCTTGCTCTGGAGTTGGTGGTGGTTGATTAGGGTTAATCGTTGCTGTTGCTTCTCCGGTTTCTTGAGCGTAACTAACAGTAGGATAAACACTAAGAAAAGAGAAGAAAAGGAGGAAGAGCAAAAGAGGGATTCGTTTAAAGGATTTCGCTATTGTCATGTTTTAATGCTTCATAAATGCTTCAAAGGCGGACTCAAGTGCTCGCCATTGGTTTTCTAAACTTGCATTGATGATACCAGCTTCGGTCTCTATTATACAACCCCCTAGTGAGACATCTTCTCTTTCTTCAATGGCAAAAGTTTGCACTTGATCTAAAGCGTTCTTGAGGTCTTGCTTTTTTTCCTCTAGAATTTCTCTATCTTTTTTGTTCACATAGATTTTGATGTGATGGTTTTGTGTGACGGGCTTTAGTGTCTGACGTACAATGTCTACGATTGTTTCTGGTATGGTATCAAGCTCTCTTCCTACGATCTTTTTAGCAGCTTTCAGGGCAAGAGGGAGAACCATTTTTTGAAGCTCGTGCTCCATCTGTTTGATCTTTTGTTCGTAGAGCAGAATTTGTTTATTAAATTCTGTGAGTCCTTTATTAAAACCGGCTTCTTCAGCTTTTTGAAGAACTTTTTCACACTCTTCTTGGTTCTGTAACATGTAGGTTTTAACATCTTCTTTTGCTTTGGCTAGAACTTCTTTAGCATCTAGCAGAACACTAAATTCTTCTTCTGGAAGAACTTTATCGTCCTCTGCTCGATGAATTTCACCTGAAAAAATAAGAGAAAAAAACTTACTCATAATGCTGCCGGATTAAAGGGATAAGGTCTATCACTTGGTTTGTTAAAGCTTCTTGTGCTTGATCATTATTAATGTCTGTAAAAAATTTACGTAAAATTTTCGTTCTTCCTGTATCGAGGCGGTGGGTGATGTGCCAAATTAGTGAAGGGTGACATCCAAAAAGAGCTTTGCCGAGACGGTTAAAACCTCGATGGTGAAGGATTTTCTTCAATTTTTCTTCGTTTCCATCCCAACCATCAAGGTTGAGTCTTGCAAAAGAAACGGGTTCTTTTCCTTTGAGAAGACTTTTTAAGTAATCACGCTGAATCTTTGACAGGGTTTTTTGAATTTTTTTGATTTGGTCTGTTTTGACAACTTTTTTAAGCTCCAATGAGAGGTCGTGTAGACCAAGAAAGTCAACAAGATGTTGAATGCCACTTTTGCTAAGATGTAAAATAGGATTTAAGGGGTGTTCTGGTAAAAATTCAAGGGGAATGAATTCTTTCTGCTCAGAAACAAGCCAATCATATATTGAACGCTGTAAAAAGTGTTTTGTGTGAGGGGATAGCGACTGCAGGGCGTCTTCCATTTTAAAGTGATTTTTCAACTTTTCAGCTTGCGTGACGTCTAGGGCTGATAAGATCCTCACTTTGTCTTTTTCTGAAAAAGGTTCTAAAAAGGTGATGAGCCAAGAGTAGTGAATCGCGCGAATGCGATCTTCCATAGTGATCGAATAGGAAAAAGGATCATTCGAAGGAAGAGGAACCTCAGACAGTTTTTCCCGTTCTTCATCAGAAATATAGCGCATAAGCGCGAGCTTTTTATCGGAGCCGCTTTTTTCTAATAGGCTTCGAAAGGCTATCCAAGATGCTGTGTTCATCGCTACCTAATTAACCTTCTGGTGGAGGTTCTTGAGGTGGCTCTTCAGAGGACTTTTTGCTTCCAAGCCAAGGAATTGGGCTCATTAAGCCTCTGAGTGTACCTTTCTTTTTGAGTGTTGGGTAAAACTTCCAAACAAGCCAACCAAAGGCCATTGCGAGGATGACTGCAATTGCGGTGATAAAGAAGAAGAGGAAGCGGAAGCGGGCAGCCGATTCCTTGCGCATGTCAATATTCCAGATGCTCACATATTCGCCAGGCTTTCCTGAAAGGGACTCAGGTGACATACCAATTGTGATATCAGTAAAGCGTGAACGATCGGATACAACCGTGACATCATTGATATCTAATCCGGTAATACTTCCAGAAATCAGGCGCTTGATTTTATTTTCTAAGTGGATGTTGGGATCGTCAATCACACCCTGATGCTTAACATAAACTGCTGCTGTAATTCGCTTTTTTTGTTGCCCTTCAGCGGCTCCGATTGTCGTTTCTTCAGGAGGAAAAGAAAGTTGGACACTGGCATCGATGACCCCATCGATCATTAAAAGAGTGTTGGTGAGCTGTTGAGCGAGTCCGGCTTGATAGCGGATCGTTTCTTCTTTGTCGGAGGTCATGAGGCCTTGTTTAGCAAAGAGATCGAGTAAGTTGGTTCCTTGCTGACGGGGAAATCCATTTTGATTGAGGTAGGCAATCGCTTCAACTGATTCTTTTTCAGGAACCATGATCGAGTATTTTGGGGCGCCACCACCTCCAATTTGGGTGGTTTCACTTTTCACTTTTTGAGCGGGGATTCCCTTGCTTTCAAGAAGAACAAGAATAACATTGGCTTCTTTTTCTTCGATATTACTGACAATGGGGTGCTGGCTTTCACACCCGGTAAAAATTAGAAGGGTACTCGCTAAACTGCCGAGGATTATTAGGGAACGAATCCAACTATTTATTTGTTTTCTCATCAATCGGTGCTCATGAATGTTATCTTTTTTTGCTTTTTATAACACTTTGGCGACTTTGTACCAAATTGTTTTGGTTTTTGAAGATCCAAGAAGGGCCATTGCCAAAGCGACGAAGTAGGTAATCTTTGATGCCAGATAAGGCGGCTTTGTAGTTGCGAAGTCGTTCACGTCGTTCGTTTTGAAGTTCCTTGGGTTTGAAGTGGTTAAGTAGAAAAAGTTGCAGCGATTTTAAAGGATAAAGCTTGAGTAGGTGAGCTATTTCTGGCACAAGAGTTTTTAAATAAAGGCGCCATTTTTCCTGTTTTGAACAGTTACGTTCAATCCAAAAAAGGCGATTACGCCACCAAAAATATGTCGTGTGGGCTTTTCCTCCTGTAAATGAAGCAGAAACTTTGTGATAGAGTTTGGCTTGAGGGCAAAAATAAGGTTGATAACCCGCTGCACGTGCACGCGCGCACCAGTCACTTTCTTCCCAAAAAAGAAAAAAACGGGGTTCAAAGAGGCCGATTTTTTTAAAAACTTCTGCTTTGGCAAAAAGAGCGCAGCCGCAGACATAATCAAGTGGTTGAGGTGAGTTCCAACACTCTTCTTTTTCCCGGCAGCCGACTAAATCAAAAACCCCTTTTTTGGAATTCCAGAGCCCTCCTAAATGATCGAGTCGTGTGTGATCTCCATAGAGGAGGGGCTTGGCTCCTAAGATATCAGAGTTGCTTTTTAGCAGAGCATCTAAGAAAAAAGGGTCTACTGTTGTGTCATTATTGAGGATGAGAAGGTGAGAGGCCCCTTTTTTCAGGGCATAGCGAATTCCGACATTATTTCCCTCTGCATAACCTAGGTTCTCTTTATTTTCTAATAAAGTCGCTGAAGAAAAGTCTCCTTTGAAAGAGGCAATCGAATCGTCAGTCGATCCATTATCAACAATGATAACCTGGTGAGGGACAGAGACTTTTTGCAGGCTTTCAAGGCATTCGATTGTATCGTTTTTGCCGTTCCAGTTCAGAATGATGACAAAGATAGACATGTCGTAATAGGGGCTCACGTTTAAATAAAGGTGAGCCCGATTTTAATTGATTGGTAGGTTTTATTGCCAGTTGGCGTCGTTACGTAAAATAGTTGTTGTATTCGATGAGTCGAGAACATGGAATTCATGAATTTGAAGAGCTTTCATAAATCCGAGAGCTAGAATGGCATTTGAGAGATCAGTACTAAGAAAAGGATCTTTTTGAATTTCTTCTGGAGGAGTTTGGAGAATTTCTTGTATGAAGTTGCGGATGTCTTTGCGAACAATCATGCCAGGGTTTTCTGCATGGGGAGCTAAGCTTCGAGTAAAAAGGTTTCCAATTGCAACAACTGCGCGATCTGCATCGCCACGGATGACATTTTTAATGTCTTTTTCGGCTTTACGCGCAATACCTCGTGCAATTTTGTCAGCAACTTTCATCTGCTCATCTGTGATGGACACAATATTCCCATCAAGTTCTAAACCCAGAATTTCTTGTAAAATTTGGTGATGAAAAGGAACTGACCCGAGACTTCCCATATGAGCCTTTTCATCTTTGATCGAAAGCTGGAAGCTTCCAGTCCCGATTTCAAGAACAACCAATTGGTCTTCTGGTAGGTTTAAATGATCAGCAGCTTGTTGAAAGGCAATAGTAGCTTCATCTTTTTGCTCGAAAATATTGACATTGATGCCTGTTCGGTTGGCAATTTCTGAAACAAAATCCGAGGCATTTGCTGCTTGGCGAAAGGCTTCAGTTGCAAAAGCAAAACTTTGGTGGACGCCATAATCTGCGAAAATACTTTGAATTTCTTGGAAAGCCTCAATTCCTTGTTGACGAATTACTTCACCAAATAGGTGATCACCTGAAGCATTCAGAGCTTTTTGATAAGGCACATTAATTTTACCTTCTTTGACAATGGTATAATCGCCAGTTGTTTGGTTGTAGTCGGCAATTAGGTATTTTGTTCCTCCAGAACCGATGTCAATGATGGCTCGTCTTTCCACTTCTTTAGCAATATCTCGTGCTTTCTCAAGCGTTGACATATCGAGATTAGGCATTGCAAAGACGCTGTGAACATCTGCAGGATAGATAGAATTTTCTTGAGAATAAGCTAGATCAAATAGGCCTTCGTTGGGATCAATAGAATCAATTGAAATAAAAATTTCTTCCCTTTCTTTGGGTATTTAAATGATACCATCAGAATTGTAACATTTTTAAAACTAATTAGAAACTTTAATTAGTTTTTTAATTTCATTCCAAGATTCTAGTTCTGAAATTTGTTCTAAACAAAAGGGAACCCGGCATTGTTTGCGAATGCAGGGGGAGCAGGTAGGATTTTTTTGAATAAAACGGGCGTCAAGAATTTTGTAGGGACCACATAGGAAGGCATCTGTTGGAACGAAAAGAGAAAAAGTGGGGGTTTTCATTGCATAAGCAATGTGCATGGGTCCTGTATCGTTTGTTAAAAAAACTTTGAATTTTTCAATTAGAGCTGCAGTTTCTCGAACGGAAAACTTTCCAGCAACGGACTTTGCTCCAGGAATACGATCTGCCACCTTTTGAGCGAGCAGCTTTTCATCTTGGTTTCCCGTGATAAAGACTTGAGCCCCATACTCTTTTTGAAGACGCTTTCCGAGGTTTGCAAAATGGTTGGGGGCCCACTGCTTGAACTTATCTTTTGCTCCAGGGTGAATTCCGACAGGAAATGGAGCATTTTTTAGAAATTTTTGAATAGTGTCTTGTTCTCCTGCAGTGAGAAAAATCTCCATCTGACTTTCATGGGTGGAAGCTCCAATTGCTTCTACCATTTCTAAGCGGCGCTTGATTTCATGTTGATATTTTTGCTTTAGAGGCTCGGTGAGCATTTCATCAAGCCCTTTGTTGATCCCTGCCGTTCCGATGATTCGGCTAGGACCGCAAAGAGCTACCAAGGGGAGAATAGGCCGTTGAGAGAGATGAAAAATCAGAGCGATTTCAAATTGTCTGTTCTTGAGTGGGGAAAGGAGCGTCTTGCAGGAGGAAAGGATAGGGTTTTTTACAGTAAAGATCTCATCCACGTAGGGACTGTTCCGATAAAGAGCTGTGCCTATCGGGCTGGTGAGGAGTCCCAGGAAAGCTTCCGGAAACTGGGCTTTAATCGCACGCACTGCAGGCGTTCCCCAAAGACTATCTCCAAGGCCTGTTGTTGAAACGACTAAAATGCGTGGGCATTTGGCATCTTGAACCTCATTTTTAGATGAAGCCAACAGGCGTGTGATCCCTTTTAAAAACGTGTTTTTCCATGACATGCTCTTATTTTCTGACATTTAAAGTGGAAGATCAAGGGCTATTTTGCAGCTTCACAATAAAGCAGACGCTCTGTTGTGCTAGGATGGGAAATTTCTGAGAAGTTACAGGCGATTTTTTGAATTTTTCGAAGCTCTTCTTGTTGATGGCAAGAGAGTTTTTGAAGATTGTGTATGGGGCAGGTTTTGTCCATTCGTTTTTGGCAAGTTTCAATAGCTCCTTGATTTGTTTCAAGGACTTCTATGGCACGGAGGTCTGCTTCTTTTTCCTGATAGCAAGAGACGCTGCTTTCAATGTAAAAGGCAATAAACTCAAAACAAACAGTCACTTTAATAGAGTAGTAATAAAGAAAAATCAGGTCGACAGCAGCAAAGAAAAAGCAGAGGCTTAAACGGATATCAAGGTGAGAAAGGTGTATATGCATCAGCTCGTGCATAATGAGAAATTCTTTTTCTTCTTGAGAGCATGAAAGGACATAGCGATTGAGGACAATCACATTTTCAAACGCAGCAAGTTTATGTTCATGTGAGGTGGAGTAGCAAGGGTAAATAGGAATGGTTATGCCAGCTTTTTTTCTCAGAGTTTCTGTAAGGTTGGCTACTTCTAACCAATCGGAATCCTGAGGAGAAATCACTTTTACTTTGACAGTTTGAGAACCTAAATGAGCAAGATAGTTTGCAAGTTTGGGGAACGTTTTTTTTATTAAAATGACCGCAAACTCTGGAATGCGATGAGGAGCTTTTGCTAAAAAATGATGAGAGAGTGCGGATTTGAACTCACTTAAGAAACGGTCTTTACGAAACTGCTCAGCTTGAAGATAATAAGATTGCATGGCATTTGTGGAAATCATGGAAAAAGTGTAGGGTTTTTTCTATTTTATATCAAAATATGTCAAACAATACAGATCGTGTTTCAAAATTTAGGAATTTGCTAAAGTAAGCGCTAGAGATTTAGCCTTATCGAGCAGCTTGCTATACAAGAGATAGGAGCGATACATAAGGGGCTAAAGATCGAGATGCTGACACCGGAAAAACCAAATATTGAGGGATGATCGGTATAAAATTATGAGTAAGAAGATAAGTTTTCATGTTAGTGGCCTTGACTGTGCTGAAGAGATAAAAATTCTAAGAAAAGCAGTTGGCTCCCATGAAGGAGTTCTTGATCTTGCTTTTGATGTACTCAACGCAAAAATGATTGTGACATTTGATCCGAGTCTTGTGACGGCTCAAAAGATATTGATGTGGGTGAAAGAAGCTGGGATGGAGGCATCAATCTGGGAAGAGAGGCGCAAGGGAGAAAAAAAGACTTTTTGGGAGCAAAAAGGTCGTCTTATCATGGCTACGTTGAGTGGTCTTTTTCTTCTTTTGGGTTTTTCACTTCATTTTTTTGTGCATCCCAATGTTTTAGATATTTTGGGGGAGATCGATGGGGCGACTCATAAGCTCCCGATTTTTTCTGTGATTTTTTATTTGATCTCGATGGGTTTTGGGGCTTTTTACTTTGTCCCTAAAGCACTCTTAGCAATTAAACAGCTGCAGCCTGATATGAACCTGCTGATGGTCATTGCCATGTGTGGGGCGATTGGGATTGGGCAGTGGTTTGAAGGAGCAACTGTTGCGTTTCTTTTTTCTGTTGCGCTACTTTTAGAACATTGGAGCGTGGGACGTGCTAGGCGGGCAGTTGAAGCACTTATGGATCTTTCTCCAACGCAAGCGCGGATCATCAATGAAGACGGTTTTAGAGAGGTGCGCGTTGAAGAAGTTGCAATTGGAACACGTATTTTAATCCGACCTGGAGAAAAGATTCCTTTAGATGCGACTGTCGAAAAAGGGAGCACTTCTATTAATCAAGCTCCAATTACAGGGGAATCAATTCCCGTAACAAAACAGGAAGGGGACGAAGTTTTTGCGGGGACGATTAATGAAGAAGGTGCGATCGAGTGCACAACAACAAAAAAAGCAAATGATACGACGTTAGCCCGGATCATTCATCTTGTTGAGGAAGCGCAATCAAGGCGTGCTAGCTCTGAACAGTGGGTTGAAAAGTTTGCTCGTATCTACACGCCGATCATGATGATACTTGCCATTGCCATCGCCGTTATTCCACCGCTTCTTTTGGGCCTTTCATGGGAAACGTGGTTTTACCGTGCTCTCGTGATCCTTGTCATTGCTTGTCCGTGTGCCCTTGTGATTTCAACGCCCGTGAGTATTGTTTCAGGTCTGACTTCTTCAGCAAGAAATGGTGTTTTAATTAAAGGGGGGATGTATTTAGAAATTCCTGGCAAGCTCGACGTGCTGGCTGTTGATAAAACGGGAACGCTCACCTATGGCAAACCTGAAGTCCAAAAAATTATCCCTCTCAATCATCATACGGAAGAAGAGCTTCTGATGCGTGCAGCTGCACTTGAAGCCCCAAGTGAACATCCCCTTGCTCGTGCTATTTTAAAAATTGCTGAAGAGAGAAACATTCGAGCGGAGTGTGCAACGGACTTTCAAATCATCAAAGGGAAGGGAGCACAAGGGACGTATCAAGGGACCCGCTATTGGATCGGAAGCCATCGCTTTATGCATGAGATGCAGCAGGAAACAGAAGAAATTCATCAGATGGCCCTTGAGTTAGAAGATGCAGGGCATTCCATCATTGCCATTGGAAATGATAAGCACATTTGTGGCTTGATCAGCGTGGCAGATGGGCCTCGAAGTCAAATCAAAGAGGTCATTGAAGAGATTAAACGGGCGGGTGTGAGACAAATTGCTATGTTAACAGGGGATAACGCTCCTGCAGCAAAAGCGATAGCAAAGTTGTCAGGTGTTGACTCTATGCAAGCTGAACTTTTACCTGAAGATAAAGTGCAAGCGATTGAAAACTTAAAGAAAAAGGGGAAGTTAGTGGCGATGATAGGAGACGGAGTCAATGACGCTCCGGCAATGGCAGCGTCTCACTTTGGCATTGCCATGGGAGCGATGGGGACAGATGCAGCAATTGAGACGGCAGATATTGCACTCATGTCAGATGAGCTTTCAAAAATTCCATGGCTGATTCGCCATTCCCGCCGTGTTCTTCGAGTGATTAAGCAAAACATTACCTTTTCTCTGGGTGTCAAAGTGGTCTTTCTATCCTTAGCGGTTCTTGGCCTTGCAACACTTTGGATGGCAATTGCTGCAGATGCAGGAGCTTCTCTTCTCGTTGTTTTTAATGGTTTGCGCCTCTTAAAACGTAAATCTAGGTAAAGAATTTTGTGACAGAGTCAATGATATAAGCGACATCATCCGTATCTAAACTGACATAAAGAGGGAGACGGAGTAAACAGTCACTATACATCTCTGCATAAGGGAGTTTTCTACCGTCATGTTTGTCTTGGTAATAATCTGATTGGTGCAAGGGAAGATAATGGAAAATTGCAGAGATGCCTCTTTCTTTCAAAAAAGCAATGAGAGCTGTTCTTTCTTTAAGAGATTGACAAACAAGATAAAAAATATGCGCATTATTTGTTGCATAGGGAGGAATAAAAGGAAGGGAAAAATAGCCTTGATCAGCCAAAGGCTTGAGTCCACTAAAGTACTGGGTCCAGATAGTGAGTCTTTTTTCCTGAATCATGTTTAAATTTTCAATTTGAGAGTAAAGCAGGGCTGCAATCACATCTGAAGGGAGAAAAGAAGATCCTAAATCGACCCATCCATACTTTTTGACTTCACCTCGGAAGAAAGCAGAGCGGTTGGTTCCTTTTTCCCAAATAATTTCCGATCTGGAGTCAAAGCAGGGCTCATTCACAATCAAAAGCCCTCCCTCACCTGATGAAAGATTCTTCGTCTCATGAAAAGAAAAGGTGCCAAAGTGACCGATTCCCCCTAAAGGGTGTCCTTTGTAATAACTATCAATTGCTTGAGCTGCATCTTCAACGACAATGAGATTGTGATCATATGCCAATTCCATTAAAGGAGTCATCTCACATGCAATTCCCGCATAATGAATGGGAACGATAGCTTTAGTTTTTTTTGTGATCAAGGAAGGAAGTTTTGAAACGTCTATGTTGGGGTGATCTTTTCCACTATCTGCAAAGACAACTTTTGCCCCTCGTAGAACAAAAGCATTGGCTGTTGAAGGAAATGTAAAAGAGGGCATGATCACTTCATCTCCTGGGGAGATGTTAGTTAATATAGCCGACATTTCAAGTGCATCTGTGCAAGATGTTGTTAATAAGACTTTATGAAACCCATATTTTTCCTGAAAAAACTGATGACATTTTTTGGTGAAAAGACCATTTCCTGAAATATGGCCATATTCAATGGCTTCTCGAATGTAGGTATGTTCTGTTCCTAAAAAGTAGGGCTTATTAAACGGGATCTGTTTGGTTTCCAGCATTTTTCTTTTCTCTAATCAAATAAATAGGGCGGTCTTTGATGCCTTCAAAGATTTTTCCAATATAGAGTCCGATGACGCCTAAGACAGAAATCATCACACCTGAGAAAAATGCAATCGAGACAATGAGGCTCGCATACCCTGAAACAGGGACAATTCCTAATAGGGCTCGATAAATGATGACAAATCCGAAGACGAAAGCAATAAAAGAAACAAAAATTCCTAACCCAATAATCATTTTTAATGGTTTATTGCTATAAGCTAACATGATATCAACGGCTAGCTGGAGTTGTTTTTTAAAATTGTAAGAACTTTTTCCTTCAAGCCTCTTCCCGTGCTCGACAGAGATTGTTGCTTTAGAAAATCCAACCCAATGAATCATAGCAGGAAAAAAACGAATTTTCTCTTGCATCAGCACCACACAGTCAATCACACGGCGATGAAAAATGCCAAAGTTTGCGACGGTATTGTCATATTTGGCTCCAGTAAGGAAAGATAAGACTTTGTAAAACAGCTTAGAAAAGAGGCGTTTAAAAAAAGTGTCTTGCCGATTAGAGCGACTTGCAAAAACAATATCGTAACCTTCCTGTGCCTTGTCGTAGAGAGCAGGAATTTCTTCGGGTCTGTCTTGAAGATCGCAATCCATCACAACGACCCATTCACCTTTAGCTGTTTCAATTCCTGCAGAGATGGCGGAGTGTTGTCCAAAGTTTCGAGTGAGCTCAATCCCTATTATGTGAGGATTTTCCTTGCATTGCTCTTCTATAACCTCCCAGCTTTTGTCATGGCTTCCATCATCCACAAGGATAATTTCAAATCGATTTGTCAATGCCTGAAGATTTGTTGAAATTCTTTTAACAAGTTCTTCTATGATTTGTTCTGCTTGGTAAACAGGACTGACAATCGATATAAAAGGTTTAGTGCCACTCATTTCTTTTTTAACACATATAATTTTTGAACTCCAAAATCACCTGATGCTGAAGTTTCCTCAAAATCTCGAAAGAAGTTGTTAATTGGATTATCGTAAGGTTGCTCTTCTCCTTTTTCTAGAGTCAGATAACGAAGAAACCTAGAGGCTACATAATAGATGCTACTAAACCTGCAAATTTTTTGGATTTCAAAGTGTTGTTTGAAGTCGGTTTCAATGAGATCTTCCTCTAGATAGAGATTGAACGAGGGGCTCTCAATGGCCGGTAAGTTAGCGAGATTTCTAAGAGCATTAAGCTTTCTCAGGCTGCCGGCAAAAGCTTCACTCATTAAAAAAGTACCACCAGGTTTTAAAACTCTCCAAACTTCTAAAATAGCTTTTTTTTGCAGTTCGTAATTTGGTTGATTAATCACTACTCTTACTGTGACGACTTTATCAAATGTTTCATCATCAAAATTGAGGTTAAGAAGGTTTCCATGAGAAAAAGTGAGGGCAGAGTCTTTGAATTCTCTCTCTTTTCGTCTTTGAGCGTGTTCAATAGAGGTCTTTGAATAGTCAATACCGTGAATCGATATTTGCTTTTTTCTTATCATTTCAAATGAAGTAAAACCATTTGAACATCCTGCATCTAAAACAATATCTCCATCATCAATGTATTTAAGCAGGTTTCTAATTTCTAAAGCGATCATGTTATGATCTTTCCATGAAGTGCTATGGTTTTCCCCATGAGTTTTTGAAGATTCTTCCCAATGGGTGTGATTATGAAGGATTTTTTCTAGATCACTTATATTGACATCGAGTTCCATACCCAGTTCTTCTGTGGGAGAGTCGAAAGACATGAGAAGCTCCTTACATTATTAGGTGACTCAAGTTTTATTTTGAAGAATAGCTCAATTAAGTCTTCTGAGCAACAGCTACCAAAGAACCACCAATTTTGCTTGGAAAGTAATGCTGAAGAAAAAATTCAGCTTTCGTAGCAAGGCCTAATACATGGTTGAAAAGTGGATGGATAGATAAGCTTGTCTTCTCATTTTTCTCTACAGGAGATCCATCATCTTTTTTTATCCATTTCCTTAAGTAAAGTAAAGGAATAATCGCAGAGAAAAAGGATTCAATGTGGAGGAGTTTTAAGTCAGCTAAAGCAAGAGCTTCTTGACAATGCTGTTTTGTATAGCGTCTTTCATGTCCTGCAATCCTGTCATCTCGATTCCAAAGCCACTGGTGTGCTGGAACCGTGAAAATGATTTTCCCTTCTGGTTTGAGCATTTTTTTAAGGCATGTGAGAGCTCTTTCTTCCTCCTTAAGATGTTCTAACACGTCGAAAAGGCAAACGACATCAAATTCTTCTTCAAAAGGTGGGTAGAAGAGATCAAATTGATAGAGTTTTTGGATCCCCCGTTTTTGAGCAAAGAAAAGACCATTTGCGTGGATATCAGATAAATGAACAGAAAATCCTTTCGCAATCAATTTTTCTGCTACATATCCTGTTCCTCCTCCAATTTCTAGGATGGAAGAACCTCGATCAACATAACGATCAAAAACTTGGCAAATTTTTTTTCGTCTGGCTGAAAACCAGAAATGTGTGCTTTCAACTTGCTTGAGTGTTTCCAAGTGGTGAGCTTCGTAATTGGAGCTGTCATCTAACTTTGAATCAAAGATAAAGATGCCATTAGTTTCTTGATACTTTCTTACAAGGGGCATAGAAACCTTTTAGCTAAAAGGCTATCAGGACTTCTTGTTTCTGATCAAGAACCTCTTCGCTACCGTTGCTTATCACAGTAGGGCCAGTAACTTGCATTGTGCGGTGGGTGCTTGGGTTCTAATTGTACAAGAGGCTTAAAAGTCACTTGTGGGGGAGCTTCTTCGTAAATCACTAAGGGAGGTTCTTCGATAGCTACAGAGGGGGCATGAATCGCTAAGGGAAGTTCCTCGATAATTATGGGGGCTTCGTGAATCTGTAAAGGAGGCTCTTCAGGGATGAACGTGAGAGGGTCATCGTCAAAAAACAACGCAGGTTTATCTGAATAGATTGAAAAGATTTCATCAATAAAGAAGTCTTCAAACTGGACTGAATCTTCGGTAGCGAGTTCTTCTTCGAAATCTTCTGCAATATCCTGATAGTATAAGCCGGTAATGTCCGAATAAATTGCTGAGGTGGTGCCCGATTGGTTTTCTGTTTCTATGTGAATGATATTGTCTTCAAGAAACACCTCATTAGGTTGGATATATGTTTTGTCACAAGGAGTAAAATTGGCGTCTTGAGAAGTTAGTGTCCAGGAAAGTGTCGTCGTGAGCAGTCCTGCAAGGATAAAGGGGCTCTTTCTCATCTTACCTCCAATAATTAGAATTATCTCTCTAATCCTCATCTTTTAAAAAAATTTTTTTTATTTCAATGATATCCACTTCTTGCCTAAGATAAGTGGTATGATACAGAGGTTTTTTTTACTAATCATCTTAGCGTTGACCCTAGTTGGTTGTGGCTCAAAGGGAAAGACTTACACAGTTGGAGTTGATCCGTCCTGGTTTCCTTTGGAGCTTATGGGAAAAGAAGCCAATGTTTTTGCTTTTTCTAATGAATTACTGCATGAAATTTCTCGGCATGAGGGGATTCAATTTGATCGAGTGAATCGAAACTGGGACAATCTCACTCTGGGTTTAGAAGAAAGGAAGTACGATGCAATCCTTTCCTCAATGTATCCTTATGTTTTCGAACAGAGAAAGTACGATTTTTCTGACCTCTATCTGAATACTGGTCCTGTCCTTCTTATTAAAGGAGATTCAGATCTCAACATCAGTGGAAGCATGGAAGGGAAAGAGATTGCTGTCGGGTCAAAAGAAAGTGAGGCCCTTTTTATTCGTCTCTATCCACAAGTGATCATTCGTTACTACAGTATGATTCCCAACGCGCTCAACCAACTTGTGAATGATTATGTTGATGGAATCGTCGTGGGATATATCCCTGCAACAGCCTTTGTTCAAGACCTTTATGAGGGAAGAGTGAAGATTGCGACTCCCCCCCTTAATGAAGCAGGCCTCCGCCTGATCACCATACACAATCAGCATCAAGATCTAATCGAAGCATTCAACCGGGGCCTGGAAAAAGTTCGGGACTCAGGCATGTATGAAAAACTCCTTAAGAAGTGGGATCTTAACTAGCCCTCATTTGGGCCGGGAATCACACGACACCGATCATGCTCACTATACTCTTCGCGCACCTGGTGCAACTCTTCCGAGTCGGGAGGACATTTTTCTAACCCCCAGATTTTATTTGCATAGTTATCAATGGAAACATCTGCTGAGAATCGTGCCATTCCTGCCATGTTGTGAATCGCATATTCTGCCCATTTTGAGGGATTTAAGTAGAGCTCTTCGACCTTTTTTTGTGTTTCGTAGTAAGACATGAGATCATTCAAAACAAAAAAACGATCAGCAATAATTCCAGGAGGGCCTTCTAAGAGACTACTATGAACGTGGGCTAAAGCTTCAGCTTCTGCATCATTTTCAGCAAGAGATCCATCTGTCAGTGAGTTAATGACTTTTTTTATGCAGGAATTTCCTGCGTAGATATCGAGAGGGTTGTAGTTATGCTTTAGACGCATTTCGAGATTTTCTTCTGAGCTTGCTCCAAATAGAAAAGGCCACCACTTGTCTGTGACACTTTCACGCATTTCTACATTCGCACCATCATCAGTACAAATAGTCAAAGCTCCGTTGATTGAAAACTTCATATTTCCCGTACCAGATGCTTCCATCCCAGCTGTCGATATTTGCTCAGATAGGTCCGCTGCTGGAATGATAACCTCGGCTTTTGAAACGTTGTAGTTTTCGATAAAGAAGATTTTGAGACGGTCCCCAACATCAGGGTCATGGTTGATTTTTCGTGCGAGGCAATAAATGAGACGAATGATATTCTTTGCGACTTGATACCCTGGAGCTGCTTTGCCTCCAAAAATTGCAAAGCGCTTGATGCGGTGCGAGCTTCGATTGGCTTTAATTTCATAGTAAACCATTAAAAGATGAAGAGCTTTCATGAGCTGTCTTTTGTACTCATGAATCCGCTTAATTTGAACATCATAGAGTGCATCTGGTTCTAAAATATGATGCTTCATAAACTCTTCCCCAGTCCCATGACGCTCTTGCATGTCGACTCGGATCATCTCGAGAAAGCGTTTTTTGTTTTCTTTTTTGATTTCTAAAAATTCTTGTTGCGATTCAGGGTCTGCTGCGAAGTCAGCAATTTTCGAGAATTGCTTGAAGTCTGTAACCCATCCATTGCCAATCCGCTTTTCGACAAAGTGAGAAAGTGCAGGATTACAAAAGAGAAGCCAGCGTCTTTGAGTCACTCCATTTGTGACGTTGACAAACTTTTCTGGATCGAACTCGTAGAAGTTTTTGAAAAGATTGTGTTTCAGGATTTCTGTATGGAGCTTAGCAACACCGTTGACCTTATGACTCCCATAGATGGCTAAGTTAGCCATCCGCACCTGCCCTCCCTCGATAATAGACATCTGACGTACCCGGTCTTCGTCATTGGGGAACTTTTGTCGGATTTCGTTACAAAATTGATCATTGAGCTTTTCAATCAAATGGAGTTGTCTAGGGAGTAATTCTCCCATCCGCTGTGCATTCCATTCTTCTAACGCTTCTTTTAAGACTGTGTGATTTGTATAGCCACAACATGTACGAGTGATTTCCCAAGCACGCTTGAAAGAAATGTCATAATCCTTCGTTAGGATGCGCATGAGTTCAGGGATCACTAAAGCTGGATGCGTATCATTAATTTGAATTCGGACTTTATCAGGGAACTCTTCAAATGTTTCGTGTTTTTGCGAATAGTGATGAATGATATCTTGAAGGGAAGCCGAAACGAGGAGAAACTCTTGCTTAAGTCGAATCCGCTTCCCTGCTTCGTGGTTATCATTTGGATATAAAACATCAGTTAATGAGGTATTTTCACTGGCTTGTCCAATTTCGCCTGCATTGTAACGCTGCAGCTGAAAGTTACGTGGCGATTCTTTTGTCGACCATAGGCGGAGCGTCAGCACAGAAAAATTGGGGTCGTGGCTGTAACCAATAATAGGTAAATCATAGGGAAGGGCGCGCACTTCATCATAATCAAGTAAATCAAAAACCACATCGCCATGAGAGTTTTTTCTCTCAATGGGACTTCCTCCAAAGCACACGGGGACTGCATGCGTATCCCGTCGGAATTCCCAAGGATTTTGATTTAACAGCCAACAATCAGGGCGCTCAACTTGCACACCGCAGCAAAGTTCTTGTTCAAAAATTCCATAGTGATAGCGCATCCCATATCCAAAAGCGGGATATTGAAGCGTTGCTAAGGAATCCATGAAGCAAGACGCTAACCGCCCCAGGCCTCCATTACCAATGCCAATGTCAGGTTCCATTTTGAGAAGAGTACTATACTCTCGTCCTAAAATCTGCAGAACACGCTTAATGAGATCAACAGCACTAATATTGGTAACATTATTTCCAAAGAGACGCCCTGGCATGTACTCCATTGAAAGGTAATAGAGCATACGGGATTTTTGCTTAATGAACGTATGCATCGTCGCCGTCCAATTGATCATGATCTCTTCGCGAAGAGAAGTGCAAAAGGCGCGATAAAACTCTTCGAGATTAGCTTCATCAGCGGTACGCCCCATCGTTGTGATCAAATAGTGACGGACTTTTTGTGCAAAAGTCTGTGCTTGAAACTCAAATGAATCCATATTTTTCTTTCTAACATGAACCTGTCTGTAAACTCAAAGGGTTTTGGTTTTCTATGAACTAAAAAAACTCTTTAGCCATGGATTTTTATTAAAAATTCAGGCTAAATAAGCCTATTCATTTACAAATAATTTCGAGAAAAACATGAAAGCAAAATTTGGAATCTTTTTTTTTACTATTGGGAATTTTATCTGTGAGTCAAATGGCTTGTGCCAAAACAGAGACTCCTACTGAGCTAGCAGCTCATAATGATGAGCTGAAAACTCAGTTGCGAATTTATTTAGAAAGTAATGAACTCACAACTCGTTCTGCTGAGTTAACTGAGATCATTGCCAAGGTTGTTGCCATCCAAAGCCGTTTAGTGCCTCTTATGCAGGAAGGTCAAGTAGAAGAAGCTCAATTGTGTGCTGCTGAATTGCAAGTTGAGCTTAGAAAAGTCTATGAAATTAAAAAGAGTGATGCTGAAGTATGGAAAGGTGAGCAACTGAGCCAAGGGCGTTCATTAGAGGTTATTCAGGCTGTCGTAGAAGAGGTTCTTCAAGAGTATCGAGAGAGATGGAATCTATCCTAAAAAAAACCGAGGCATTTGCCTCGGTTTTGCTTTTGTTAAGGTTGGATGCCGTACCAACCACCAGTATCTCCACCAACCCAGAAGTCTTCTAGATTTGGAAAATACTGCTTGCAAGTCTCTAAGATGTTCTCATCGCGTGTGATGTTGTCACCAAGCTGATATCCTTCAGGTACAAAAATGCGGCCTTGGTATTCACCAGGAATACGTACTTGCCCCATCACGTAAATGCCATTTCCAACAGAGTAAATACTTCCTTCTTTCTGGTGAGAGTAAAGAGCGACGTAGCCTCCATTTGGTCCTGTATAGTCGTTAAATATTGGAAGCTCACACGCTTCAAAGCCTGGCCCCCCAAAAGGATGGTTGATCACTGTGCGACCATTTGTATACACAGTAAAGGTTTCAGGTAGAAGCTCAGTTTCAGCGATTTCTTTAAGGTCGGAGTCGCTAAGCATACAGCATCCACCTGGTAAAATTGGCTGAGGTCTAATGTGCTTAGGGACTTCTTTAACTTGAGCGTTAAGTGTGCTAAACTTTTGTTCTCTAACCGGCTGTGTTAAACTTTCTTCTTCTTGATCCTCTTGAACATCAAATTGACTGTCAATCATATCGACTTGACTGTAGATATCAAAAGACTCCCCATCTGAAAAACCCGAAATTTCCATTTCCTTCTTCTCCTAATTATAAAATTTATTGGCCGAAGTTATTATAGTTTTTTAATACATAAAAATAAATGAAATTGATTTTTATATAAAAATCGCTTTTATTAAATAAAAAATTAAAATACAAACTATTGCGCTAGAGGGTATTGTGATGACCCAAGAGAGAACAATATCTCGAAGGACGCGAAGATTTAAGGCTGAAATCCCACGTGCCAACCCGACTCCAAGAACGGCTCCAACAATACAGTGGGTGGTTGAAATTGGGATACCAAATTTGGAAGCGAGTAAGATTGTGATCGCAGCTCCAAATTCGGCACTAAAGCCCCGTGTTGGAGTCAATTCTGTAATCTTGCGCCCGATGGTTTCCATGACGCGCCAGCCCCAAGTTGCAAGACCAACAACGATGCCAATCCCTCCCATTGCAAGGAGCCATGCAGGAATTGTAGACTGCAAAGATAAGTGGCCATGACGCAAAATATCGATGGCAGCTGCCACAGGGCCAATCGCATTGGCAACGTCGTTTGCTCCATGGGCAAAAGCCACATAACAAGCACTGAGAATTTGAAGAGAGGCAAACATTTTTTCGACGACCTGTAAGTCGGACCCTTTTTCATAAAAATTTGTTTGGTGGCGCACACCCTCTGCATGCTCTTCCACTTCTCTTAGGAGACGCGAGACATTTTCTCGTGCTTCCCCTTTCGAAGTGAGTTTAACGCGACGCAAATGACGAAGAGCTTTATTCAGGCTAAACACTTGTTGTGAGAGATTAGGTGAAGCTGTTTCCAATTGCGCTTTAGGTGCGTTGTTCAACCTGAGAAGTAGAATGCTAACAAAAGCGCCAATGATTCCCACTCCAATTGCAATCAAAAGTGTTTGCAGTCTTGAGAGATGAAGGTGGAAGTTTCCGAGCCCATTAAGTAGGACACTTAATGTAAAAACAATCATGACAATAAATGTCAGAATGGGAATTAAGCGGCGTGAGGCATGAATGGGGTTCATGGCAAAAAGCACCTGTCTTTGCAGGATGCTGAAAATCAGAAAGGCAAACAGAGCACTCAAGGCTGGGGAAATCACCCAACTTGCTGCAATTCTTCCGACTTCTCCCCAGTGAACGGCATGTACACCGCCAATTAAAGCACCAAAACCTAAGAGTGCGCCGACAATGGCATGGGTTGTAGAAACAGGCCAGCCAAAATAGGAAGCGAGTTGGAGCCAGAGAGCTGTTGAAACAAGAGCAGAAAGCATACCAAACAGGAGGATACGCGGATCTTCGGTGAAGAAAGCAGGGTTGACCAGTCCTTGCTGCATCGTCTTAGAGACATTGCCACCTAAGAAAAAGGCGCCGCAAAACTCTAAAATTCCCGCAATGATAACAGCTTTAAAGAGAGTTAATGCTCCTGAACCAACCGAAGTTCCCATAGCATTGGAAACATCGTTGGCGCCGATGTTCCAGGCCATATAAAACCCGGCCAAAAGAATCAAAATCATGAGGATTTGGTCAGTAGGCATGGCTTATTTGAGTTCCAAAATCATACGGATTCTATTCGCTAATTTTTCAGAAATATGTGAGATCTGATTGATTTCTTCAATGAGTCGAATATAAAGATAAAAGTCAGGGGTCGAGACAGTTTCGCTTTCGGCGAAAAACTCTTTCATGAGTTTGTGTTTCATTTTGTCTGCTTCATATTCGATGTAAGAGGTTTTCTCTATGATAGTTTTCACTTTCTCTGCTTCCATTCCTCCAAAAGAAGATTCGACAAGTTCATTCAGTTCCTTGAGAATAGCACGTGTGTCCCAAAAGCCTTCAACGTTTTTTTTGTAGAGAGTGTGAAGGTTTTCATATAAGTCTGGTTTTAGCGGATGCAAGATGAGCAAATTACCAATGTCTTCCGCTTGATCTGAAAGACCATCTTGAATCGATAGAATTTCGAGAAATTGGCCTCTGTCAATCGGGAGGAAGAGGCTTTTTGGCAAATGATTGCGGATGTCATTTTTAGTAAGATCTGCTTCATGCTCAAGTTTTGAAAGCTCTTTAACAAGCTTTTCAATTTCTCCAGGAGAGCCAGACTGAAGTTTTTCAAAAATTTCCGTCAGCTTTTTGATACACAAGCTCACCTTTTTCATGTGAGACTGCAAGGGGAAGAAAGGAGACTTTCCAAAAAGACGAGCAATTGTCGTCAACATGAGCACATTCTCAAGTTATTTATAGCTCTATCATACTGTGCATGCGGTTAATTGAAAAGAGAAGCTTTTTCTCGCTCAGACATCTCGCGCCACTTTCCTTCGGGAAGACTACCGAGGCGGAGCTCGCCAATACGAATGCGCGCAAGAGAAATAATTTCCAGGCCAGCGTTTTGAACTAGCAAGCGGACCTCTCGTTTTTTTCCCTCTTTGACTACAATTTTCAGCGTGCCTTTTCGCATCTTTTGAACTTTGTGGGGCTTGATCCAGACACCTTCGATCAGAGTTCCTTTAGAAATTTTGGTGAGCATTTCATGTGAAACCTCTTCACGCGTTTTCACGAGATATTCCTTGGAGATGTTTCGTGAGGGGTGAATCACTTTTTGTGCAAAGTGACCATCATTTGTCACGATTAAAAGCCCTGTGGTATCTCGATCTAACCGCCCAATTGAGAAAACGCGATTTTTTTCTTCTGTAAAAAGGTCGATGACGAGACGTTTCGTTCCTTCTCGCTTATTGGAACAGATGTAACCTTTGGGCTTATTGAGAATATAGTAAACTTTTTTTTCTTCAGCGCGAACTTCCTTGCCCTCAACGCAAATGCGGTCTTTTCCCCAATTGACCAAGGTTTGAGGAACCTTAACGACAGAGCCGTTAACGGTAACCTTTCCTGCGAAGATGAGTTCTTCGGAGGCGCGGCGTGAGGCGACACCCGCTGCAGCTAAAGCTTTGCTTAATCTTTTACCTTCCATAGACAAGCTAGTTTAAAGATTTTTCCATAATTAAACAAGCATTAGAATAGGTTCATAGGTTTAAAAAATCTAAAAAACATTTTTAATAGCGAATGATGTATTAATTTTTTATTTATTTTCCCTCTGGAAGGGAATTATGGTATCGATTATCATGATAAATATGAAAAAGTGTCCAAAACTTGTTTTACTTCGCCATGGTCAATCCGAGTGGAACCGGCGAAATCTCTTCACTGGATGGGTCGATGTTCCATTAAGTGCTGCTGGAATTGAAGAAGCCCTGAATGCAGGGAAACGGTTTTCTGCGATTCCCTTTGATATCATTTTTATGTCCTCACTCATTCGGGCTCAGTTGACAGCTATGCTGGCAATGAGCGTACATGCAGAAGGAAAGGTTCCCGTGGTTCTCCATCCAGATGAAAATGAACAAGAGAAGTGGGCCAAAAACTTTAATCCCAAAGCTTCTGAAACGACTATTCCTGTGGTCACAGCATGGGAAATCAACGAGCGGATGTATGGAGAACTGCAAGGCTTAGATAAAGATGAAACGCGTCAAAAATTTGGGCCTGAACAAGTCAAAATTTGGCGGCGCAGCTTTGATACTCCTCCTCCAAATGGAGAAAGCTTAAAAGATACAGCCCAGCGTTCGATCCCTTACTTCGAAAACCAAATCGTTCCACATTTGCAAGAAGGGAAAAACGTTTTAGTTTCAGCGCATGGGAATTCTTTGCGCTCGATTGTGATGTTTTTAGACAAGCTTTCTGAAGATGAAGTGCTACAGCTTGAAATTCCGACAGGGGATCCAATTTGCTATAGTTATGATAATGGAGTCTGGGAGCGGGAAGATATCGACCAAGTGCAACAAGCCTATCAAAAAGGTGCGTAATGGAAACGCCGATCTATCTCGATCATGCGACAACAACGCAACCCTCTGATTTTCTTATTCAGCAAATGCAACCTTTTTTTAAACGGCATTGGCATTGTGTCACAGCGCCTTACCTTAAAGGGAAAGAGCCTTTTGCAACAATCAATCAAAAAGTGCGGAAAATTAAAGCGGGTTTAGGCGCTACAAAGCAAGATACGCTCGTTTTAACTTCTTGTGGAGCTGAAGCAATTAGCCAGATCTACCACGCTTTTGCAATCGATGAAGTGACCGAAACAGGCAAAAATCATTTTGTCACAACGCCTCTTGAAGATGCCTCGTTTTTCATGGGGATCAATCGGTTTGAACCGTTAAGTATCCAAAAGAAGGCGGCTCCGTTGAATGACTACGGGGTTTTAACCCCCGAAAATTTAGAAAGCGTTCTCTCTCCACGTACCAGTTTAGTGTCTCTTTCGTGGGCGAGTGGCCTCACTGGGATTATTCATCCTATTGCCGAACTTGCAGAGCTATGTAAAGACAAAGGAGTGGCGTTTCACGTCGATGTCAGTGACGTCTTAGGAAAACTTTACTTCCGCTTTGAAGACCTTCCCATTGACTATTTGACTTTTGATGGAGACCGGTTTCATGCTCCTAAAGGAACAGGAGGACTCCTGATTCGTCATCCTCATAAACTGACTGCGCTCATTCCAGATGGCATGCAGCAGCAAGGACAAAGAGGTGGGACATTCAACCTTCCAGGCCTTGTTGGGCTTGGCGTTGCCTTTGAAGAACTTGAAGAGCACTTTAGTCATCTTTGTATGGAAACCGCGCGTTTGCGTAATCAGTTTGAAGAAAGCATTGCCCACGCTGTTCCAGAAGTATCTCTTCTTTTTAGAGAAACAGAGCGTTTGCCAAATGTCAGCGTCATCGCGTTTCCTGGAGTTTCAAGTGAGCTTCTAGCATTTCACCTTGCACAGCAAGATATCTATGCTAGTTTTGGTGGTGGCCGCCACCAAAAACTCGATGCGCTTCTTCAAGCAGCTGGTGTCCATCCTGATCTTGCCAAATGCGCTTTGAGTTTTAGTTTAGGGAGAACAACGACACAAGAAGAGGTTCAAAAAGCTGTAGGGATCATTTCTGATGCAGCAGCTAAATGTCGCACGTTTTCAGCAAAGGTGGACGCATGATATCTTACATGGACCCCTACCCTTGGACAGCTTATAGTAACCTCCTCATTGAAAGGATTCTTGAGCCTAAAAATGTGGGTTTCTTTAAAGAGAATACAGGTGCAATGCAAGAGATGCGTGTTGTTATTGGCGAAAGTCAAGATGGATCTGATGAGAATCACGTCCTCATCTATCTCGTTGTTGATGAAACCGACGGCATCATTGCTGATGTGAAGTTTCAAGCATTTGGTGAAAGCCCTCTTATCGGAGCAGCAGATGCGATTTGTGAAATTATTCTGAGGAAAAATTACGATCAAGCGCGCCGTCTGACAGCAGAGCTTGTGGATAAAAAGTTGCGTGATTTTGATCATACACCTGCCTTTCCAGATTCGGCATCTCATCACCTCAACCTAGCAGTTGAAGCCCTGGATGCTGCTTGCGAAAAATGCCTCGATATTCCCATTAGTGATCCTTCATATTCGCCTCCCGTTCCGTCTCACCTCAATGCAACAGGGGAGTACCCTGAATGGGATATCCTTGCTGCATCTGAAAAACTCGAGCTCATTCGAGAGATTGTTCGAGAAGAGATTCAACCCTATATTGAACTCGATGCGGGAGGAATTGAAGTGCAAGAACTCAAAGAAGACAGAGAAGTGGTGATTGCCTATCAAGGTGCCTGTACAACCTGCCCTTCTTCAACAGGTGCTACATTGAATGCGATCCAGGAAATTTTGCGCGCACGCGTTCACCCTAATCTGACAGTTAAACCCGATCTTTCTCTATTAAGTTTTTAATAGTAAGCAGCTTAAAACCTTTTTGGCTTTTGCTATTATATAACCTATGGTGAAGGTATGCTTGAAGGGCTCTTTGGAAGTAAAAATATTGAAAAAATCGTATTCTTTCTTTTAGCTAACAAATCTTGTTATGCAACTCAGTTAAGCTCGCAATTTGAGTCAGCGTTGTTGCCGATTCAAAAGAGTTTACAGAGGCTGGGACAAGCCGGAATTCTAGTTAGTAGATTGATCGGCAAAACTCGCTTGTATGAATTTAATCCACGTTATCCATTTCTTAGCGAATTTCAACAGTTTTTTCGGACAGCTTATGATTCGCTACCAGATAAACAGAAAGAAAAGTACTATGAGCCCAAAATACGTACACGCCCCCGAAAAAAGAATAAACTCTTATGAAAATTGCAAAGAAGACAACACTCAAAGAATTAGCAGGGATTGTTGCAAAAAAGATGCGTGAGCATGATTTGGATTTTGTTAAAGACCGCTTAGCTAGCTTTTACTATTGGAATGATTGGCCAGGCATTAGATCAAGCCATCATGGTATGGCAAAAACAAAAATTGAACTTAAAAGCTATTGAAGTGTGATCTAAGGCTGAGAAGCATTTGCAGCGTTATCACGAGTTTCAGATTCAACCTTTCACCAGAGCGTTTCCTCGACTTCAAATCGAGAAAATTTGTTCATCTAAACCAGCATCTGAAGAGCAGTTTTATGTTCATGGATCCGGTCATTTAAGTATTGTCGATCGTGTGCAGACACACTTACTTGATGATCTCTTCAAATGGATGAAAAGCTAAGTATATAAATACGTTATGGACTCATTCTTTTGCGGAGAGATCGTGCGGCAACAGAGTTTGAGGCCATGAGTTTTATTTTCTAGGTACCCGAAGTACGTTTCTTCTCCATTGACTTGCGTGGACACGGATTCGAGTAAACGATTCGAAATGGGTACTAAGTGGAAGAGAAACACCGGGTGGTGCTTGCCAAATCTGAGGTGCTCAACAGCAATAATTCCACGGTGAGAGTCGACTGTCCAACGAAAAAGGTTGCGGTAGTTAAACGATAATCCCTGATCCATTTGCCAGGTACCTTCTTCTTCAAAGACCATTTGATAGGGAGACTCTCTAATGATTTTAACAAGGCCACTTCCTTGGCCTGTTGTGTTAGCTTCATGGCCAGAGCGATCTCGTGCAACATAGAGAACTTGCGTTGTTCCTTCTAGCTTTTTCCAAATATCAGCTAATACAGCAGGAACACTGCGGTTTAAGGGGGCTTCTTTTGTTCGAATAGGTGTAGGAGAAATGAGGTAACGCTTTTTTGTATCACTGGGGAGAAGAAAAAAAGCTTTTTTAATAAGAGTTTCAAGCTCTTCATAAAGAGGATAACTGCGATTCAGCTCGTAACTGCGATTTTTGCCTTCATAGTAACTTGATGCGATGGATGTTTTTTCTAGTCGCTTTAAAGCGTGCTGGACAGGTGTGAGCCCGACGCTTAACGCGTTGGCAATTTGAGAGGGATATCCCTTTCCATTTATGAAGAGGAATAGAAGGACTTCGCCGACTTTTTGACTTCCTAAAAGTGAACCTAACATTTAGTTGATGTTTTTTAATTGATGACTCAAGTTTGGACGATTAAGTCGTTTATGTTCAAGATAAATGGAATACCAATCACATCATTTTCATAAAACATAACCTAATATTTAGGTTATAAGTCCGTATGAGAGGCAGGTTTACAGTGTTTTTTAGGCAAGAAGGTTTCTTAAACTAATAGGCAAATGCAAGGAGGCTTCAAGCATGAATACAAAAACACAAAACCAATCCATTCGTCGTACGTATCCCACATTAATGTGGGCTTTTCACCTTCTTCTCGGAGGGCTATTTTTAGTAGGGTGTGCTCAGGTCGAAATCCCGATGTGGCCAGTTCCTGTTACACTTCAAACGTTAGGGATTTTTTTTCTAGCGCTTTTTCAAGGCAGTCAAAAAGCTTTTCTTTCTGCTTGCCTTTACTTAGGTGGAGCAACAGTCGGATTACCCGTTTTATCTGGGTGGGTGGCCAATCCCTTATGGATGGTGGGTCCTTGTGGAGGCTATCTCATTGCGTTTCCCTTTGCAGCATTTGTGATTGGGAAACTCGTTGAGAAGCGTAAAAAGCCCACATACTTATGGCTTCTATTTAGTGTTGGTGTTGGCCAAGTGGTGATCTACACGCTGGGCATTTCATGGTTAGCCATTCAAATAGGGTTTGCTAAGGCTGTGACTCTAGGACTCGTGCCATTTTTATGGCCAGCCCTATTAAAAATGGTGTGTGCAGCATCTCTTAAAGGAGGGGTTTTAAGATGGCAACGAGGTTAGGAATTGAAATTAGCATGTTCCAAACTCCTATTCGCTTCATTCGTATCTATAATGGAGGGGGAGTGTATGGAGAAAGTGTTACCAAGCTCAGACGTCTTTTTAATTATGTGAAAGGGCCGTGGGAGATTTCTGAAGTGGGAGAAAAAGAGGTGCTTCCTGAAAAGTGGAACCCCAGCAAAACACTTTTCATTTTGCCAGGCGGAAAGGCAGGAGAATATGATCAAAGTCTACAAGAAAAAGTAAAACCACTGAAGGCATTTGTAGAGCAAGGAGGGTGCTTTTTCAGTGTGTGTGGAGGGAGCTACTTTGCTTCTAAGCGAACAGTGTATCAAATAAGCCCGCAAGAACTTTTGGAGAAGGAGCGTACGTTAGGACTATTTGAAGGAACTGCACAAGGGCCTTTGATTCCCTCAGATTCAGATGATATTTCTTTTCATCATGGAGCTTTGCAAGTGAGGTGGAATAAGACTGAAGAAAAATCACCCGTTTTAATTAGTGGAGGTGGAGCCTTTATTCCCAATAAGGGGGGTGTTAACCATGAAGTTTTAGTTTCCTATGATGATCCGCTTGTTCCGAAAGAGTTATCTGCAGCTGTCGTCAAATGTTATGTTGGGCAAGGAAGAGCCATTCTGTCGAGTTTGCATCTGGGGTATCATGCAAGCGACATTGACGTGCCTATTTATGAAAAGGCTTTCCCGGCGCACAATTGGAAACAGATTGTTAAAAATCTTGAAGGGACCGAGGCTTTTCGCGTGCAGTGTTTTGCAAATCTATTACTCGAGCTATCTACATGAAGGAGCTTTGATTCTAATCGCGACTTGTTGATGAAAGATATTATAGGCAAGATATTCAGCTTCAAATTCACGAGCTTCAAGAAACTCTTGCAGCGCTTTGAGCTCATGTTTTTGATAGCCTGGAAAGTTGTAAAGCTCATCAAAAACAATGACTGTTCCGTGAACAATATTGTTTCCTAGGGCGTGAAAGACATCTTGAGTAGACGAGTAGAGATCACAATCAATGTGAAGAAAAGCAATGGGAAGATCATGCAGAACATTTTCTTTAAATATAGGAAGAGAGTCTTGAAACCATCCTTTATATAACGTGACGTTGTGTAAAACATAAGGGAAAGCTTCAGGATTGAGAAAAGCGAACGTCTCTTTAGGGAAAATTTTATCATCTCTCACCCAGTCTTCTGGAAGGCCTTCAAATGAATCAAAACCATAAATTCTTTGCAGAGGATTTAACGCGGCAATAAAGTTGATCGTCTTTGCTGTGCATACGCCCATTTCTAAGTAAGCACCTTCAATGCAAACTTGATCTGATGCAAACCTTAAAACATCGGCATCTGATTGAAGCGGCATAGCAAGGCTTAAATTTTTCTCGACAAACTTAGCGGCTTCAGGAGATTCAGAAAAGTGTTTGTTTTTCGATTTAAAGTGGAGGATTTGATTGCCAGCGGTGTGGTGAGAATCAGGTGGTGTGACCAAGATCTCAGACCAGTCGTATTTTGTTTGGGCAAGTAAGCAAGCTGAGTAAAAGAGACAGACCAGAGTAGGGAAAATACGCATTTTTATTCCTTATTTTTTTATTTCCCCAGTGCTCACAGTCTTAATTTCTCCTGTATCGAGAAGGAGGTTAAGCCGTCCATCTGGATTCAAGGAATGAAGGGTTCCTGTTATTGTCTCTCCGCCTTGATGGAGTGTGACTGGTTGCCCTTTATGTGTGAGCAGCGAGTCGTAAGTTTTGTAAAAAGGTTTAAATCCTTCGGCTTTGTAAAGTTGAAGGTCTTGAAGAAAGAATTGGTCGAGAAGAGACAAGATGAAATCAAGAGACAAAACTTCACCTGCTTCTTTAAGTAAAGAGGTTGCAGGCTGGTCGATGAGATCGAGGTCTTCTTTAGACATATTGACATTGATTCCAGCACCGATCACCACACCATGCTGCTCTTTCAAATCGATGACTTCACAAAGAATTCCTGCAATTTTTTTTCCATGGATTAGAACATCGTTGGGCCATTTGATTTGCGGTGATAGTTTTTGATGGTGAAGCATTTTTACGACGCTAAGGCAGAGGAGTTGAGAGAGATTATTGAGGTCGGCACCATTTTTTTTAATAGAAAAAAAATAAGTGGCATAGATGTTCACATCTTTAGGCGAAATCCAACTACGGTTAAATCGTCCTCTTCCTTGTGTTTGCTCGGAAGCAGTGATACGTGTTACTTTATTCGTATCAAAATGGGTATAATTTTCTTTAGCCCATGTATTTGTTGAAGGGACAACTTTTAAATGAATGTGGGTAACTTCTTGACTCATGGTTTCCTTTTAACCCTCAATTTAAGATAATTCCATGTTATGTGGAACCACCAATATTTACGTCGTCTTGACTTCCGGACATTTCCTCTTCTTTTAGGCCTTATGGTTGCTAGCCTTCTTGTTATTTCTGCTACGTCAGTCAGTGAAATCCAAGCAGCAGATGTTGGCTTTTTCACCCCTCTTGTTAAAAGCCAGCTTCAGTGGTTTGCGATGGGAACAGTTGCTTATCTTTTTTTTGCAGGTCTGGACTATCATAAGCTGCGTGAGTGGTCGTGGATTTTTTATTTTGCTACGATTTTAATGTTATTTGGACTTTTTTTTACAGACTCAATTCAAAATGTCCATCGATGGTACCGCATTCCTCTGATTGGGATTGGCGTGCAACCTTCTGAATGTGCTAAACTTTCTTTGATTTTAACTCTTAGCTGGTTTTTAGAAAGAAAAGGACGAGCTGTTGGCCAGTGGAGTACATTTTTTCAAGCTTCACTCATTGCCTTCATTCCTTTTGTTCTCATTTTGAAGCAGCCTGATTTAGGGTCTGCTTTGGTTTTATACCCTATTACGTTAGGGATGTTTTACTTTGGAGGAGTCAATCGGAAAGTTGTCATGATTTTAGCAGCACTGGGAATGGCTGTGATTTGCCTGACAGCTTTAATTTTTCTTGGGGTGATCTCTCATGAAGAAATGCGCCCTTTTGTCACCCATTTTTTAAAAGATTATCAATATGAAAGACTTAACCCTGCCACTTACCATCATCAAGCCGCCCAGACGGCAATCGCAATCGGGAAATATACTGGAAGTGGGTTTCGTCAAAGTGTTTTTACAGGGCATGGCTTTTTACCAGCAGCTTCGACGGACTCGGTTTTTCCTGCTTTTACTGAAGAATTTGGTCTTTTTGGAGCTTTTTTCATCCTCCTCTTGTTTTTCGGATTGATTTATTGTAGTTTTCAAGTTACCGCTGTTGCACGCGATCATTTTGGACGTGTTCTTTCAGCTGGAGTAACGATTTATCTCGCGATTCACGTCATTGTGAATATTGGGATGATGTGCGGCTTTTTACCGATTACGGGAGTGCCTCTACTTCTTATGACCTATGGAGGTTCTTCTGTTTTGTGGACGATGATCGCGCTGGGAATTTTACAAAGTGTCTATACTAGAAGGTACATGTTCTAATGCCGAAAAAGCATCCGTTTATTTTTGAACCTGGGTCTTGGCTGGGAGAAGGAAAAATTACCCTATCCATGATGGACGATAAACTTCCTTTTTACACGCGGTGGAGCATACCTCCTGCAGATGATAAGGGGCTTATTTCATGTGTTCAGGAGATTCAAATAGCGGGACTGTCTGAAGTGATGCATAACCAATTTTCTTTTTATGATATTTCAAGCCGTAACTTTGCAATCAAACTAGAAAATCAGTCTATTGGAAAAGTCGTGGGAAAAGGGTTGATTAACCCCGAACTCATTGCATGGGAATTTCGTTTAGGGCATCTCGGTTTTGAAGGTTTTGAATTTTATGAAGCCGGAGATCAACCCGATACCTATCTTTTACATGCAGAGTATGCGACGACAGATGACTTTAGAACGATTATTCATGGTAAAGTCTGGAAAAAAGCTCCTGAAGAAGATGCTAAGTCTATCCAGTAAATTCTTTAATGCTGAATAGGTCCATCCAGAAAAATAAACAAAACTCAATATTGTTGCACGGAATTGGTGAAACTTTTATTTATAAAAATAAAAGGAAGTTTAATTCTGATGAAAGTTTTTAAAATTATTCTCCCCTTACTGCTTTTAACAGGATGTTTTTCTCGTCAGGCTGTAATGACTCGTGATGGGTATGCAGATGTTGAAGTGGGCATGGCGGCATCTGATGTGCAAAAGCTTTATGGAAAGCCTTACAATGTCTATTCAAAAGGGGATGATAAGGAAACTTACGAATACATTGAGAAAATCCGCATGGGCAATGAAGTCATAGAACAACGCCGTTACTACATTGTGATTGTGGATGGAAAAGTCATTGGAAAGTACATGAAACTATCCAATCCTCCTCCCTTTCAGTCGATCTACTCAGATGACCCCTATCCTAATTATTAGAAGTTAGCTCCAGTCCTGCTTGTAGCCACTCAACGCGGCTTGTGAGGATGGGTTGAACGATGTACGGGATCGATAATAAAGTCAGCCCAGAAATTGCTAATGTTACAGCAGATAGTCCTGTACAAATTGAGAAAAACTGAGAGGCTTTACTTTGCTCATCCGTGGATTTGGACTCATCATCAAGCACGATGCCAACAGCTGTTGACAGAAGAAGCACTGTGAGAGCGAAAATTGAAGTGACTGCAGAAACCTCTTTCCACTTTGGGAGGGATTCAAGAAGGCTCTCTGTCCGGGCTAAATATTCAGCTGCTGTTAGTGTTTTAAAAATAGAAAAGCTGGGAGAAAAAATGGTAAATGATTCTGGCAAAGTCATAGTCAATCCTTTTTACTTACTTACTGGAGTATATTCTAGAAACTTAACACACACGTTTTTCCAAAAATTGAAATCGTGGATCTGAAAAGTATAAACAAGACTTGTGAAACCAGCAAGTGTTGCTGTTAAACCCGCAGCGAATGTGATAACAGTTGCGACTTTTCTGACATTTTCTTTAGGAGATTTGTACGAAACAAACGCAGAGAAAATAGTTAATGCAAGACTATAGGTTGCAATTGAATTAGAAAATAGACGGGCTTGTGTCGCGCCTTCAAGGCTTGCTTCAAAAACAGTTAGAAGCTTTTCTAAGGACTCTTTACTCAATTCACTAAAGCGTGCGAGGGTCAGGTTTGTCGTGTCGATTGAAACGCTTGTCGTGAATAAACCTGAAAACTCGGATAAATGACTTGGGGGTGTCATAGCTTTTCTCCAGAAAAATAAGTTGTTTTGATTTTGAAATATAATATTCTAAAACATTTTAAATGTAAACGATAATATTTTGTTTTAAAATACTAATTATTATAACTCTGAATCCAAGTAGCTACGTGAAATGAAAACCAAGAGCCAGTTTTGCAGCTAATATAAGAAAAACCACTTAAAGTTGTCATACAAAAGAATAATTTTGAGAAAAGCCAAATCGTCGAAATGGGCGTTGGCTCGTCACTATCTGGTCGACGCATTTGAGACTTTTCGTCTTCACGAATGACTTCACGAGAATCTAAGAGGAAGGTAATCAATGAGCCTGCTGCTAGGACAAGAAAGGATTGCTTGACAACTCTGGCAAGAGTAGAAAGAAGCTGATGATTATTTTGAAAAAATTGGATAGCCGCTTGGGCATTTTCTACTGAAGGATTTCTGATGTATGTGAAAACTGGGATGGAGTTAATGTAATCTATCATACGTTCTCCTTTTCGAAAAAGTTTTACTTGATCAGTGCGTTATAATCAATGAAATTGAATTTATAAGGGAAAAAAATGTAGCGATAACTCATCGCATGCCTTCCAAGAACAAGGGTGTGAGCGAGGTCGAGGATAATACTTGTGGCGAGAGTGGCTGCTGCAACTATTCCAATTAAGCAAGAACCAATTCCAATCGCTGCCAGAGGGGCAAAGCCATACTTCACAATGTTTTTTTCTTCTGCTTCTTGATCATTTCCAAATCGTGTAGAGATCAGAAGAGAGGCTGCTAAAATAGCACCTAAAAGAGGAAATGTGATGGCTGACAAAAAAGAAGTTTTAGCAACTTGTGTTAAGGCAGCATCAAACGAGTGATGAAATACAGGCAAAACTTGTTCGACTGGAGGTAAAGCTCTCATCTTATCTTACATAAAAATTTAAATAAAACGAATAAATTATGGTGTATTGTTTTTTTAAAGTCAATTAAATTAATTGTAATAATTTGAAAAAAAAATATTAAATTTATTATGTCAGGGAAAGAGTCAAGACTTGGCTGTGATAAATAGCTCCTCTGCCGTAGCAGATGTAATACCCAATATTGAGGATTTGAGATACAAGAAACCCCTGGATGCCAACGTATAGGCCTGCAGTGATGAGCATTTCTGAGGCGGTTGTGAGATGAGTGAATGCTTTTTGGGTAAAGCTATCTGGACGATTATCGAAATCATCGATTGTTTTTTCAAAATACTTGAGGGCAATATGAAGCCCTGCGCCGAAAACTGTTCCGACCAGGGCGATCGATAAATTAATTTTAGAAAATTTAGTTAACAGACCTTCAAAAGCTGTATTGTACTGCCTAGCTGCAATAATCTCTGCCTCTGAAAGTGGTGGTAAACTCATTACGATGCTTTAATTTTAATATCTACACCAGCAGCAACCGGAAGCACTTTCAACTTATCGATTGTGTCTAGTGTAGGGTTTAAAATATCAAGCATGCGAATGTGAGTACGGATTTCAAACTGCTCACGAGATTTTCGGTCAACGTGCGGAGAGCGGAGTACGGTATACACTTCTCTCTTTGTAGGAAGAGGAACTGGTCCAGAGACACGGGCGCCAGTTCGCTTAGCAGTTTCAACAATGTCTGCAGTTGAACGATCTAGGATACGTTGATCGTACCCTTTTAGGCGGATCCGTATTTTCTTTCGGTTAGTTTCTTTTTTGGCCGTTTCATTTCCCATGTGTTTTCTCTTATTTCTTCATAATTTCTTCTTGGATTTTGGATGGGACGCGTTCGAAGTGACTTGGTTCCATCGTATAGGTCGCACGACCAGAGCTAAGAGAGCGAAGAGTAGTCGAGTAGCCGAACATTTCGCTAAGCGGCACTTCTGCCTCGAAAACAACAACACCACGCTCATTTTTTTGATTCATAATTTTTCCGCGGCGGCGATTGATATCACCCATAACATCTCCTAAGAAGTCCTCAGGAGTTGTTACCACGACTTTCATAATCGGTTCAAGGATGACAGGTTTACACGTTTTGGCTGCTTCTCGGATTGACATCGATGAACAAATTTTAAAGGCCATTTCGTTCGAGTCAACTTCGTGGAAGGATCCAAATACAATAGAGACTTTGACATCTACTAAGTTGTAACCAGCTAAAACACCTGTATCAAGACCTTCGTTAACCCCTTTTATACAAGCAGGAATGTATTCTTTTGGAATGACACCACCAACAATTTTGCTGACAACTTCATTTCCTTTTCCAGGCTCGTTGGGTTCAACTTCTAAGCAGACATGAGCATATTGCCCACGACCACCTGACTGTTTGACAAATTTGGTATCAGACTTACCAGGAGTGGTGATTGTTTCTTTATAAGAAACTTGCGGCTTACCAACATTCGCTTCAACTTTGAATTCGCGCATCATGCGGTCTTTCAAAATTTCAAGGTGAAGCTCACCCATCCCAGCGATAATGGTTTGACCTGTATCTTCATTTGTGCTGACACGGAAAGTAGGATCTTCTTCAGAAAGCGCACCTAGTGCAACAGAAAGCTTTTCGCGATCTCCTTTTGATTTAGGTTCAATCGCCATTGAGATAACAGGCTCAGGGAATTCCATTTTTTCCAAGAGAAGAGGAGCAGCTTCAGCACAAAGCGTATCACCAGTACTTGAGTTTTTAAGCCCGATACAAGCGACGATGTCACCTGTAAAAGCTTCGTCTAAGTCTTTTCGTTGGTTTGCGTGCATTTCAAGTAGACGAGAAACGCGCTCTTTCTTTCCCTTTGTGGTGTTGATCAGAGTCATTCCCTTTTCAAGGGTTCCAGAGTAGATACGTACAAATGTCAAGCGTCCAACATAAGGATCAGTGATCACTTTAAATGCTAGAGCTGCAAGAGGGCTATCATCTTTTGGTTCAAGTCCCATCTCTTCGTCGTTATCAATATTGATTCCTTTAATCGTTCCACGATCTAGCGGAGAAGGCATCCATTTTGTAATCGCATCAAGGAGGGGTTGAACTCCTTTATTCTTGAAGGCTGAACCGCAAAGAACTGGGTTGATTTTGTTTGTGCAAACACCTTGTCGAATCATGGCGTGGATTTCATCAGCAGTTAAAGTGTCTGGAGCTTCCAGAACTTTCATCATAAAATCTTCGTTTGATTCATCAACAGTAGCTAGCTCTTCGAGCATTTTGCTGCGCATTTCTACGCACTGATCTTTTAAGTCATCTGGGATGTCGGCAACATCGTATTCAGCACCCATTGTTTCGTCTTTGAACAGATAAGCTTGCATAGTGACAAGGTCAACCATTCCGAGGAAATCATTTTCAGCGCCGATGGGGCATTGAACGGGAAGAGCGTTAGCTCCAAGCTTTTCTTCCATGCTCTTAACGCAGTAGAAGTAATCTGCTCCGACACGGTCCATTTTGTTGATGAAAGCGATACGAGGTACTCCGTAACGTTCAGCTTGTCGCCAAACTGTTTCAGACTGAGGCTGTACGCCATCAACTGCGCTAAATACAGCAACTGAACCATCTAAGACGCGGAGTGAACGCTCGACTTCAACTGTAAAGTCAACGTGTCCAGGAGTATCAATAATGTTAATTTTGCAGCCAGCCCAATAGACTGTTGTTGCAGCAGAAGTAATCGTGATTCCACGCTCTTGCTCTTGCTCCATGTAGTCCATGGTAGCAGCACCTTCATGGACTTCTCCAATTCGGTGAACACGGCCAGAGTAGTATAAGATACGTTCGGTACAGGTGGTTTTTCCAGCATCAATGTGAGCCATGATGCCAATATTACGGACTTGGTCTAACTTGTCTTGCTCGGATCGCTTTCCCATGATTCTCCTTTTACCATTTGTAGTGAGCAAAGGCTTTGTTAGCCTCGGCCATGCGGTGGGTATCGTCTTTTTTCTTAATTGTAGCGCCTTGATTGTTAAAGCAGTCGGAAAGTTCCATTGCTAAACCATCAATCATGTTGCGACCGACTTTGTGTCTGGCGTTTGAAATGATCCATTTCATTGCCATTGATTGGCGTCTGTCAGGAGCAATTTCAATTGGTACTTGGTAAGTAGCACCACCAATACGCCGCGATTTAACTTCGAGGGTAGGCATGGCGTTTTCCATCGCTTGTTCAAAAGCGACGATAGCGTCTTCTGCATTGACTTTCTTGGCAAAACCTTCAAGTGCTGAATAAACAATTTTTCTTGCGAGAGACTTTTTTCCATCTAGCATCACTCGGTTAATGAACTTTGTGATGACTTCACTATTGTAAACCGGGTCGGGTTGGATTTTTCGTTTTGTAGCACGACGTCTTCTGGACATGTATCAATAACCTCTGTTTCTACTTAGGCCTTTTGGCGCCATATTTTGATCTGCCTTGCTTACGGTCTTTCACAGCCGTACAGTCAAGAGTTCCGCGAACAACATGATAGCGGACACCTGGAAGGTCTTTAACTCTTCCGCCGCGGACGAGAACAATACTATGTTCTTGTAAGTTGTGACCTTCTCCACCAATATAAGCGATGATTTCTTGGCCGTTTGATAAACGGACCCAAGCTACCTTTCTAAGGGCAGAGTTAGGTTTCTTCGGTGTTTTTGTTTTCACCTGAAGACAAACGCCTCTTCTTTGAGGACATCGGACGAGAGCAGGCGACTTACTTCTCTTTTTCTTCGAGACGCGTTCTTTACGAATAAGTTGGTTGATCGTTGGCATTCAGGTAATTACTCCTTTTCGTTTTGCATTTTGTCAGGGTTTCAAAGACAAAAAACCATCAACATACAAATAATGAGGGAATATAACGCGAATGAAGATTATTTTGCAAAAGATTTTGGAATTCAGGAATCTCGGTCTGCTCCAACCTTTTTTAATTTTATTATATTAATATAAGTTTTTGATTATTAATTAATTTTAATAATTTATTTCAAATAATTATCTAATAACTATAGTTGGAATTAACAGCCTGTCTCATATTATTAGGGGGGTCGATGGATTTTCGACGCATTATTTTCCTTTGTCTTTTCTTTTTTACTAGCTTAGGTCAGAGCCTTTTTGCTGGTGATTTTACTCTATCCCAGAGAAATGTCAGAGACACGATGGAAAAAATGTTTGCCTATCATGTCGAGAATCGGGAGTTTTCACCTCTAGTCGTGCGCCGCTCTTTTAAAGTTTATATTCAACAGTTTGACCCTGATCACCTCTACCTTATGAAAGGAGAAGTTGAACCCTTCCTCTCGCTTAGTGACAAAGCAGTCAACCAGATTATCCGTAGCTACAGTCAGGACAAGTTTCCAGCCTATGCCAGTCTAAATCAAACGATTCAGAAGGCGATTACCCGCAACAGGCAAATCAGAAGTGAGGTGATAGCGCAAATCATCAAAGAGGGAAATCGGGCATTTTCTCAAGCTATTCGAGATGAAGGGTATGACTATGCGCAAACCCCTAAAGAGTTACGTCAGAGGGTTTATTCTCGGCTCATTGCAGAGATCAAATATACCTTAAAGAAAAGGAAGGAGCAGGAGCCATCTCCTGAAATAATTCAAAAAATTCTTCAATTTCGAGAAAGTAAAGCAGCTTTAGCTGAACAGTCTTATCTACCTCAAGGAGAAGAGCTCGATAATCACTATTTAACCCTTCATATGTTAAAGGCAATGGCCAAAAGCCTTGATGCTCACTCGGGATACTATAGTCCTAAAGAAGCCTATGAGATACGAGCCAATCTCAAGAAAGAGTTTTCAGGAATCGGTGTGGTTTTGAGAGAAGATTTTGATGGAGTCTATATTGCAGATTTGGTTAATGGAGGCCCTGCACATCGCTCTCAAAAAATAGAGATCGGTGATACGTTAATCGGACTTAATAATCAGTCCATTCAGGATAAAAATTTTGATGAAATTCTTGACATGATGAAAGGTAGATCAGGTGAGAGGCTCACGCTTAACCTAAAAAAGAAGCAAAGTGGGGACTCTCAAAACGTTCCTCTTATTCGAGAAAAGATCATCATGAATGATGATCGGTTATCACTTGAAGTTGAACCTTTTGCCGATGGTGTTATCGGCAAAATCAATATGCCCGGCTTTTATGATAATGGTGAGCATGTGAGCGCTGAAAAGGATCTGCGTGAGGCATTGCGCACACTGAGAAGCCAGGGGAAAATTTATGGTCTTGTTCTCGATCTTCGGGAAAATTCTGGAGGCTTTCTGACCCAAGCTATTAAAGTCTCGGCGATGTTCATTAGTGGAGGAATCATCGTTGTTTCTAAATACGCCGATGGAGAAGTCAGTTATGCACGTGATGTAGATGGCCGTCATTACTATAGTGGCCCATTTGTGGTTCTTAATTCAAAAGCCTCTGCTTCAGCTGCAGAAATTGTCTCCGGAGCGCTACAAGACCATGGTGTAGCCCTCGTTGTTGGAGATGAGAGGTCTTATGGAAAAGGGTCGATGCAGTATCAAACGCTTACAGATGAGAGAGCAAACTCGTTTTTCAAGGTAACTGTTGGTCGCTACTACACCGCTTCAGGAAGGTCTCCTCAAATTACCGGAGTGAAGGCGGACATTCATGTTCCAACCTTTTTCCATCCTTATAACATTGGAGAACGGTATTTAGAGCATCCCATTTCAGGCGATCAATTAACAGGTGAGGTCTTCAGCTCTTTGAGCAAGATCAAAAAAGGGTCATTTAAGGATCGATCTCCTTTATCTGTCCCATATCTTGCACCTCATCCAAGTGAATGGCGGCAAATGCTGACCAAGCTTCAAGAGAACAGCCAAGAGCGACTCAATCAAGATCGCAACTTCCAATTCTTCTTAAAGATTGCAAGCGGCTACAAGCCTAAGAGAGTGGGCTTTCAATCGCGTCAGGAATCAGTCTCTTCCAACTATGGAATGGAGGATCTCCAGATGAAAGAGGCCGTTGAGATTGTCAAAGATATGGTGCTTATCAGTTCTGGCTCTTCTTCATTATAATTAAAAAAATTTATCTAACTTGACCCTAACGTTACGTCATTTCTTATTATTGGGGCATCCTTTAAAATTGATGGGATAATAAGGGTATTTCAATGGGATACACAGTAACAAAACTTGCGCAGCTTTCAGGAGTGACCGTTCGAACGCTCCATTGGTATGACAAGATTGGTTTGTTAAAGCCTGCATACTATGGGGCAAATGGGTACCGTTACTATGAAGAAGAGCAACTTCTTATTCTCCAGCAGATTCTCTTTTTTAGAGAGTTAGGGTTTGAATTGAAACAGATTCAACAAGTACTGGGTAGAAGTGATTTTGACAAACTGGCAGCTTTGACTTCCCATCGTCAAGTCTTAAAGAAGAACTTAGCCAGAACTAAAAAGCTGATGATGACCATTGATAAAACGATTAAACACATAAAAGGAACGCAGAAAATGCAAGAACAAGAAATGTACCTTGGTTTTAGCAAGGAAAAGCAAAAAGAGTATGAAAAGCAGCTCATTGATCGTTTTGGTCAGTCAGCAAGAGATCATATGAAAGAAAGCAAAGAGAATCTCAAAAACTGGTCAAAAGCTGACTTTGAGAAATCGAAGACGGACTTTACAAAGATTTGTGAAGAGTTTGTTTCAGCAATTGATCAAGGGCTAGCGGTAGATTCGAGTGTCGTTCAAGCTGCAACGCAAAAGCATTTTGAATGGCTGAAGCAGTTTTGGACACCAACGAAAGAGTCGTATGCAGCGCATGCACAATTTATTGTTGAAAGTGAGCTGAGAAAAGCTTATGAAGAGCATCATCCTGAGCTTCCTGAGTTCATTGCGCAGGCAATTCAACACTTTGCAAGTCAAAAACTCTAAGCGAAAGCCGGCGTACAGCCGGCTAAGTCTTCTACTTTTTGTAACCAAGTGCTGTCTTATCCAACATAGTACTGATCGCCGAGACAGTCTTTGACCGCTTGCATGACTCCTGGAAAGTTAGGGTGAAAATCGTGTCCAGAGAGAATGCCACCAGGACGAATTTTCTTTTTCCAGTTCAAAATGTCATCTTTTACTGATTCGTAATCATGGCTTCCATCGATAAAAACAAGATCGAGATGATTAGGGATTAAAGACGCTGCTTCTTTTGAAGTTTTTTGAAGAATCGTAACTTGCGGGTCACGTTTGAACTTTCTCATTGTTTCTATGAAGGCCTGTGTAAAATCATCTCGAATGATGCGGGCCTGTTTTAAATCGATATCAGTCGAAATAGGTTGACCTTTATAAAAGTCATACCAGATGGGGTTCCAGGAATCGACTAAGTAGAGATGTGCTTTAGGAAAAAATTGACGCAACAGAGCTGCATTATCTCCTCTCCACACTCCAACTTCGGCAATAGAAGACACCTCGATAGCTTGATCAAGAGAAAACAGTTTAAGTTCGAGAGGTCGGTGCATTACTTTATTTTCACAGGTTTGTACTATGTTTTTTTGTTATAATATTTTTTTTTGCTTCAATATTATGCAAAGCGATGTGATTGGCTAGTCTAAAAACCAGCGGGATTTTTAGGCATTCGATAAAATACGCTTAGTAACCGCAGTTGCGCTCAATAGGTGTTGAACCTAAGATTGGATCACTTGTGTTAATTTAGAGATCATACTTTCTGCTGGGGATATGCTGAATGATTCGGTTTGGAGGGATCGGACTCAGTAAAGCCGAAAAGATCTAAAAATGTGGACTTGCATTTGGCGTTTCCCTTGGCGATATTCCCTATATCCTCAATCCTTTTCAACTCATCTGGTCTTGCAAACTTGATGCCAGCGTCAAAATTAGCTTCGGAAGCTTCTAGGACATCTTTTTTCGATATCTTATCAATAACGGTAGCATCGCTGTCGGCTGGTTTTTTTGTCGAATAAGTTGGCCATATTGAGCAAAAGGAAAGAGCTTAGCTCAGACTTCATTCAAGCCTATTTCGCCGTTGATTGCTTTACAATTTCTCTTTCTAGTCAATGCAGTAGTTTGTATCTGATCAAATGGATCGCTGCGCAGGCTGTAGTGAATCACAGGGCAGGTTGAAGTGAAGCTGTACTGGAACTCATGTGTTCTCCTGTTTTAAAGAGGGTTTTTCATGACGAAAAGATTGGCTTGCAAACCTTGCCCTTCTTGAGGCCTATGACCGAAATCTTTTGCAGTTCGAGTTGGGTATGGGGCATTTTCAAGAACTTCAACGTTTCCAAAAAGCTGTTTCAGGTAGCTTGTCTTGGCCTTAATCTGAGCTTTTTCTCTTTTATCTCTCAGACCACGTCGATTCATTTCATGTTCTGGTACATAGAAGTGAGGACGCTTCAAGTTTTGTTGGCGTTCTGCTTTTTCCTTCTGTTCTATCATCCCAAATGTAACGGTCGGTATTTCGGTAATCAGTGTTGAATCAGGGCTTGGATGGAGAAGAGGTTTTAAAATATCCCAGTTATAGACTGATTTCATCGTACTAAAATCTACAATGACAGTGTCAAATAATCCATGCAAAGGTGAAAAGTCGTGTTTTGCGTCGATTTCCATTTCTAGATGTAGACGGCCATGAGAAGGCTTTTCATTAAAGCGTGGTCTTTCATCTAGTGAAACATAGACCGTTACATCCTCTGCTTGCGGTAGTGGTTCAGAGTCATGTCTTCCAACAACAAGTGTGACTTTCTTGCCCTCAGCTCTTGCCTGATTGACCTTATGTATTACTTCATCATTAAGAGGATCTGAAAACTTCTCTGAAAGAGGTCTTGTCTCAGCCTTTTCTACATCTGGAATGAAATCTTCTTCCTCTTCTTCTAAAGTTTCCACTTGCGGTTGTTGCGGCTGTAAATATTCTTTTATTGGAGATGGTTTAAACTCAGATCCAGACCATCTGAAATGATCGTAAACGCTTTTTGCTGCGAAAAATGCGAATGCGACGGTGCCAACGGCATTAATAAAGAAATTAGCATTCTCATCTGCAGGATCAGATGTGTCTGTAATGTTGAAAAGGCTATTAAAGCCATAATTGAAAATATCTAAACTACTCATAATTACCCTTCTTTTGAAACTATTATATAATAAATAATATTTTAAATAAATTATTAATTATATGAAGGCTTTTAGTAATCAATTTGTATTTAGATAGTTAGGATTTATCTTCAGAAAACTTCTGCTCTTCCTTGCTTACTTATTAGTATATGTATTTAATTATGAGAACCTTAGGCTTGGTGACAATAGCTATATCTGATGGAGGGTAATGACCGAGTTAATTGTAGAGGACTTGTGCGAAGTATGGTTTTGGGAAGAGGATATGGCCAGAGCCAGAATCGAACTGGCGACACAAGGATTTTCAGTCCTCTGCTCTACCAACTGAGCTACCTGGCCATTCCATGATAGAACGAATGGGAAAAGATAGATTTTCGAGCGTTTTTTCGCAATCATAATTTTCAGATGCATAATCATTACGCAAGAAAATAAAGTTCTGGAGAGCGTATCCTAAAGGCCTCATTTGACACGCCTTTATCTCCTGCCGCTACCTTTGGCACTCAAAGGTAGCGGCAATATTTGGAAAGAATTCGAGATTAGAGTAACGTAGTGGCGTTTTAGAAAGAAATTTTGAGGGATGCCATGAAACGATGGGGATTAATTGCGCTTTTAGCGCTTGGATTATCAAGTCCTGGTCATGCTGGCTGGTTTCTTTGGGAAACAGAGGTTGAAGAGCCTGAAGAAGAAGTTGTCTTGGAAAAACCTCAGAGCTATGGCCCAGAAACATACCAAAAGGCTTATGGATATTTGCGAGGTGGAGCAGCCTGTGTGAGTGGAGGGTGTTTAGTCGGGCTCGACGCGTTTGGCGTGGTTTCAGCACCGGTCGCTTCTCTGGCGGCTTTGCTTGTTGGAATGGGATCAGCGGAAATCCATCATGCTTACAACATTGTTGATTACTCGGCACCAGCAAGTCATGAATGTTATATGCACGAGCTTGAGGACCTTCCTCTTTGGGTTGCTGTCGACCAATTTGGCTGGCAAGAGTTGATTGACCGAGGTTTTTTGACTCCTAGCCAGATGAGACGTAAATTTTTTGAAGATACAGAAGGATATCCTCTTCATGAAATTGAGCGCTTTTACTCATTGCCTGCAGTTGTTGCGCAGGGTTTTTTGACAAAAGATGAAGGACAAACCCTACTTTCATTCCATCGGGAATATGAAAAACTGCAAGTAGAGGAACAAAAGCTTCGCGAGGTTTTATCCGTAACATATGCCAGAAAAGTTGGAAATGCACTGCAAAGCTTAGGGATTGATCAGCCTTGGACGACAACTGATTTTATCTTTTTTAAAATCACCCCTGAAAAGGCCTCGGTTGCTTTTTCAGAAGATCTCAAACGTTGTATGGATGCTCACCATTTAAATGGAGAAGTGGAGGCATTCAACAATGAGATTCTTGAACAAGCTGTTGAGGACTATAAAAGTGTTTTTCAAAGATGGCTTGCTCAGGTGCAGAACTTAGACGAACATTACTTTAGGTGGCGTGCGTCAATATCCTGCGACTAGAGCAAAATGCAGCCTTTGATGAGGCCCCTCGCTTACAGAGGGGTCATCAATGCGGTGAAGTTGAAAGCCCCAGTCTGCCCGAAACGTGAGGTAAGGAGCCACACGGTAGCGTACTCCAGGTCCAAGACTCACAAGGGAGTTAGTCTTGTTTTGCTGGGGAACGGCATGTCTGACTTGTTGAAAGCCGTAATCAAAAAACACCAAAAACTCAAATTCATCATGAAATTTTTGATACCCTGCAAGGGGGTTGAAAATACTAACCGGTGGCGTGTGCAGTTCTAAGTTTAGAATGAAGGCATTATCAGCATTGACTAACCGTTCTTTATACCCACGTACGGTATTGTATCCACCGACTCCATATTCTTCGCTAGGTAGTAGGTTATTGCTTGCGATCTGCCATCTTACTGTGCTGTGAAAGGTCCATTTTTCGTAAAAGTCCCAGATCATGACAAAGGCGCTACGAGCATAAATGTATCGATTGTTTGCATAAGCGCGTAAGGAGTGGTAATCACTGTTGCTTTGATCAGATACCCACTCTCCGGGAGATGCGAATCCTTCAACTTCAAAAGAAAGGGTAAGGGGATCCTCGTCATAACCCAAGTTGTATCCTAACATGAACTGAGTGAGGTTCACGTTGTCTTCAGAAATGACTGGGCGCCCTCCTAAATCCAAGTTATTGTTCGTTCGCTTGAAATCAAATCCGCAAATGAGCTCATGAAGAAAGTTTGGGCGAGGTTTGAGGGGAATATTATAACGAAAACTCGCTTGCAACGACCATCCTTTAGTATGAAAATGCGTTCCTTTAACATTAGGGATGGTGTACTCAGCATCGACATGAGAATAACCTCCATAGATATTGAGAAGATGTCGCCAAGGAAGAGGTGCTTCATAAAATAGCGTGTGAGCCCAAAATCGGTTGAAGTCAGAAGACGTTGAAAATTAGTATGACAACCGTTGATCTGTCCAAAAAACTTTTCCCCAATCCAGTCCAAAAAATAGCCGGTTGTTGCCCGTCACATCGTTTCCTGTATTATCAATCCCGACATAAGTGCGCAGAGGAAAACGGTCATGCGTTAAGATTTCCAAGTCAGTCGTTCCTGGCTTTTCTCCAGGAGTGTAAATGGCATCAATTTGCCTAAAGGGATTGCGGTTTAGCCAGTAAAGATCTTGGTCTAAAATGTCCGAAGCGATGTTTTCATCTTCTTGCAAACGTACATGCTTTGCGATCGATTCATTTGAGAACCATTTGCCCCCTTTCACTTCCACTTTACCCAGTTTACTTTCTTTTACAATAAGTTGAACCACGCCTGATGAAATGTCTTGTTCAGGGATTGTAATCCGCACAAGAGGGTGGTTATTTTGGTGGTAGTAAGCTGCTAAACGGCTTTTAAGTTGGTTGAGAGTTTCCTGGTTTAATGGTTTGCCAATCAAAGGGCGCATTTCTTTTTTTAAGGCAACAATGTTACCTGGGAGGTTGATACAATGTGCCAGAACACCGTGAATGTTTTGATAGCCTGCAGGATTTAAGTCTTCTTTGCTTGGAACTAGAATTAAGCCTTGAAATGTGGGGCCTTCACTTATTTGAGCTGAAAGGCGTCTTTTGTCATGCGCTAGAAAAGGGGAATGTTTATCGGTCTCTGCTACTGAAAAAATCAGGGCAGGACAAATGACAACAAGAGTAAAAAGAAAAACGCATTTTTTCATTGAGGCCATAAAGAAGTTCTTCAAGCCGCTTTATAGCCTACAGGCGTAAAATGCGTCTAGATTTTATCCAGAAACGACCTGACGTTTCTGTTGATGTGTAGCATGCTACTGTTCAGTTTGAGAACCAGCTGAATAGATAGTAAACTGTTCATTGGTTCCTTTTAGTGTACATAATTCTTCTCGATAAGGATGCATGTGATCCGAGTCTTGCTCAGGTTGAAACGGCTTCTCTTCTACTTTTGGTTCAGGATTCAAACGATACCCGTAAGTCACTTCATCTTCTTTAAAGTCAAAAATAACAAAACCTTTTATGCTAACGGTTGTTAGCTCCTCATTCACCTGTGTAGGGGGTAAGATTGAGTTTTGTGTGTATGAAACGCAAACACGCTTACTTTGTAAGTCAAACCGAACTTGATCTTTTCCTTTTGTATTATCCGGCACAAGCATAGCATCGCTATTCTGAAAGAGCTCTTGTGTCAATGGCAATAAGTTAGTCAGAAGCTTTCGACTTGGATTTTGACCTAAAGCACGTGTGAATGCAGCTGCTCTTATGGGGTCAGAAGTAAAAGCATCTTCGATTCGCTTTATTAAGTTGTCACTATCTTTGGGTGTCAATAACCTCTTTCCATCTTGACCTGGGGTAAGGTCTCTCATCTCAAAGCGTTCTAGGTCGGGTTTCAAATCTCTTTTAATGTGGTTTTTCTGCTTTGAAAGATCAAGTGTATGGTTAACATGACGTGTAGCAAAGAAATCATAGGTCAGTGCACCTAAGGCCAGAAGTCCAACTGTTAAAAAGTTCAGCATAAACTTGCCTACTTTAGTAGTAGTTGAGTCATAGCTGTGAAAACTTAAATAGTGAAATAGAGGAGCGCGCGCTTTGTCGTGAGCCTTGACTTGGCTCTCGATTTCAGTTACGGGGTCTTCATTGATGAGGTCCTTTTCAGAGAAAGCACCTAGATTTCTGTCGTCTACGATTTCGTTTTTTCCTTCAAACCAGCTGGTAATCCCATAGTGAGTATAAAAATGATATTTTGGCACTTCTAATGACATATTAATTCTCCCTTCTTTTTTGCCATCTTAACAATTAATTATAACATAATTTTTATATTATTTAAATAAATTTTTAAAAATATAATTAACTGGTAATCAGTTATATATTTGTTGAACAGACCGATGGTGGAAGGTGGGACGTTTGATTGAAAATGTATCCTCTTCAGGGAGAGATCCTTTGGGATAGGTGACTGTAAAGGACTCGGAGTCAGCTGTATACTCGTTGTATGGGTGGAGGTCACGGAAGAGTTCAGCTGTATAAGGGCCGGTAAAATTGACTACGACACGGGTAAATTCCTTTTGGGTAACGCCTTTAGGACCGATTTTGATCAGGCCATTTTCTTTATGGAACACCGTAAATGGGGGCGAAGCGGAGGTGGTTTGAGGGTAGAAGATGCCCCACTGCTCTTCTTTTGTATTAATATAGAGAGGGGCTGCTGCAATGCGGAGGCCGTTTAGGGTCCCATTAATGGCATTTTGACTTCGTTTAGCAGTGTAGATTTCGATAGGGGCATTCCCAGAGCTGAGGCTCGCGTGCTGTCCAAGCACAAACCCACCTGTTCCGATGGCTTTGGGGTGGAGCGAGTCAACAATGATAGTGACTCCAGTTTCTCCGTGGCTTTCAAGATGAGAGAAGCCGTCTAATATAATCGATTTTCCTGCTGAAAGATTGAGGCCTCCTGATGAGGTGTTGGCCGTGGTGTGTTGTGCACAGTAAATGTTTCCTTGGAGGGTTTGGATGGTGAGAGGGCCCTCACGTGATTTGAGCTGAGTGGCGTCAGCAAAGTAGGCGGTATCCCCAATGGAGAGAAAAAGGGAACCGGCGTTTGTTAATAAGGAAGCGTCGTTATTTAAGTAGAGGTTATGACCAATGGTAATATTTAGACTTGCTCCTAAAATTGTAGGAGATTGGGCATGGAAGGGATTGCTCATTGAAAAGTCATTTCCAATTGAGATAAGTAGAGGGCCATTTCCTCCATCTAAGCGGGTATGAGAGAATAGCTCTAGATCGTGACCAGCAAAAATATGGGAGTTAGGACCACGAAAAAAGGCCTGACCTTTTGCTGTGCCACTGAGTAAGAGATCTTCATGAGCATGAAGCATCATGCCTTGAGGTGAAGTGATCGATGCATTCCCATCTTCTGCTGTTAAAAGGAGGTTTTTTCCAACTGTGATATGAAGAAGGTTGTTGGAACTGATGGTTGCATTACTCTCTGCGGCATCGAGATGAATGCCTCCTTCTGTTTGAATCGTTACAGCGCCAATTGAAGAGATGGATGCTTGGTTTGCTTCTGCTAAAAGATTGATGTCAGAACCGATTTTTTTAAGTGTAAGGGATCCGAGCCCTCCTTCGATGGCTGCAGTATCACCAAGAGCGTTGAGTTCGATACTTTCCTTAACGCCATCGATCAGAAGATTGCCGTATCGATGTGAAAAGGAAATAAGAGCGGGGCCTGTTTCTGCATTTAGTTGGATGGATTGTGCTCCTCTAATTGTGATGTCACCCATGCCGAGGCTACGGAGTTCGGAGGGAGTGTTTTCCTTTCCACTCAGGATGAGACGTCCTGGTGTCACGAGGGAGAGAGAGCCATTTTCAGTATGAATGAAGGCAGGGGCTTTTTCAGCAGATGTTAGGCTAATATCTTCTTTAGAAAGAATGGAAATTTGTCCGCTTTGGGTTGCTTTTAATCCAGCAAGGCATTTTTCGGCTCCTTCGATTTCAACTGAGCCGTCTGTTTGGATGCGTATATTGCCAGCGGTTTGAATCAGTGCAGGAGCTAATGGTTCAGAAGGAGTGACAAGAACTTTTCCATTTGGTGCAACAAGCTCAATGTCTCCTTTTCCTGTATTGATTAAGCTCCCATTCCAGATGATTCCTTCACGTCCTGTTGAATAGAGAGTTAAAGAATGGGGGCTTGCGTAAGTTTGCGAAACATCGGAACAAAGTTTGATATGACCAGGCAAGCCTCCATCTCCTTCGAAAGAGGTTTGGATGGTCACAGGGCCTTTTTGAAGTTCTGTCATTACGGTAGCAATCGTTAAGTTTGCGAGATCTCGGATCGGAGTTTTTGTCGCAAGTAGGGTTTCATAGTTGTAGTCAAATATAGAGGAAATGGTGAAATTGGCTTCAGGATCAAGTAAGAGATCTCCATTTTTTCCAAAGGGGGCAAAGCGGTCAGTAGTCCCATGAAAATGCGTTGATTGTGTTCCCGAAACTTCGATAAAACCTCCATCTCCTCCATAAAGGCCGCCACGAAGTTCGGCTTCGCCTAAAAAGAGAGAGGTGCCATCTGAAAGACAAAGAACTTTTCCACCTGTCCCGTGCTTCAGAGCATTGGCTTCAAGGTGCGCTTTTTCTGCAACAAAAGTGATATCTCAACCTTTCCCTAAATGAATTTGACCTGGTTTGTGTAAGTCGGAAACAGACAGATCAGCGTTATCGAGCACGAAAACATTTTGAGCAAGAGCCGTGATCTCTCCTCGAGGAGCTTTAATTTTTCCAGCTAGGGAAAGAGATCCATTTTCAGCTGCAAGATAAACGCATCCACCTTGTTCTTTTATGACGAGAGCATCAATTTCTCCTTCATCTTTGATCGCAAGTTCGTATAGATTGCCATCTGCTTGGAGGTAGGTTTCGATGGCTGCAATTTTTCCCTGATGGTAAATGCCGAGTTCTTTTTTATCATCGGATGCGACCCGAATGAGAATCCGTTTTTTGTCTTGTGGCTGTAAAAAGATATCTGTTGCAGCAATGAGTTCGACGTTGCCTTCTGAGGCTTGAAGGGTTCCTGGATTGATAATTTGACGGCTTAAAAGGGTAACATTTCCGGTAGCTGCACGAATCGTTCCATGATTGGTGATGGCAGCTTGTGAGGGTCCATGAAAATGTAGGGTTTGACCTTTTAAAAAGTCTTCATCTGAAAGGGCTAGGGTTGAAGCAATGAGTTCTCCGACATTGACGATTGCATTTTCACCAAATAAGATTCCATTGTGGTTGAGTAGAAACAGTTTTCCATTTGCATGCAGAGTTCCTAAAATCTCGCTTGGAAGATCTCCTATCACGCGGTTGAGAATAACAGAGTTTTCAGAGGGCTGAATAAAATGGGTGAGTTCTGAGGCCCCAATGGAAAAGTCTTCCCAATGGATAATCGTTTGATCAGTGGCGTGGATGTGGCAGGTGTTTTCTAAGTTTGTGACGTGCGCATCTCCATGAACGACATGGTGACCAATCGGGTTGCTCCAGCTGAAGCAGAAGGGGAAAATGCTGAGAATTATTGATGTCCACCTCATGGACTTCAACTTAATCTTTAGAATAATAAATGACAATTAGACGAATTTTTTTCCGTCAGCTTGTGCAAAGGCGCGGATTTTTTCGAGGAGGGGCGGGATGCCTGTTTTTTCAAGGGCTGAAATTTCAAACAGGGTAGCAGGGTCAAAAGGGTAACGCTCTTTGAAACTGGCTAAATGTTGCTGAGCTTCTTCACGGTCTACTTTATTGAGCGCTACAATAAAAGGTTTGTTTAGGATTTGGGGAGAGTAATGCTCAAGTTCTTTGCGCAGAGTCAAAAAGTCTTCGTAAGGGTCTCGGTCATCCACTCCAGCGCAGTCGATGACAAAGACAAGAGTAGAGGAACGTTCGATGTGTCTTAGAAATGAAAGTCCAAGACCACGGTCACTATGAGCATCAGCAATGATGCCTGGGATATCAGCTAGGTAAATGCGCGAGAAATCATCAAATTGAATGTAGCTGATATTAGGCTTAAGAGTGGTAAAGGGGTATGCAGCCGTTTTAACTTCAATAGGGGCAAGCTTTGTCAGTAAAGTGGATTTGCCTGCATTGGGAAATCCAACAAATCCGACATCGGCGATGAGTTTAAGCTCAAGCTCAACGTCTCTGACTTCACCTTCTGTTCCGGGGGTGCATTTTGCTGGGGCTTGATGTGTGGATGTTTTAAAAAAAGTGTTCCCTTTACCGCCTTTACCTCCTTGGCAAATTTGATAGGTTTCTCCAGGTTCTGTGAAATCGTAAAGTAGGGTTTGAGTTTTAGCATCGCGCAAGAGTGTGCCACAAGGAACTTTTAAGATAAGGTCTTTTCCACTTCCTCCTTGCCGATTATTTGTACCTCCTTGCTTTCCATTGGGAGCACGAACTTGTGATTGGTTGCGGAAGGTGTCGAGGGAATAGATTTCAGGATCTGAAACGATTGTAATAGAGCCACCACGTCCTCCATTTCCTCCGTAGGGACCGCCTTTGGGGATATACTTTTCGCGGCGCCAAGCAATGGTGCCGTTGCCTCCTTTCCCTGCAATGAGTTTAAGTCTAACGTGATCTGTAAACATAATAAAAATAAATAAGGCTCCAAAAAAAGTGGAGCCTATTAATTGTTAAACTTGGTTACGACTGTTTTTTAACTAACAGGAACAACCGATACCATAGTGCGTTTTGCTCTCCGGTAGTGAACAATCCCGTCTGTCAGTGCAAAGAGAGAGTCATCTTTTGCTCTTTTCACTCCAACTGAAGGGTGCCACTTGGTTCCGCGCTGACGGATAATAATGCTACCCGCTGTCACAAATTCGCCTTGAGTTGCTTTAACACCGAGGCGCTGTGCGTTGGAATCGCGTCCGTTTCGGCTTGAACCTTGTCCTTTCTTATGTGCCATGTGTGTTTCTCCTAAGCTGCGACGATATCCGTGATTTTTACTCGTGAATACTTTTGTCTATGTCCGACTTTTCGACGGTAGCTCTTGCGACGCTTATACTTAAATGCGACGACTTTAGGTCCTTTAGTTTCGCCAAGTACTTCACCTTTTACAAGGCACTTGTCGAGATGAGGGGTTCCAATTTGCATTGCCGTACCGTTGCTATAAAATAGCACTTCTTTAAATTCGACGGCCCCTTGATCTTGACCGAGAAGTTCGACTTCGATGACATCTCCTTTCTCTACCCGATACTGTTTCCCGCCGGTCTGAATAATGGCGTACATTTTTACGTTTCCTCCGCTTCGAATTCTGCTAATAAGGGGAAGCTGCAATCATAAATGAAAAGTTTTCAAGAGTCAATTTTAAAAATAACTTTTAAGTGCAACGAGATTACATAGGCTATGAGCAATAGCTGGAGCCCAGATATCATCTGCTGCAACACGCGCAGCACAAAAGTATAAGCCAGTGAGGGTTCCTAAGAACACTCTTGCAACGCGTAGCTCGACTGAACCAGGGAGCAGCCCGGCAATCAAGCCATAGCAAAGGCTGTTGATAACCATACCTAGCTGGGAAGGTTTTTCCAAGTCAGCGCGGTGCTGGGACTCTTCAAAGAAAGGTCCGACAACGCCTATAGTAAGAGTCAGAGCAGCTAGTAAGGCTGTTGAGTCTGTTTGGGGCAAAAGTTCAACTCCTTCAAAGGCGTTTGTTAAAAACGGGCTATTTTCAAAACAAAAATAAGTTGTGACTAAAGCTCCGGTTCCAATGCCTAATCCAATTGCGACTGTACGAATGGATGGAACATGATAGTAGGGCCGAAAAGCAGCTTGAATAAAATTATCTTTAACTTCTGTACTCATATCTAAAATAAAGGTTTAAAAAAATTGAAAACATTATACATGAAGTGAGCAATTGCTGGCGACCAAATATCTCCTGTTAACTGCTGTGCTGCAGTATAAAATACTCCGCCAACTGTCGACATAAAAACCCTGGTAACCCGCTGCTCTAATGACCCAGGAAGCAGTCCATGCATCAGACCAAAAATGACGACACTTCTTAAAACTCTTGGAAGGGATTCCTTTTCTAAATCTTTTCGAAAAAAAACTTCCTCTACAAATGGAGCGATAAATGCGGTGATAGCAAAGGGGTTTACTTTATTTGATTGGGAAAAACAGGTTCCCAAGCGTGGAATGGTATTTAAGCAGAGCTGGGCTGTTAAGATTCTTACAACTCCTATTTCGGCATTGCTAATCAAAAATATTTTCAGTAAAATTTCTTCTTTAAAACTGCAAAAAGGAGAAAAGATATGCATTGCCCAAAATGTCACTGTAAAGAGAATACTAAAAGTGGTTTTACAAGAGG
>Ga0180433_10000137_pt1 | contig 122127 bp, 114 predicted proteins | sample SS_ome_8_FD_132980 | JGI IMG/M metagenome (GOLD analysis project Ga0180433, IMG submission 132980) | Hypersaline lake sediment archaeal communities from the Salton Sea, California, USA - SS_1_D_1 metaG | ecosystem: Environmental > Aquatic > Non-marine Saline and Alkaline > Hypersaline >... | reverse complement strand
ATGATGACCGATGTCCAATCGGGCAAAGTAAATAGCCGGAGTGGGGGTCTCCAGGCCCCCACACCTTCAACGTTAGCCCACCATAGCCCTTGGCGACGGAGGGTCGCGCGGCCTGGAGACCGCGCGTCCAGGGTGAATGGGCCTATTTCCGGTGGCACGGGCGCTTGCCCGCCGGAGCGGGCGCGGCACGCCGTGCCCTCCAACGAGGGTGACAAGGCTTCGGTAGTCCAGCCCTTTAGGGCTGGCTCTTCGGATGACAAGACCAGGGCTGTCGCCGACGCGTCCGGCCTGCCCGGTGGGGAATCCCATCCTACAGAATCTTCTCGCTACTCTATCCTTGAGGACGCCCTTGCGGCGGTTTTGTCCTCCGACGAAGAATCCTCCATCCCCGAACCGCATATGCGCTTCGTCGCGCGCGCGGACAGGCTCTGCAAGGAGGTGCGCCAGCGCCTGGACGCGGCGCAATCTGAAGATCCGCCTTCTCCTGCTGACGGCCGAAAGCTGACGACTGACGGCTGTTTCACCTGACCCTAGCGTCGCAGTGCGGCGCGCGGAAAAGAGCATTAACAGCTAATAGTGATTAGCGTTTTCAGGCGAAATGCGGCTGAGAAACGCCAAACGGTAGCGGCGACCGGAAGAGCAGTGAAAGGCCGTTACCCCGGGCAGGAGTCGAACCTGCAACCTACTCTTTAGGAGAGAGTTGCTCTATCCGTTGAGCTACCGGGGCGTAAGGATATTCTAACAGACGGGTGGAAGCGCGCCGTGCGCTCCGAAGCGGCCGGGGCGCTTTCGCAGGTGCCGCCAATTTGCCGGGTCAATACCGGAAGGCGAACTTCAGGTTGCCGTTAGTTCCGTCCCGGTAGCAGATGCCCGTTCCCTCGGTGAAGTTGACTATCACCGGGCCGCAGCCGTAGTTGGTGAAACCGGCAAAGTCTACCGTCTCCGGCTCCAGCCAGAGTCCATAACTGTCCTGCCAGGTGATCAGCCGCAAGTATCCCGCCGCATAGTAGTCGTAAGCGATATCAATCAAGGTTAAGGAGCCGGCAACCGACAGTGTAAAGGCGCAGCCGCTGGTGCTATCCGCCGTCTCCGGGATTTCCCAGGATGAGCCGGTGGAATTAGAGGCCCACACGGTTTTGAGGTTGCTGTTGGTGTAATCGTAGTAGGCGATAAACGGGTCAAAGTCGAAACCGCCGGTGGTCATCTCGCAATGCCGGCCGACGTCTCCAGCAGAATCAACAGTAGTCGGCAAAGGCGGCCAGGTGCTGCCGGAGGCGTCGTTCGCGCGGATATACTTCAGGTCGCCATCGTCATAGTCGTTGTAAGCAATAGCCGGCCTTCCCGAAATCACTTTCATCGAGCAATAGATGCCCGCGTAGCTGTCGGTATCGACCGTATAGGGAGCCCCCCAGGTTGTGCCATTGGCATCGTTGGCCCGTACATACTTCAAGGCTTGATCAGTGAAGCAGATGGCGGGATTGCCATCGGCGACCACCAAGCAGGTCTCATAAGCGATGTAGGCGCTGCAAATCGCCACCGGGCTGCCCCAGGTCTCGCCGTCAGGGTCGTTAGCCCGGATGTACATCAGATAGTCACCATTGCCATCCGGGTAGCTGATAGCGGGATTACCGTTGACAATGGCCATTGATGGATAGCGCCCCATGTCGCCGCTGGAGGAGTCGAGTGTCAATGGCGTGCCCCAGGCGGAGCCGGTGGCATCCAGCGCACGCACATACTTCAGGCTTACGCCAGGGCTGCCGCAGTAGGCAATGGCGGGCTGGCCGTTCACCTCTATCATAGACCTGCTTTCAAACACGCTCCCGCTGGAGTCCGGCGTGGTGACGCGCCAGCCATGGGCGGTGACCAGAATCCACATTGCGTCCTGGGCGCCGTCATCATCGGTGATCTTGACGGTGGCCTGATACTCGCCCGGCGTGTGATAGATGTGACTGGTTGTAGGGCCGGGGCCGCTGGCATCGTAAGCCCCGTCGCCGTCATAGTCCCACTCGTAGAGCACGATGGTGCCGTCCGGGTCGCTGCTGGCTGACGCATCCAGCGTACAAGTGAGCGGCGCTGAGCCGGCACTGGGCGAGACCGTGATGTCTGCTGTGGGAGAGGTGTTGCCCGCCGCAGTCACGTCAATCTCCACCGCGGCGTACCCAGAGCCGCCGCGGGAGTCCTCCACCCGCAGCGTGGGATGCATCAGGCCGGGGCTCGTGTAAGTGTGCAACAACACCGGCTCGTATGTCGTTTTGTCAAAGCTGCCGTCGCCCTCCAGGTCCCACTCGTAGCGCGCAATGTAATCGCCGTAGGGTGCGTCAGGATCCGAGCTCCCGCCGGCGTCCAGTTCCACTGGCAGCGGTGCGTCGCCAGTCGTGGGCGTGGCGTCCAGCGCGGCCGTAGGCGGAGAGTTCAGCGGCGCGTGCACCTGCACCGTCACCGTATCCACGTCCCAGGCTCCCTCGTTGTCGGTGACGCGCAGCTTGGCGTTGTAAATGCCGGGCTCGGTGAACTCGTGAATGGTGGCCGGATCCGCGGGGTGCTCAAAGTCGTAAAGGCCGTCGCCCTGGAAATCCCAGGCGTAAAGCTCAATCACCCCATCATCGTCCACGCCTTCGCCGTCAAAGTTGACCTCCAGCGGGGCATTGCCCTCTGGCGGCTGGGCGTAAGCCGCGGCCACCGGGCGGGAGTTGCCGGCGATGATGAGCGACACTGCGCTCAGCGAGAAGCCTCCGCCGGTGGTGTGCCCCCGCAGCGCCGGGCGGATGATGCCGAGGTTGGCGGTGGACGCAGTCGCGATGCCGGTCGCGTCGCCGGTGATATCGAAAGTGCCATCGCCGTCCACGTCCCAATCGTAGGTCTCAGCGCCGGTTGCGGTGAGGTTTATCACCGCATTGCGCCCGCCGCTCGCCGCGCTGGCAATAAGCTCAATGGCGGGGATGGTGCCAGTGAGCGGCGTGTCAACGGACGCCTCCGACGGTTCGCTCTCGTTGCCGGAGAGATCGATGGCAGTGAGCGTGACCGTGGTTTCACCGGTCGCGGGGATGACAACATCGGTTCCCCCCTCAATGTAGCCCAGCGCCTCATTTCCACCGGCATACACCCGGTAACCCGCCACATCCTCCTCGTCCACCTTCAGCCACCGGACATGCAGCCCGCCGGCCACCGGCGTGAGGATAGGCGCTTCGGGGATGGAAGGAGCCGTGCTGTCCGCCTCATCCCGCGCATTCACGCCCAGGCCCACCAGGTCAAACGACGCGCCGTCATAGGCGACGACAGCTATAAACAGGTTGCCGAATTCACTGGTGTATTCGTAGTGGGGAAGCGACACGCGAACGTGCGGCACATTGAACGGCCCGTGCCACCGCCAGGTATTGGCGCTGTAGTCGGCGACACCCAGGTAGTATGTGCTGCCGCTGTGCAGATTCACATCGGCCGCAATAGTGCCCGGCTGCGCCACTTCCAGCGGGATGCGGTAAAGCGCGTAGCTCACGGCTTCTTCGCCCGCAGCGCCGCTGGCGAAGCCCGCGGCCTCGCCCAGCTCCGCTACTTCACCGGCTGCATCGCGCCACTCCACACCCGGCACGAACTGCGATTCCAGGTTGATGCTACTCACGATGCGCCCTGCGCCATCCACCCGCTCCCACGGCTGCAGCGCATCCACCGGCAGCGCTGATGGCCACGTGACTACTGGCTGCGCAACAGATGCGGAGTCTGGCTTATCAGATGGACCCGGAATGACAAGTGCCCTGTCTCCCCGTCCGCAAGCGACCAGCAGGACCGTGGCAGCGGTTATCGCGCAGAAGTGTGCAATGACGTGTAAAGCGCCCCTCATTAATCCTCTCCAAGGACCGGATGTCCGGCAGGATTCTAGCACTGCGGCGATAAAAGACCAACAACGTGCACACATGCCCAACACCACATGTCTGTGGAGCAATGATGGGCGCGGGTGGGCTCTGGTGCATATGTAGTGGGAGCTAGCCGAAAGTGCGCTTGAACCAGCTCTTTAGCGGCCCTTCGTAGCGCTTGACCAGCATAACGCTCGCCGGCGATTGCTGGTTGAAGAGCGTCCCATCCCGTTCATTCAAATGAGCAATGGAGGCTAAATTCTATCAGACCCGCCGCGTATACCGCAGCCCTGTCAGATAGTGTTTAAGGTGCAGGAAAGCTAGAAATTCGCGTGTGACGCGCGTTCGGGAGCCGGCGGCAGCATTCGTTCTCCAGATGATTATGTTAGGACAATCCCTACGGCTATTGGCAAAACGCCCATAAACGCGGGGCGGGGCCGGGCGGATGCTACAATTAATGTTGTGGGCAAGGGGGAAGCAGCCAGTACGCCCAGTGCACGCGTTGCGTTCATCCTTTTCACGGACATCTACCAGTCGACCCGCCTCTGGGAGAAATTCCCGAAGGATTTTGGGGAATCCCTCGAGCAGCACAACACTACCGTCGAGGAAACGGTGCTCGCGCACTCAGGCGAGATAATGAAAAACCTCGGCGACGGATACATCGCCATTTTCGACACCGCTGACGAATGCGTGAGAAGCGGGGTGGAGATTCAGCGGAAGCTTCGTTCCATCCGCGCGCTGCCGGATGGCTCGGATATGCTGGTGCGCGTCGTCGCGCATTCGGGGCCCCTTCGCCGGTTAGCCGCGGGAAGGGGCTACTTCGGGGAGCCGCTCAACCGCGTATCCCGCATATGCCAGGTGTGCCACCCGGGACAGCTGCTTGTTTCACAGGCGGTGATAGGGCCGATTCGCCGGCTTCCCGAATCCACGCACGTCGACGACCTGGGGATCCACCACCTTCGAGACCTGGCTGCGCCCGAGCACTTGTTTCAGCTTGACCATCCGGATTTCGCTTTGCATGAGTTTCCCCCGCTGCCAACTCTCGATTTCCGTCCCAACAACCTGGCCGCCCAACCCAATGCGTTTATCGGGCGCGAGCGTGAGCTTAAGGAGCTGAAGGAGATAATATCTACCGGCAGCCACCGGCTGGTGACCATCGTCGCCCCGGGCGGGTACGGGAAGAGCCGCCTGGCGACACAGCTCCTGGCGAACCTGCTGGACGATTTCGAGAACGGCGTGTTTGAGGTTCTGCTGGCGCCGATTGGCGACCCCGCACAGATATTGAGCGTCACCGCGGGCGCGCTGAGCTTCCAGTTTCACGGGCATGAGGAGCCCAAGCAGCAGCTTCTGGACTATCTGCGCGAGAAGCAGATGCTCATGCTCTTCGATAACTTCGAGCATTTAATGGAAGGAAGAGGCTTGCTGCTGGAGATACTCAGGCACGCGCCCAAGGTGAGCATGGTTGTCACGTCGCGAGAGTCCCTGCGGCTGAAGGGAGAGAAGGTATACCGGCTTGACCCGATGCGAATGCACGACGATGGCAAGACGTTGGAAGACGAGCTTCCAGACGGAGTTGCTCTCTTCGCGGAAAGAGCGGAGCTGGTGAAGCACGACTTCGAAGTGACAGCAGAAAGCCTGGCCTTGGTTCAAACAATCTGCGAGAAGCTGGACGGCGTGCCTTTAGCGATAGAGCTTGCGGCAGCGTGGTCGGACTTCTATCCTCTCCCCCAGATATTGAAATCGGTTGAGCGCCAACTTGATATAACCGCAAGGATGGTGGATACGCACGAAAGGCACCAAAGCGTGAGGGCTTGCCTTGACCATTCTTACAAGCTGCTTAACGATGAGCAGGCTCAGGCGCTGCGGGCGCTGGCGGTCTTTGCGGGGAGCTTTTCTCTTGAGGCTGCAACGCGGATTCTCGCAGAGCCGAAAACCGTGCAGCTGCTTTCTGACCTTCACGCCAAATCGTGGATCTACGCCTGTCCAAAGGAAGATGAGGCGAGATTCTGCATGCGCCAGGCGCAGCGCGAATATGCCGGCGAGCAACTGGCCAGGGACGAGAATCGAATCACATACTTAGACCGTCACGCCGGGTATTTCGCGCAGCTCATAGAGGCGAAATGCGCTGAGCTCGCCGGTCCTGACCAGTTGAAGGCGGTCACGGCGATAGATGCGGATCTTCCTAATGTGTATGCCGCGCTCCAGTTCTCTATCGACGAAAGAAAGCTCAAGCTGCTTTCCTGCTTCTCCAAGCACCTGCGCAATTACCTGGAGTACGTCAGCTGTTATCCTCAGGGCGAAACCCACTACCTGAAGATGCAGGCAGCCTTAAAGCAGCTTTTCGACGGAGATGAACTAAAAAGGGCGCGGATGTACATCCATCTCGGATTGGGGATTTTCCGTTGGAGGCTGGGCAAGACGAAAGAAGCCCAAGCTGAGTATGCGGCCGCCAGAAAGCTGGGTGAAGAGCTATCTGACGGAAGCTCGCTGGCACAGGCCGTTTCGGCCACAGCTAATTTTAATATTCGCGGAGGGAAGTACACTGAAGCGGAAGAACTCCATAGACAAGCGATAGAACTCTTGCACAAACACGGAGAAGCATCCGGGCTTTCGCATTCATACAGCGGGCTTGGGGCTGCGTTGTTCTACCAGGGAAGACTCGACGAATCCGAAGAGTGTTACCGGACAAGCCTCTCGACTGCCAGGGATTCAGGAGACCTTAGGGGAACCGCCCGCGCGTTAAACAACCTGGGGCTTCTTCTCACTCGCCGGGGCGGCCTCGATGAGGCTAACAGCCTGTTTCAGGAGAGCGTGGAGATATCAAGACAGATAGGCGCGACGGATATTGTGTCTATCGCCCTAAACAACCTGGGCAACATCGCGCTGGATGAAAACGACCTTGAAAAGGCAAGGAAGTGGTATACGGAAAGCCTTGATTTCAGCCGGGAGATAGGCCATCTCTACGAGGCAACAGGAGCGCTAAACAACCTCAGTGAGCTCTGCTGCAAGGAGGGCAGGTATGAGAAGGCTCGTGAATACATGCTTCAAAGCCTGGCGCTGGCGGAGGGGCTTGCCGAACCCATCGTCCGCGTCGAAGCGATAATCCGGGCGGCGTTTCTACTTCACTCTACGGGCGAGAAAGACGGTGCTTTCGTATTGCTGAAGCAAGCCCTGCATGCTGCAGACGCGCTCGGCGTAGCGATTGACCCGCATAGCCAGCAGGAAGCAGACACCTTGCTAAGTGAAATGAGCGAAGGCGAAGAGACAGCAGCAGCTATGCCGGAAGTTACACCGGCATACCTGACCGAGATTGTAGAAAAGGCCCGTGAGTTTCTACAAGCTGAGCAGGGATTGAGGACTACTCGATTCTAGGTTTGGCGTGCGTCGGGCTGAAATGCAGAACTATGCCTTCGTGCCGCATGGTTCTGAAGTGCTCGCGACAATCTTCCTGTGCTTCTTCCAAAGTGCGGCGACAGGGCCAAATTCGTGGGCAAGGGACAGGAGCAGTACACGCGTATTGATAGCACTCAACATCACCGTAGACGGGGATAACGGGACATATTATCGTTTCTGGTGCCTTCTTTTCCATTTCCTCCATGCCAATAGTCCTCCAGTTATTTCATAATACTTATTGCTTATCCTGGGGAATCCCAGGAAGTTGCCGAGCTAAGTGAGCCTTCTCTACTTGTTAGGATGGGGACGGAGCTTATGCTCCTTGCCTTGCGGGTATCAGAATAGACTGAGCTGCTGCCCCTCACGTTTTCGCGCCCCCCTGTTGCCTGCGTCACCCAGGAATCCCTGGGCAGTAACGGCAGCCACGATAAGCCTAGCGCAATTGCGTGGCTTCGTCAACCAGACAAGCAAGGCTCCAGTGAAGGGCTGGGAAGGCTCTAGCCGTTTTCCGTTACCAGAGCGGGAACAAACTCTACGCCCGGTAGGATTCGAACCTACGACCTTTGGTTCCGTAGACCAACGCTCTAATCCGCTGAGCTACGGGCGCATAAAGGAGTATGGTAGAGAGCGAAGCGGCTTATGTCAATCCAACTGGTTCAGATTACGTCCGAAGGTTCGCCGTAGGTAACCGGCTCGAAACTCGCGGTGGAGCGGTGATAGATAAAGACGACCTTGCTCGTAACGCCGCCGCGATTTTTGATTATATCGAGAACCGAGAAGATGCTCCTTTTCTTCCGCGCTTCCTTGCTTTTGCGCAGCTTGTCCTCGATTTCCTGGAGCTGGGTTACGATGCGGTCGGTTCTTTCCTCTTTCTGGGTACCCGCAAGTGTGCTCCGGTAGAAGTCGATAAGGTTGTGCATGCGAGTGTCTTGATTAGTGAAGATGGCTACGGTGTCCGCGAACTGGGTGTTCTGGTGTAGCTGTTTTAAGTCCGTATTTGTGGGATCAATGCCCGACGAAAAGCAGTTATGTTCGGTATAGTATTCGCTAGTGGCGTATATCGTAATGTCAAGCTCGCGGGCCATGGACTTCAGGATTGAGGTCAGCATGTCCAGGTCAAACGCTTCGTCAACTTCACGCGCCGCCTTCATCTGAGCGAGAAGCAGCTGGAGGGAATCGATGATCATAAACACATTAGAAATCCCGTTAGCTTCAACAGTTTGCTTCTTCAGATCTGAAGCCAGCTTACGCAGGTGGTCGATATTGGCAACCTTGGTGCCCTCTATCATCGTTACTTTCTGCGTAATCTGCTGGAATTTCTCGTAGGCGGCAAACGTTTGCTTATGGAATTTGCTGTCTGAGTATAACTGAGAGGGTTCCAGCCGCTTCTGAGAAATCTCGGCCAGGTCGATATCGCCGAGCATAGCCAGAGCGCGCTTGAAAAGCTCTTCAATGCCAAGCTGTAGTGATACGTAAACGCACGGTATATCATGCATCTCGGCTATCTTGGTAAGCAGCCAGATGCTGAATGTAGTTGTGCCGCTGCCGGGGAATCCTGCGATCATATAGAGGTTGCCCGGATAAAGCCCTCCTCCCAGCGCCCGGTTGAGGTGCTCGCTGGGCGTCCGGAGTATCAGGCGGTTTTCCGAGAAAAGCCGCTTGAGGAGCGTCTTGGCAAGCTGGTCTGCGGTAGTCAGCAGGCTGGGCGCTTCCGTGTCGCGATAGAAGAGAGTCGCGATAGTCTCGTGCGTGTCCTCCTTGCCTTCGCCCTCCACGGCGCGCACAGCCCTTTCGTAGAGCCTGCGGGCCGCCTTTGAGGGCTGGTCTACCATTCCGCGCTCGCCTAAATCCGGCTTCCTGCGCGATAGCTCGTGGAGGCGCTGATAGGACGTTTTCTTGAACAGGTTATACGGCAGTCGTATCTTGTAGGTTTCCTTGCCGCTAGCGCTTATGCGCGTGCCGGGAACGGGGGTTAGGAAATCGTGCGTATACACGTCCATACTGACCTGGCTGAAGTTGGAGGCGGCTGATGGCTCGCCATTCTCCGCATCGCGGGACGTGAGTATCCTCGTCATTTCGGCGAAAACACGAGCGAGGTCAACGCGGGGCGTGATTCCGAAGATTGGGTAGTCTATTTCTACTTCAATCAGCCTGTGGAAGTAGTATATGCTAATGGCCTCGAACGGGATGTCAAAGTCCTTATTCATGCGCTCGACAAGCTCGATGGCCTGGTTGATGGCGTGCACTATCTCCGCGCTGGTCTGGGCTTCGAAGGCTATGTAGTAGTTCCCCAGAAGGAACAGCGCGTTGCGAAGCCGCTCCTGCTGGATTGCTTTCTTATCCGTGAGTTCGTAAGTGAAGACTGAGCGGTACAGGTCGCTGGGGTACTGTTTGGAAATAGCCGGCAGTTGCGTAACCGGTGCGATTATGCCGCGTCCGAAGGCTTCCTCGCCTTCGACGACGAGATGCGCCGGCTTGGACTGCGGCTGGCCTTCTTCGTCCTCTTCCTGGACGAAGCGACCGATCTCGATGTATTTGAAGTAGGAGATGTCCCGCTCGGCCTGGATATCCCCTTCACCTTTGGACTCCAGGGTGAAATTGATGCGCTCGGCCCATTCTTCGAGCGCTTCATCGTAGGATATGCTCTTGGCCATCGCGTAGAATTCTATGATATTACCGCCGCCTTCGTTGAGACGCGAGGCCCGGCAACCGAGATCCAGGCAATAAGTACCGGTCGTGTCCTTCTCGATAACGAGCGAGAAATTGGACGAATCGGGATGGAACGGGCAGTTTGTGCGGAAGGCGTCTTCGGTCTCATTAAGGTGTTCATCGTCCACGCCAAAAACCCTGAACACTTCGCGCGGGTCAATACGTTTGAGAAGTGACTGTATAGAAACCTGTGAGTATTTCGTTGGTTTCACCGCTTTGCTTTTGGCACCCCTTTTGCCATCTAATATTCTAGCATATTGGACCGCGTAGCGGTTTCCTTGTGCAATCTAGCGTTATGGTGAATAATCATATCCTCGTGTCCGAACTGGAAGCAGCCATTTGCAGGGAAATAGAGCGCGTGTGCGGGAGCTTGAAGCTCCCCGGGCACCGGATATCTTTACGGAAAATCGCGCCGCCGCGCGCCTGGGGCTACACAACCGCGCTTCCCCAGGAGCTTGCAGGGCTGCTGCTTGCGGAGAGACAGGCGAAGCTGGAAGCTGAGAAGGGGAAGAAATCTGCAAAGAAGGAATTGAAGGCCCGGACGAAGGAATTGTCCGCGAAGCTGGCGAAGGACCTCGCGGAAGCTGTTTCGCTTGATGCCGTACGCGGAGTCGCGCTCGCCGAAGCTGAAGGCGGTTACCTGAACTTTTATTTGGACACGGCTACAGCGTCCCGAGACATCGTCGGCGCGATACTCGAAAGCGGCAGGGATTTCGGTCGGGGAGAGCCGCAAAACGAGCGGGTGATGGTCGAGTTCTCGCAGCCTAACACCCACAAGGAATTTCACGTGGGCCATCTCCGCAACGTCGTGCTGGGGAATGCCCTCGCGAATCTCTTCGAGTTTTGCGGCTTTGAAGTGCTCCGGGCGAACTATTACGGCGACCACGGCATACACGTGGCGAAGGCGCTCTGGGGCCACCTGCATTCTGATCTCCTTGCCGAGGCTGAAGCGCTTCTAGGCGAGCCAATCCCGCGAAGCGTTTATGCCCGTGTGGAGCGTCTCCTGGCATCAAGATGCGACAACGCGAGGCTTGAAGACATACGCGCGGCGGCAGAAAAGGGAGCGGCGCAGATCCTGCAGCAGCTGGATGATTCCTCCAGCGATGTCTACGGTCTCTGGCGCAGCACACGGCAAGAGGATCTTGACGTTTTCGAGGGCATATACACAGAGCTTGGCGTAAGGTTCGACCTGGAATTCTACGAAAGCGAGGTAGAGAAGCTCACGCCTGCAATCGTTGACGAGCTGCTGGAATCGGGCGTCGCAATTATCGAAACCGAAGGCGAATATGCAGGCACCGCTGCGGTGGATTTCTCGGCTCACGGAGAGCCCGGCCTCGGCAGAATAGTCCTTAGGAGAAGCGACGGCACGACTCTCTACCAGACCAAAGAGCTGGCATTGGCTAAGGTTAAGTTCGACGACTACAAGGTTGACCGTTCGCTGTACGTTGTCGGGAGCGAGCAGAGCCTGTATTTCCAGCAGGTTTTCGCCATTCTCAAACTGTGGGGCTTTGCCGCCGCCGGGAAATGCCGGCACGTGTCCTATGAGCTGGTACAGCTTGCCGGCGGGAAGATGAGCAGCCGGGAAGGCACGGTCGTTCCGTACCGCGAGTTTATCAAGAAGGCGAAGGAACTCGCGCTGTCGTTAGCGAAGGAGCGGGGAATCAGCTCGACACCGGAAAAGGTCGCCGGCCAGGTTGCGCTCGGCGCTGTAAAATACGCTTTTTTGCGCGTGGACACGAGCAAGCAGATACTGTTCGACTGGGAGCTTGCGCTGTCGTTCGACGGGAATGCGGGCCCGTATCTACAGTACGCGTTCGCCAGAAGCAACAAGCTTCTTGCGGATTTTAACCCGGATGCGCCCCGCTTAGCGCGGCTTTCGTATGCGCCGCAGCCAGCGGAAGTGGAACTGTGCCGCTTGCTTGCCGACTTTCGCGAATGCGTATCGCAGGCGCTGGAGATGCTGGCACCCAACGTTATGGCCAACTACCTCTACGAGCTGACTCGGGCGTTCACTGATTTCTACCAGTCATGTCCCGTGCTGAAAGCCGAAGACGATGTGCGCTTTTACCGCCAGAGCCTTGTTGCGGGATTCAACACTGTGTTAGCTATCGGCGCTGGCTTGTTGGGGATGGAGCTTCCCGAAGAGATGTGAGTAATGGCGAGGATGCACCGGACATTTAGCATCAAACGCCTTTCCCGGGCGCTTCAGGGTTTTTCTGTAAGCGCTGGAGATCCCAATCTCATCGTCAACAGCATGCTCTGCGACACGACCCATCTGCTCTCAAAATCTCCCGACGAAATCGCTCTAGCCTACGAGCGTAATCCGCTGATACTTCTAGGGCTGATGGAGATCAGCAATTTCGCCTCGCTTTTCGGGGGGCAGACTGGTTGGGCGCACTTCTTCCAGCTATTCCGCCGCAATCCTCCTGTTACGACCTTCGTGCATTTCCTGAGCCCGGAACCGGGATTGGAGGACTACAGCTATCCGGGATTGTATGTTTCACAGGCTGAAGAGCCGGCTCACGTAATACCGTTCGTCCAAAACGTCTTACGCTACGCTCATCACCTGCACCTGTGGGAAGAACGCGATATATTCTCGCTGGTTAGCCTGCTGCGAAAGCGGCTGATGGCCGCCGCAGTCGTGGTAGATGAACCGGATGACTTCGACTTCAATTTGTTGCGGGCGCTCCATCATCTCAGCATTCCGATTTTTAGCCGCGTGCCCCTGGGGCCGATGTTCAACTACAACCAAATCTCCGACCTGGATGACCTTTTTGCGAAGATACACCGCCTTTGTCCCGCTTTCAATGCGCGGAAGGCAAAGAGCCCAGGCGACGACGACCTGGGCAATGAGCCGATCGAGCGATTCGAGTTCGGCGGGGGCTACTCCTCGTTTGGCGTCGTGCGTGCCATGGGAGGAATTGACGGCGTAGAGGTGCGGGGGAAGCCCGAGGATGAAGCGGGTCTCATCGTTGACCTCGGCGATTCGGATGTGGATATCACACTGACAGCGCATATTGAGGATGAGCTTTACAGGATGCTGTCCCGGCATCCCTGGCTGCGCCTGGAGACCGAAGGATTATTCAAGCTCGTGCTCCTGGGAAAACTCCGTGAGCCCGAAGAGATAGGGCGGGAGATATACCGCCGGCTCAAAGAAAGGTTCGCGCTGACGCAGGTCTCCGTCAAGCTTATCTTTGACAGCCTGCGGCTGCAAAGCCTGAAGGCAACAGTCGCCGCCTATAAGGAAGAGCGAAGGCAGGCGCTGGAGAAGAGAGGCGATTTCGACGCGCCCCTGTTCGCATGCACGTTCTGCCAGCGCTACTCGAAAAACGGATTCTGCATAATCTCGGTGCACCATCCTCCCCAATGCGAACTATCTTACGATGCGCTGCGCGCCCAGGCCCTGTTTACCGGCTCGCTGGAGCAGTTTTCCATCAAGCGCGGGGAACTGACCGACAAGAACAGTGTTCTTTACAGCGGGGTGGCGAAATTCGCGCGCATTCTGAGTGAAGGAGAGATTGCTAAGATAAACCTGCAATCGCTTCGCGATTCGCCGCCGCCGGTAACCGCCTATGCGCAAAATCTGGCCTATTACAGCGACCGGCTGGACGGCATAATGATTCTCAGCAGCGACTATGACGGGTACTCCCCGGACCGCAGGACGTTTTTCGGATTTCTCGGAGAAGTTGCCGGCCGGCAGATTCCCGGTGTGATGGGCATCTCTGACGATTACTTGAGAAGCCGCGAGTTTCTGAGCGCCGAAGGCGGGCTCAAGCGAGTCGTGTGGATGCCATCCGTATTGAAGGAACGTCTGGGTTTGCAGAAATTCACCTACATCGCGACGGAACGCGAGTGCACAAACATAATGTCTCTTGGTTCATTTCTCAAAGAAAGGGGATTCAGCACTTGATACAATTCGCAGAACTATTGAAGTCTCTGAACTACAGTTTCGAGCGTGCGTCAACTGAAGACGGGCTGGAGATCTTCAACGTATCCCACGATGAGCGAAGCTTCATTGCGCTGGTCTTCACCGACGAGGGCGGCAGGCCGGCGTTTGTACGCATAATGTTTGTGGTTGACCAGCTGAACCGCGAAAACCTCGCAAGCCAGTACGAGCTGCTGCTCGAACTCAACCGCGAGTGCTGGATGGGCAGCTTCGCAGTTGACGTGTCGACATCCACGGTTTTGTATGTTTTCAACTTCCCTCTTGCGCAGTTCGACGCCGATGCTCTTGCAGTAGCCGAAGAGACGTTTGGCCTTTCGCTGCGTTTGTACACCGATGCCTGCAAGGAGTAACCAATGATGGAATGGAAGCCTCCTCCAGGCGAACTTAGAGTGTGTTGTATCCAGGCGGGGCTGTTCAGTCGCGACGCGATGGCAAACCGGCAGGAGCTGCTCGGGCTATTCAGTTCCGTCGAACACGGAAGCTGTGACCTGATTATCACTCCGGAAGCATCTAACCTGTACTACCACTACGACCTCATTTCGCAGCTCAAGGGCGGAGAAGAGGAAGAGTATCTTGGGCCTTTCCGCAAGCTGGCAGGGGAATACGAGTGCCATATCCTGGTAGGCAGTCTGATGGTCCGCGACGGGGAGCATCTTCGCAACCGCTCCCACCTGCTTGCGCCGGATGGAACCACTGCTGGCACTTACGACAAGATACACCTGATCAGGCTTTTCGATGAACCGGAATACTTCACACCCGGACGCGATTTGCTGACTGCTGAGGTAAGCGGCTGGAAGGTGGGTATAGCGCTATGCTACGATCTACGCTTTGCAGAGCTATTCCTGAACTACGCTCTTGCCGGCTGCCATCTTCAGATCCTGCCGTCGTGCTGGCCCGATGTAAGGGTCGAGCACTGGTACCATCTTCACCTTGCCCGGGCACAGGAGACGCAGTGCTATTTTATTGGCGTAAATCACGGCGGCACTGATGATAGCGGCAGAGCGTACCGGATGAGCATCGCCGCAGATCCCGACTCAATCGTGCTTGCGAAGCTTCCGGATCCTGCGCCGGGGATAATGACAGTGACGCTACAGCCTGAGGTCCTTGTCAAGCAGAAGGAAATGTATGACCTTCTGGCTGGCCGCGGCCCGTTTCCGATATAGCGCTACGCGGGCAGATATCAAACGCACGATGCGCCACACAATCCTTCGGCACGATCATCGAGCTACAAAGCTCCATGCGCTCTGCAAGTGCTAGCCTTGCGCCTCGGCAGTTTCCTCATCTGTCGCGGAGCTTTCGTTCTCACCGGTGTCCGCATCCGCATCCGTATCGGTTCGCTTAGCGACGATGATGGGAAATGTCTTTTGCTCGTATATCACCCATTTCGTCGGCACGCTTACCCGAAACTCCGGCTCCCACTCGTCGTCCTCGACGTTAGTGTCATAATTGCCCGCGGGATCCACTCCAGGCTTGAGAATGGTGACGACGATCTCGTTGTTCAGGGGCGTAGATAGCGCCTTTTCGATAATCTTGTCGAGGTCGCGAAGCTCGCGCGGCAGGTTCACGAAGCTGCCGCTGCCCATCAGGATGCGGCCGCGGCCACCGAATTCGTTGTAGATGGAGAGAAGGCCGCCGCCTCCATGGACCGTCAGTGCGGTAGGCCCTTCGGGGAAGCCATCAGGCAGAGTGAAGTGGATCATCTGTTCGAGCGCCTCTTCCCGGTACGGTTGCAGGTGAACGTTTACCCGCAACGCATCCCCTGCGTGCACCGTCTTCGGCTGAACGCCCGGCCCGGGAGGCTCAATCCCCGCAGGCGGCTCCGGACCCATAGGGACCGGGCCTTCCTGTGCCCGGAAATCTGCCTGTTCCGGGCTGTCTTCGCCGCTTTCGCTTTCCGGCTCGGCCGCTCCGGCCGCTGTGCCGTCGGCCTGCTCCTCGATCTCTGGAGGCTGCTCGCCGGCCTTTTCCGCTTTTGATTTGGGCTCCTCGCCCTGGAGCAGCAGCTCAGCGTCGTCGATCGCGGCATTGACGCGGTTCCGCGTAAAGTCAAGCTGAATATTAACCTGTGTGAGTTTCACTTCACGGTAGATGTTGTTTACGAGGAGCGACGCCAGGGGCAAAAGCTCCTCCCACGAGCCACTGGTGGGATACGATTCCGAGTAGTAATAATTTACGCGGTGTAGCGGTTCTTTCAGCCCCGCCCCTTCGAGCGAGAATTCCAGGCGCAGCGTCCCGCCTTTGCCTGTGTCCGTTGTCCTGTAGAACGCTTCTTCAAGCGCTATCATTATCAGGTAATCGAACCAGTCAGGGTCGCGGATTACCTGAACGTTGAATTCCTCCGTGCGATGCAGGTCAATATCGTTGGCGACCACGCTCACAGGCAGTGTGTCCGCCGATACGTTGAGCAGCCCGCCCACCGCGCAGGCCCGATCCTGCTTTGCTGCGCCCACGGGATGAAGGCTGTGGCCCATCTTGAATGCGCGATACACGCTTTTGTGCGTATATGCTATGTAGGCCTTTTGCAGCACCATATCGATGTCGCCGTTCATCATCAGCGGATGGCCGAACATCAGAACCTGGCCGGCTTCGTCAACGTAAGTTGCCGTTCCGATGGCTGACAGGTCGATATCCCCCGACATCAACGAAATCGCCACCGCGTCGCCCGCTTTGAGAGGCCCCTCGGTCACGGGGTCGTAGAGGAGCGCTCCGCCGGCGCTTGTGCCCCCTGCACCAGCGTCTGCGGTTACGTGCACAAACGGGTATTGCTGGGCTTTTTCCTCCAGCAGGGCTAGACTGCCCGGGCTGAAGCCGCTTGCCACAAGGGGAGCGACCAGTGGAACGGCTCCCATTTCCCCGCTTTCGGGATTTTCCTCGTTGAATCGCATAGCCTCGTCCCAGGATTCCATAAAGCGCAGCTTCCTGTCGACGCTGGCATCGGGAATGACGGTGTTGCCCGTGTATTCAGGGCGATGGCGCCTTGGGAGCGCGCTGAGCATATTTTCGATGGGAGTGATGCCGCCGATGTGAGTATCGCTGTATGGAACGGCCATTGACACCGCTCCGAGCAGCTTGCCCTGGACGTAAACCGGGCTGCCCGAATAGCCTTCGGCGATTCCGTTCGATGCCTGGATGACTGGGCCGGAGAACCTGGCGAGGATCAGCTGGCGCCCGTCAAAGCCGCTGTCAGGCACGATGTCAATAATCTCCACGTTAAAATCCTCGACTTTTGTTCCCCTAACGACTGTCTTTCCAATGCCCTTCATTCCCGCCTTTACTTCGGCTAATGGGAAGAACTCCACTGCTGACGCTGTTAGAGCAATTGTGAGAAGCGCTAAAAAAGCCGTCAGTACGGCGCAGAATGCTTTCATCCATTTCCCTCCAGTTTGGTGGCCTATCTTAGCCCAAAGACCAGGTGCCGTCAACGCGAAACGGAAGTGCACGGATGCATCGCAGCGATGCCGAGCGCCGATCCGCGCACGTCCGTCTTATGCGTTACGGGAATCGTGCGAAAAGAGGGCCCTTTCGGACCCTCCTTTCGTGCAGTACATTGTAAAGCGATGCCTGTCTAGTCGCGGCCGCCCTTGGTGTCCTCACCGGGGACGAGGACCAGGATGACACCATCACGAATACCGTTGGGTGCGCCGTAGCCCACCTGGTCAACAGTCATCTCTACGCTCGCAGAGCCGTAGGGACTGCCGAGGTACTCGCCATTGGTCTCCTGATTGATCGAGCGCGTCCATGCGGGAACCTCGAACTCTGATTGGCCGCCGGAAGTATCCGTATTGGGACGGAAAACTATCATCGGCTCGGGGCCGAGGACGTCTCTGCCCTTCGTACGGATGGATCCGTACCCGCCAAGCATGTAAACCTCGGTAACCGTCGGCAGGATTGGGCGGGTGTCATCGACGCTGCTTTCACTGGCAGCCACAATCACGCCCGCGCTCTTGTAGAAGAACTCGCCGGGCAGGAACGGGTTTGGCTTGTTGCTCCGCCAGAGGTCCCAGAATCGGTAAACGATATTGGCGTAGGTTGGACGCGTATACTGCGTGCCGGCAGCCTGATCGATTACGACATACTCTGTGAACCTGAAGTCAGCGAGGACGTTTCCTGAAAGAGTGCAGTACGGCCCAAATCGCGTTCCCTGATCTCTCGAGATGTTCGTCTGGTTACGCATCGGGTCGTCTACGTCTTCCTGGAAACGATGGATTGCGGTACCGTTAGTGGCAAACGGATTCTTGGGGTATGCTTCCACATATCCTTTACGCAGAAGCGGATCGCTAAGGACTGTACGATCCTCGCAATCTCTGACGTTAATGAATGCGTTTGCTCCTGACTGAACGTCGGAGTACTTGCCCTGACCACCAATTAAGTAGGTTGGATAAGTACCGCCCGTGTCAACGGCAAAGCGCTCGACAGATAGCTGAATGTTGTGAAGATTGCTTTTTACTTCAGCTTCCTTGGCCTTGTCCTTGACCTTGATGTAGTTTGGCAGCGCAATGGCCGCCAAAATGCCAATAATCACAATGACTACAAGTAACTCAATGAGGGTAAAACCTCTACGGTTCATTGACCGTCTCACCTCCTAGATGATAATGCACGGATTCTAATGAATTCGCCGGGCCCCAGCCCAGTATGTAATGATAACATACGACTATGCCCCTGTCAACGAGAAATAGCTGGTAATCCGGCGTTCTTGCCTTGATGGGCCAGTCCTCTGGCCTGTTCCTCCCCCCTTGTTTTTAGTTCAGTCTTTTTATTTGATAACGTTTACCAGGTTAAATATCGGCAGATACAGCGAAATAACGATGGTTCCCACCAGGCCTCCGATGAGAACGATCATCATAGGCTCGATAACACTTGCCAGGCCGCGAATCGTCGCGTCGATCTCGGTGTCGAAGTAGTCGGATATTTTGAATAGGATTTCTTCAAGGTTACCTGCTTCCTCGCCTACCGAAATCAGGTTAGTGACGATGGGCGGGAACACGCCGGTTCGCTTCATCGGCGCGTGAATAGACTCTCCCTCGCGGATGCGCTCGCGCACATAAAGTATAGCTCGTTGCACGACGTTGTTGCTGGCAGTGTTTTTTGACACTTCCAGGGCTTCTAGTATAGGCACTCCTGATTGAGTAAGTGTGCCGAAAGTACGCGTGAAACGGGTGATGGCGACTTTACGCGCCAGTGCGCCAAATATGGGAATGCGCAAAACGACGGGGTCCAGCACGATGTGACCCCATTTGGAGTTGCGGAATTTGATGAACAGAATGACGAAGACCGGGATTGTCAGCAGCCAGTACCAGTTCTCGACAAGCCAATCGCTCAGTTTGATCATCGTTCTGGTAAGCTGCGGAAGCTGCGCTTCACCGCCGGAGAATTCTTCATAGAAAGCGCCGAACTGGGGCACGATGTACATGAGCATGAAGAGAGAGATGCCCGTAGCGAAGATCATAATGATAACGGGATAAACCATCGCGCTCTTGACTTTGTGCTTCAGCTCAAGCTCGTTCTCGTAGAATTGCGCAACCCGCTCGAGGATGTTGTCAAGCGCACCGCCGATCTCGCCCGCCTGCACCATTGCGACGAAGAACGTGGAGAATGCCCGGGGATGCTTCTTCATCGCGGAATGAAGCGTGTCGCCCCCCTGGATATCGAGCTTTACTTTGTGCAACACATTGCGGAATGACGAGTTCTGGGTCTGTTCTTCAATAGTATCAATAGCTTCGGCGAGAGTCAGGCCGGCGTTAAGCAAGAGCGCGAACTGGCGGGAGAAGATCGTCAGCTCCTTTAAGCCGACTTTAAATAACCGCTCGACAAGGAAGAGCGGATTAAACGGCTTACGCCGCTCCACAATGCGCACGACATAAAAGCCTTCATTACGAAGAGCTTCCATGACGGCCTTGGGATTGTCGGCCTCGACCGTGCTTTGAATGACTTTTCCCGAGGAATCTTTTGCCGTGTATACGAACGTTCTCATAGTCTCACCGCCGGCTCATTAGAGCCGTTAATGTGTCCTATCAGATTATACCGCAAAAAGCGCCCTGACATGCACCTTACGCCGACGCCAGGAACTTATACGCCAAGACTGGAGCCATCAAGAGAGGGCGTTTCACGCTCGGTCACCTCCCTTGAGCTCTTCACTCCAGCCGCAGCCGCAGCGCTTATCAGGCGCTGCAGGTTGCCGACATTGCCGGCATGAGCCATCGCGACTTCCAGCGAGATCAAGCGGTCCAGATACCGGTCGCGCAGGTTCTGGTCCATCGTCATCATTCCCATCTTGGAGTGGGTCATCATCACCGAGTGAATCTGGAACTCCTTCTTCTCGCGGATAAGGTTGCGGATAGCCGGGATGTTGAGCATCACCTCGAAGGAGGCGACACGTCCTCCGCCTTCGGCAATCGGAAGCAACTGCTGAGACATAATGCACTGGAGCGTGTTTGCGAGCTGGGCGCGGATCTGCGATTGCTGCTCAGAGGGGAAAACGTCGACGATACGGTCGATGGTAAGCGGCGCGTTGTTGGTGTGCAGAGTGGCAAATACCAGGTGGCCCGTTTCAGCAGCCGTAATAGTCGTTGAGATGGTTTCCAGGTCGCGCATCTCGCCCACGAGGATTACGTCCGGATCCTGACGCAATACACGTTTCATTGCGCCAGCAAAGGACAGTGTGTCTCGCCCGACCTCGCGCTGGTTTACGTTGCAGCGCTTATGCTGGTGAACGTATTCTATCGGGTCTTCCATCGTGACGATGTGCAGGTCCTTGGACTCGTTGATTACGTTGAGCATCGATGCGAGAGAAGTCGATTTCCCGGAACCAGTGGGGCCTGTAACAAGAACCAGTCCTCGAGGCAGCTGGATGACTTCCTTCATAATCGCGGGCAGCAGGAGATCCTCCATCGACGGGATCTTCTCTGGAATCGCCCGCATCGAGCAAAACGAACTCTCTCGCTGGAATCCCAGGTTACAACGGAACCGCCCTATGCCCTTCTGGCTATAGCCAAAGTCAAGCTCACGTTCAAGCTCGTACTTCTTGCGCTGGTCCTCCCGGATCATCGAGAATGCCAGCTCGCGGACATCGTCAGGCGATAATGGCTTGTAATCAAGGCGCACGAGCTTGCCGTGAATACGCAAGGTCGGCGGCACACCTGCGGTCAGATGCAGGTCGGATGCACCGTGCTCAACCAAGTGAACCAGCAAGTCGAGAATCGTATAGTCCATTGCCTATTCCACCCCCATCTGATTGTAGGGCATTAAACCTCGAATCCCTCCACCTCCGCAAGTTTGGGTGCGGTTTCGGTGAGTGGGCCGCGAACGGCGCCAGGTGCGCCGGTTGCCGCGCTTTCAATATCAGCTTCAGTTTCGTAGTCCGGACGGGCAACACGCAGAAGCTCCTCAAGTGACGTCATTCCAGCGAGGACCTTTTTGACGCCACTCTCCCAGAGCGTGAGCATTCCTTCTTTTCGTGCCTGCCGCTTAATAAGGTGGATGGATGTCGTTGTTGTGATTAGCTCCTTGATAGTGTTGGACATCCGGAATATTTCGAACACACCGGTACGGCCCGTGTAACCGACATGCTTGCAGAATTTGCATCCTTTCGCGCGGTAGAGGAGTGGCGGCTTGCCTTCGTAGTGGCTTTCGTCGAATGCGCCGCGCATGAATTCCAGTTCTTCCTCGCTAGCCTCATAGGCTTCTTTGCAGTGCTGGCACAAGCGGCGAATGAGACGTTGCGCCATAATCCCGATTACGGACGCGTTGATGAGGTATGCCGGCACTCCCATGTTTTCCATTCTCGGGATAGCTCCGGGCGCGTCGTTGGTGTGCAATGTGGACAACACCAGGTGGCCGGTAAGCGCCGCATTGACCGCCAGGTCGGCGGTTTCACCGTCGCGGATCTCGCCCACCATGATGATGTCCGGATCCTGGCGCACGATTGTGCGCATCCCCGACGCGAAGGTCAGGCCGACTTTGGGATTAACGTGAACCTGGTTGATCGTGTCCAGCTGGTACTCCACCGGGTCCTCAATCGTCACCACGTTAACCTGCTCGGTGGCGAGTTTCGCCAGCGAAGTAATCAACGTGGTGGATTTCCCGGAGCCGGTGGGGCCCGTGATGAGGATGATGCCGTGCGGCTGCTCGATTAGCGAATTCCAGACTGTAAGCTCATCCTCGTCGTAGCCCAGGTCAGTCAGCTTGTAATCCTGCGATGACTTATTCAGCAGGCGCATCACGATCTTTTCCCCGAACAGGGTGGGGAGTGTGGAGAAACGGATATCGTACTCGGAATCTACCAGACTGAGTTCAATACGACCGTCCTGTGGCTTGCGCCTTTCGGAAGTGTCCAGACGGGCCATAATTTTCAGGCGGGCGGTGACTGCGGGAATAGCGTTCTTCGGCACAGTTAATATGCGGTGAAGCATGCCGTCCACCCGGTAACGCACCACCATATGGTCGTTTTTCGGCTCAAGGTGCACGTCAGAAGCTCGGTAGTCAGCTGCGCCGTGAAGTATCGTGTCGACCAGCTTCACGATGGGAGCGTCCTCGATCTCTTTAAGCGTGGCCTTGTCGACAAGAGTCTCGTCGATGACGTAGCCCTTCTTTAGCCGCTCGGCCTGGAATTCCTCAATGGACTTCTGCGCCTCGTGAGACACGCCGAAGAACTGGTCGAACGCGTAGTTGATTGCGCTGGGTGATGTGATATGCGGCAGGATGTCCATTCCGGTGGACAGCCTGAGATCATCGATAGCCAGGAGGTTAAGCGGATCCACCATCGCCACGACGAGCTGGTTTCCTTCCTTGCGCACGGGGAAGACCTGATGGCGCTTAATCATATCGGGCGGCACTAGACGGGCCATATCGGGATCTATCTTTTCTTCGTACAGGTCGATCTTGGGCATTCCCAGTTGGCGTGCGAGAATGTCCTGGATTTCGTCTTCCAGGGCGAGCTGCATGTCAACGATTACTTCACCTATGCGGCGACCGGTTTCCTTCTGCTTTTCCAGCACATCCTGGAGCTTATCTTCGGAAATTATTCCAGCTTCTATTAGAAGCTCACCAAGTTTCTTGTTCATCTGAAAAACCCACCTCGGGTAGTAGTAATGTCTGACTTCCCTCCTGTTTTAGACCCGACATAATCTTATAACACGCCCCTAGTGCTAAGTCAATTTCTCTAGTCCCTCATCTGTAATCCAACGCTGCGGGCGACTCTGCACGTCAGGTTGTGCCGCCCCGGTTTCCGGCTCGCATTCAGCTCCTCGACGCGCAAGGCCCCTTTCAGCAGATGATGCAGGACATCCCCCGCTGCAACCGGCTGGTCTGCATCGCGCGCAAGGCGCAGATTAACCGCGACAAAGCCTTTGACCACCGCTTTCTTGGCTTCGGCGCGTCCAATGCGGTAAGCGCGCGAGATCACGCTGTCCAGCCTTGGTGAGCCCACGGACAGGCGCACTGCGTCCGTGCAGCTGTCAGGATTAAATCCCAGCTCCGGCTGGAATTCCAGTCCCGCAACCGCAAGCGCTGAAGCAACATCGGATTCTGCTCGTTTGTCCACAAGCGCGACAATGCCTCCGTCCTTGCACAGGATGTCTCCTAGATGTGAAGGCGGCAGGCCTGCGCGGGCGAGCTGCTGTGACACGGCGTTTGTTTCCTGAGTAGAGAATCCCTCGCGACTCTCGTCATCAAGCTTCGATACGCTTAGCCATTTCAAGGGGAAGCGCCGGGACGCCTCTTCCCATTCGCTAAGAGCCAGCCGGACCGCCTCTTCGTCCCAGTGCGCCCGGCCTTTCCCCGGAGGCATAATTTCCAGCATCGCTTTGCGCGGGAAGGGCGACCCGCCGCAGACGCCACGGATCATTTTTTGACGGGCGAGTTCATCCCAGTGCGCGGTCAATTCGTCAGGACCGCTAAAGCTCGTGAATGCGCCTGAGGGCGGAATCTCGTCCGAGTGCGTCAGGTATCGCTGAAGTCCCATAATTTGGTTGCGGCTGCGGCCGTCTCCTCTGATACAATCATTCTACTATGCCGTTCCCTTTTAGCGACCTGCAGGATTTCATTCAGGCTTTGGAAGCCGGTGGTGAGCTGGCGCGCGTCGCGGTGCCGGTCTCGCCACACTTAGAAATAGCCGAACTCACCGACCGTATGAGCAAAGCTCCAGCGGCTCAGGCTTCGCCTGGCACGCCCGATTTCCTAGCAACCGGGGGCAAATCGCTGCTGTTTGAGAAGTCGAAGGGATACGAAGTCCCCGTAGCTATCAACCTGTTTGGCTCGCTCACACGCGTTTCGCTGGCACTGGGAGTGGGGCATCCTAACGAGGTGGCGGAGCGCATCAGCGAGATGCTGGACCTCAAGCCGCCGCAGGGATTGCGCGAGAAGGTCGCGCTGCTGCCCAAGCTCCTGGAGGCCGCCAACTTCCCGCCGCGCGTGGTGAAAGCCGCGCCGTGCCAGGAAGTGGTGGAGCAAGGCGCGGAGGTTGACCTCGGCAAGTTCCCAGTGCTCACCTGCTGGCCGGGGGACGGCGGGCCGTTCATTACATTCCCGCTGGTAATCACGCGCGAGCCGGAGACCGGCCGCCCGAATATGGGCATTTACCGGATGCAGGTGTACTCGCGCAACGAGACGGGGATGCACTGGCACATCCACAAGGACGGCGCGCGCCACTTTGAAGCTGCGAAGATGCGCGGAGAACGCTTAGCCGTCTCGGTCGCCATCGGAGCCGACCCGGTGACCTGCTACGCCGCCAGCGCCCCGCTGCCCGGCGGGATTGACGAGATGCTGTTCGCCGGATTCCTGCGGCGCAAGCCGGTGGACGTGGTGAAGTGCAAGACCAACGATTTGCTGGTGCCCGCGAGCGCGGAGACGGTGCTGGAGGGCTACGTGGATCCATCCGAGCCGCTGCGTGCCGAGGGCCCGTTCGGCGACCATACCGGCTACTACTCGCCGGTGGACGATTACCCGGTCTTCCACGTGGAGTGCGTCACCCACCGCCGCGACCCCATCTACCACGCGACTATTGTCGGCAAGCCGCCGCACGAGGATTATTACCTGGGCTACGCCACGACACGCATCTTCCTGCCGCTGATGAAGCTGGTGCTGCCGGAGCTTACCGACATCTGCTGCCCGCCGGAAGGCGTGTTCCACAACTGCGTCATCGCCAGCATCCGCAAGCGCTACCCGGCGCAGGCGCGGCGCGTCATGGCGGGGCTGTGGGGGATGGGGCAGATGAGCTTCGCGCGCACGATTATCGTGGTGGACGCGGACGTGCCGGTGGAGGATCTATCTGAGGTGGCGTTCCAGGCGTTCTCCAACACCGACCCGCGCCGCGACCTGATGTTCTTCGACGGCCCCGCCGACGCGCTGGACCATTCGGCGCCGCAGCCGCTGTTTGGCAGCAAAGTGGGCATTGACGCCACCCGCAAAATCGCCGGCGAGGGTGCCCGCGAATGGCCGCAGGAAATCACGATGAGCGATGAGGTTAAGCAGCGGGTGGAGGAGGTGTGGGGGCGGATTGGTGGGGTATAATGGGAGTGAGGTGAAACTCCCATGAAACTAACCGTTATGGTTCACAAAGATGAAGACGGCGGCTATTGGGCCGAAGTGCCGGCCATCAAAGGCTGTTACACGCAGGGCGACACGCTGGAGGAACTGAAAGCGAATGTAGTGGAGGCCATCACCGGCTGCCTGGCGGCGCTAAACAGCCGGGCGCAGAAGAGCCCCGACACGGACCTAATTGAGGTTAGCGTGTGAAGCCGCTGAATGGCAAGCAGATGATTGACCTCCTGAAGAAACACGGTTGGGAGATAGACCGGATTCAGGGAAGCCATTACATACTGATGAAAGAGGGAAGCGACGCTGCGATATCGGTGCCGGTTCATGGAAAGCGCGAACTGAAGCCCGGGGTTCAGTATGGCATCCTGAAGGACGCAGGATTGGCTGCGAAGAAGTAGCCTGCTGCCACAAGCGCTTTGGCGTGTTACTGGCTGTGGGGTCGCGCAAGGAGCTTGGAACGTGAAACCAATGCAGTTCACCATTGTGCTGACGCCCGATGAGGAAGAGGCCGGCGTATACAACGTGTCGGTGAAGGAGCTGCCGGGATGCGCGGCGGACGGCGCCACCTACCAGGAAGCACTGGCGAATGTTGAAGTCGTTATCCAGGAGTGGATTGAGACAGCCAAAGGTCTGGGTCGTCCCATCCCAAAACCCGGGGGTCGCCGCGTTTCGGCGTAGCTTATAAGGGCCATACTTGCCCGGTTTCCCTACGTCGGCTCGCTGCCGGTGCCGCCCGCGCGTTTACGGGCGCGGCTGGTGCCGCCAACGACGCTATCGAGGTCGCGCCCGACCAGCAGCCGACCAAGCTTCCTGTGCCCGACTTTGAGGTAGTGCCGCTTCCAGATGTCCACTACTTGCTCCTTTGAGGTTGCAGCGTCAAGCTCCGTTTTGACCTGCTTTAGATACTCCAGTTCCTCCCGTGGATCGTCAAATGATCGGGGCATATTCCCTCTCCCTCGTTAGATGTTCCTCCGCAATTTTACTACATCGCGAGCGCGCGCGCCAGTGCGGGGCGTACATTCGCGCGCTGACACGACGCGGCCTGCGATGTGTTATTATCCTGTTATGGAGGAGATCAAGTTCAACACGAGCCTACGCGAAGAAATGGTCGACATTACAGCACGGGTGCAGGAAGCGGTGCGCAAGTCTGGCGACAAGGACGGCCTGGTACATCTAATCTCCCCCCACACTACTGGAGCGCTGACCATCAATGAGAAGGTGGATCCGCACCTTAAGGATGACATCCTGACCTGGTTTCGCGAGATGGTTCCCGAAGGCACCGGATACGGGCATACAGGCGACAACGCGTGGGCGCACATCAAGGCTTCGATTGTCGGGGCAGACCTGACAGTGGCCGTTACGGACGGCAATCTGGTTCTAGGCAAATGGCAGGGAATAATGTTTTGCGAGTTCGACGGCCCCCGCTCGCGCAAAGTCATCTGCCGGTTCGTGCGCTCGCTGTAAACCGGATGCGCCTGCCAGGGCGGGCGGTAATGCCCGGAGTGTCAGTCTTCGCTTCGGCTGCCGCCCAGCCGGGCGATCAAGCCCAAAAAGGCCTCAGCCACGTTTTCGAGGAATGAGGTTTCGGGTCTTCTTTCGGGCTCCCCACGGCCCGCGAAACTCGTTATCCCCAGCGCGCTGGCGTATTGGGGCGCGCGGAACTCGTCGAACAGGTGCGAGTACCCGCGAGGAAGCCCGATGCGCACCGGTTTGCCCAGGTGGTGCTGGAAGAAGCCTGTGACCTCGCGGATGTAACAGCCGCCACCTGCAAGCACGATGCCGCCGGGGATTGACGCCAGCAGGCCGCTGCTTTCGAGGCTGCGCTTTACCAGCTGCGCCCACTCAAGGAGCCTGGGCAGTGCGATTTCGATGACCTTTTGCTTCTTAATCTTCGCGTACTCCGTGTGGCCGTAAAACTTGACGTCGATGACGTCGTCGGCATCGGCCTGGCTCACGTTGATCCACGCTTTCAGGAAGCCTCGGCGGATGCGTTGCGCCTCATCAAGTGAAACGCCGAGTCCCTGCATGAAATCCGTATCGAAGTTGCCGGTGCCTACCGAGATTGTGCTCGTGTACATCGCGGACCCGTCGCGGTAAAGCGCAATGTCGGTGGTGCCATGCCCGAGGTCGAGTAGCACGCAGCCGGTGTTTTTCTCTTCGGCGGTTAGCACAGCCTCGCCGGAAGCCAGGATTGAGGGGATTAGCGATTTCACGGTGAGCCCGACGCGGTCCAGCGCTTTTCTGTAGTTGTTTAGCAGCCATTCCGGGCCGGTAATGTCCTGCACTCTCACCGCAAGCCGCTCACCGAACATTCCCAGCGGATTCCGGACTCCGCGTGTCTCGTTGATTTCATATTCCTGAACGATTCGCTGGAGCAGGGCGAACTGGCCCTCGCGCGGGGGAGTGCGAATGCTTGCCAGCAGGCGGTCAATGTGCGCCTGGGTGATCTCGTTTTCCGCGCCTTCTAGCTTTAATTCACCGGTAAGGGGCGTGGATATCAAATCTTTGCAGGTTACCGCCAGATGCACCTGGTCGACATGGACGCCGCTGGAGTAGACCGCGCCCGAGAAGCTCGCGTCGATCTCGGCTGCGCACTGGTTCAGGTCGCGGATTACGCCCTTGACGATGCTCTTTGATGGAGTGGTATTAATCCCCCGGATAAGCACCTCGTCAGGCGTCACGTCAGCGATGACACTCGTTATCTTGGAGCTGCCAAGGTCGATTCCCGCGACTGTTTTGCTTCCCCGCCGCATGTCAAATCAGTTTACTCAGCACAAGCGCCTCTCTTATTACGAGGGGCACGAGCACGACGATTTCCTGCCTGAGGCCGCTCAGGGCGCAAATTGTGTAGAGAACGGCCACGAACAATACGAGATACGCGAAATGCGCGGCACCATTGAAAAGCCTTTTGTCGCGCGCAGCGACGACAGCGCTCAGGGCTGTATCCAGCAAAACAAGAGCAACCGGCAAGAGCACCAGCGGGTGCGGGACGACCTGGTTCGGGGCGAAAGCGCCGAGCAGGAGTCCCCCTGTGAACAGGATGGCCGCGACGGCAAGAGCCGGCTTGCTCAGCAAGCCCGTTCTCCGATCGTTGCTCATCGGCCATTCCCCTTTTTCACTTCGATAGCCTCCGAGCCGCTAGAAGCTCCATCACCGGTAGCGAGAGCTGATTGCTTTTCGCCGTTTTCGTTTGTGTCCAGAAAGCGATAGCGCACCGGGAGGTCATACGCCGGTATCTCGATGAGCTCCTCTTTCTCTAGCGTGATGTCGAGGCCGTACGCTCGCAGTTGCTCCACGATGCCGCTGGGCATCTCAAGCGCCTGGAGGATAATGTCCGGGTCGCCGATCGCGCTAATCGTGAATGGCGCCGTCAGGCGGGTGTTGTTTACGACGACGGTAGGCCCCGTGCAGCGCACGAACGACAATCCTGTCAGGCGCTCTTCGATTCTTCCGGAGCGGATGGAGATAGCCTCCGCGCCCGCTGCGCGCAGCTCGTTAATCAAATACAGCAGGTCGTAGTCGTGCACTAATCCGCGCTCAACGAAAGCGCCACCGGACTGTGAGGAGTCCCCCAGCGTCACGCTCACTCCCGGGCCTTCAACTGCAAGGAAGCCGGCAGCGTACTTCGCCGCGTCAAGCTCGGTTTTAATCTGCTCGCTGGATATTTCCCCCGTAAGCAGCTGCCGCAGCAGGTCGTTTTTCTCTTCGTGAAGAGCGGCGACTTCAGCCCGGAGCTGTCCGATCTCTCGTTGCAGGGCTTCATATGCGCCGCTGCCAGCCAAGAGAGGATGACCGCCGGATTCCGCCAGTATAACGCCACGCGCGAGCAGCCCCAGCACCAGGCCAGCCACAAGAGCGAATGCCCAGAATCCTGCGCGCCTCGTGTCCATAATCCAGCATCATTCTACGACAGAAGCTGCTAAAAGGCGAAATGCCGGCTCGAGGAAGCCGCTTTAGCCGCCCTTTTTGGCCCGGGGATGGGTGGCATCGTAAGTCTGTGACAGCAGGCGGGTGGACACCTGCGTGTATATGTTCGTGGTGTCAAGCCGGGCGTGCCCCAGCAGCTTTTGCACGGTGCGCAAATCCGCCCCTCCATCGAGCAGGTGGGTGGCGAATGCGTGGCGCAGCTTGTGGGCCGATACGGGTTTGAGAAGCGCGGCTTTTTTGGTCAACCGTGCCAGTATCCGGTTGGCTGAGCGCCTGGAAAGGGCTTTGCCGTTTCGGTTGAGGAAAAACCTGTCAGTTGCGGGCGAGCCGCGCGTGAACATACCGAGCCTTAAATCCAAGTATTCCCGCATTGCTCTCTCCGCCCGCTCACCAAAGACAACCTCGCGTTCCTTGCCGCCCTTGCCCCGAACCCGCAGCGCGCGCCCTGACAGGTCTATCTCTCCTGCTGTCAGCGCCAGCGCCTCGTGAATGCGCACGCCGGTCGAGTATAAAAGCTCCACGAGCGCCCGGTCTCTTGCGTCAACCGGGCGGCTGCCTTCCGCCGCTGCGACGAGCGCGTCGACTTCTTCCGGTGTAAGCACCACGGGCGGCTGCCTGTGCGCGCGCCCCAGCTCCACTTGTTTAGCCGGATTGTCTCTGGCCAGCCCCTGGCCGGTTAGAAATTCGAAGAAGCGCGAGATGGATGAGAGCTGGCGCCGCGCCGTCCGCATGCTTACCCCGTCCTTGCGCTCGTCAAGCCTTTGGTTGAAGAACTCGTACAGAGTCTCCTGCGTGAGCGCCTGCGGCTCGAAATCGCCGCCGGCAAACTCCAGAAGCTGCCGCACATCGGTCGCGTAAGCCGCACGCGTGAGCTCCGCAAGCCCTTCCGAAGCAAGTTCTTCAACGAAACCTAGAAGCGCGTCGTCACCCGTCACGAATTTGATTCTAACATTTGCGCGATGGAATCACTGATATAATCGCACTGAGGAGGACCATCATGGATCGTTCGAGACTCATTGCTGCCGCTCGCGGCGATGAAGCGGCGGACACCGTTTTCACGAACGCATCGGTCGTTAACGTCTTCAGTGGAGATATCGAATCTGCGGATGTTGCACTTGCAGAGGGGCATATCGCTGGTGTGGGTGAGTACTCAGACACTCCTGCGAAGCGACGCATTGACCTCAGCGGGAAGTTTATCGCGCCCGCATATACCGACGCGCATATCCACCTTGAGAGCACGATGCTCCTGCCTTCAGAGTTTGCGCGCGTGGTGCTTCCCCACGGGTCCACCTGCGTTGTCTCCGACCCGCACGAGATAGCGAACGTCATGGGATTGCCCGGCATACTCCTACTGATGGGCCTTGCAAAGGACATCCCGTTTGACTTTTACTTTACTCTAAGTTCTTGCGTGCCTGCGACCCACCTGGAAACAAGCGGCGCGAGCCTTCCCGCCTGCGATCTTAGAGTGCTGATTGACCATGACCGCATCGTGGGGCTTGCCGAGATGATGAACTTCCCCGGCGTGTATTTGCGGGACCCGGACGTTCTCGCAAAGCTAGAGCTGGCGCGGAAACGTGGCAAAGTAATTGACGGTCACGCCCCGCTGGTTTCAGGAAGAGACTTGAACGCCTATATAGCTGGAGGAACAGAGTCCGATCATGAGTGCACGCGGATAGACGAAGCCAGAGAGAAGCTGTCCCGCGGTATGTGGATCTTCCTTCGCGAAGGAAGCACCGAAAGGAACCTCGCCGACCTGCTTCCACTGATCAACGATGCGACCGCATCACGCTGCTGCCTGGTTACCGATGACCGGCAGCCGGACGAGCTGATCGAGCTGGGTCATATTAACTACGCAGTACACAAAGCGGTGTCTCTGGGCATAAACCCCGTTACCGCGATCAGGCTAGCGACGATTAATCCGGCGAACTACTTCGGCTTTCGGGAGCGCGGCGCGGTTGCCCCCGGACGGATAGCGGACCTACAGATTCTTAGCGATCTGGATGAAGGGCTATTGCATCCGCTTGCCGTGTATAAGAGCGGCGAACGTGTCGCCGAAAACGGCTCTCTGGTTACCGAACTGAATGCGCACAGTGTTCCCGTTCAGAGCTTACAAACCGTGAGGCTGCCTTGTGAGCTAACGGAGGAGGCTTTCGCCATCAGAGGCCAGGGCGGGCGTGTAAGGGTGATCAAGGTTGTACCGCACCAGATTGTCACCGATGCGATTACGGTGGAAATGGCAGCGCATGAGGGGGGAATTGTGCCCGACGTTTATCGCGACATTCTGAAGCTCGCTGTAATCGAACGCTATAGCGGAAAGGCCGGTCACAGCGCAGGTTTCGTCCAGGGCTTCGGGATCAAAGCGGGCGCAATAGCCAGTTCCGTTGCGCACGATTCCCACAACCTTATCGTTGTAGGTGCAAACGACCATGACATGACCGTCGCGGTCAATCGCCTTGCCAGAACCGAGGGCGGCCTTGTTGCGGTTAAGGATGGGACCGTGATTGCCGACGTGCCGCTTCCGTTAGCGGGTTTGATATCCCTCGAAGATGCGCCAACTGTTGCTGCGCGTTTGGAGACGCTTATGCAGGCGGTGCGCGATGAGCTGGGCTGCACGCTGGCCAATCCGTTTATGACGCTGTCGTTCCTGGCTTTGCCGGTCATCCCTCATCTGAAGCTAACCGACAAGGGATTGGTGGATGTCGGGAAGTTCGACTTCGTGCCGCTGTTTGCAGAATAGAATTAGTCGCGTTTCACCACGAATTCGAACTTGTCCAGAGTATCCGTGGTGCGAAAATCGCGCCCGGCGCGTATTTCAAGGATTCGCTTGCCCTTCACCGCTTCGATTTCGTCGGCTATGGCTGCGATGTCGCCTGAGCTGATGCTGCCGACCTCTCCGGTAGCGATATCGGGGAGCATCCCTTGAGACAGCGCGACAGCCCTGACGACTGCGAACGCGTAGGCGAACAGCTCAGGGAGCTGGTCGCGCCCGACGTCGGCATCGATGTTTATCCGCGATATGAGTTCGCCTTTGCGGAAGACAACACGGTCAAGCGCGAACTCAAAGGTCACTTCGACGGCTTCCCCCCCGAGCACATTGCTCGTTGAATAAACGACGAGGATAATGTCCTCTGTCAGCAGCGAGAGCGTGTTGAGGATATCGCTCAGTGACGAGGCGGGCACCGGCTTCATCGTGATCCCGTCCGCCTCAAGCTGCAGGCGAAGCTCGTTAAGGCTGGACACAATCCTCTTGTGGCTTTCGGGCAGGGTCATTCCGCCCGGAAGCGGGATGTAGGTTAACGGCTGGTCAGCTTCAATGGCGATGTTGCCTTCGCGCAAAGCCTCGATCCTTTCTTCAAGAGCTTGCGCTCTCTCTTCGAGCGCTTTGGCTTCACCCGCCAGGCCGGATTTCACAACTCCCAGTGTGTCAATTTGCTCCTGCAGGACCGATTGCTCTTCTCTCAGCCGCTGGTTGTTCGCTTCCTCATCCGCCAGCTCGGCATGGAGTTCGACCAGCCGTTTCTCGCCTTCGGCAAGCTCATTCTCTGCCTGCTCAAGCTGCGTTCGTATTGCGTTGTAGCGGCGGTTGCTTTCTTCGATTCTCAACGCCAGCAGCGCGGCCTCTTCTTCCTTGACTTCGAGTTCGGCTCTCGCTTTATCCAGGTGCTGTTCCAGCTCCTGCTTGTCTTTAACAAGCACGCTGCGGTTGTACTCCAGGTCGCCGACTTCCGTTTCGAGCTGCGTCAGGTTCCGCTTCAATTCGTCGAAATGGAAGAGCATTTCTCTCGCGTCGCGGGAAATAAGCGTGATAAACCCGACCGTTGCCAGAGCGATACATACTCCCGTTAGCACTGCAATCAATGCGGCGGCCAGGCGGGGCCTCATGCCGAAGACCGCGACTCTGCGCTTCGCCGCGACGCGTCCCATACGGTCGCCGAAAGTCGCCACCATCGCAGCGATGACGATAAGCAAAACGATGTTCAGAACCGTGTGCATTTATCTCTTCGGGTATTTGTGGGGATGATTCCGGTTAATGTTCAGGATCGCCCACGCAAGCGTCAACTTGGCGTCTTCATCGTTCGTGTTAACCATCAGGTCGTGCAGCGCGGCGACGCTGCGGCCGCCGTCAATATACCCAAGCGTCGTGGCGTGTTCAATAATCTCGCGTTCGTCTTCCGCCAGCTTCAGCAGCCCCAGAGCCATATCAACAGCTTTGCGGTTGCCTTCGAACTTGCGTAAGGCCCTGCTGACTTCCATCCTCAGCAGGCGCGGTGGATCTTCGATAATCCGTTCGAGGTAAGGCAGCGCTCGAGGACTATGCCACTCTTTGAGGGCAGTTACTAAGCCGTTAATAGCCATTACGCGCTGCGATTCGTTCGGGGGCTTTCCGCCGGCACCTTCAACGGCCTCGTTCAACAGGCCTGTGAGGATATCGTCAAGCTTGCTTCCGCCTTCGCTAGCCTCATGGATGACGAGTATCAGGTTTTCCTCGCTGTCCGTTGCACTATCCTCGTACGGCTCGATTGCCGCCATCTTGCCTGGCCAGTCGAGGTTGACCAATCCGCCGAGCGCCGTAACTCGTGCGGACGGCTTGTCAAGCATCAGTGCGATGGTTTCGCCTGCCCGGGCGTCCCCGGAATATTTCAGGAAAGACACAAGCGAGGGGGCAAGCTCCATGTCGGTGTGCTCGCTCCAATACGTGAGCTTCTCCCAGGCTTTATCCTTGTCCACGCCCAGGTCGTATAGTGCGGCGGCAGCCGCAACCTGTGAGAAGTCTAGAGGAGCGTTGCGTGCAATATTCAGCAGAATCTCGTTTATCTCGCCATCGCTCTTTCGCCATTTCCTCAGGACTTTCGAACCTCCGATTGCCATATCCATATGCGGCTGCCTCAGGCAATCAACAAACGCATCGCGGCACGATAGCGGGGGCATACGTTCTAACGCTTCCAGCGCTGAAACAACCACCTGCAGGTCAGACGCCTTCAGGTATTCGCTTAAGTCATCTTCCGCGCTCTCGTAGCCGAGGTGGTAGAGCTCAGGCAGCACCTGGATGTAGTCCCAGATTAGGCCGCGCTCCTTCAAGGAGAGCATTCCGTCTTTGAGTTCAGGTATGGCCAAGTACGGCAGGCGGTAGGTCGCTTTCAACGTTTTCTTTGGGTCTTCCGATTCCAGAGCAAGCTTCAGTACCGCAACTGCGTCCTTATCTGCCGGATTCACCCCGGAGAGCACGGGCGGCGGGCTATATCCTGCATCACCGCCCAAATCGCGCACTCCGGGCGCTCGAGCGAGCAGAACTAACACTGCAGCCAGAGCCAGCGCGCATACGATGATGAGTACGGTAATCAGGGGATTCGCTTTCATCTCGGAGGGAGTCTTAGTTGTTTTATCCATCGCTTTCTGATTATAGCGGGTAATTTCCGAATCTGTAGGGGTAACGTCCGCCGATGCAGGTTTATTACGCTGGTGGCGCACGGGTTTATGAATCGCTCCTCTGTTTTACGGCGCAAATCCCAGGTTCCTTATCCTGACCCGTTGTCAGGGGGGGGGTAAATGTGTTATACTTTCTGTAACTCAAGCGGACAGGGCGGGCTCAGGCCGGGGACAAGGAGCTATAGTGCAATTTACAGACAAAGAACTCGAACTCATCGCCGAGGAGGTTTTGCAGAAGCTCGAGTGGTACCACATGGTCACCGAAATCGCACAGGCGATTCTCCGCGAGCTGGGGGAAGAGGACAAAGAGCGCTTGCGCAAGCTCACAACCGCGCAGGAAAAAGACGAAACCGCGCCGTCCGTGGAGTGCCCCGAGGAAGAGTAAGCCGCGCCTAAGCGCGCGCGGGGCGTAAAATGAGAGCCGGTATCCAGCCGGCATTGGGAGGGCGAGATGCTGCTTGATCGCGAAGACGCGAGGAAGCTCGCCGACGTCATCGGAAAGAAGATGGCTCAGGAGCCGGGTAAGTGGCGCGCGATTGCGCGCGAGGTCGGCCCGAAGTCGGGCTGCTCTTCGCTGTTCGGCCCCGGGGACAATCTTCCCGCTCCGGGCGAAGCCGCCCACGCCCTGAACTTTATGCATCATGCCGTCCGCGGCGTCAGGCCCTATCCGGAGAATGGGGGTGGTGGATCAAGCCAAGAAGCCGACGATGGCGGTAAGTCAAAGGATCCTTGTAGTTATACCTGTCCAGTTCCAAGTCCGGATCCCACATTTACTTGTTCGTCAAAAGTTCCTGAGGAATTTACTTGTCCATACTCTCATTACGAGTGCTGCAATTTTGCATGTAAACCTGTAGAGCTAGGCACATTTGCATGTATGACTGAATTTGAGTGTGGAGGATTCTGGTGCAGTTACCAGCAGTTTCACAATCAGCACCAGTGCGGCCTTTTCACGTGCGACTACCACGTGACTTACCATGATGACTTAAAAAAATAGCGAAAACCGCTATTAATCATCTAGGGATTTAGTAGTGAAAGAGGTGTATCGTGAAATGCATTAATCAAAAGAGAATGTATCGGATTCATTCGATGTTTGCACTCGTTTTCTTTACGCCGCTATTTCTCTTATACCTTTTAGCATGCCCTTGTAACGCTGCAAAAGCCCCGCAACCGGAATCTAAGCTAGGTCGATGGGTTCAGTTTCCGGGAATAGAAGAAGCTACAAGAGTCGCTCCTCTGAAATCGACTGCTTTAGAGCTTCCCGATGAAGTTCTAACAGATATCGTAAAAGCGCGCGACCGTAACGCATTTTGGCTTATCTGCGAAGATCGACGGGATTATCGTTCAATCTCGTACATTTTCGAATATAAAAACAACCAGCTTGTTCACCGCATTATGCCAGTCAGAGGGAGATATGACCGTGGTGTGTATCTACAAGTTCCGAGTGAATACCTGCTCTATCACGGCGATTGCTCTGCCTATGAGTACGAATATAGCACCGACTATTTCAAAGTGACTCTTGTGCCAGGTCCCAAGCTCGACCAAAGCGAATTGTACTATCATGGAATTCCGGATTTCATTATCTGGGCGTCAAAAGGGCTTATGGCTTTACCTTTCTCGTGGAGGAGCGACACTGATATCGCGTTTCTTGATAAGATACGTGAAAATGAGGGACACCGATACGGATTCGAAGTTTGGTTCGCCAGGGATGACCTTAGACTGATCAAGGAACTCATCACGGTCCCAAGCGAGCTAACCACTACTGAAGGTGAGGAATATCTTGACTACGCTAATCCTAAGGTCCTCAAGGAAATCCGCTACACTTATCTGCCAGGAACGACCTTTCCGGAAGAAGTGCTCATAATCGAGGAAGAGAAGGTTCAGGTCAAATTACGATTCCAGATGATTGATGGTTTCTGGATGCTAAGTGAGGGTAAGTTATCCCCTAGGAGTGATAACAATCAGCCTCACTCTCTCTGGATTCACGATATATCAATCGAGCGGTAAGGTGCTTTATTTCAGGACGGATACGTTTACTTACATAACTCCTGCTAAGCGATAATGTTAGAGGTATAAGGGGTGCATCGAATTATGACCCAACCCTTTACTGCAGGATTAGTTGCTAAAGCACTAACTAGCTTACTTTATGAGCGTCAGTTTGAGCCTATAAGGCAAATTGATGCGTATATTACCGAGGACTGCAACTGCCGGTGTGATTACTGCTTCGTTGAAGGCAAACGTCCACAACAGATGACTGAGGAAATTGCTAAGGCTACAATAGACTTCCTACTACTGAAAAGTCGCCATTTGCGGGAGCCAATCCTGCTTTTCTTTGGTGGTGAACCGCTATTAGCATTTGATTTAATCCAATTTACGGTGGAATACGGTGATTATCAAGCTGCTCTTATGGGTAAGCGCATCTCCTACTCGATGACCACTAACGGGACACTATTTGATGAAGAGAAGCTACGGTTTTGTCGCGACCGTAGGATTATATTTCTCCTCTCCATTGACGGAGACGAAGAAACGCATAATGCGCATCGCAAGTTCGCCGACGGGCGCGGGACTTACAAAACAGTCGTGGAGAAGATACCGCTAATGAAAGCAAGTCAGCCCTGGCTCGGCGTGCGTATGACGCCAACTCCTAAAACATTACATAAGACCGCCGCAAGCGTTAAGCACTTATTCAATCATGGGATAAACCAATTCATTGTTGGCCTCGCAACAGGTCTTCGTTACACTGACAACGACATAGTCAGATACACGGAGCAGCTTAGAGAAATCGGAAGATACTATGTCGCTAAAAAGAGAGAGAAGGCACACCTTCGAATTAGAACGTTCGAGAACGACGCGGATCAAGCCTTAGGCTCAAAGAGTGATATCTGGGGGTGCGGGGCAGGGCGTGGCAGGCTCAGCGTTTCTGCGTCGGGCGAGATTCAACCTTGCGGAAAAGTGCAAGGGCTAAACGGCTTGGCTGGAATCCCCGAGTTCTCGCTGGGCAACGTCCTGACGGGCTTCACCAATCTAGATGCCCGTCGAGAGTTCATAGCATTCCGCTACGACCTGCGCAAGGCTTGCCAGAACTGCGACCTCAAGGACGATTGCGCGGGCGGATGCCCGGCGGTGAATTACCTGGCTACCGGCTCTATCTTCCGGCCAGATCCTTGTGAGTGCAAGCTTACACGAGCTCACATAAAAGTGAAGCGCGAAGTCATAGGACGGCTCGAAGCCGAAGGGCTGGCGTGATGCGTCGGGATGCAGGATAGACCACTCAGAGCTTCACGGTGTGGTAAAGCTTCCTAGCCGCGCAGTGCCAGGGCTTCTTTCATCCTGGCAGCGCCGTTTTCGGCTGTAAGGCCGGCTTTGACAAGAAGCTCCTCAGGCTTGCCGCTCATCAGGTACATATCGGGGATGCCGATTATGCGTGTTGGCACGTGAACGTCGTTTCCCAGCAGCAGCCGCGCGATCAGCGAGCCCAGTCCGCCGTAAACGGAATGCTCCTCCATCGTGACAACGGCACCGCTTTCCCGCGCTGCTTTTAGGATTTCTTCATCGTTCAGGGGCTTGAGCATCGGCACATGCAGCACCCGGCTGAAGATGCTCTCCTCCGCGAGCATCTCCGCCGCCTGCACCGCCCGCGATAGCATCAATCCAGTGGCGATGAATACCCCGTCATCGCCGCCGACGGCCTCCAGTGTGTGGTATGGCTCAAACGGCGTGGACTCCGAGGTCACGGTGGGCACCTTCTCGCGCCCCAGGCGGAAGTAAAGCGGCCCCTCGTGCGTGGGTATCCACTCCATCATCTTGCGCGTTTCCCAGTAGTCGGCGGGCACGAGCACGGTCATATTGACCAGTGAGAGCATGTTGCCGAGGTCTTCCATGCTCTGGTGCGAACAGCCGTCCAGGCCCACCGAGATGCCGCCGTGCGCCGCGGCGATCTTTACGTTCATCTTCGAGTAATCCACCGTGTTGCGCGCCTGGTCCCACGCTCTTCCAGCAAGAAAAATCGCGTAGCTGGAGAGGAAGGGGATAAGCCCGAACGTGGAAAGGCCGGCAGCGGTGTTCATCATATCCTGCTCGGCGATGCCGCACTCAACGAACCGCTCCGGGAACTCGGCGCGGAAGAACTTCGTGTATGTGGATTCCGCAAGGTCGGCGTCCAGAACCACGATATTCTCGTTTGTTTTGCCTAACTCAACGAGCATTTCGCCGTACGCCTTGCGTGTAAGAACCATCTCCCATTTGTCGGAAGGCTGGGTGCCGTTCTTGTATTCGATACTACTTGCCATCTTCAGCTCCATAACCGTCGTAATCCTGGAAGCCGCCCATAGCGGCGCGCGCCTCGTCAACAGAGCCGTAGTTGTAGCCGAGCTCGTTGAGCATTTGCATGATTTCGTCTTCTTTCGGCGGGCGTCCGTGCCAGCCGGGGATGTTTTCGTAGGTCGGACAGCCGTGCATCATAACGGTTTTGAAAAGGACCGCTGTCGGCTGGCCGCAGCCCTTTCCCCGGGCGGGCGTTCCGCCTACGGCCTCATCCCACGCCCGGACGATGTCGTTCATATCGTGGCCGTCCGCTTCAATGGTGCGCCATCCGAAATCCCTGAACTTCTCAGGCAGCGGCGCTATGCCCTTCACGTTTTCCACGTATCCGTCTATCTGGGCGTTATTCCAGTCCGCCGACACGACCAGATTGTCGGTTTTCCTGTGGCCCGCGTGCATTATCGCTTCCCATATGTTGCCTTCCTGCAGCTCTCCGTCGCCGCAGTTGCAGAAGACGGTGCGTTCAGGAGTGCCTTGGATCCTGGCGCCGAGCGCCATTCCGTGTGCCACGGACAGCCCCTGGCCCAGTGAGCCGCTGGAAACCTCGACTCCGGGCAGTGATGTCTTGCTTGGGTGCCCTTGCAGCCGCGAATCCACGGTACGGAACGTGAGCAAATAACCGCGCGAGAAGAAACCCCGGTGTGACATAAGCGCGTAGAGTAATGCGGAGCAGTGGCCATTGCTAAGTATGAAGCGGTCGCGCTCCGGCCAGAAGGGATTTTTCGGGTCGCAGTCCAGGTAATTCATCCACAGCGCTGTCAGGTAATCCGCGGCGGAAAGCGGCCCGCCAGGATGCCCGCTTTTGGCGGTATGGATGGCCACAAGGACATCGTGCCGGATGGCCCGCGCCTTCTCTTGAAGCTCGTCGATAGACAGATTCAGTGTAGGCATATCCCTTCCTCGCGTGAGTTCTCATTGACCGAAGCGCAGGCGAAACCGCGCTATTGTAGCAAATAGACGCCAGCCTTCACAGGCATTCTGGAAGCACCTAACAGTGCATTAGCGCGCAAAATGCCAGAGCACGCCCGCGCTACTCCAGGTCAAATATAAGGCCTGTCAGCTTCCTAATTCCTCTCAGGTTGGCTGGTTGATGGCGTATATGCCGGGAAGCTGGCGCCATTTTTGCTCGAAATCCAGGCCATACCCAACGACATAGCAGTCCGGAATCTTGAAGCCGACATAGTCCATCTCTACGTGAACCTTGCGCCTGTCGGGACGGTCAAGAAAGGTGCACTTAGACAGCGACGACACTTTGCGGTTCCGCATCAGCTCCTCGATGTACTTCAGAGTAAGGCCGGTGTCGACGATGTCCTCGACGATAATCACATCCCGCGATTCGACCGGGTCATCGAGGTCCTTTATCAGGCGCACAACGCCTGTGCTCTCCGTAGAGTCGCCATAGCTGGCGACGGACAGAAAGTCGTATGTTGCGGGAACCGATAACATGCGCAAGAGGTCGGCGAGGAAAACAGTGGCGCCTTTAAGGACGCCTATAAGGTGCACCGCTTTCCCTTCATAGTCGGCCGATATTTCCCCGGCCATCTCTTCTACGCGCCTTGCGATGTCTTCCTGCGTATACAGGATGCGGAAATGCTCGGGGATTTTCACGTTTATTTCGTGCTCTTCCATAGGCAGAATCTCACTCCCACTCAATAGTGGCCGGGGGCTTGCTGCTGATGTCGTACGCCACCCGGTTTACTTCGGGCACTTCGTTGATGATCCGGTTGCTTATACGCTCCAGAACCGTGTAAGGAATCCGCGCCCAATCCGCGGTCATCCAGTCCGTGGTGGTCACGATTCGCAAGATGATGGGGTATCCATACGTGCGGCGGTCTCCCATTACTCCAACCGACTTTATGTCTGGCAACACTCCGAACGCCTGCCCGATGTCGGCGTATATCTCGGAGCTTGAAAGCTCTTCCTGAATAATGGCATCCGCAAGCTGGAGTATCTTCACCTTGCGCGGCGTAACCGTGCCGATGATCCGTATCGCCAGGCCGGGGCCCGGGAACGGCTGGCGATATACCACGCTTTCGGGCACGCCCAGCCCCAGCGCCACTTTCCGCACTTCGTCTTTGAATAAATCGCGCAGCGGCTCGAGCAGCTTCAGCTTCATTTGCTTCGGCAGGCCTCCGACATTATGGTGGCTTTTGATGACGTGCGCGTGCTTGCCCACTCCGTGGCTCTCTATCACGTCGGGGTAGATGGTGCCCTGCGCAATGAACCTTATGTTTTTTAGCTTCTGCGCCTCTTCCTCAAAGACCCGGATGAACTCGCGTCCGATAATCTTCCGTTTCCGCTCCGGATTCTTAACATCACGCAGCTTGCTTAAGAATCGCCGCGCTGCGTTTACGCGCCGGAAGTTCGTGCGGAACTGCTTCTTGAAAACCCGCTCGACCTGATCGGCCTCGTCAAGCCGCATCAGGCCATGGTCAACGAAAATGCAGTAAAGCTGGTCACCCACAGCCTGCTGCACGAGCACCGCGGTTGTCAGCGAGTCGATGCCGCCGGAAATGCCGCAGAGGACTTGAGCGGAGGTTACTTTTTCCTGAATGCTGTCGACCGCCGAGTCGATGAAAGAGGCGACTCTCCAGGTGCCGCTTGCCCCGCACACGTCATAGGCGAAATTGCGCAACAGCTCAACGCCCCACGGGGTGTGGGTTACTTCCGGATGGAACTGGACGGCGTATATCTTGCGCTCCGGATTCTCCATCGCGGCAACCGGCGTGTGGTAAGTCCTGGCAACAAGCCTGAAGCCTTCAGGCGGTGCGGCGAGTATATCTCCGTGGCTCATCCAGCAGATAAGTTCAGGATTCAAATTCTTAAAGAGAACGCTGTCGGGCGCGACAACGCGCAGTTCGGTTTTGCCGTACTCCGCAGCATCAGCCGAGATGACCTTGCCCCCGTACTTGCGGCCGATAAAATGCAAACCGTAGCAGATACCGAGGATCGGTATGCCTAGCTCCAGGATACCTTTTTCGACTTCGGGGGAGCCAAACTCGTAGACGCTGCCGGGGCCGCCGGACAGGATGATGCCGATGGGCTTTTCATCCCGCATGCTCTCCACAGTGATATCCGTTGTGCGGATTTCGGAGTATACGTCAAGCTCACGTATGCGCCGGGCTATGAGCTGCGTGTATTGCGAGCCCAGGTCGACGACGATTATCTTTTCTTGCTGCATTGTCTACGCGCCCATTCCGAGCTGCTGGGCACGCTGCAAAATCTTGCCCTCGGTCATAAACGACAGCGAAAAGACCATGTCGATTGTATGAAACTCCCTGATATCCGCGGCCCCGCACAAGCCCATCGACGAGCGCAAACAGCCCACAAGGTTCTCTTCGCCCGTGGTTGCCGACGTGGGTCCGAAGAGCAACTGCTTTAAGCTTAGGGACTTGTTGATGCGGACTCTCGTGCCGCGTGGCAGGTTCGGGTCAGGAGTGGCCATGCCCCAATGATAGGGAGCGGCCGGCGTTTCGGGGCATCCCGCGAAGACTGAACCCACCATTATCGCGTCGGCTCCGGCTGCGAGTGCCTTTGCCATCTGGCCGCCACGACGCATTCCACCGTCCGTAATAACCGGCACGTAACGCCCCGTCTCCTTGAAATAGTCGTCGCGGGCTGCCGCAGCGTTCGCGGTAGCCGTAATCTGGGGCACTCCCACGCCGGTGACGGCCCGGGTGGTGCAGGCCTCACCCGGCCCGACACCTACAAGCACTCCCCGGGCACCGGCCTGCATCTGTTCGTACGCGACTTCATAGGAGACGCAATTGCCAATAAGCACCGGGACGTTCACGCTTGATGTGAGATCCGCAATAGACAGCGCTTCACCGCTGCAACTCCTGTGCCGCACGCTGGTAACCGTGCTCTGCACCACCAGCACATCAAGTCCAGCGTTCAGGGCGGCGTCACCGAAGCGCTTTACGCCCGCAGGCGTAAGGCTGCCGACCGCAGGCGCTCCCGCGTCTTTGATCTGCCCGAGGGCGTTCACAAACAGGTCGGGTTTCACGGGTTCCCGGTAGATTTCCTGGAGCACGCCGGTTGCCTCATTGTCACCGGCTGCCGCTATCCTTTTCAGGACGGGTTCAGGATCCTCATAGCGCGTAAACACGCCTTCCAGGTTAAGCACTGCCAGGCATCCCAGATTGTGCATCTCTACGGCGAATGCTGGGCTTACAACGCCGTCCATAGCGCTGGCGATGATGGGATACTTCAGATTAAGGTCCGCGATCTCGGAGCGTAAGTCTACATCGGCAGGATCGACGGTCGAGGCGCTGGGCACTAACGACACGTCGTCAAAGCCTAAAGCAAGTCGGACAGTCCTGTATTTGCTGAGTGGAAATTCCATTTCGAGCCTTTATACGGGGAAAGGCGACACTAGGCTCCCATTTTATACGGTTGCTTTGCGGTGTCAAGGGATTCGGACGCATCTTCTATACGGAGCTCCTGCCCGTATAGGGCTGCGTTGGCGAGAAGGAGCATTCGCCTGTAGCTGTCATAGGACGCGCGCTTCACGGCTTCTGAGATTGGCAACCAGATTACGTCGAGGATGCCTTCATCCTCCATGGCCGGCGCGAGCGTTTGCAGCCTCTTTCGGGCGAGATAGAGGAAGAAGTGCACGTGTTTTGTGTTAAGCGTCTTGCCGGCTTCGTGGCTTATGAACTCATACCTTATGCGGCCTAAGTAGCTAAGGAGCCGCAGCTGCGACTTCGCAAGGCCTGTTTCTTCGCAGGTTTCGCGCAACGCGGCGTCGGACAGGGATTCGCCTGGTTCTACGTGCCCCTTCGGCAAGCCCCACAGGTTGCCCGTTTGCCGTTGGGCTTTAATGAGCACGACCTGAATATCTTCGTCTCGGGCAGCCACCACTGCGCCGCAACTCAGATGGAACGACCTTTTCATTGTTTCATATTCCCATCAAACCGCACTTCAAATTAGCGCGATCTTAGGGTAGATTATTAGTCTACCAGAATGGATAAAGCCGCAGTAGTCTTCGACGTCGCCACATCTGAGCAAGGGCTGGCCGAGATGTTGCATGGAGCAACGCTGGCCCTGCGCGAGATGAGGCGACCGCTGGATTTACATCTTGTCGTCTACGACGAGGACGAGGCAAGAGGGATTGCTGCGCGCGAACTGACTGCCGCAGCAGCGAAAGCCGGCGCGGAGATTACATTTCACACTGCATCTGACAGAGTGCCTGAACGAGTTGAGAGTCCGATTCGCGTACACAAATCTTTTCCTCATAATCCCATTAGAACCGCTTTTCTGGTCGCTAAGGACATCAATGGTGTTGTAATATCGCCGGGTAACACGGGACTGGTAATGGCCAGTGCCCTGTACGAATTCGGCCGTTTGCCAGGAATCGAGCGACCGCCTATTGCAGCACCATGGCCCACCTTGCGAAAGAGCCTGTTTGTGCTTGACGCAGGGGCTAACGTGGATATACGGCCCAAGCACCTGGTTCAATTTGCGCATATTGGCAGGATATATGTTGAGAGCATATTTGAACGCCCGGCGCCGAGGATCGGCCTGTTGAGCAACGGCAGTGAGGAATACAAGGGCAATGCGCTCGTGCGTGATACCCACCGCATGCTGTCTGAGGACAGCAGCGTCAATTTCGCCGGTTATGTCGAGGGGCAATCTGTTTTCGAAGGCGACGTGGATATCTTGTTGATGGATGGCTTTATAGGAAACATCCTTCTCAAATTCGCGGAAGGGCTGGCGGCTTCGCTCAACAGGGTGTTAAAAGAGGAGATACGCACCAGCCCCTGGTCCACTTTTCTGGCATGGCTATTCTTCCAGCCGTCGTTTCGACGGTTCAAGAAACGCTTCGATTATACGGAATTTGGCGGAGCGCCTTTACTGGGGGTTAAGGGAAACGTGGTAATAAGCCACGGCCGAAGCGACGCGGTCGCGCTGAAGAACGCGATACGCTGGGCGGTACGAATGCTCGATGAAGATATCGCAGCACGCATCGAGCGGGAGATTGGGGCAAAAAGCGAGCAGACGCGGCTGGCCGATAGCGGAAAGGGCATATGAATTCAGCGCAACCTTCACGGTGCAGGCCGATAGGATTATAATACGCGCAGCCTTCAAATAGAATCCTCGATTTGTACGCGCGCTACACTGACCACATACGGAGATGCTTAAATGGAAAACGACGTGATAATTCGGGGAACGGGGCGGTACGTTCCCGAACGGGTGCTGACTAACGATGATTTCGCTCAGATTGTTGACACGAGCGATGAATGGATAAGTGCGCGAACCGGCATCAAGGAGCGCCATATGGTCGCTCCGGGCGAGACCGCCTCCTATATGTCGGAAGTAGCTGCAACGAAAGCGCTCGAGATGGCCGGAGCCGATCCGACAGCGGTCGAACTCATTATAGTTCCCACGGTCACACCGGAGCACGTTTATCCGGCAACAGCATCGGTTGTGCAGGGGAGGATTGGGGCTGCGAAGGCGGCGTGTTTTGATATGAACGCGGCATGCTCCAGCTTCATTTACGCACTGAACGTTGCGACGAACTTCCTTCGCGTTGGGCAGTATAAAAACGCGCTGGTGATCGGGTGCGATGTGATGACGAGTATCGCCAATTACCTCGACCGCAACACATGCGTGCTGTTTGGCGATGCCGCGGCTGCACTCTACTTAGCTGCGGAGCCCGGCACTGATACTCCGCGCGGCATCAGGGCTTTTGATTTGGGCAGCGATGGAACAGCGGTCGATATTCTTTACCAGTACGCCGGGGGCAGCGCCGCTCCCTCCACGCCGCGCACGGCGCTGGACGAAGGGCACTTCGTGTACATGGAAGGCCCGGAGGTCTTCAAGCGCGCCGTGCGAACGATGGAGCAGACGGTGCGTGACGTCATCGCCAAAGAGAACGTTCAACCTATGGAGGTCGACTGGTTCCTGGCCCACCAGGCCAACTCGCGGATTATCCAGTCTACCCAGAAGCGCCTTCAGGTTCCCGCAGAGCGTGTCTACATCAACATACAACGGTACGGCAACACGACTTCCGCTTCGATACCGCTATGTATTGACGAGCTAAACGAGGAGGGCAAGCTAAAACCGGGGCACAAGGTTGTGTTGTTCGCCTTCGGCGCGGGTCTTTCCTGGGCTTCCTGTTATCTTATCTGGGACGGCTAATGCAAAAGGGGGGGCTATAGCGAGTGAAACTGGGCGTATTCTTCCCCGGTCAAGCGTCACAACAAACCGGCATGGGCCGCGACCTATTCACCGAGTTCGCTGCTGCGCGGGAAATCTACCAGCAAGCGGATGATATCCTAGGATACAATCTCAGCAAGCTTATCTTCGAAGGTCCTGAAGAAGAACTTACGCTGACGGCGAACGCTCAGCCAGCTATCCTCACCGTAAGCTTTAGCTTCTGGACGGTGCTCGCGCCGTTTTTGCCGGACGGCGCCAGGATGTGGATGGCGGGGCATAGCCTGGGCGAATACACCGCGCTGCTGGCTGCGGAAGCTCTCGACTTTGCAGATGCGGTTCGCATTGTCCATCTGCGGGGGCAATTCATGCAGGAAGCGGTACCCGCCGGCGAGGGCAAGATGGCCGCAGTCGTCGGACTCCCGCAGGAGAAGATCGAAGATACACTTGGGAATTTGGAATTGGGCGGTGAGGTGGCTCAACTGGCGAACCTGAACAGCCCCGACCAGATAGTCATCTCGGGAAGCGCCGCGGGCATCGATCTGGCTACGAAGGCGCTACAGGATGCTGGCGCTAAACGAGTCGTCGAGCTAAAAGTGAGCGCTCCCTTTCACTCTAAATTGATGGAGCCAGCGGCCGAGAAACTTAAACCGCTGCTTGGCGAAGTGCGTTTTCGCCAAACCCGGCACCCGGTGCTCGCTAACGTCACTGCCCAACCGTATCCTGACGATCCATCAGCTTACGCGGATCTGCTCTACCGGCAGGTGTGCTCAACGGTAAGGTGGACGGATACCATTCGCAGCATTGCGCACGAGAAGCCGGACACGTTTTTGGAAGTCGGACCCGGGAAAGTCCTGCGGATGCTCGCAGCGAAGACGGAACGGGAAGTTCCCTGCGCGAATGTGGGCGACATAGAGGGATTCAAGAAAGCGCTGGCGTTTCTATCAGGCGAAGCCAAGAGCGCGTAACGGCGGCAGCGACCCATCGAATTGGAGCGAGGCTTTTTGCCAGCGGCGCCGGCATCTCGCCGGTAGTTTACGCCCACAACTGAATCACGGATGGGACGCCCGTGCCACTGCTTCAGGCTCATCGCCGCCTACCCCATCGGGAACGCCGCCATCCCCGCGCGGCGCCCGATGCTATACTGTAAGCAGTGTATCGTTTAATTGGGTGGGTGCCGTGAATATACGATTAAGCCCTTACGCTGCTTCACTGGCTGTTGCCTGTCTGCTGTTTGCTCTCACGCTGACTGCCGGCTGCGGTGGTCGCGCAATCCGAGGTGCGGCTTCTCCACCTGCGACTGACAGTATTCGTGTGATCTCGCTGGGCGCGGATGACGGACGGGTGTTTGAATTGCTGCGGGCCAAACCTGAGCGGCCTGCCCTTGCAACGATCGCAGCGGACGGCACTGAGACGGCGCAGTTGGCGGATGCGCGCTACTGCGCCGATGACGGCAATATCTCGCTGACTTTAAGCTGTGGCGATGAAGCTGTGTTTCTTGGATGCTTATCCCTGCCGGAAGGCCTGGGATTGGCGGAGAGTAGCTTCAGCATCGAGCCAGTAATCTCGTTGGTTTTCGAGCCGGAGCCGGGTTTCGTGGCCATCGGCGCCGCGCTGCAATCCGGGGAGACGCTGCTCCAGCTTGAACTTGGGATATCCTGCACTGCTTCGAAAGCGTCAAGTTCAGTGCCCACCGATGCCGGTAACTCGGTCGAGCTGGTGGTAACGGACGAGGGAGGGCCGCACCTGGTGTGGTCGGAGATTAACCTGGGCGACTACGATATGAACTCCACTGTGAGCATTGCCGACATTACTCCGCTGGCGATGTTTTACGGAGACGTTGAGGGTGGCCCGGAGTGGGACGCTTGGCACGAAGCCGTTGATGGCAGCGGTGAGGGCAGCGTCGGCATTGAGGACATCACGCCAATCGCGATCCATTATGGCGTTAGCGTGGTCGGCTACCGGGTGATGCGCCATCCGGACGGGCCCGGCGACTGGGAACTCCTCGATGAAGTTGAGCGCCCCTACGACCCGTCACAGTCCGGCCAGCCAAAAGAACGGCCGGAGTACGTTTTTGACGACTCGGCTCCGCTCGCCGATGCGTATTACGCCGTCCAGCCCACCGATGGCGACAACAACTACGGCGTTCCCAGCAATATCGCGTCTTTCGGTTCTCCAGGCGGCCCCATGCCGGATCCGCCGCCAGTCGAATCCGGCGAGCCGGGACCCGACGAGATAGTCCTGTCGCTCGGCGAAGCTGCCATGCTGGATGAGATTACCTCCGAAGAGAGCTTCACACTCAGGACTTCCTCAGACGAAGAATACTTGCTGGTTCTTACTTCTCCCAATGATGTAGAGGAGGGCGTTGATCCGGAGGAAGATTTCCAGGTCGCGGTGAGTTACACGGCTTCGGGGGCATCGTCAGTTTCCGCGCTTCCCCCGGCAGCCAATCGAAGCTGGACTCCCCCTGTTCAGGTCTCGCTTATGCCCGATCTCGCCGAACAGGAGCGCCAGATTGTGGAAAATTACGCCCGGCTGCCCGGGGCAGCGGCTAAACGCGCTGCAGCAGTGGATGACACGCGGGAATTCGATATCGTTTATATCAACGGGAACCTGAATGACGTTGATGACACTATCACTGCCCGTTGCACAAATGTCGGCTCACTGGCGGACATCTGGGTAGACCTTACAGTGGATGACGGACGAATCACCCAGGCGTGGCTAGACGAACTGGCTGGCTGGCTGGAAAGCCGCATCGTGGGACAGGAAGTCGCGACGTTCGGCGCATTCACGGACCCGGACGAAGACGGGAAGATACTTGTCTTACTCACCTCTACGATTAATGAGATTCCGGGGCTTGTCGGCGGGATGTTCGTAGCCAACGACCTGCAGCCCGCGGCGCCGGGGAGTAATTCCTCAGATATCGTGTATTGCCAGGTGCCTGATGCGGCCGGCGATTTCGACGCTGGCTCTCCGGTGCCAGAAGCGGATTTCCTGGACGGCTACATTTCCGTCCCGGCTCACGAGCTTCAGCACCTGATTAACTTCTCCAATCGCCTACGCCTGTATCTGGAGGGCGAGCCGGAAGATCCGTTTGTGCACGAGGAAGTCTGGCTAAACGAGGCGTTGTCACACTTCACCGAGGACTGGAGCGGATTCGAGCCCTTGAATAATTTCGTTTCTCCGGATAATTACCTGACTGCCTGCCCATGGGTATCGCTGCCGGGCGGCAACACCTGGAATCCAACCATATTCCGGCGTGGAGCGGGTTACTTGCTCATACGCTACCTCACCGACAGGTTCGGCGAGAGCGTTCTCCCGGAGCTCTTGCAGCGCGATGCGACAGGGCTGCCGCTTTATGGCTGGGGCAACGTTCAGGCCGCTGCTGGCGAGGATCTGACCACGTTGCTGTTGCGAAACGGTATCGCTATGTACGCCGCGGGGCTGGGGCTGAGCACGTCTTCTCAGTATTCCTTTGACGATGTGAGCAGCGACTCCGAAACCGGCGCACAGCACGGTCTCTATTTCCGGGGCTGGAATGAGAGCTTCAATGGCGGCGAGTACTCCGTGACGGAGCCGCTAGCATACCTGCTAAGCCCTGAAGGGCTTGCCAGCCGCACATTCACCGCCCGCGAGAATGGGTTGCTGTTCATTCGACTGCTGCCATCGGAAGCGAGCAGTTGCAGCTTGACCATCACTCCCGTTGGAGGAAAGCCCATCCACGCGGCTGTTGCCAGAATCGACTCCGGCGAAGTGATTCTGGAGGAGGATGCGGGGAACCTCGCCGGTGGAGGCCTGGTGCTTGCAGAGCTTTCCTCTGCCGAGGAAGTGGACGGCTATTCGGTTTCGATCCCTGATCCGGCACCCTACGTATTCCGTGTCGTGGCCCTTACCGCTGATATCGAGGAATTCACATTCTCTATTAACGGCGGTGCCAAACCGAATCATGCACTTGACCCGGTAACGATGTCTTATGGCCCGCCGGGCGTTTACCAGCTCAGAGCGAATCTGACGACTGCCGGCACTTATGATATCGACATCACGTCACCGGACGGCGCTGGCGAATACTATCTGCTGGTGCTACCCTACTAAGCGATGGAAACTCTCGTCGTCTCTGACGGCAAGAAGGGGCACCTGAATCAGAGCCTCGCTTTCGCGGGGCTGTTAGGGGGTGACCCACGGGTGCTCGAAATGCGACCGTTGCCGGGGATTAAGGAACCCCTTTCGCGCTTCTTCTCGCCCAGCTTTCCGCCGGGAAGATATCCTCGCAGATGGCTCTCATGGGTGCTGGATGCCAGCCTGGGCGCGTTTGATCCTGCTGATTGCGGCAAACGCCCGTTGATCCTCTCTGCCGGCACAACATCTGCTGTTCCCGCACTGGCGCTTGCAGCGCGCACAGGCGGTAGAACACTGCATATCTTAAGGCCAACGTTCGTGCCGCCGAGGCTGTTCGACGTGGTTGTGCTGCCGCAGCACGACGTTACAGGGAGCGTTACGCGTAACGTGCTTACGCTGCCCATCGCATTGGGGACGATTGGCGGCAATGCCCTGGAAGAATCGCTCGACGAGATGCACAGGCGAATGGAACCGACGGAGAAAACCGAGTGCGGCTTCATTGCAGTGCTGATCGGCGGCGACTCTGCGCACCGAAGGATGCTGCCAGAGATTGTGCTTTCCGAGGTAAGTGACTTAGTGCCGTTTGCCCGAGAACGCAACCTGCGGATACTGCTCACTACGTCAAGAAGGACACCTGCGGAAGTAGAGGATGCGCTGGTTGGGCTGTCATCGCGCGAGACCGATGTCTTTCACCTCAGCGTGTGGGGACGCAGCGACGCGTATAACCCCGTTCCGGCTTTTCTTGAACTCGCCGATGGCGTAATGGTCACAGAGGACAGCGTGTCTATGGCTTCCGAGGCGATACTAACGGGCCATCATCCGCTAATACTCCCGTTAAAGCCGATAGGTGGCTCGCATAAACTGGAGCGTTTTCACCAATACCTTTATGAGCGGGAACTCGCGTTTCCACTCCTTTCGCGCGGGGACAATCGGGCCCTGTGGGCTTCAACGCTCGGGCTTTCTCGGCGAGACCATCAGGCGGTATATAATGCTATAGGCCTCCCGGAGCTGTTGCGGAAGGCGCGGGAGCTGCTGGACCTGGAAGTTGTCTCACGACACGGACATACAACAGGAGCGTAAGAAGCTTAAGCAGGGCGCGTACCTGGCGCTTACACACCTGCGCATCTATCTGGGCTTCTTCTTTCCCCTGGGGATGCTGGTTTTCGGGCGCTTAAACGTGCCGATGCTTGCAGCTGGCGCAGTTCTGGTGTTGTGTGGAGTGGGGCTCAGGCTCTATTCCGCCGGCGTGTTGCGCAAGGACAGAAGGCTTCAGCGCACCGGCCCGTACAAGCTATGCCGCAATCCGCTGTACCTGGGCACAATCCTCATCCAGCTGGGATTCGCCTTCGCTTCCGGCGTATGGGTTTTCGTTATTTTGGCTCTTGCCGTATTCGCGGCGATCTACACTGCGGTCATCCTGCTGGAGGAGCGCTGGCTGACGAAGGTTTTCGGCGAGCCTTATGAAGAGTATATACGCGAGACACCGCGGTTGGTGCCGTCTTTCAGGTCGCTGCGGGAGTCGATCGTGCGCGTGCCGTACTCGTTCAAGCAGGCTTACTCTAACCACGAGCACAAAACCGCGATTGCAGGCGTAATCGGAGTCGGGCTCTTTCTGATAAAATACACGCTGAACTTATGGACCCTGCCCGTCAACCTCTGGTAGAGCATCGGTTCAGCAATATACTGGCCCTGGATTTCTCCCTTATAGGGGACCTTGTGATGCTCTCGCCCGCGCTAAGGCGTCTTCGGGAAACGTACCCCGGCGCACAACTCACGCTTGGGGGACAGCCAATTGCATGGGAACTCTTCCGCGCAGGTAACCTGGTTGATGAAGTCGTAGTGTGGGACAAGCGAGGGGCTGACCGCGGGCTCGGCGGACTGCTACAGCTTGCGCGTCGCCTGCGGCAGAAGCACTACGACGCGGCGTTTATATTTCACAGGTCTTTTGGGTCCGCGCTAGCTGCATATCTTGCGCGCATACCGGTACGCGTGGGGTATCGTCACGAACTTCGTGACTTTCTACTAACCCACCGGGTGAAACAACCCGAGTTGCCTGAGCACCTGACGCGGGAGAATCTGCGTCTTCTAGACGAAGTCGGCATACCGGGGGATGAAACGCCGGTGGAGGTGGATGTTGACCGTTCGTTCGAGAGCGACTTCCTGGCGCGGATGAAGCAGAGGTTGGATGTCAACGGCCGCCCGATAGTCCTTGTCTGCCCTCTAGGCGGCTGGCCTACCAAAAGCTGGCGGCCGCAGTTGATTAATCGTCTGTTAGATCAATTTGCGGTACACGACGCCACGTTTGTGATTGTCGGTGCCCCTGGCGAAGAGCAATACTCGTCTGACATCTATTCGGTCAACAATGAAGTGGTTAACCTCGCAGGTCGAACAACGCTGCGGGAGCTTGTGTACCTAGTGCAGCGGGCGGATGTGGTCGTCTCGCCGGATACTAGCGTGGTTCACCTGGCGAATGCAGTGGGAACGCCGGTGGTGGCGCTGTTCGGGCCGACGGCCGCGGAGCGCTGCGGGCCCTCACCCGGTTCGCAGGCTTCGGTGATATATGGCAAGGTTAACTGCCTGAAGTGTTATCTTAAGAAGTGCAACAAAGAGCCGTTTTGCATGGACACGATTACGCCGGAGGAGGTCAAGGCCGAGGTGGACCGCTACCTCTCGCGAAAACCGGCCCCGGCAATGCGGAGTGAACTGTGAAGTTGAATGAGCTAATTGACGCAATGCGCGAAGGCCGGGTGGCGGTGCTGGGCGACCTGATATGCGACCGCTTCATCTATGGCGAAGTGGGCCGCATCTCGCCTGAAGCGCCGGTGCCGGTTATGCGTGCCGGGCGCGAGGAGTTCCGCGCGGGTGGCGCGGCGAACGTGGTGCACAACATCATCGCGCTGGGAGGGGCCGCCGAAGCCTTCGGGATAATCGGCGACGATGCCAACGCCCGGATGCTGCTGGAACATATGTATTCCTTTGGCTCGGGCACGCAGGGGATAATTACGGTAAGCGGGCGGCCCACGACCATAAAGACCCGGCTGGTGGCGCAGAGCCAGCAGCTTCTGCGCGTGGACGAGGAAGTGACGGAAGCTATCGACGCGCGCGCCGAGGATAGCATTCTTGGCGCTATGAAATCGACACTCGAAGAATGCCAGGTTCTCGTCGTAAGCGACTACGATAAAGGCGTGCTTACTGAGCGGCTTGCGCGTGAAGCCATCGCGCTCTATCGGGGCGCGGGCAAGCGGGTGATCTGCGATCCCAAACCGGCGAATATTCCGCACTTTAAGGGAGTATCATTACTCACGCCGAACCGCAACGAGGCGTTCCTCGCAGCCGGGATTGCGCGCGTGCAGCCGGATTCGCTGGAGGTGGCGGCCCGCAGGATTCGCGACATGGTTGAAAGCGACGCCGTAGCAATAACCGCGGGCGCCGACGGCATCTACCTTCTGGCAGACGACGACTTCACGCACATACCGTCCGAGGGCATCGAAGTTTACGACGTGGTAGGCGCGGGCGATACCGTCTGCGCGACCATCGCGCTGGCGTTGGCGGCGGGTGCGGATTATGTGGAAGCCACAACACTCGCCAATTACGCCGCCGGCATCGTCGTGGGCAAGCTGGGATTGGCGACCGTCAGCGGTGGGGAACTGAAAGTGAAGGTAGCGGGCGGATAGAGATGCTAATTGCTGATAAGGCAGAATTGCTTGAGAAGATTAGGGCGTCCGGAAAAGGCATCGTCTTCACCAACGGGTGCTTTGACCTGCTGCATCCGGGGCATATCCACCAGCTTCGCGAGGCAAAGGCGCAGGGGGATTTCCTCATTGTGGGCCTGAACTCCGACGCCAGCACGCGGCGGCTGAAAGGGGAGGGCCGGCCGGTGCTGCCCCAGGACGCGCGGCGGGAGCTGCTCGAAGCCATCCGCTACGTGGACGCTGTGGTCATCTTCGACGAGGATACGCCGGAAGCGCTTATCCGCGAAGTGCGCCCCGACGTGCTGGTGAAGGGCGCGGAATATGAAATCAGAGATATTGTCGGCGCGGAGTTCGTTGAAAGCTACCGTGGCCGCATCCATCGCGTGCCGATGCTGCCCGGATATTCCACCAGCGAGCTGCTGGCGAAGCTTAAGTAGCGGCATATGGTTCGGCGGACACCAAGCGTGCTCAGCGACCTTGTAGCGAGCGCCGCCGGGCTTATGTTCCCCCAGCACTGCATCTTCTGCGGCGAAATGGCGGAAACGCTTGTGTGCGACGACTGCGCTGGCAAACTCACGCCTGTCCAGTATCCCATCTGCCCGCGCTGTGGCAAGCCGCTGAAGACCGGCGTGGCGCGCAGCGAATGCCTGCACTGTTCGGGGCACAAGTGGCGCGTTGACATCGCGCGGGCGCTTTTCGTCTACGAAGGCGAGGGGCGCGAGACGCTGCACCGGTTCAAGTACGGGCGGCGGCGCGGGCTGGCGCGGTTCTTTGGCAAGGAACTGTCACGCGGGGCGGGCGACCTGAACCGGCTGGGTGCGCTATTCAACTGGGAGTTTGGCGAAGAGCCCGATATGGCAATTCCAATGCCGCTTCACAGGTGGAAGCGTTTTCTTCGGTGGTTTAACCAGAGCGAGTTGATACTCAAGTTCTACGCGCCGGCGCTTGGCCTGCAGGTGGAGCCTTCAGTGCTTAAAAGGACAAGGTTCACGCGTTCCCAGGTAGGCCTGACGGAGCCCCAGCGTTTCGCCAACGTGCGCAAGGCGTTCGCAGTTCCCGAGCAGGCTGCCGGTCGCGTGCGCGGGAAGCGCGTCCTGCTGATTGACGATCTGGTGACCACCGGCGCGACGCTGAACGCCGCGGCTCTCGCGCTGAAACGCGCCGGTGCAAAGAAGGTCTACGCGCTTTCCTTCTTCACAGCTACATTGAAATGAGCCGGCCTGTCTGACGGGCGGGCTGTCTCAGCTTTCAGAAGGCTGCGCAGCTTGAAAACTCGCAGGACGGCGGGTAGAATAACCCGCGCTACGGGGACGTAGTGTAGAGGCCTAACATACTTGCCTGTCACGCAAGAGATCGCGAGTTCGAATCTCGTCGTCCCCGTGGGATTTTTACTATAAGCTGTCCCGCTTTGAGTTACACCTTTCACGCAGCAACAACTGCAATTTGCCTATCGCGCCTATACGTCTGCCGCTATCCCTGCAAGTGCGAAGGGGCGCAGGCCCGGTGATATAATCGCTAATGGAGCAAAGGGGGACAAAATGCCCGCGGGGATAACGGTTCGTGCGGTTGTATTATCTTCCTCTCTCGCCGCTGCGCTTTTGCTAACAGCGTGTAGCGGACACAATCGGCTTCCAGCAGCACCACTGAACCACGACTCGCCGCAAAACGAATCAACTGCCGGAACCGCTGTCTCGCTAGTCGATGCGATTCGCGAACTCAACGCCCTTACTTCACCTGATGGTGTCGACTCAACGGTCTTTAACCGGCTCAAAGATGAGCTCGCGCGCCAGCTCAAGAATCGGGGCGTTAGCAGGATTGTCTCCATGCCACCTGCCGGTGTGGCAAATCAGGTTAACGACCTTGCCATCGTTGACGACGGAGAGGGGAACTACTCGCTCGCCTGGGGCTATGTCAGCCTGGGCGACTACGACCAGAATGGAACTGTCGGCATCTCGGACATCACGCCGATGGCGGTTCATTACGGGAAGACAGTCGAAGTGCAAGACTCGCTTGAGGATGTAACCGACGGAAGCCGGGACGGTAGCATCACAATCGCCGATATTACGCCGATTGCCGTCAACTACGGCGCAGCCTGCGAAGGATATTCAATAGAAGGGCTGTCCTCGCCCGGTTCGTGGACGGCTATTGATACTGCCCCTTTGTCCTCAGCTTCGGGGGAGGCGGGGCGGCTGCGTTTTAGCTATGACCTTGCTGCCCTGACTTATGACTTCTACCGCGTGATTCCCTACGATGATGTCGGAGCGGAGGGTGTTCGCTCAAACGTGTTTCCGGCTGCTGCGCCTCAGCCGCCAAATATAATTGAAGTCGAGCCATTGGAAGGCGCTGCCGGAGAGGCCGTTAGCTTCAGCGCAGCGGTCGAGGGCGACTTTCCATTAGTCTACTCGTGGAATTTCGGAGGGGGCGCCAGTCCGAACACATCAAGCGGTGTTTCGCCCAATGTGACGCTTGGCGCGGAAGGCACATTCAGCGCGTCGCTTTCGGTCAGCAATGATCAGGGCAGTGATACGTTCTCTTTCACTTTGACGGTGAATCCTGCTGGCGAACCTCCGGTGGTTAATTCAATTACGCCTCTCGACGGCTATACCGGGGACGTCCTTACGTTCACAGCAAACGTCTCGGGCGACGAGCCGCTTTTCTACGAATGGAATTTCGGCGGCGGCGCTGCACCCGACACCTCCACCGTCGAATCGCCGACCGTCACTCTGGGCGAGCCGGGCAAGTACTTCGCCAGCCTTTCGGTCAGCAATCCCTGGGGATACGCGCCGCTTTTTCAGTTTGAGCTGTGGGTTTACGCCACCGGCGGCACGCCCATCGCCATTACCGGCGTGCAGCCGCTGGAGGCCCGTTCTGGACGCGAGACCGTCTTCAGCGTGACAACTACGGGTGACGAGCCAGACTATTTCCTGTGGGACTTCGGCGGCGGTGCCGATCCCAACACTGCGTACTGGGCAGCGCCCAGCGTCGTTTCCGGCGCGGTGGGAACTTACAGCGCCAGCGTCACCGTGGGCAACATCTACGGCCCGGCGGATGTCTACGAATTCACGCTAACGGTCGTTGAGGATACAGGCTGGCCCACTGATCCGGTTCATCTTGCATGGCTGACAAGCTGGTATCTGCCACTGCCCCCGCTGGATGGTGCCAACCGGGTGTTTCAGAATTCGCAGTACCGCGCATATGCCGATGAGGTTCTTGACTTGATCAACGCCGAAAGGCAGGCTGCCGGCGTGGAACCGGTAGCTCACGACCCTCATATGGAAGCCTTAGGCGTAGCGCACTGCAAACATATGGCAACGGCGGGGTTTTTCGGCCACGATAATCCGCAGGGAATGAGCCCGGTTCACCGCTTAGAGTGCATCAATCCGCCGGAATACGACTTCCCCGGACTGACGCATGGCGAAAACATTGGTGCCGGCCACACGACGCCGCAGGCGGTGATGGAGGAGTGGATGGACAGCACGTGGCACCGCTACAACATCCTGCACGCTCCGTGGACACACGTCGGCATCGGCATCTACTACAATCCAGACGATTCTCAAGGATATAAAACCTACTGGGCCACCGAATTCGTCCAGTTCATCGGCGATCCGGACACTCACGACTGGATAGACCCCGGCGATACCCCGCTTTAGCCGTCGTTTCTAGCTGCCATTGCGCTCGTCCCATTCAAAGCCTACAATACGCGTCTATGCTCACAGGACTTAGCTGGCAGGAGTCCCGGAGCCGGTTGCTTGAGTGGGCCCGCCCATTGGGTAAAGACGTGGTGCGCTTGCGCCACGCCCTGTCTCACTATTCAGCCGCAGACGTGGCTGCTCAATCTTTGTATCCGGCGCACAATCTGGCTGCAGAACGGGGCTACGCGCTCAGTTACGGTGCGTTGAAAGCGCACTGGGACAAAGAAGAGCCTCCGCTTTTCAGGTTCGGGGGCAACCTTGGAGGGCGGCACACCTCCGAGCGTAAGGTCTCAAGCGACCAGGTAATGCTGGTCGACGTTGGCGCATTTCTTCCAGATGCATATGATCTTGTTGTGCCGGAAAGCGATGTCGAGCGGAGAGACAACGAGGTTGAAGTTAAGTCACGCCCGGAGAGATACAGCGGCGTTATCCGCCGGGGGCGATTTGTCCCGGGACAAAAAACGCTGCTGTCCAAAGGTCGCCGTATCTCATATCCGGGCTACACCGCGCTTTACGGACTGCATGCGGAAGAAGTCGAGGTTTTGCGCAAACCTACAATTGGCTCGCTAATTCTCGGTTCCGCTCTTCACGATTCAAGCGCTGTGAAGGTACCCAAGGACTCGATGCCTGAGCTTCTCTCGCCCTTGATGATGAGCATTTGCGCGCACTGGCAGTTCCCATTTATCTCTTTAGGCGTCCAGGAATCACACATAAGCGCTGGCGAAGCTGTGGATCGAGCTTCAGGTCAGGCGGAAATCCTGATCGTCTCAGGTATTCTCTCATCGTCTCAATGGGAGGACTTATCGAGGACAATTAGCGAGACCTGGGAGCTGCGGATTACGGGACTCAGCCGCCCGCCTTGCACTATGTTCTGCGCAGCCGTGCGGGAAGGGAGATGGCTTATCTTCCTGCCTTATCATCCGCCGATGATACAGGCGCTCCTCACGCTGCTTGTATTCCCGTTCGTCACCCGCATGATGGGGGACGAGTCCGGATATGTCCCTTTCGTGCCTGCCAGGGCGTTGGAAACAGTGGAAGTGAAGAATCCATACGACGACCTCTGGATTGGGCGCGAGGAGTCCACACACGAGCTTATGGATTTCCCCCAAGTTAAGCTGATTGGCCAGATATCAGATGCGACGCTTGCCACTCTGGTTGAGGGTACCTGTTTTGCCGTCCCGCGAGAGTCGAGCGGCCATATCGAGGCGCACAGCGACCTCTCGATAGTCCGATACTAGCGTATTCGAACGCCCCAGGTTAGCTTTTCGTCTCCTTTTCGGATTCGCAAAGACGAATCCGGTGCTACAATTGAAGCTTCCGGCGATGATAGGAGGTTTGGGTAAAGCACGCCGCTCCGGCGGTGCGTGTGCACTGTCACACGCGCATCGATGGCTATCAGGGGCGAACTACAGGTACGTGCCGACGGTTGCGCTCGCCTGCTTGTTGCTGGGGTTTCTTTTTCCAGCATGGGCATTTGCGGGCGACTCTATTGACGTCGTGCATCCCGGTGGCGATTCAGCGCCGCGGGAAGCCGGCACAGTAGTAGGGAAAGAAGCGGAACTTGCGCCTGACGGCTCGCCGTCTGAGCCGCACGAGCCGGCAGATGCCGCAGAGAACGGTGTGGACGAAATTGAAGCCGAGCCTGCGGGGAGTAGCGTATCCGTTTCCACCAAGACAACCGACCCGACATCAAAGAGCCTGACGATTCCTCTGGCGGAGGGCGCGATGTACCTTGAGGCGTACGACCGCCTGGAGTTTGACCGCGGCGCGGGAACAGCCATCCTGGAAGGCGATGCCCTCATAGTAATTGACGACATTGAGATAGAAGCTGATTACATCGAGCTTAACGACAGGGCTAAGAACGTCTATCTTCGGGGCAGCATCGCCTTGCAGCAAAAAGACGACGTTATGTTCGCCGACGAAGGGTATTACAGCTACGACACGAACGAGTTTTCTTTTATAAACGTTTCCGGCAATACCAGCGGCTCCGATATCGACGGAACCGTTTACTTCAAGGCGGACGAAGCGAAGGGAAGCATGGTCGATTTCGACATGTGGCACGTGTGGGCCACTTCCTGCCCGCCGCACTGCAAGATATACGAGTACGAGCTGCGAGCGAGGAAAGCCAGAGTGCATCGGGACCGCAGCCTGATGCTTCACCATGTTTACATCTACGTGAGAGAACGCAAGATAATGTTCGTGCCCGAGCTTGCGTTTCCCCTGAAGAGATACAAGCCCTTGCGGCAGACGGAATCGCCCATCCAGCAGGATCTCGGGATGTCTCCCTCTGAGGGCTATTACGCGAAATTCGCGTATACGTATATGAATGAGTATTCGGAGGCTATTGGGGCGGTTCTGCTGGGCGTCGCCTTGCTCGAACTCACCCAGAAGCAGGGGCCCGGCACCGGCATACGCCACGATTTCTCCACCCCGCTGGGCGTTACGACGGTGCGCGGATTCTATCAGCGGCAGACGGAGGGCGAGAAGGACGAGCAGACGGGCGTTGTTTACGAGCCGCAGACGAACTACAAGTACGAGCTGCTACAGGAGTTAAAGATTACCGACAAGCTCACCGGTGATCTCTCTATCAACCGGGTAAACCTCCCTACCTCCTACCGCGGCCGGAACAACAAGATGACCAGCAAGTTTAATCTCACTTACAAGCGTCCCAAAGGGAACATCAGTCTTTCAGGCAGCCAGAACCTGAACATCACTACCACCCTGCCGACAGTAGAAGGCGGAGAAATTACGCGGAAGCAGACCAACTATACGAACGCCAGCTTCTCGTTCGCTCACAGGATAAACCGCAAGACAAGCCTGAATATCACGCAATCGCTTGTAGGCAACAAAACCACAGCGGGCGTGCCGATGGACTTGTGGGGTGACTTCACGAGCAATCTGACTTACGCGCGCTCCAATTACGATATAAGCCTGCGGTATTACGAGAGAGGCCTGGACTTCGACGGTGACCGCAATACTGAGGACAGTGGCAGGTCTTACAGCAAGCTGCAGCCCGGACTGACCTGGAACTTCAGGAGATCTGCGTTTGGCAAGAATACGCCTTTCAACGGCTTGACATTGAATCTGGAGAAGATATACGAGCGGCGTGGCAGCGAGGAAGACCCTCGCTCCACGCTGAGGTTTAAAGCCGACACGGGGCTGGGAAAGACCTTCAGGTGGAAAAGCACGACGGTTAAGACATCGCTTGGGTTTTCGCAATATATGTACGGTGACGGTAACGCCCAGTATGCTTTGAAACCATCATTTGACTTCACGTACGATAACCGCGACTGGTTTTCGTTCGGCGCCAGGTGGTCGCGGACGGTGCAAAACGGGATAAAGAACCCGCCGGTGCTCGGCGACAGAGTCAGCTCGTCGCACTCCACGAGATTCAATATGGACTTGTACAACGAGCAATGGTGGAAGCTTTCGTTCAATACGACCTACAACTTCCACAGGCATACCTGGAGCAAGCTTTCATCCACGTGGAAGCTCTATCCTTCGCCGGATCTCGATTTGACATTCACGTCCGGCTATCAGATAGAAAACAAGCAATTTTCCGACCTCACGGTAAACGCAAGCTACAACGCGCCATCCGGCAACTGGTGGCTCGATTGGCAGATGACGATGAAAATGCAGGGATACGGCATCACCAGCAGGCCCCTGCCGCTCCAGAGCTACCGCTTCACGTATTCTCGCAGGTATAAGCGCGGCTGGCACTTCTATCTCACCGGGACTCGCTCTGGCTACAAGAGCGGGAAGATATTCGACCGCGTGGAGATCCAGAAGCGCAGCACGTGCACGACGATGAATATGGGGTACTCGTCATACCGCGATGAGTACTATGTGAGCTTCTTTATCAACGCGTTCCCGCGATACCCCGTGGAAGTGCAGGCAAAAGAGCATTACGAAGTTGACGTGCTTACGCCGGCTGGCGAGTGGTTTAACATCCAGGGATTAACCAGCGGGTTGGGAGGGGCGTCGGGGGGCTACGCCGGGTATTACTAGGCTGTGATACCGGCGCGGGAAGCGCGACAGACTATTCCCCGCGAACCTGCTTTTCCAGGTCAAGGTCGAGAATAGCTGCCATATCCCGTACTGTGTCGTAATCGCTATCTTTTGCCGCTACGAGATCCTCGATGTTGTAGATTTCGTACATCGCCTGCCTGCCTTCTTCGGTGTGCACCAGGGCTAGGAGCGCCCGGGTAATCTCGATAGCTACCTCAGGCGGTACGTCGGCGGCGATCGTAACAGTATCCGACGGGATGGGGTCGGTTTTCCCGATAATCTTCGTTTGCTCGAAAACCTCAGGCATCGTTTCGCTGAACTTCTCGCGCGCATCGTCGTAGATAGCTCCCGCGGCCACGTTACCTTTAAATACCGCCAGCACCGCGCTGTCGTGTCCGCCTGCAAAAACGTAGCGCTCCAGGTCGGTGTCGGGGTCGACACCGTGCTTGAGCAAAAGCGCGCGGGGGTAAAGGTGCCCTGATGCGCTGGCAGCGTCAACGAAGGCGAATGTCGCGCCCTTAAGGTCCTCCAGCGTCTCAACGCCGGAGTCTGCGCGCGTGACGATAAGGCCGTAATAGGTGTCCTGCCCGTTTCGCACGACTTTAAGCACAACTTCTGCCCCGTTTCTCTGGTGGGCCAGCACGTAGGCGAGTGTCGGCAACCAGGCGACCTGCACGTGTCCTTTGCCGAGCGCTTCGACGACCGCTATGTAGCTTGTCGCGACGTAATCCTTGAACTTGTAGCCGGTTTTGTCTTCTAACATCTGCATCAACTTCCCGGCGCCTTCGACTATCTTCTCCGCCTCCGTGGACGGAACGAACGCCATTACAATCGGCTTCCGGTCGCTCCCCAAAACTGGGCCTGAATCGCCTTCGCTTGCAGGCCGGTTGCATGCACCGACGATGAACATAATCAACACAACGGGCAAGAAGAAGGCAAGCCGGGAGAATATAACCATGCTGTCGATTCTAGCAGAAGTTCATGCAAAAATTCACTTTATATCAAAGGGCGGGCTGTAATATAGAACATCATAATGAGACCTATAGGAATTTCACCAGCACTAGCTTCTGGCAAGCTTGCCACAATTTCTACTGTATAATGGCCTATATAATGCGATTACGGCGAAAGCTATGTAATCTTGGAGGAGAATACTATGTTAATCCTGAAGACCAGAAAAATTAGATGGCTTGTGCTAACTGCGCTCCTGACAGGAGTAGCACTGCTCGTTGCATTCGCGGGCTGTGGCGGACGCAAGGGCGGAAGCTCGCTTCAGCCGGAAATAAATACGGCTACTCCCGTGAGGGGAACTCAAATCGAGACTACTCTCGCCCAGGCTCTCGCTGATCTGGACGCGTTGCCGGTGCCGGAAGGTGTTGATCCATCGCTTTTCCAAGAGCTTAAGGACGAGCTCGCACAGCAGCTGAGCGAAAGGGCGTCCGGCAGGATCGTGTCCACGCCACCCACCGGCGACGCCAATGTAGTGGACGATCTGGCGCTCATCGACTACGGCTCCGAAGTCTACGCCCTCAGCTGGCACTACCGCAATTCCGGCGACTACGACCAGGACGGAACGGTCGGCATCTCCGACATCACGCCGATTGCCATGCATTACGGCGAAGCCGTGGAAGAGGATTACTCGCTGGTGGACGTTATTGACGGCAGCGGCAACGACGTAATCGATATCGCCGATATCACTCCTATAGCTATGGGCTATTCCAGCGAGGTTGCAGGTTATTCAATCCAGGGCGCCGACGACCTGGAAGCCCCGTTCACCGAGGTAGGCACCGTGCCGTTTTCCTCGGGAACCGGTGACGGTTGCTTGAGCTTCACACACGGTCTAGCAACCCTGGAGAATCTGCTCTATCAGGTGGTGCCCTTCGACGCTGTCCCCGAAGAAGGAGTGCCTTCCGGCGTGGTTTCAACGTCCGAGATGGCGTTCAATCCCACGTCGGATATTACTCTGGGCGGAGGAACGTATAACTTCTCCTTCATCGATATTCCTGCCGGCGTCACGGTTACGGTCGAAGGAGACGCGGTCTTTAATGTAAGCGGCGACATCAACATAGAGGGCACGGTCGCAAGCGACGGCTACGGGATGGACTTCCAGGGCCACGGTGACATCGCGATTACAGGAACCGTGGATAACAGCACCGATAGCGATCCGGAGGAGCCCGGAGACCTTATCATTTATAGCAATGGTGGCGAGATTACGCTGGGCACTGAAGATGCTCCGGCAACCATTCAGAGTTCGGGCGAGATCGACATAGCGGACGCGCCGGACCTTGAAGAATGGGAGCTGGACGTGTTGCCCGACGAGCGGTCTGCCGCTGCTCTGCCGCCCGTATGTTCGGCCGCCGCGGACATGGTTCATGATACGGAGATAGCTGGATGGCCCCCTCAAGTATGCTTCTTTGGAGAGGGGGCAGATCCGGACGGCGGCCCCGTAACCTACGAATGGGATTTCGGCGACGGCACCGCCAATTCCACAGAAAAGAATCCCCAATACCATACTTATTGGAGCTGGGGAACCTACGATGTCGTGCTCACAGTTACGGATGACGACGGAGAGAGCTCGCAAGCTGTCCTTCGAATCGTGATAGATGATGCAGATACGACTTTTCCGGAATCACCGGGAGTCTGTATAGAGCCCGTTGACATCGTGGTCGGTTTAGACGAGGAAATTCTCTTCAGCTCGGATGCGGCGGATGCGGAAGGGCAGGATCTCACCTACAACTGGGACTTTGGCGACCTGGGAACTTCCACCGAGATTAATCCTTCCCATGCTTATATAGTTGATGGGCGCTACGAGGTTTCGCTTACGGTGACGGATACGGATATGAATGAGTCCACTGCCACCGCGTCGGTATATGTTTATTCCGCTTCTACCACTTCCTCGGTGTCGCAAGCTGGCGCTCCCAGGATATGGAATGCTCGTGCCGCCATCAATCCGCCGGTGGCACCCCGCGCAGGGGGAAAGGGCAAGGGTATCATCGGACGCGGTCGGGGCAATATCATCTTCGGCGCCGCATCCAGCGTGCAGGCGCAGGATGGCGCCGATGGCGCGAACCGCGCCGGTGTATCGGTTAGAGCTCCGAACGGCGGACAGGGCGGAAGCTTGCAGGTCCTCATTGCGGGCACGTTAACGATTCGGGCGGGCGCGACCTTCCGCAGCGGCGATGGCGGAGACGGTGGAACTGCGACCGCAACCGCTCCCGCAGGGGGAAACGCGTACGCGAGAGGCGGTAACGGCGGCGACGCCGGAAGGCTGCTGCGACTGGCCGCAACCCAAGGCATTACGTTCCAGGGCGGCGGTCCCATGGTTGTAATGAATCCCGGCAATGGTGGCAACGGCGGCGTCGGGGATGCCACAGGCGGCCACGGAGCCGCGCAGTGTCCACAGGGACAGGATGGCGGCCGGGCTTCCGCTTACGGCGGGACAGGTGGCAAGGGCTCGAAGTCCGTTGCTATCCGGGGCAACGTCGTCGGGCTGGCAAACGTCTCGGTTGAAGGCGGCCAGGGCGGCGATGGCGGCAAAGGCGACGCCACGGGCGGGGACGGCGGCGACGCCAACTGCGTGACAACGGCAACCGGTGGCGACGGAAGCAAAGGCTATGCCAAGGGCGGCCGGGGCGGTAACGCTTACCTGTCCGGCCAGTTTGGCGCCTTTGGCGCAATTGCCGCGGATGCATTCAAGGCTGGCGATGGCGGCATGGGCGAGGCCTGGGGCGGCTACGGCGGGACTGCCACCGCCAACATACCAGGGCCTACGGACGCTACCGGCGGTAACGGCGCTAAAGCGACCGCTATCGGTGGCAACGGAGGATCTGGAAGGACCGCTGGAAACGGTGGTGACGCCGACGCTTACGGCGGCTACGGCGGGCCTGCCACAGCTATGCCCGACCACGGCGGGGCCTGCCAGCCGGGTAAGAGCGCGACTGCAAGCGGCGGAAACGGTGGCGATGCTTACTCGCGTTACGGCAAAGCTGGAAGAGGAGGCGGAGCGGACGGGCAAGCCTCATCCGATGCCGGGAATGGCGGTGACGCGACTGCCACCGGCGGCAATGGCGGCGACTGCGACGTGTGCCCCGGCGGTGACGGCGGAGACGGTGGTGCTGCAACAGCGACCGGCGGAGAAGGCGCGGATGCCACAGGTAACGGCGGCAATACCGGCGGTAACGGCGGGAATGCAACAGCAGACGCCGGTCATGGCGGAGACGGCGCGAGTTGCGGCAATAAAGCTATACGTGAAGCTGGCGGTGACGGCGGAGATGGTGGCGACGCCACATCAACCGCTGGAAACGCGGGGAATCCCGGTGGTAGTCAGGGAGAAAACGATGGCTCCGCAGGTGACGGAGGAGACGGCGGCGACGGTGATCCTGCCGGTGCTAAAGGCTTAGGCGGAACCGGAACCGGCGATCCCGACGATATCCCTGACGGGGTAGACGGCCTGGATGGCGAGCCACTTCCTGACGCAATCACCTGGTACATATATTTGTGTACGTTGCCTGAAGGGGAGATAATGCCCGGCGCAGACTACGGTCTGGACACCTACTACGATGACCAAACGACTCCCACTGGAGACACTGTAATTGTCGCTTTCATGACCGCCGAGGACTATGGCAGCCCCGTTTTCTACAGCAAAGAAGGCACATTCCTTTATGTTAATAGCGGCGCCGTTACCTTCTCCTTAGAGTTCCTGCCAATCGACTTCCCCGTAAGCGACGTGGTCGTGCACATTGAGCATTACTCGACAACCTCCAACGTAATAAACCTGACCGGATATTACGGCGGCGAGATGGTGGCCCAAGCCGGGAATACCGCCGGCACGGGTGACGCGGTCAGCGAAGACCTGCACATAGAGGTCCCGGACGGCATAACCGGCTTCGATGAATTCATGCTTGACGGCCCGGAGACGTTCGCCGTCGAATGCTGGTGGATTAAGATAGTCGACCCGTAAGGGTATCTTGCGATTCACACATGCTGAGCAGCCGACTCGCTTAGAGCTGGCTGCTCTGCATTTAAGCCAGATTACAGGTTGCGCAGGCTTCGCGTGTGCTATTATCAGCTTTTGCCCGTTTCGTTCGGGAGTCCCGTATGCAAAAACGCACACATCTGGTCGGCGAGGTCTTCTCGGTTGCGCCGGAAACGCAGGTCACGCTCATGGGCTGGGTGGAGCGCCAGCGCGACCTGGGCAGCCTTGTCTTCTTCCGCCTGCGCGACCGCTGGGGCAGCCTGCAGGTGCGGGCTAACGAAAGCGAGAACGCCGACGCTCATGCAGTAGCCCGAAAGCTACGCGCAGAATTCGTTGTCTCAGTAAGCGGCGTCGTCAAACTGCGTCCCGAAAACGAGCGCAAGGACGAGCCGGGCGGCGACCGGGAGCTTGTGCCGGAGAGCATCGAGATACTCGGCGAATCCAAAACCCCGCCGTTTTACATCACCGGCGAGACGCCGTCCGACGACGTGCTTCGGATGCAATACCGTTACCTCGACCTGCGCCGTCCGCCGATGGTGCGCATTATTGAGATCCGCCACCGGGCGTTCTTCGAGCTGCGTAAATACCTGGACAGCCTGGGCTTCTGGGAGATAGAGACGCCGATACTCACGAAGAGCACGCCCGAAGGCGCGCGCGACTATCTGGTACCGAGCCGCGTGCAGCCCGGAATGTTCTACGCGCTGCCGCAATCGCCGCAGCTGCTCAAGCAGACGCTGATGATTGCCGGTACCGACCGCTACTTCCAGCTTTCGCGCTGCTTCCGCGACGAAGACCTGCGCGCCGACCGCCAGCCCGAATTCACCCAGCTCGACCTGGAGATGAGCTTCGTCACGCGCGACGAGCTTTTCGAAGTCGGCGAAGGCTCGATGGCGCACATATTTAAGGAAGCGATAGGGGTGGAGGTCAAGCGCCCATTCCCTGTGTACACGTATGAAGATGTGATGGCGCGTTTCGGCACCGACAAGCCCGACATCCGCTTCGGCTGCGAGATACGCGATTTCAGCGGCGCAATATCCGGCACGGAGTTTCGCGTGTTCGCCAAGGTGCTCGAGTCCGGCGGCGCGGTGAAGGGCGTCTTCGTGCCGGATGCGAAGCCTTCGCGCAAGGAAGAAGATGAGCTTGACGCTTTCGTCCGCAAGCGCGGCGGAGGCGGCCTCGCGCTGCTGCGGGTGCAGGACGGCGAGCCGACAGGCGCCCTCGCTAAATTCGTTGACGGGAAGCGCCTGAAGGCAATGCAGGAAGTTGCGGGCGCAACCGCAGACGGCACGTTTATGCTGATGGCCGGCGAACCAAACGCGCTGCTGCCGGTGCTGGGCGAGCTGCGCGTGCACGTCGCGGAGATCTTCAACGTGCCGAAGGCTGACGGATTCCATTTTTGCTGGGTCGTTGACTTCCCGCTTTACGAGCCGGACGAGGAGACCGGCGAGCCGGTTCCGATGCACCACGCGTTCACGTCGCCGCTCGTAGAAGACATCGAGTTTCTCGAAAGCGACCCGCTCAAAGTGCGTGCGGATTCCTACGATATGGTGATGAACGGCGTGGAGCTCGGCAGCGGCAGCCTGCGCGTGTTCGAGCCCGAACTTCAGCGGCGCATCCTGCGAAACCTCGGCATGACCGATGACGAGATCACGGCGCGTTTCGGCTTCCTGCTTAAAGCGTACGGCTACGGCGGCCCGCCGCACCGGGGATTCGCGCTGGGGCTGGACCGCATCATCGCGCTGATGGCGGGCACGTCAAGTATCCGCGACGTCATTGCGTTCCCCAAGACCACGAGCGCGCAATGCCCGCTGACCGGCGCGCCGTCCGAAGTTAGCGACGCGCAGCTCGCGGAATTGAAACTTAAGAAGCGCGACGGTGGTTAGCGCCTTCGGAACAATGCGCCGCGCACCGCGTCAAAGCTGGTGAGGATATGCAGCGGTATCAGAAGTACAGTTACGGCCTGCTCTGGGCGCTCATCGCCCTGGTTGTGCTGGCGCTGATATCGTTTGTGTTTATGTTCCGGCCCCCGCAGGCTGAGCGCATCGCTTTGGATCCCGCAAGCTACACGCCGCCCGAAGAGCGCTTGAAGACCGAACGCGAACAGGCGGGCAAGGATCCGCTGCTTACCGATCCCCCCGATGTAAGCATCAAGGAAACCGAAATCGTCCTTTCCAGCCCCGACGGGGAGATCCAGATGCGCTTGTCGTCGGGCGAAGCGTCGAGCAAGGAAGGCGTCGTGAGCCTGCCCGAAGCCGAGCTTGAGTTTTACTTCAAAGACCGGCGCAAGCTTTATCTGCTGGCGCGCGACCTGACCTATACGCTAAAGGAAGAAGTCGCCGAGGTAAGCGGTGAGCTTTCCGGCGAGATGCCATCGCTGAAGATGCGCTTCACCGCCGAGGGTGTCGTGTGGAACCAGCGCGAGTCGGCGCTGACGCTCAGGCGCGCGACGCTGGTGGATCCCGCGTTTGAAGTGGACGCGCAGGACATCCTGGTGGACGTGAAGCAAGACACGCTGCAGGTCCTCGGCGGCGTCCGGGTGAATATGTAGCTTCTTTTCTGTAGGGTGCGGTCTCGTGCCGCACCTTCGTTTGCTCCGCGCCCCGCCTGAGGCTCAGACTCGAAGCGCGCCCCGCCTTCTGGGATTCCCCCTGAGTACGCCGGGCTCACCAGCCCGGCTCTTACTGCCCACTGGAAGCTGGAAGCTGACGACTGCGAAAGCCCCGCCTTTACTGCGTGACCTAATTGGGCTACACTCAGACAAGACCACCTAAGGGGGGTATATGATGGAGTCACAGGATATTCGTGACCTACAGTCAAGACTTGACCGCCTGGAAGTCAGAAACCGTTTGCTGGCTGTGGCGCTGTTGGTGCTGCTAGGCCTGTGCGCCTTGGCACTAGGCTGCGCCGCTTCATCTCCGGTGCAGGAAGTTGTCCGGGCAAAAGCTTTTGAGGTTGTGGACGCGAGCGGGGAGGTGAGAGCGGAGCTTGGTACACTCCCTGACGGCATGTCGCTGCTGGGATTCTACGACGCCAGCGGGAAGCCAAGAGCGACGCTTGGCACACTCCCTGACGGCACGACGGGGCTGCTGTTCTCCGACGCCAGCGGGAAGTCAAGAGCGACGCTTGGCACACTCCCTGACGGCACGACGGGGCTGCTGCTCTTAGACGCCAGCGGGAAGGTAAGAGCGGAGCTTGGTACAACCCCTGACGGCTCGGGGCTGGTGCTCAGTGACGCCAGCGGGAAGGTAAGAGCGGGGCTTACCACACTGGCTGACGGCTCGCCGTGGCTGGTGCTCTATGACGCCGACGGGAACGTGCTTTTCGCCGCGCCGTGAGTATCTATGGGAGAATGACTCACAAGAGAAACATGATGAACAACCGCGACTTCCGGCAGGAACTGGAATACGTCAGGATGATCGGGGAGTAGGGTGACAGATAAGCGATAATGGGATGCTGGTTGTTCCTCCTCGAGTAGCTAGTAAGGGCGAGGTCGAATTGATAAGGATGTCGGGGGCTGGTAGAATGAACTGTGAAATGGGTGATTCCCTGTGAGTAGGGTTTCGGTCGCCGAACCAGTATTTCGCTGGGCAATGGAGCGTGCTCGGCGCGGTGGTGTGCTAGACCTCCAAGCGAAATTCCCCAAGATCCAGGAGTGGCTCAGAGGGGATAGCCAACCTACACTACGCCAACTAGAGGGTTTCGCTCGGGCGACATACACACCTTTAGGGTTTTTCTTCCTTGTAGCGCCACCAGAAGAGCGAATGCCGATACCTCACTTCCGGACTAAGCGTGAAGACAGAGGAGAGCGCCCCAGTCCTAACCTACTAGAGACAGTGCACACGATGGAGCTTAGGCAAGCCTGGATGCATGAGTACCTGGTCGACGAGGGCGAGGAGCCGCTGCCGTTCGTGAAATCTGCGGGAACGGACGAAGCACCCACAGCTGTAGCCGACCGAATACGCGAGACTCTCGGCTTTACCGTTGAATGGGCTGCGAGTTGCGCGACTTGGACCTACGCTCTGGGGCTCTTACGTGAAGCCATTGAGGGAACAGGAGTTCTTGTAGTTGTCAGCGGGATAGTCGGAAACAACACCCACCGCAAGCTTGATGTGGAGGAGTTTCGGGGTTTTGTCCTGGTAGATGATTACGCTCCACTTGTCTTCGTGAACGGGGCGGACAGCAAGGGCGCTCAGATGTTCACTCTGACCCACGAATTAGCGCACGTCTTCTTCGGGAGTAGTGCCGCCTTTGACCTACGAGAGATGCAGTCCGCTGATAACCCCACGGAGCAAGCGTGTAATCGTGTGGCGGCCGAGTTTCTCGTTCCTGAGCGAACACTGCGTGAGATATGGCCAGCAGTGGCTAACGAGCCAAAGCCCTTTGATAGCCTAGCGCGTAGGTTCAAGGTTAGCGGTATCGTTGTTGCTAGAAGGGCACTAGATCTTTCTCTCATCAGCAAGAGCGGTTTTCTTGACTACTACCGCGACCGCCAGAGCCACGAACTACGAGCAGCACCAGGTGGTGGCGACTTTTATTCGAATCAGAAGCTGAAGCTGGGAACGACGTTCACTTCCGCGCTTGTGAGTGCAGTGAAGGAGGGGAAGCTGTTACACTCGGAGGCCTATCGCCTAACAGGCCTACACGGAAAGACATTCGAAGGATATGTAGCCTCTCTTGGCATTGGTGGGGGTGATTGATGGACTCCCCCACATATGTCCTTGACGCCAGCGTATTCATCACGGCTTATCGCGGGTACTACTCCTTCGATCTAGCACCTGGGTTCTGGGGGAACCTGGTTGATGCAGCGCAAGACGGACGAGTTCTGAGCATAAGAGGTTTCGGTGAGTTCAAGGGAGTGAAGGAGGAACTAGAAAGCGAAGGCGACGCGCTTGCAGACTGGGCAAAGACTGAATTCTCAGAGTGGTTTGCCTCGGTCGATGAAGACGACGTAATAGCGTCTTATTCAGTGATTATGGCTTGGGTAAATGGCCATACTCGATTCACCGACGCTGCCAAAGCTAAGTTCGCTGGCGGCGCGGATGGGTGGATTGCTGCCTATTCAAGAGTAAGAGGCGGTATTGTTGTTACCCAAGAGGCTTCCCGCCCTGGAAGCAAAGCAAGTGTGAAACTCCCGGATGTCTGTGGCAACTTCAGCATCACTACGGTCAACACATTTGAAATGATGCGACAACTTGGGATCAAGTGGCTGCACTAGGTGGCGGCCCTAGAGAGCCGGGCTGGTGAGTCCGGCGTACTCGTAGTGTCCGTCTGACCACTGGAAGCCAACGCCTGATAGCTGATATAATTCCCACGGCCCACACTGCATCAGCGAAAACGCCTATGTCTGCTGAGGAGAAATTCGATGTAATCGTCGTCGGCGCGGGGCTGGCCGGCATAACCGCGGCGCTCGTTTGCGCCCGCGCGGGCCTGGAAACGGTGGTCTTCGAGCGCGGCGAGTACCCCGGTGCCAAAAACGTCTCCGGCGGCGTGCTGTTCTCGCCCGTAATCCACGAGCTCATCCCCGAATTCTGGGAAACCGCGCCGGTGGAGCGCCCGGTAACGCGCAAGGAGTTCGCGTTTCTCTCGCGTGACCGCTCGCTGGCGTTCGAGTTTTCGTCGGGCAAGTTCGCCGAGCCGCCCTACAACAACACGTTTTCCGTCCTGCGCGCCAAATTCGACCGCTGGTACGCCGAGCAGGCGGAGGAAGCCGGCGCGTTCTTCGTCACCGAAACCGTGGTGGACGACGTCATCCTGGACGGCGGCAAGGCCGTCGGCGTGAAAGCGCGGCGCGACGAGGGCGAGATGTACGCCGATTGCGTCATCATCGCCGAGGGCGCGAACGCCTTCCTGCCGGAGCGGATGGGCCTGCGCCAGCCGTTCGGCCCCCGCGATATGGTCACCTGCGCCAAGGAAGTTCTCTCGCTGCCCGCCGAAGCCATCGAAGACCGGTTCAACCTGGAGCCCGGCGAGGGATGCAGCATAGATTTCTTCGGCGAGGGCGCGTGCCGGGGGATGCTCGGCGCGGGCTTCATCTACACCAACAAGGACACGCTGTCGGTGGGCATCGGCGTTGCGGTAAGCGATGTGATGCAGCGCAAGCTCACGCCGTTTAACGTGCTGGAGTACTTCAAGAGCCACAGAAGCGTCCGGCGGCTGCTGAAAGACGCGAAGCTGGAGGAATACGCGGCGCACCTCATACCCGAATACGGCTATCGCAAGTTTTACCCGCGCTACGGCGACGGCTGGATGATAGCCGGCGACACCGCGGGCTTCGTCAACACAAGCCTGTATCACGAAGGCACGAACTATGCGACGATGAGCGGCAAGCTCGCCGGCGAAACGGCGGTTGCGGCGAAGCAAAAGGGTGATTTCAGCGCAGCAACGCTCGCGGCATACGATAAAGCGCTCGAAGAGTCGTTCGTGATGCAGGACCTGAAGCGCTTCCGCGACGTGGCGGGCTTTATGCACGAGCATCCGGAGTTTCTGGGCGACTATCCGGAAAAGCTCATCGAAATGGCGGAGCGCTACTTCACCGTAACCGGCGAGCCGAAGGAAAAGGTGCTCAAGCACGCCGTGCGCGGCTTCCGCAGCAAGCTTCCGCTGCTGCGCACCACGCTAAGCTCGCTCGCGATGATGCAAAAGGTGCTGGGCGTCGACCCGAAGTGGTTCCTCTTTCCGGGCAAGGAGGAGAAGTGACCGCACGACCGGAGTGGAGGCTTCAGCCTCCACATCACCGAATCTCGCGAATGAATTCGCGAGTCCGGTTATTAAGGCGGAGTGGAGGCTTCAGTCTCCACACGGCCTAAAGGAGCATAACCGTGGCCGAAGCCAAACAGGAACAGATGCTGGAGCTTATCGGCAAGAACGCCGAGGCGATGGGCGCGGGAGGCCAGGGAAAGACGCGCGGCGTGCCGGGGGCGGACGCGAAGACTTACGATTGCACCCAGCCCGCAGGTGAAGTAAACGTCCGCAGCCAGGAAGACGCATGCGAGCTGCATGCTGCGCGCGAGAAGCTGCCCTACGAGATGGTGGCGCTGGACGACAAGCTTGGCGTCACCAAGTTCGTCGCCGCCGACGAAGACCCGCACCTGCTGGTGAACAACGAAATCTGCCGCGAATGCCCGGGACAGTGGTGCCTGTACGTGTGCCCGGCGCAGCGCTACAGCAAGGACGCGGAAGGCGTCATCCACGTGGACAGCGAAGGATGCTTTGAGTGCGGCACCTGCCGCGTCGCCTGCCTGCCGGGCGGCCTCTACTGGAAGTACCCTCTCGGCGGCTTCGGCGTCTGCTTCCGGATGGGCTAGGCGCGCTTGATATCACAATTTGTGATTTCAAGTTTTGCAGCCGGGTACGCCGGGCTGACCAGCCCGGCTGCTATTATTAGCAGGAAGAGGGTAGCGAAATGGCGAAAGCTGCATCACGGATTCTAACGCTAACATTGGCGGCCGCGCTGGTGGTTTTGGCTGACCTGGTGGCCTACTTCTTGTTCTACACAACATATTTGCCTGAGCTTTTTTCCGTAAGCTTCACGCCAACCCTAGTAGCGGCGGCAACGGCGCTGGTATTCTTCATTCCTCAGTTCATCATCTCGCAGATCGGCGGCCGCAAGGAGCCTTACATCTGGACATGGTTCTGGCTGGGCGGGCTGCTGGCGGTTCACCAGATAGCGCTCCCGATAGCGCCCTGTGCGGAGCGCGCCATTATCAGCGAGCAGCCGCCGGTAGCTTGGTACTTGAAAGCCATCTTTATCGTGGGATACGCGGTTGCCGTCAGTCTGCACTTCGAGCCAGAGCGTGATAGCACGGAGCCGCAGAGGTCGCCCGTGGGGCGGATTCTCTTAGCAGCGTTGGCGATAACCGCATGGCTCTCTCTGTGGAATCTGGTACAGAAGGCATTCCTCAGCGGTGTTGATGTCATGCATTTGGTCAACGTCAATGTGCTGCCGTCAAGCTCAGTCTGGTCCTCTATGTCGGAACCGTTGTCTTTTGCTAAATATGTACTAGCGGGGCTTCTGTCCGGTGCTGTGCTCGCCTTCCCGGTAATTCTCTCGCGGATTCGCGCCTTCAGTTTCTACGGAGGAGCGGGGGCGATGCTGTTCTGGGTGCTGCTCTTTGGCTGGCTGAACATCCTGGCTGTTGATCGGCTACCAAGAAACTACCTGGGTTCCATGTACACCGCAGTGGAGGTGGGCTTCATTCTCGTAATTCTCGCCTCTGCGCTTATGGCGCGCTTGCAAGCTGGCGCGGAAGCCAGAACGCCTGGGTTTGCCCTCGTTTATGCCCTGCGCGCATTGGCGCTGCAGGCGGTAATCACGCTGCTGCTGATTGGATTCGTCCTCGCGCGCTATAACCTGGTTTTCAAGCAGCTGTCCGAGCACCGGTGGTTCTAGCTTCATGAAAACAGCTCGGTGCCCAACTTAGCAGACAAGACCATGTTGTGGTGTCATTAACCATGATTGTGGTATTATTAACCATGATGTTCGTTTATAAGAGCTTTGCGCGCGTATTTATGCCATCTTTCTGATCTCTGGCCAATGAAGCAAAAGAGCCTTATGCAGTCCCTTTTCCCATCAACGCGCCGGCTGGTGCTGGGCGAGCTTGTCCGCTCGGAAGGCACTGACTTCAGCATCAATGAACTAGCGCGGCGAGTGGGAAAAGAAACGAAAAGCGTTTACAACGAGCTGAAGAACTTGGAGAATTCTGGCGTGGTTGTATCTAAGCGCGTTGGCAATCAAGTCCACTTCTCCCTCAACACCCGCTGCCCCATCTATCCCGAACTCAAAATGCTCCTCATCAAGACGGCAGGTGTGGCCGACGTGCTGCGCGATGCGTTGCAGCCGCTGGTTGACTGCATCGAAGTGGCATTCATCTATGGCAGTTTCGCCCGTGGCGAGGAGGTCGCGGAAAGCGATGTTGATGTTATGGTCATCGGCGATGTATCCTTCGGCGATGCAGTCAGCGCCCTGATGCCGGCGCAGGAGGAGTTGCGGCGCGAGGTTAACCCTACGGTCTATCCTGCCGCTGAGTATCGCGAGAAGCTGGCCGCAGGACACCACTTCGTGAACGCGGTTAAGGATATGGTCAAAATCTATTTGGTGGGCGATGAACGAGAGCTTGAGAAACTTGGCGGACGGGGCTAGGCTCGTCGTGCATAAAACCAGCCCGGCGGAAATTGCTGAACTGCTTGCCGTAGCCGATCGTGACCTTGCCGATTGCGAGAGTAATGAGCTTAGCTCGGGTAATCTGCTGAGTATCGCTTATAGTGCAGCCCTTGTGTGCGCCAAGATCGCTCTAGCTGCGGTTGGATACCGTGCGGGGCATCAGTCCGCTCATTATTGGACCGTCCAGTCGCTTCGGTACACACTCGGCCTTGACCGCATGCTAGTGGAGCAACTCAACGCCTTCCGCAAGAAACGGAACGTAAGCGATTACGAGAGGGTGGGCGCGGTGACTGAGGGCGAAGCGTCCGAGATGTTGCAGCTGGCGAAGCTTCTTCGCTCGAAAACAGAGCAATGGCTTCGCTCAACGTATCCCTACTTACTAGCGTCCGGCGACTGACGACTGAAAGCCGATAGCTGCTACAATACCCCCAATGCCCATGCGCACGCGGAGAATCGGCATAATGGGCGGGTCGTTCAATCCCATCCACAACGGCCACCTTGTCGCCGCCCAGGAAGCGCACTGCAAGTTCAACCTGGAGCGCATCATCTTCGTCCCCGCCTACCATAACCCGTTCAAGACCGGCGAAAAATACGAGCGCGAACTTGCGTCGACCTTCCACCGGTTCACCATGGTTGAGCTGGCGACTTCGTCCAATCCCGTCTTCTACGTCTCCAGCTTCGAAATCGACCGGCAGACTCCGAGCTACGCGCTCGATACTCTCAAGCACTTCCATGAGGAGTTCGGGAAGGGCACCAGCCTTTACTTCATCACCGGGACCGACGCGGTTATGATGATGCCCCGCTGGCTGGGCGTCGAGGAGTTCCACAAGTACTGCGAGGTTATCGCTGCGACGCGCCCAAGCTACGTTCCGAACTATGAGGAATTTCTCGGCAAGGTCGCGCACCTGGGTCTTAAAGTATACTTCGTCACGATACCGGCGCTGGAGATTTCGTCAAGCGACGTTCGCGACCGGGTGCGGCGCGGCATGCCTATCCGCTATCTGACGCCTACGAGCGTCGCGGTCTACATCGAAAAGCACGGGCTGTATCAGGAATAGGAACAGGGCAGGTCTTGCCAGAGCTCTTGGCAAGTGGTATTATTCTCGTTCGCGGTTAGCCCTATGCCGACTATTAATCAGCTAATTCGGAAATCGAGGAAGAAGACGCGGCGTACCAGCGATGCGCCCGCGCTCAAAGCGTGCCCGCAACGGCGCGGGGTTTGCACGCGCGTATGGACGGTGACGCCCAGAAAACCGAACTCCGCGCTGCGCAAAGTCGCGCGCGTTAAACTCACGAGTGGCTTTGAGGTTACAGCTTACATTCCCGGTGTCGGGCACAACCTGGCCGAGCACAGCGTTGTTCTGGTGCGAGGCGGCCGCGTGAAAGACTTAGCGGGTGTCCGCTATCATGTTATTCGCGGCACGCTGGACGCGGCAGGCACCACTGACCGAAAGCAGGGGCGCAGCAAGTACGGGACAAGGCGGCCTAAGTAGAGGGGAACTATGCCAAGAGACCCGCGTAAAGTGCAGAGACATCCGCCGGAACCTGATCCGGTTTACAACTCCGTTCTGGTGTCCAAGTTCATCAGCAACATAATGGGACGCGGCAAGAAGAGTACCGCGCGGCGCATCTTCTACAACTCGCTTGCCATTATCGAGAAGCGGAACAAGGGCGAGGAGCCTCCGGTAAAGATCTTTGAACGTGCGATCCAGAACACGCTGCCGACGCTTGAGGTCAAGAGCCGGCGTGTCGGCGGCTCGACGTATCAGGTGCCGATAGAGGTGCGTCCGGAACGGAGGTACGCGCTGGCGATGCGCTGGCTTATCGGTTACGCAAAGCAGCGCAGCGGGAAGACTTTCTCGGAGAAGCTCGCTAACGAGCTGATGGATGCGGCGAAGGGCGCTGGCACGGCTATCAAAAAGCGTGACGACACCCATAAGATGGCCGAAGCGAACCGCGCATTTGCGCAGTATCGCTGGTAATTTAGGTTTCAGAGGGAATCCGGGATTATCCCGGGTTTTTTTCGGAGCGTATATTGGGAGCATTTGCACCCAAAATTGTCGGAACGGCCCCAAGGGCGGTCCGAATTGAATATGGTGAGCGTAAACTATGTCTGCGCTGTCGCACATTCGGAACGTGGGAATCGCTGCCCACATCGACGCGGGTAAGACCACGCTCACCGAACGCATACTCTTCTACACCGGGCGCCAGCACAAGATAGGCGAGGTCCATGATGGCGCTGCCACAATGGACTGGATGATTCAGGAGAAAGAGCGAGGAATCACCATAACCAGCGCGTGCACCTATTGCTCCTGGCTCGATCACACTATTAATATTATCGACACTCCCGGCCACGTGGATTTCACGATGGAAGTAGAGCGAAGCATGCGCGTGCTGGACGGCCTTATCATCCTTCTGGATGCGGTGGCCGCCGTGCAACCCCAGACCGAGACCGTTTGGCGGCAGGCGAACCGCTACCGCGTGCCGCGCATCGCTTTCGTCAACAAGATGGACCGCGTTGGCGCCAACTTCCGCAACGTAGTCGCCCGGATGCGGGAAAAGCTGATGGCCCCCGCCATAGCGGTGCAGCTGCCCGTGGGCGAGGAGGAAAATTTTCGCGGTGTCGTTGATCTCATAGAGGGAAAGGCGTACTACTGGAAGGGCGAGGACCTGGGCCAGACCTATGAAGCTGGCGAAATACCCGAGGAGATGATCCCGGACGTTGTACGGCGGCGCCGTGAGCTTGTCGAGAAGATATGCGAGCGCGATGAAGACCTTATGGAGAAGTACTTCTCGGAGCAGGAAATAGCCCCGGAAAACCTGCGGAACGTCCTGCGGCGGGCAGTGCGCGACGGCGCGCTTGTTCCTGTATTCTGTGGCTCTGCGTTCCGCAACAAGGGCGTCCAGTTGCTGACTGACGGGATTGTGCACTACCTTCCCGCGCCGGACGAGGTCCCGCCCGTCGAAGGGAAAAATCCGCATACCGGCAAGGAGGAGGAGCGCCCGGCAGATGAGAACGCTCCCTTTGCCGCACTGGCGTTCAAGATAGCCACCGATCCCCACGTGGGGAAATTGACTTTCGTCCGCGTATATTCCGGTCGGATGAAGAAAAGCGGCACGGCCCTTAATGTGCGGGTGGGCAAGCGCGAGCGCTTCTCGCGGATTCTCCGGATGCACGCGAACCATCGTGAGGAGATAGACGAGATTTCCGCTGGTGACACTGTCGCCGTGGTCGGTTTAAAGAGCGCGAGTACCGGAGATACGCTTGCGGATCCCAAGTTTCCAATACTGCTTGAGATGATCCACATACCTCAGCCGGTGCTGGAAGTTGCGCTCGAGCCAAAAACCCAGAGCGACCAGGAGAAGATGGCGGTATCCTTAGCGAAGCTGTCAGAGGAGGACCCGACCTTTAAATACAAGACTGACGAGGAAAGCGGTCAGGTCGTAATCTCCGGTATGGGCGAACTCCACTTAGAGATTATCGTAGACCGGTTGCTGCGCGAATTTAAACTCGCCGCTAAAGTAGGCCGGCCTGAGGTCGCCTACCGCGAGACTGTGAGCAAGCGTGTGGACGGCGTAGAAGGCAAGTTCGTCCGGCAGACCGGCGGTCACGGCCAGTATGGGCACGTTGTCATTAATCTGTTTCCGCAGGACGACAAGGGGGATTTGTCCTTTAAAAGCCTTATCGGGGGCGATGTTATACCGCGGGAGTTCATATCTGCGGTTGAACAGGGAGTGCGCGAAGCGTTGACGTCGGGCGTGTTAGCCGGATATCCGGTTGTAGGCGTAAGCGTTGAACTGGTTGACGGTTCGCACCACCCGGTCGATAGCAGTGATCTGGCGTTCCGCATCGCTGGCTCGATGGCTGCACGTGAAGCGTTGAAGCGGGCATCGCCGGTATTCCTGGAGCCGATGATGAGTATTGAAGTTGTCGTCCCCGAGCAGTACCTGGGGGACATTGCGACAGACCTTAACACGCGTCGCGGCCACGTGGGAGCGTTTGAGAAAGCCGAGGAGAATCTCCGCACAATCAGCGCTCAGGTGCCTCTGGCCGAGATGTTTGGATATGCAACCGATCTACGCTCGCGTACACAGGGACGCGGGACATTTACCATGGAGTTTGCCCGTTACGAGCCAGTGCCCCCGGAGAAGTCGCCGGTTTCGGCTATGGCGTAAAGGGAAACGGTATAGAGGAAACATATGGCTCAGAAGATCCGGATCAAACTTAAAAGTTACGATTACAAAATACTCGACGAGAGCGTGAGCCGCATTGTGTCGACGGTTGAGCGCAGCGGCGCGCGCGTGGTCGGCCCGATCCCGCTTCCGACAGAGAAGCGCGTGTTTTGCGTTCTGCGAAGCCCGCATGTGGACAAGAAGAGCCGGGAGCATTTCGAGATACGGACTCACAAGCGGCTCATCGATATTCTTCATCCTACAACTCAAACTGTGGAGCACCTCTCGTCGCTTGATCTGCCTGCGGGCGTTGACATTGAACTCAAGGTTTAGTAAATTGAAATTTCGCGGAGTAATCCGATGATCCCCACGATAAAGGGTGAAAAGCTGGGAATGACGTCGGTGTTCGACGGTGCCGGCACGACGCTGGCGGTGACGCTCGTTCGCCCGTATCCCGCGGTTGTTACCCAGATCAAGACGCCTGAGCGGGACGGCTACGCTGCGCTCCAGCTAGCCTATAACGAAACCTCACCCAAACACGTGAACGGCCCGACCCGCGGAATCTTCGATCGCGCGGGCATAAACAAGTCGTTTGCGAAGCTCTACGAAGTGCGGATGCCCGAGGCAGATCTAAACGAGTTCAAGCTCGGCCAGGAAATTACGCCGGCCGAATTTCTCCTTGGTTGGGCGGAAGTCGATGTTACCGGAACTTCCAAGGGGAAGGGCTTTGCGGGCGGAGTGAAACGATGGGGATTTCGCGGCCAGTGCCGCAGTCACGGTGACCCGGATAATCGCCGGCCGCAAAGCAGCGGCGGAACAGACCCGGCGCGAGTATTCAAAGGTGCCCACAGGCCGGGGCAGATGGGAAATGAAAAAACGTCCGTCAAATCCTGCACAGTGTTCGAGTACTACCGCACGCTTGATGTCCTGGTGATTCAGGGCTCAGTTCCCGGACCGGCCGGCGCTGAGCTGACGCTTACGGTAACTAGGGAGTTCACGCCCGAGGAGCTTGCCGAGCATGAGGCTCAGATCACCCTGGACGAGAAGCAGGCGGCGATGCTGAAAGCCGATGAGCCAGAGCCTAAGGCGGATGCCCCGGCGCCGGAGCCGGAGGAGCAGGCTAAAGAGCCAGTGGAAGCCGCAGTCGAGCCGGAAGTGACCGAAGAGCCAGCGGAGGGCGCGGCGGAAGCCGAGGAGGCGCAAGAGCCGTCGGGCGAAAGCGAGGCCGGCACGGAAGCGCCTGAGAGGGAGGGTCAATAGCGATGGCTACGACTTATGAAACCCTCACTGAGATACCCGAAGTCGCGGTGGACAAGGTGAACTTCGGCCACATTTCAGCGGCTTACCGGCGGCAGCGGCTGCACTCGCATCCGCGCATGGCGAAGACGAAGAAAAAGGCCGAAGTCCGGACATCCAAGGCGAAATGGTTCCGTCAGAAAGGCACGGGCCGCGCCCGCCAGGGAGCGCGCAACAATCCACACCTGCGCGGTGGCGGAGTCGTATTCGGCCCCATTCCGGGACAGCGCACGGTCGGATTGAACAAGAGAGTGCGGCGCAGTGCCCTGCTGTCTGCGCTGAGATACCATCTGGAAAACGAGTCGGTTAAGGTCATCAAAGGCGGCGAGTTTGAGGATTACGTAAAGACGCGGGACGCCTACGCTGCATTGCTGGACAGCGGCTTCAGCGGCAGCGGGCTCGTTGTCATCCGGCGCGGAGCGCCGGTCACGCGGGCGCTGCGCAACGTCGCCGGTATCAGTATCCTCGCGCCGGATCGGCTCAACGTGGTCAACCTGGTGGACGCGCACTTCATCATCTTTACCGAAAGCGCGCTGGCGGACGCCCGGCAACACCTTGCGGGTACCGCGGTTCCCGCCGAATCCGAGCTTACTCAAGTAACTGAGCCTGATGGCGACGAAGACGATGCGACTGAGGAGGGAGGTGCCGAAGATGAGCAGTGAGCGGCACCCGTGCGACATTATTCGTTATCCTATCATCTCCGAGAAGTCGATGGACATAACGGATCAGGGGAAATACGTTTTCCTTGTATCCCCTGGTGCGACCAAAGCGGAGATACGCCGGGCGATATTTGAGCTTTATAACGTCGATGTTGTCAAGGTTAATGTAGTAAACCTCCCGCGCAAGCCTAAAATGTGGGGCCGGCACAAGTACATGACCGGCAAAGTGCGGAAAGCGGTCGTAACGCTGGCCGAAGGCCAGACAATCCCGCAGATTACGGAGGCTGTGTAACCGATGCCGCTAAGGAAATACAAGCCGTACACAGCTTCACGCCGGGGTATGCAGACGGCCGATTACTCCTCGCTTACGGGCGGCAAGGTGCCAAAATCTCTGGCCGAGCCGAAGCGCAAGAGCGGCGGGCGGAATAACCTGGGCCGGACCACGGTTCGGTTTCGTGGCGGCGGCAACCGCCAGCGCTATCGTAAGGTTGACTTTCTCCGCAGGGAGCAGGGCGAGGCTGAAGTCATCGCGCTTCAATACGATCCCAACCGCAGCGCCTTCATCGCACTTGTGCGCTACCGGGCCACGGGCAAGATGTCGTATATCCTTGCGCCGGACGGGATTCAAGTCGGCAATACGGTTCAAGCTGGAGAAGGAGCCCCTATAAGGCCCGGCAATGCGCTGCCGCTCAAGAGCATCCCCGACGGGACGTTTGTCCACAGCGTCGAATTGCGCGCCGGATCCCGTGGCAAGCTCGTGCGCTCTGCCGGCACTTACGCGCAGGTTATGGCGAAGGAAGGCCGTCGGTGCATACTGCGCCTTCCGAGCGGTGAAATGCGCTACGTGCCGACTGACTCCTACGCGACTATCGGCCGGGTGAGCAACGTGGAACATGAAAACGTGAAACTGGGCAAAGCGGGACGCCGGCGCCATCTCGGTCGGCGCTCCCATCCCCGCGGCGTGCATATGAATCCGGTTGACCACCCGCTTGGCGGCGGCGAGGGAAGGAGCAAGTCAGGACGGCCGCCGTGCAGCCCCACCGGCGTAATCGCCAAGGGTTTCAGGACCCGGCGCAAGGGCAAATCTAAAATTCACCAGGTCAAGGACCGGCGGCAGAAGTGATGCGAGGTGAATACAGTTAAATGAGTCGCTCAACTAAAAAGGGACCTTTTGTTGATGAACACTTGCTGAAGAAAGTGCTGAAGATGAATGAAACCGGCGAGAAGCGAGTTATCCGTACCTGGTCGCGCCGTTCCACCATCGTGCCGGAATTCATCGGCCATAACTTCGAAGTGCACAACGGCAAAAAGTTCGTGCCGCTATACGTTTCGGAAGAGCTTGTGGGCCACAAGCTGGGAGAGTTTGCGCCCACGCGGACTTTCCGCAGCCATATCAGGGACGAGAAGAAGGCGCGGCTGAGGAGTTAATACTGTGAGTGTCACTGCCAAACTTCGGTTTATGCCCGTATCGCCCTACAAGGTGCGCAAGTACGCGCAGCTGTTTAAAGGCAAGGGCATCGAAGAAGCGCGCGCCATACTTTCCTATCATCCCAGCCCAACCTGTGAAGACCTCCTCAGGCTGCTAAATTCTGCTGTCGCTAACGCTGAAAACAATCACGAGTTCGATCCCGAGCTGATGGAGGTAAAAAACGTTCTGGTAGACGGCGCGATGACCCATAAGCGATGGAGGCCGCGCGCCCGGGGGCGGGTTAACCGGATTCGCAAGCGCACATCCCACGTGCTGATTGAGATTGACCTTAAAGAAGAATTCAAAGTTAAACCCGCGGGGGAAGAGGAAGAGCCCGTGGCGAAGCAGCCCCGCAGCGCTGCGAGAAGAGGGCGAAAGGAAACTGTAAAAACGCCCGAAGCCGTGGCTCCGGAAACAGATGTCGCCGCAAAGGCCGGGGAAGAAGACGCGACTGAGGACGCCGGGGAGCCTGCGGAGGCTGAGCCTCGCGAGAGCGTGGCGGAAGAGGAGGACGGGGAGGAATCTACAGAATAATGGGCCAGAAGACTCATCCAATCGGATTCAGGCTTAAGCAAACAACCAACTGGAGCGCAGTGTGGTTCGCCAATCGGCGCAATTACGGCGACCGGCTCGTCAAGGATATAAAAGTGCGCCGGTACCTCGACAAGGAGCTACGCAGCGCCCAGGTATCTCGCGTGGAGATAAAGCGATATGTCGGCCGGTTTATCGTCAACGTCTACTGCGTGCGCGTCGGCATAGCAGTCGGGCGCGGCGGCAGCAGGCGCGAAGAGCTTCGCCGAGGGCTATCAAGGATTGTCGGCGAGGGCGAGGTTCACCTGGATTTTTACGAGGAGCCCAGCCCGGACCTTTCCGCAGCCGTCGTCGTAAATAACATCTGCGCCCAACTTGAAAAGCGGATCAATTTCCGCCGCGCGCTGAAGCAGCAGCTCAGGCGCTGCGAGCAGGCTGGCGCCAAGGGCGTTAAGCTGATGGTGGCCGGGCGCTTGAACGGTGCGGAAATGTCCCGGACTGAATGGTACCGGCGCGGGCGTATACCGCTGCATACTCTGCGCGCTAAGATTGACTATGCTGCCGACGTGGCGCGCACCACCTATGGTTCGATTGGCGTAAAGGCGTGGATTTACACGGGCGATGTTGTGCCGGAGCGGCGGGAGCAGGAAGCCGGAGGAGAGGACTGATGCTCGTTCCGAGCCGTGTGAAGCACCGAAAAACTCAGCGCCGCCGTATGAAAGGCAAGGCATATCGCGGTAACGCGGTACACTTCGGCCAGTGGGGGCTGAAAGCGTTGCAGCCCGCCTGGATTACCGCCAATCAGATAGAGGCCGCCCGTATCGCCATCAACCGGGCTATCAAGAAGTCGGGCAAAGTCTGGATACGGATATTTCCCGATAAGCCTTACACGAAGAAGCCCGCCGAAACCCGCATGGGTTCGGGCAAGGGTTCGCCGGAGGGCTTTGTCGCGGTCGTGCGCCCCGGGCGCGTAATGTTTGAGGTGGAAGCGCCAAGCGAAGAGCTTGCCCGTGAAGCGCTCTCCCGCGCCGCTCACAAGCTGCCTATACAGACTCGAATCGTGGAGCGGGACAACTTGTAGGAGAAAGCGATGGCTCGCAAAACACAGCTGGCGGAAATGCGGAAACTCAGTTTGCCCGAGCTGAGGAAGCGCCTGCGCGATCTCAAGAACGAGCATTTTGAGATGCGTTTCGAGAGGATTTCGGGCAAACTGGAGAATTACCGCAGGCTGCGCGAGCTGCGCCGTGAAATCGCCCGCGTGCAGACGCTGATTACCGAAATGGAGATGAAAATCTAATGCCGCGCAAGACCAAAGTCGGCAAGGTTGTTTCCGATAAGAACGCCAAGACCATTGTGGTTGAGGTGCACCGTCGCAAGAAACACCCTCGCTACCATAAATATATAAAGGTGCGCAAGCGCTTTATGGCGCATGACGAAGAGGAGCGCGCGACAGTGGGCGACATCGTCCGCATAATCGAAAGCCGTCCGCTTTCCGCCCGGAAGCGCTGGGAGCTCGCGCAGATAGTCACTCGCGGCGTGGGCCCCGAGGTTCAGCTGCACGATGAAGCAGGGCTCGAAGAAGCGCTCGGCCGCAAGACCGCCGAGCAGGAGGCGGATGAGAAGGTCGAGCAGGCTGAAGGCGAAACAGTGGCGGAAATCGTCGAGGTTCAAGAGGAACCTGCGGTAGAGGAAGCTCCCTCGCCTGTGACTGAACCCGGCGCCGACCCCGGTGGCGATGATACAGCTAATGAGAATAAAGCCGTTTCGGAGGAACCCGCAGGGGTGTAGGAAATGATACAGCAGGAAACACGGCTGCTCATTGCTGACAACACGGGAGGAAAGGAGCTCCTCTGTATCCGTATCCTCGGCCGCTCCACGAGCAAGTACGCGTCGGTGGGAGACCTTATCGTGGGAACGGTGAAGGTGGCTAGCCCGCGCGGCCAGGTTAAGAAAGGCCAGGTCGTCAAGGCGGTAGTTGTGCGCACCAGGTTCCCGCTGAACCGGCAGGACGGCTCGGTAGTACGATTCGACGACAACGCGTGCGTAATCATAGATGCCGAGACGCGTAACCCGCAGGGAACCCGGGTGTTTGGGCCCGTTGCGCGGGAACTCCGCGAGCGCGGGTTTATGAAGATCGTCTCGCTCGCCCCGGAGGTGCTTTGATGAAGCTGCATGTTAAGAAGGGCGACGAGGTAATGGTTATTGCGGGAAAGGACCGGGGGCGCAAGGGCAAGATCCTGCGCGTCTTCGCGAAAAGGCGCAAGGTCATTGTGGAGAATATAAACGTATACAAGCGGCATCAGAAGCCGACTAAACAAAATCAGGAAAGCGGGATAATCGAGAAGCCGATGCCGATGGACATCAGCAACGTGATGCTTATCGACAAGACGTCGGGAAAAGCGACCCGCGTGGGCCGCAGGCGTATTGAGGGCAAGTGGCTTCGTTTTGCCCGCCGCAGCGGGGAGCTGATCGACTCCAAGTAGGTGCTGATATGAGTTTGCCTAAATCAAGATTGCACGAAGCGTACGAAAAGGAGGTCAAGCCGGCGCTGATGCGCGAGCGGGGGCTGAAGAACGTGATGGAAGTGCCCCGTATCGTGAAGGTCAAAGTGAACATCGGCGCGGGTGAGGCTAAGGATAACCAGAAAGCCCTGGATGGCGTGGTGCGTACTTTGAGCGTTATCACCGGGCAAAAGCCCATAGTAACGCGCGCGAAGAAGTCCATCAGCAACTTCAAGCTGCGCGAGGGGCAGCCCGTCGGAGCCACCGTGACTCTGCGGGGCGAGCTAATGTGGCATTTCCTGGACCGGCTCGTGAGCATAACGCTGCCGCGAGTGCGCGACTTCCAGGGCGTGAGCGTAAAGGGTTTCGATGGGCGCGGCAGCTTCAGCCTGGGGCTGCGCGACCAGCTTATATTTCCTGAGATAATCTTTGACGAGGTTGAAGTGATTAAGGGCATGCAGGTCACTATCGTCACGACCGCCAAGGACGACGCGCTCGCGGCCGACCTGCTTTACCGTTTAGGCATGCCCTTCCGCGACTACAAGGTAACCAAGGAGGTTGCATAACCGGATGGCGAAGCTCTCGAAAGTCATGCGCAACCGGAAGAAGTACAAGTTCGCGATAAGGCACCGGAATCGGTGCGCGATTTGCGGGCGTCCGCGCGGGTACTATCGGATGTTCAACATCTGCCGCGTGTGTTTCCGGGAATTTGCGCTAAAAGGCTACCTGCCTGGTGTGACCAAGAGCAGCTGGTAGGAGAAGCAGTATGCAGACAGATCCGATAGCAGATTTCATAACTATTATCCGCAATGCGGTTGCGGCGCGCGCCAAGGATGTGGTCGCGCCACACTCGAAGATGCGCGAGTCTATAGCGAGCATTCTTGCTAAAGAGGGCTTCGTTGACCGGATTGAGGTGTTCGATGAGCGCCGTCAACGCCGGAAATTCAAGCGCCTTCGCGTGCATATGCGGTACTACGATGAATTGCGCCACCTGGGGCCGCTTACTCATATCGCCCGAGTGAGCAAGCCTAGCCGGCGCGTATACGCGTCCGCCTCGGAGAATAAGCCTTTGCGCGGCGGCGTGGGCGTGCGTATACTCTCCACATCCAGTGGGGTGATGACGGATAACGAGGCCCGCCGCAGGAACATTGGTGGCGAGGTCCTGGTGGAGGTCTGGTAGCGATGTCTCGCATTGGCAAAAAACCCATCGGTATTCCCGCTGGCGTCGAAGTGAATATTGACGGCCGGATTATCAAGGTGAAGGGCAAGCTGGGCGAGCTTTCCTACGAGGTGCCTAGGCGTATCGCATGGGAGCTTAACGAGGGCACGCTCACTTTTACGCGCGAGAGCGACCTGCCGTCCGTGCGCGCTCTTCACGGTCTGGCGCGTGCACTCGTGCAAAACATGGTCACCGGCGTCTCCGAGGGCTTTGCCAAACGGCTGGAAGTCCGCGGGACCGGATACAGGGCCAGCGTCTCCGGTAACAAGTTAACCCTGAATGTGGGGCTGTCGCATCCCGTGGTCGTTGAGTTCCCCAGGGATGTAACAGTCAAGCTGGAAGGGACAACGACAAAAGACCAGCTTCCCACAACCATCGTTTCAGTGAGCGGTATCGACAGGTCCGTAGTGGGCCACTGGGCTGACCAGGTCCGGCGCTCCCGCCCGCCTGAGCCCTACAAGGGCAAGGGCATCCGTTACGAAGGCGAATACGTCAGGCGAAAGGCCGGTAAGACCGGCTAACGAGGTTGCCGAATGGCGAAGATGACTGAAAGACGAAAAATGAGGTCAGTGCGGCATCGGCGGCTGCGCAAGCAGGTGTCGGGTGCTGCCGGGCGGCCGCGGCTATGCGTTTTCCGCAGCAACCGCCAGCTTTACATTCAGGTGATTGACGACGCAAAAGGACGGACGCTCGTCTCTCTTTCAACACTGTCTCCCGACGTGAAGAAAAAACTCACCGGCAAGCCGGTGGAGCAGGCCGGTCAACTGGGTGCCGAGCTGGCGAAGCGGGCGCTCAAGGCCGGCATTACGGAAGTCGTTTTTGACCGCGGCGGGCATAAGTTCCACGGCCAGGTAAAGGCGTTCGCAGATGCCGCGCGCGAGGAGGGGCTACGGTTCTAAGAGGAGATTATGGGTTACTACCGACGCGACAGACGTGACAGACGATCGGAGCAGGAGGACACCAGGTTCAAGTCCGAGGTGCTCTACATTAACCGTGTAGCTAAAGTGCTCAAGGGCGGGCGGCGATTCCGCTTTACCGCCCTGGTCGCCGTCGGCGACGGTGAGGGCAAGGTTGGGCTGGGGCTGGGAAAAGCGCCGGAAGTCGTTGAAGCGATACATAAGGGCGAAGAACTTGCCAAGAAGAATATGGTTGACATATGCCGGGCGGGTACCACCATCCCGTTTGGCATAAAGCTAACATACTGCTCGACGACGGTCCTTCTAAGGCCCGCGCGCGAGGGCGCAGGCATTACGGCAGGCGGAACGGCGCGTCCGCTGCTGGCCCTGGCGGGGCTTTCGGACTGCACTGCCAAATTTTTCGGAAGCAGCAACCGCGTGAACTGCGCCAGGGCGACTTTCGAAGCCCTCAAGAGCATCGAGAGTCCGGAAGACACAATTAAGCACCGGCGGGACCGCAACTACCGCGTCGAAGCGCGGCACGCCATTCGCCAGCCTGCGGCGGAGGATGAGGAGGCTGGCACCGAAGCTGCCCCCGAAGTTCCCCGCAAAGCCGCGCCGCCGAAGCCTGCGCCAGCAGCCACTCGTAAGGCTAAGCCCGCGCAGGCCAAAGCGCTGCAATCCGAAAAAGCAGTTGAGCCGCCGGCAAAACAAGAGCCTTCTCCGGCAGCTGAGGAAGGCGGTGCGCCGGCCAAGCCGGCAGAGCCGGAGGTTAAGGCGGCTAAGGCACCAGCGCCGGAAGCCCCCGTAGATCCAGAGCCCCCTGCGGAGGAGGTGAGCGAGTAGATGCCTGTTCCTCTTATACAGAGTCCTGGAAGCGGCAAGTCGCGGAAACGCGCCGGGCGCGGCCACAGTGCGGGCCGCGGCAAGACCTGCGGCCGGGGAATGAAAGGGCAGAAGTCTCGCTCCGGCGGCACGAAAGCCGCGCACTTCGAGGGCGGCAGAACACCTGCTTACCGACACCTGCCGAAACTGCCCGGCTTCAAACGGACCAACCAAGTGCGCTTTTATCCGGTCAATGTTGGATCGATCAAAGATATCCCCGAAGGCGGCGTGGTGGATTTCGCGTTCCTGGCCACCCAGGGCTTGCTTCCGAAAAAGCCTATGCCGGTTAAAATACTGGGCAACGGTGATATTACTGTGAAGGCGACGTTCCGGGCGCACGCGTTCAGCAAAACCGCCCGGGAGAAGATAGAAGCTGCCGGCGGAACCTGCGAGGAGGTCGGCGGTGGGCACTGACATCAGTCCACTGAACATCGCCCAGGTCTGGAACGTTCCTGACATCAAGCGCAGGCTGAAGTTCCTCATCTTCGCCCTGCTTATCTTCGTTGTCGGCACTCATATTCCCACACCGGGCATAAGCACCAGCCTTATTTCCAGCTTCTTTGGCCAGGCCGGTGCGGGCGGTGGCGGGCTTTTCGGACTGCTCGATTTGTTTACCGGTGGAGCGCTCCGCAAGTTCAGCGTGCTGGCTCTGGGCGTTATGCCCTATATTAACGCTAGCATTCTTATGCAGATTCTCGTAGCTATAGAGCCTCGCCTGAAGGAGATCCAGCAAGAAGGCGAGGAAGGGCGCAAGCTCATCAGCAAATACACCAGGTACCTCGCCATATTCTTCGCGTTTCTCCAGGGCTTTGGCCTTATTTACTCCATACAGGGCGGCGCGCTTTCGCCGGACTATATGGGAATAATGAGCTTCATCGCCCCGCTTACAGCGCTGCTCGTGGTCGTCGCCGGGACCTGCTTCCTGATGTGGCTGGGCGACGAGATAACGCAAAAGGGCATCGGCAACGGCATCTCGCTCATCATCTTCATCGGCATCGTTGCCCGCGTGCCGTGGCAGGTGGCAACCGAGCTTATGCAGGCGCAGTTCGACCAGACCAGGTGGTCGGCGATTCTGCTGTTTGGCGCCTTTCTGGTAATAATCGTAGCCGGGATTGTCTGGATCCAGCTTTCGGTCCGCAAGATTCCCATCCAGTACGCGCGGCGCCAGGTCGGGCGCAAGATATACGGAGGGCAGAGCACGTTCCTGCCAGTGAAGGTGGCAATGGCCGGCGTTATCCCCATCATCTTCGCGGTCTCGCTTCTGATGATTCCGCCCACGATACTCGGCTTTATGCCCCAATGGATGGAAGGAAATGCGCTGTGGGGGCGCTTCAGCAACTCAGTCTGGTACCTGATATTCGAGTGGGGGCTGGTCTTTATGTTCACGTTTATCTACACGGCCATCACATTCAACACGAAGGAGATATCGGACAATCTAAAAAAACACGGCGGATTCATTCCGGGTATCCGTCCCGGCAAGCCCACGTTTGACTTCCTGGATAAGGTGCTCCACCGGGTGACCTTCTTCGGCGGTGTATTCTTGGCGACTGTGGCAGTGCTTCCGATTATCGTCAATTGGCTCGTGTTCGAGGTAACACAGGTGCAGATCCAGACGTTTTACATAGGCGGGACCAGCCTGCTGATTGTCGTAGGCGTGGCTCTCGATACCGTGCAGCAGCTCCACGCCCATATGGTAATGCGGCACTATTCGGGGTTCACCAAGTGATGAAGACGGTGATCTTCCTGGGGCCTCCTGCGAGCGGAAAGGGTACTCAGGCTGCCAGGTTCTCGGAATTGCATAACTTCCTGCACTTTGATATGGGCAAGGCGTTGCGAAAAGAGGCTGCCGGTAGTTCACTTTTGGCTGAGGAGATTAGGAGCTTTACTGATGCCGGCCAACTGGTGCCGAACGAGGTCGTGCAGCGGTTTATACAGTCGATGTTCGCAGCCAACCAGGAGCGTGACATCATTCTTGATGGCTTCCCCCGAAGTATGGAGCAAGTTGAGCTGCTGGCGCGCGCGATGGCGGAAGCCGGACGGGATTTGACGGCCGCAGTGTTTGTGAGTCTTCCGGAGGAGGATATAGCAAACCGTATCCTGAACCGGCGCGTGTGCCCCGTTTGCGGAAGAGTCTACAATCTGGTAACGGTGCCGCCGAAATCGGACGAGAAGTGCGACCACGATAGCAGCCCGCTGGAACATCGCGCCGATGATACGGAAGAAGTCCTGAGCGAGCGGCTGGCGGTCTATAGAAACCAAACGCAGCCTATTATCGCCTACTATGAGTCGGCGGGCGTACTGGCAAGCGTGGATGGAACAGCCGGCATTAACGATGTCGGCAGGCAAATTGAAGAGGTAATCCTAGGTGCGTAATGCAGGGCAACATCAGGATTAAGTCGCACCAGGATGTACGCCTGATCTATCAGGCCTGCCAGATTGCCGCAAGGCTGCTGGGAGAGCTCGGGCTGCGGATTCGCCCGGGCGTTTCAACTGGCGAGTTGAACGAGTTCGCCGAGGATTTCATTGCTCTTGCGGGCTGCACACCCGCTTTCAAGGGTTATCAGGGATTCCCAGCGGCGCTCTGCACGAGCATCAATGAGGAAATCGTGCACGGTATACCCAGTCGCGAACGTATGCTGGAAGAGGGCGACATCTTAAGCGTGGACACCGGCGTGATACTCGACGGGTTCTACTCCGACACCGCTTACACGTATTACGTGGGTGACGGTGAGCCTACAGGAGAAGCGGCCCGGCTGTTATCGGTTACGCGAAAGGCCTTGGCCGATGGCATCTCCGCCGTAAAGGCCGGTGCGAAGCTAAACCGTGTCAGCGAAGCTATCGCCAAAGGCGTAACCCGGGATGGCTTTAAGGTGATACGCGACCTCACCGGGCACGGGGTGGGATATGATTTGCACGAGCCGCCGACGGTCCATAATTATCCTGTGCCTGCGGGTGAGAATATCCGATTGCGGAATGGTATGGTGCTAGCTCTGGAGCCTATGGTCAGCCCGGGGTCTGAGGATATCCTCCTGGGTGAGGATGGCTGGACGTACAGCACCGCTGATGGTTCACTGGCGGCTCATTTTGAGCACACCGTCGTCGTATGGGATGGAGAAGCGGTGGTGCTCACCGAAGAGGGAAACGAAGCAGCCCGGCGCCTGTTTGGGCCGGTCGAGGAGGCGAGCGCGAAAACTTGGCAAAAGACGATGTAATCGAGGTGGAAGGAACCGTCGTGCAGGCTTTGCCGAACGGTATGTTCAAGGTGGAATTGAAGCCTGACCATTGCATTCTGGCGCACGTAAGTGGTAAGATAAGGGTTCATTTCATTCGCATCCTTCCGGGTGATCGGGTGAAGGTCGAGATCTCGCCGTACGACCTGACGCGCGGAAGGATTACTTATCGGTATCGAACGGACAATCGTCCGGCTAAAGGAAAATGAAAGTAAGGTCGTCCGTAAAAAAGATCTGCCCGAAGTGCCGCATCATACGGCGGCGCGGCAAGGTATACGTTATCTGCGTTAACCCGCGGCATAAGCAGCGGCAGGGCTAAAGGAGCATAAGTGCGCATTATCGGCGTTGACATACCGGACAATAAGCGGGGCGAAATCGCCCTGACCTACATATTCGGCATCGGCCGAACCAGTGCGCGTAAGATTCTTGAGCACGCGGGCATCGATTCGGGCAAGAAAGCTGGCGAGTATACGGGTGACGAGGTCATAGCAATACGCGACGCGATCCACGATCTGGACGTAATCACTGAGGGCGACCTGCGCAAGGATACAACTCTCAACATCAAGCGGCTGATTGAGATCAGGGCATACCGCGGCATCCGCCATCGCCGCAATCTGCCGACACGCGGGCAGCGGACGCATACTAACGCCCGTACGCGAAAAGGCCCTCGCCGCCAGGCTATCGCGGGAAAGCGGCGGCCGGTCAAGAAGTAACGGGGTGACAGTAGTTTGGCCAAAAGCAAACCTAAAACTCGAAAAAAGAGGGTCAAGAGGAATATCGTCGAGGGGCGTATCTATGTCCGCAGCTCCTTCAATAATACGATAGTGACCATTACGGACCTTGAAGGAAACGCGCTGGCGTGGGCTACGGCTGGCATTCGCGGCTTCAAGGGATCAAAAAAGGGAACAGCCTATGCCGCGCAGCTTGCTGCGGAAGACGCCTGCCGCCAGGCGAAGGACATGGGCATGCGTGAAGTGTCTATATACACCAAAGGCCCGGGCAGCGGCAAGGAAGCCGCGGTTCGCGTCATTAACGGGCAGGGGCTGAAAATTAGGCTTATTCGCGACGTCACGTCGGTGCCCCACAACGGTTGTCGTCCGCGCAAGCGCCGGCGCGTGTGATCGGCGCAGGAGTCTCTAGATAATATGGGACGAGATCTCAGTTCAAAGTGCAAAAGATGCAGGGCTGCGGGTGTGAAGCTCTTCCTGAAAGGGGAGCGGTGTCTGGGCGACCGTTGCGCCCTGGAGCTGCGCAACTTCCCTCCCGGACCGCGCCGTCGGCGGGGCAAAGTGACCGACTACGGGACGCACCTTCGGGAGAAACAGTTGATGCGCCGTATGTTCGGCACCGGGGAGCGGCAGTTCCGCAACTACTTTATGCAGGCCAAGCGCACTCCGGGCGTTACCGGAGAGGAGCTCGTGCGCCTGCTGGAACGGAGGCTCGATAACGTCGTTTTCCGGGCGGGGCTGGCGGATTCGCGCGCGCAGGCGAGGCAACTCGTGACGCACCGCCATTTCTGGGTGAACGGGCGGGTTGTGGACCGTCCGTCCTACCTTGTCCGCGTGTCCGATGTGGTGGAGGTCAAGCCTGAACGGCGCGCCCGTCCGTACTACCGCACGCTCAAGGAGCGCGGTCTTGACGAGCTGCCGGCGGACTTCTGGCTCAGCTTTGACCCGGAGAAGCTGCGGGCTGAGGTCAGGCGACTGCCCAAGGCCGACGAGATGGAGGAGAATTTCCAGCACCTCCTGGTTGTCGAGTACTACTCCAACAGGGTGTAATCTTGGGGGAGAGGCGCTACGATGGTTGAAAGTAAAGTTACCAGAGAGGCTAACCCGTATTTCGGGCTGCTCACGATGGACCGGGTCGAGGACATCCCTGGTGTCAAGGCGCGGTTTGTTTTTGAGCCGCTTCCGCGCGGCTTCGGTTCTACCCTGGGCAACAGCTTGCGGCGCGTGCTGCTCTCAGCGGTTCCCGGTTCAGCCATCACGCACGTCGAGCTTGCCGGAGTGCCGCACGAGTTCGCATCGCTTGCGGGAGTTATGGAAGACACGACCGAGCTTCTGTTCAATCTCCGCAAGGTAAGGGTTAAGCTGGTGGATAACGTGGCCGGCGCGGTGCTGGAGCTTAAAGCCACCGGGAAGAAGCGCGTGACTGCCGCGAACTTCGAAAAAAACCCGGACGTGGAAATAATCGATGCCAAAGACGCTCACCTGTGCGCAATAACTGATAAGAACGCGACTGTGGAAATGAAAGTGCACGTTTCGAGAGGCGTCGGCTTTGTCCTTGCAGCGGACCTGAAGCATAAGGACGCTCCCATCGGTGAAATTGCGCTCGATTCCAATTTCTCGCCGGTGGAGCGCGTTTCTTTCAACATTGAAAACACTCGTGTTGGCAAGGAAACCAATTTCGAGCGGCTGGTGCTCACAGTTGAGTGCAATGGCTCCAAGACGCCAGACGAGGTGCTGGGTGAAGCTGCATCGCAGCTTAACTCATACTACCAATGGGTGCGCGAGGAGCAAAACCGCTTCCTCGGCATAGAGGAAGAGCCTGCCGTGGACGAAGAGCTGATGCGAAAGATAGAGATGTCGGTCGAGGAGCTTAGTCTTTCCAGCCGCGCGTATAACTGCCTTACGGCGGCGAGGATACGCACTGTGGGCGATCTCACAAAATACACCGCTGAGAAGCTTATGTCCATCAAAAACTTCGGTGAGAAATCGCTGGTGGAGATAGTCGACAAGCTGGCTGAACTCGGGCTGTTCCTCGCGGAGAAGGAGGACTGACGGCGAATGCGGCACCGCAAAGGCGTCACGAAACTCGGACGGCCAACCGACCAGCGGATGGCTATGTTACGCGGTCTGGTATCGCTCCTGTTTACTCAAGGCCACGTCGAAACCACGCTTGCCCGCTGCAAGGCGACTCAAGCCCTGGCCGAGCGGCTTATAACGAGGGCGAAGCGGGGCAGCCTTTGCGACCTGAGGCAGGTCGGACGCAGGCTCAACGGGAAACGACCGTTCAAAGCGCTTATGTCGCGGGTCGTGCCCGCGGCCAAAGGCCGCCAGAGCGGTTATACGAGCGTCGTGCGCGTCAAGCGCCGGCGCGGTGACGGGTCGGTGATAGCCCGGCTCTCAATAATCGGCTATCCGGAGGGATCCTCCGACTGAGTCTGTTGTGCGTGATGCACATTGACAGCGCCGAGACACAGCGTAATCCTGGTTGTCCAGTACGACGGGACCGGCTTTTACGGTTCTCAGGTTCAGCCGGGAGTGCGCACGGTGCAAGGAACATTGACAGACGCCCTTTGCGAAACACTTGGTATGCCCGTAAGGCTTCTGTTCGCCTCGCGGACCGACCGGGGAGTGCATGCGACGCATAACGTCGCGATGCTGGCCGTTTCCCATCTCCCGTTCGCGGCGGAAAAGCTCGCGGACGTGCTCAACGACAGGCTCCCGCGGGACCTCGTAGTGGCTGAGTCGCGGGAAGTCCCGCGCGGATTCCATCCGCGGTATTTCGCCGACCGCCGCGATTATGCCTATCGCATATTTCGCGGGCTGCGGCCTGATATCCGCTACTCGCGGTTTACAGCGCACCATCCACGGCCGCTTGACGCTCCGGCGATGAGGCTGGCTGCAGAGCTATTCCTCGGCGAGCATGACTTCACTGAGTTCTCCTGCCGCGACAATGCGTTGAAGAATCCCGTTTGCCTGGTGCACACATGCGAGGTGGAGGAGCGCCGCAAGCTGCTGACAATTAATATTAGCGCGGCGCGCTTTCTGCGGCGTATGGTATGCCTGATAGTAGGAGCGCTGGTTGACGTCGGGTCGGGGAGGATCTCGCCCTGCCATGTCGCCAACGCTCTTTCGGGTAAGGAGCACGCGGCTTTCACCAATATGCCGGGGCACGGCCTTACGCTTACGGGCGTGCACTACCCCGATCACGTCTGGCACGAGAGTTTCGCCGAAGGAGCGCTGGATATGGAAGATGCCGGTGACGATGATGAATAATCCGACGCCGTATTACACAAAGCTGGATGTAGACCGGGAATGGTACCTGGTTGACGCCGAGGATGAAATACTCGGACGAGTCTGCACGCAAGTCGCCAAGCTGCTGCTGGGCAAGCACAGGCCGACCTTCACGCCCGGCCAGGATGCCGGCGCGTTCGTAGTCATCGTCAACGCTGATAAGGTGCGCCTTACGGCTGGCAAGGAGCACAAGAAGGTGTACTTCTGGCACACCGGCTATATCGGCCATTTGAGAAAGCGGACATTCGCCGAGAAGATGAAGCGCTCCCCGCGCAAGGTGCTGATGGACTCGGTGCGCGGCATGCTTCCCCACAACAAGCTTGGCGACCGCCTTATCACGAAGCTCAAGGTCTACTCCGGGCCCGACCATCCCCACAAGGCCCAGCAGCCCACCGAGCTTACATCTGAACAACTGCACAAACTCTGAGGTCTAACATACGCTTATGGCGGAAGAACGGCAATTTATAGCGGTAGGTCGAAGGAAGACCGCCACTGCGCGCGTTATCCTGGCGCAGGGCAGCGGCAACTTCCTTATCAACAAACGCCCCCTGACCGATTACTTCAAGACGCCCTACGGGCAGCTCCGCGTCCAGGAGCCGCTGCGCGTCCTCGGCCTGGAGGACAAGTTCGATGTGAGGGCGAACGTTCGCGGCGGCGGCGTTACCGGCCAGGCGGATGCAGTATGCCTCGGCATCGCGCGCTACCTTGAGCACATAAATCCGGACCACCGTCCGGCGCTGAAGAAAGAAGGCTTGCTCTCCCGCGATCCCCGGGCGAAGGAGCGCAAGAAATACGGTCGGAAGCGCGCGCGCAAGCGCTTCCAGTTCAGCAAGCGTTAATCTATGCGTATTTTATTTGCACTTGGGCGAAATGTGCTTCTCGGTCTGCTGGCCGCAACAGCGGCATTGCTGCCCGTTCCGCCTTTGGCAAGTGCAGCACCGTCTCCCGCCTTCCACGAAGAAGCCGACGATGCGGGTTTCGACTGGGCGCGCATCATCTCAGACTCCGCGCAGCTTATGGCGGCGCCTAGCTACCGCAGCCGCTCGGTGCGTGAAACCGACCTGTTTGAGCTGCTGCTCATCGTTGACCGCGTGAAGTCATTCTACCTCGTGCGCGACGAGCAGACGCAGTCTTTCCTGTTTATTGACCAGTTCGCCGTCGAATTTGTTGACTACGAGCCGCCTGTGCGCGAGGGCGCCTACATCCGTGACGAGAAAATGCGCCTGGGCACGGCGCATCCCGACCTCCAGCTTTTCGGCAGCCAGTGGAGCAGCTCTACGCGGGGTTCCGGCAAGGAAGCGGCCTACGACGGCTACTGCGGTGGCAAGTGGTATCCCACAAGCTACAGCGAAAACGCGGGCTACGAGCCGAAGCTCGACGGCCACGAGCTGATCAGCGCCGCTCAAGGCTACACCGGCACGCGTTACGTCTACGGCGGCAACTCAACCAAGGGCATCGACTGCTCCGGCCTGACATCCGCTGCCGCGCGCAAGCAGGGAGTGAGCCTGCCACGCCGCGCGTCGCTGCAAGCGCAGAAAGGCAAGATGGTCTCCCGCAGCGAGCTTAAGCCCGGCGACCTGGTATTTTTCCGCGACCACCGCGATCCCGGCTACCTCTCGCACGTGGGCATCTACCTCACCGGCGGGCGCTTCATCCACGCCAGCAGCAAGCTGCGCAAAGTCGGCGTCTCCTCGCTATCCGAGAAATACTACTCCGAGCACTTCGCCTTCGGCCGCCGCCTGTAGGGCGCTGCATGTTTGGTGATACTCGAATTCACTAGAAGACGGACTAGTGGCGCGCTTTGGATTCAGAAGGTATTATGAAGGTGCGTGACGTGATTAGGATGCTTCACAGAGACGGATGGATACTTGTTCGCACTCGTGGTAGCCACCGTCAATTCAAACATCCGGTGAAAACGGGGCTGGTGTCGGTTTCTGGTAAGCCGTCTCATGAGCTGCCTCCAGGAACTCTGAATAGTATACTTAAGCACGCACGTCTGGAGGAGAAGAAATGAGGAATTACCTTGTTGTATATGAGCAAACCGAGGGCAACTGGGCGGCGTTCTCGCCGGACGTTCCGGGATGCGTCGCCACAGGTAATACTCGCGAGGAAGCCGAGAAGACGTTCACTGAAGCGCTAGCATTCCATCTTGAAGGGCTTGCGGAAGAAGGCCTTCCTATCCCTGAGCCCCGCTCCGAAGCCGGGATGGTAGCAGTCAGCGTTCCTGAGTGACGCGAGCCTGCATTTTATTCGCTCCAATCCTGTCACATTGCATATCGAGGGCAAATAGTCTACAATTGGCGGCGAAATGTCGCCAACAGGTCTATTGCGCGTGCTTCTGCCCCAGGCGCGGCGGGCGATACTCACCGAGCTTTTCGCGCGAACGGACGAGCGGTTGCACCTGCGCGAGCTCGAACGGCGCACCGGTCTTAATGCCAAAGGACTGATGCGTGAGCTGCATGCGCTTACCGATGCAGGCATCCTTACTGCGCAGCGCTCAGGCAATCGCGTGTACTACCGGGCCAACCCCGACTGCCCGATTTACTCGGAGCTACGCGCGCTCATGCTAAAGGCTAGGGATTTCGCTGGAGTTCTAAAGCGCGCCCTTGAGCCGCTCGCCGACCGCATTGTCCTCGCCTACATCTACGGCAGTCACGCAACCGGCGAAGCGGGGCCGCATAGCGACATTGATTTGATGCTCGTAGGTGAGCTTGCGCTTTCCGACATCGCATCGCCCGTTGCGGAGGCCGAACGCGAGCTCTCACGCGAGATCAGCCCGACGCTGTATACGCCCGGAGAATACCGTCGCAGAGCCAGCGACGAGGACGGCTTCGTGGCGAAGGTGCATCGCGGCGTGAAGATTACCTTGCTGGGGGACGCGGATGAAGCTCTATAAGATGGAGGAGCGCGGCTATCTCGCGCGAATCACGCCCAGCAGGGACGATATGGCGCACCTGATAACCGCGATCCAGCGCCGCTTGATGGATGCGAAAAACGATACTGTCACCCGCGAAAACCGGCTCCAGCAGGCGTACCAGTCGATTTTGCAGGTCGCCATTGCGGCGCTTCACGCGAAGGGCTACCGGCTGAAGAGCAAACCGGCGCACCACGTGATGGCGATAGAGAGCCTGGAGCACACCATCGGCGTCGACCGCAGGCTGCGCGATTACTACCAGTCGCTGCGCAAGCGCCGCCACGACGTAATCTACGACGCCATCATCTCAGTTTCGGAGCGGGATCTTGAGGAGGCTATCGAGCGCGCCGAAAGCCTGTTCAATGTGTTCCGTAAATGGCTGGCGAAGGAGCAGCCGGAGCTTGTAGACGACTCCGTGTGGCAGCGCCCGGCGGATCCGGGCTAGCGCGTTTATCCGTTATCTTAACGTTATCTTCTCGCTGCACGCTACGCGCTAATCTCTTTTTCCCACGCGTCAAATCCGCGTCCAGCGCGGTATAATACATATGCGGGGCGCGAGAAAACGCGCCTAGCGGGAACATTTACATGGGGGTGACCTGGTTTCGACCGGAAGAGTCGAAGGCGAGGTCGCGGCAGGTGGCAGCCCACGACGCCCACCTAAATCACGCGTGGGAATGGTTCAAGCGCCAACTATCAGCTTGCTGCGGCTTAAGATTTAAGCTGCACCTCGATCGGTACGTCGCCCGGGGCGTGCCGGCGGGGCAAAGTTCCCGGGCTTTCCGCCGGAGCCGGCCGACCCGGTGGGAGACAAAGGCCTGCACCTAAGGGGCACGGGTGTTCGCGCGCCGTCCCTTAGGTTAAGAGCGCCGGACGCAAAAGAGCGCGGACTATTGCCGTAGACGCCTTACCGGAAGCTTCCTGGGACGGGGGTTCGACTCCCCCCACCTCCACCATCCTTCGCTCGCAGCTCTTGCGAAGAGCGATGGATGGTGCCCTCCATAGCTTTAGCGACGGAGGGCTAAACAGCCCATTGGGACTGCGAGCTACGGATGGCAGGCCCGACTTCGCACCTACTAAGCGGCCCTTCATGAAAGTGGTTGTATACATTCTTCGGTCTAAGTCCTCGGGCAAGAGACACATTGGTATCACTGACGACTTGCCGCGCAGATTGCGTGAGCATCGGTCGCGTGCAACAAAGGCAGGACAGCTATTGGGCAATTTCGAGCTTCTGCGTGAAGAGGCTTTCTCCGATTACGAGTCAGCGCGGGCCAGGGAAAGATTCCTGAAGAGTGGTCAGGGAAGGAAATGGCTGGACGAGCAATATGGGACGGGGCCCGCCTGAGGCGGGTAAAGCTGCGCCCCCGTACGGGGGCTTGTGCGCCTCCGGCGCATTCGACTCCCCCCACCTCCACCATCCTTCGCTCGCAGCTCTTGCGAAGAGCGATGGATGGTGCCCTGAGCCTGCCGAAGGGCACTGGTTCGTTTACATCCTCTTGTGCCGCGGCTAATCCTACTACATCGGTTGTGCGCAGGATGTGGCGCGTCGCCTGAGCCTGCACAACGCCGGTAGAGCTTCTTTCTGGACCGCGTCTCGGCGACCAGTTAAACTAGTGTACTGGGAGAGCTTCACAGACAGCGTTAACGCAAGAAGGCGCGAGCGACAACTAAAAGGCTGGACGCGCGCTAAAAAGGACGCTCTCGTAGCGGGCGACAAAGAAGCACTGAAACGGCGCTCGCGGACGAGAAAGCAGTGAAGCCATCAAAACTGGCTCGGGCCAAGGCTTCGCCCATCGCCATTTCTGGCAGTTCCTTCGCTCGCGGCTTCGGCAAGCAAGTTCGGCTTTGCACCTATCGGCACTCCGCTTATGGTTTTCAACCTGTGAGGATGATCGCTGCTGCCGCCCCTTTTAGGGCCGTGCAGCTTTCTCTGGTGCTATCTATTGTTCTCAGGCCTTATCCTCCCCTTGCGTGACCACGCAGGCAATCTGCGCATAGGTGCATCTGCCAGACGAAGTTGCCCGACCCAACGTTTGGCGATATAGTATTGGTTTTAATAACGATAAGGTACGCGGCTATATGGAGTTACAACTGAAATCGCCCCGCATGCCGGAGCTCAAAATCGGCGAACACGTTGCCAGGATCCCTATCATACAAGGAGGTATGGGTGTTGGAATCTCGCTTTCAGGGCTTGCTTCGGCCGTGGCACGTGAGGGTGGTATTGGAGTGATAGCAACCGCCGGGATCGGCATGCTGGAGCGGGACTTCCAGAGCAATCTCAAGGCGGCCAACGAGCGGGCTCTGCGCCGGGAGATCATGCAGGCGCGTAAAAAGACCGATGGCATCATCGGTGTGAACATCATGCTGGCCCTGTCGGATTACGGTGACCTCTGTCGAGTGGCAATTGAAGAAGGCATCGACCTGGTCATCCTCAGCGCGGGACTTCCGCTGAAAGTTCCCGACGACATGGCGCCGGGATGGCCCCGGGACTGCGGCAGCATGATCGTGCCCAAGGTGTCCTCCGGGCGGGCTGCCCATCTGATATTCCGGCACTGGGCAAGGCATTACGACCGCGTGCCTGACGCTGTCGTTCTCGAAGGGCCGATGGCAGGCGGTCATCAGGGGTACCGCAAGGAAGACCTGGACAATCCGGACTTCGAGGTGGAAAAGCTGGTTCCCGATGTCATCGCTGCGGTGCGCCCCTTCGAGCAGCGTTACGGGCAGCAAATCCCGGTGATAGTTGGCGGCGGTATCTTCACTGGAGCGGATATTCATCGGTTCCTGGAAATGGGCGTTCAGGGGGTGATGATGGGCACGAGATTCGTGGCCACATACGAGTGTGACGCCCACAAGCACTTCAAGGAAGCGTACTTAAACTGCCGGAAAGAGGACATGGCGGTAATCGACAGCCCGGTTGGGCTACCGGGTCGGGCTATTCTCAATAAATACTTGAAGGACGTAGCCGAAGGGGTCCGCAAGCCGTACAAGTGTTTCTGGAAGTGCCTTCGCACTTGCGATGTCCAGAACGCTCCCTACTGCATCGCTGCGGCACTGACCAATGCTAAGAATGGCTTGCTTGACGAAGGCTTCGCATTTGCGGGTGCCAACGCATACCGGGTGAATAAGATCGTTTCGGTGAAGAACCTCATCGAGTCACTGATCAGGGAATACGAGCACGCGGCAGGGGCGGCACCGCAATAATCCGTGCACGCTTGAATCTTGCGACCAAAGTATGCGTCGTGGCGCTTCCGCGACGAACATGGATAGACGCCAGCGAACCTTCACGACTCTTATGTGATCCTCCTCAATAGTTGTATTACTCTCTGCCCTGTGGTAATATTATATTGCGCTACTAGTAGCGCGAGTGCACTTAAAGGATGATTTCTTCCCGACCCTTCGATGGCTGCCTGGTGAGTGTTCCAGCGTTTGTGGTTATTCCCAGTATAGCATCCATGGGCAAGGTCCGAAGCGCCTTTGTGTGCCCAACTAACCACAAGGAGTTTGTATAGTGAATATTTACGTAGGCAACCTGTCTTTTGACTGCCTGGATGATGACCTGAGGACTGCCTTCGGCGCCCACGGCACGGTAGACTCGGCGAGAGTCATCTCCGACAAGTACACCGGCAAGTCACGCGGCTTTGGTTTCGTGGAGATGCCCAACGACAGCGAGGCGCAAGCCGCCATTACGGCGCTAAACGGCACCGAGCTGAAGGGTCGCGAGATCAAAGTCAACGAGGCCCGTCCGAAGACTCAGAGCCGTCCCCGTGGCGGTGGCGGCGATCGCGAGCGCGGCTGGTAGTAAAACACCGCGACCAAACAAAGGGGCCTGCGCCGCACTTGGCGGCGCGGGCCTTTCTCGCATTATCATTGAGTGCCCGTTTGCGCTGGGATAAGCTATATGCGAGTCCGTGGCCTTGCAGTGTCCGCAGTGTCTCCCGGCTCGGTGGCCCATACGTGGACAGCCTGGGGAAGATAAAGCTGCAAATCGGGAAAAAGCCTTTGTCGCTGCGCTGCCGGGCACGCTATTGCAGGTGCCCGGTGCGCATCGTCGAGGGAGGCCGGCAGCCCTCGTAAGGGCTGCCGGCGACAATATGGGAAGGCTTCGCGGGCTAACCACGCTGCTGTCAAGTAATTCAAGGCCGACCTGTTCCGCGATAACGCGGACAATGCGGAAGTTGTCTTCAATTTCCACACCGGGATACCGCATATCTTCGTGCTGGTCGGCCAACGGTGCACGTGCTTGGTTGGTTCCTCCCTGCCCATTTTCGTATCCTCCTGGGGAAGGGAGACTGACGCCTCCGGCTTCCGCTTAGTAAGGTAACGAATAAGTATTAGGTTATCTTTAGCATCGTGTTATCTTTGGGTTAGTTGCCTCCAGGGCGGGACGCAAGCGCCGGGCTTACGTACTACTTCCATACTCACGAACCGAATGGTCCGGTTCTGTGCTAGTATTTTTCCGAACGCTCTTTGCGGGAGTACGCATGACATATCTAATTACCGCCGCGATTGTCGTCGTTGTAGCTTTAATTGTGTTGTGGCTCGTCGTGGCATACAACCGCTTCATCCGGGGTACGAACCTGGTACGCGAAGCCTGGAGCGGCATAGACGTCCAGCTCAAGCGCCGCCATGACCTGATTCCCAATATCGTCGAGGCTGTTAAGGGCTATAGCAGCCACGAGCGCGTAGTATTCGAAGAAGTAGCGGCGCTGCGGGCGAAAGGGCCGGGCGGTGATGACGTGCGTGAGCGCAGTGAAATCGAAAACGCTCTCACCCAATCGATAAAGACCCTCTTTGCGGTCGCCGAGGATTATCCCGAGCTCCGGGCCAACGAGAACTTCCTCTCGCTGCACGAAGCGCTGGTCGAGGTCGAGGACGACATCCAGTACGCGCGGCGCTACTACAACGGCACGGTGCGCGATTTCAACATCCGCGTGGAAGCGTTCCCCAGCAACATCGTGGCCTTGTCGTTTGGCTTCAGGCAAAAGGAGTACTTCGAGATTGAGCTTGCCAGCGAACGTTTGGTGCCCGAAATGGACCTGTCGGAAACGCGTGGAGAATCTTCGGAGGGGCACGATGCGTAGATATTTAGCCGCCGCCTGCTTTCTGTTTGTCACGCTGCTTGCCGTTACCATCCTCGTTCCTTCCACTGCACACGCGGACGAGGTTATACTGGACTTCCGCAGCGACATCACCGTCCACGAAGACTCGACGATGACGGTGCGCGAAACCATCACCGTGCGCGCCGAGAATCGCCAGATCAAGCGCGGCATATTCCGCGAGTTCCCCACGCGCTACAACGACTCCCTCGGCAATAGCTACGTCGTGGACTTCCGCGTGCTGGAGGTGCTGCGCGACGGCGAGCCTGAGCCCTACCACACGAAGCCGCGCAGCAACGGCGTCGCTGTCTACATCGGGCAGGAGGACGTGATAATCCCGCCCGGCGTCTACGCTTACACCATCGCTTACAAGACCGACCGGCAGCTTGGCTACTTCGACGATCACGACGAGGTTTACTGGAACGCCACTGGCAACGGCTGGGGCTTTCCCATCGAAAGCGTTCACGCCACAGTGACACTCCCGCCCGGCGTCCCGCCCGACGGCCTGAAAGCCTACGGCTACACTGGCGTCCAGGGCGCGAGAGGCGAGGACTACGAAAGCGCAGTCGATTCTTCCGGGCTCTGCTACTTCACCACGACCCGCACGCTGCGGCCCTACGAAGGGCTGACCATAGTCGTCGAATTCCCCAAAGGCTTCGTAACCGAGCCATCGCCCGTCAAACGCCTGATATGGCTTTTGCGCGACAACGCCGCGCTGCTCATCGCGCTGATCGGACTTATGCTACTGATTATCTATTACTGGCGGATGTGGGATATCGTCGGCAGGGATCTTCCGCGCGGGACGATAATCCCGCTATTCGAGCCGCCGACGGATTTCTCGCCCGCTGCGGTGCGTTTCCTCCGGCGGATGGGTTTCGACCACAAGGTGCTCGCCGCGGCGATTATCAATATGGCGGTGAAGGGCTACGTCAAGATCGACGAGGCCGAAAGGCGCGAGTATACAGTTACCCGCCTGCGTGACGACGTGAAGGAGCTTTCGGGCGAGGAAATCGCATTGCTTGACACGCTCCTGCCGGCCGCCGGCGCGAGCATCATCCTGGAAAAGGACAATTCGTCGATACTCCAGCTAAGTGTTATCGCCGTTACCAAATACCTCGACAAGCTGCTCAGGAAGCGCTATTACGTCCTGAACGCCGGTGTGTTCTCCATCGGGCTGGTATTCGCCATCATCGTGGGCGCTGCGTCCTTCTTTATAATGGTTAGCAAAGGAAGCGTGTCGCTCTTCATCATCCCGTTCGCATTCCTCTACATCGTCGTGCTCGCGCTGTTCGGCCACCTGCTGAAAGCCTGGACGCGGCGCGGCCGCGACGTGCTGGATAGAATCGAAGGCTTCCGCATGTACCTCTCGGTCGCCGAGCAGGAGCGCCTGGAGATGCTCAACCCGCCGGAGCGCACGCCCGAGCTTTTCGAGATGTTCCTGCCCTACGCGCTGGCGCTGGATGTGGAGCAGAAGTGGTCCGAGCAGTTCGCCGGCGTCTTCGCGCGTATGAGCGCGGAGGGCAAGGAGTATCGTCCCGTGTGGTATTCCGGCAGCTCGTGGCGCGGGGTGTCGGCGGAACGGTTCGCGCACACGATGGGCAGCTCGTTCACCACCGCGATATCGTCGTCGGCCAATCCGCCGGGCTCAAGCTCCGGTGGCGGCGGCTCGTCGGGCGGCGGCGGCGGCGGCGGCGGCGGAGGGGGATGGTAGGAGCCATAGCACAGCCATAGCAGCGGTCGGCTAGGGTAGCGACAGTACACGCGCTATAATCTAACCGGACGGTGCTGCATGAATATGCACAGGGATAAGGTGTTACGCTACGCACGGTGGTTGACAGTCACAGCTCTGTTCGCCGTCTTCTCGCTGCTCACGCTCTCCTGCTCGCGCGCCGCGCTAACCTACGGCGCGTCCACAACTGTGCGATATAGCAAGCGCAGTTCCGAAGAAGGCTCGGATGTGACACAGAAACTGCGCGACCGGATGGTTGGCTGGGAGATTCCCTACCGCGGCCCGTTTCGGCTGCCCGACGGGCGCATCGCCATGCCGCGTGGCCTTCCGCCGATCGGTTTGGACGTATCGCCCGGCAAAGTCACAAGCGACCTGCCCTGCATCTGGGGGCTTGACGGGCGCGCCGCAGGGCCGGCGGGCGATGTGAACATCATCGTCGCAAAGGTCGCGTTCAACGATTTCAAGGACGATGAGATATCCCGCGCCGATCTCGAAGATTGGTTCTTCAACGTTGCCGAGGGGCCCGCTCCCGACAGCCTGACCGAGTATTACGAGCGCGAGTCTTTCGGCGCTCTCAATGTCTCCGGCATCGTGCTCCCAGAAACGGGCTCATATGAGCTCGACGGCAATTTCATGGATTTCCTCTTCCCGATGTTCCCCGCGGAATATGCTGCGATGTGGGCGAGCCTGGTTTTGCAGATAGACGCAGACGTAGACGGCGCGGATTACGACGGCAACAGCGACGGCGCGATTGACGCCATCATTGTTATTCCACCGGACGGCGATCCGCCGCCCCCTATGCCGCCGGACAGCCCGCTTGCGTTCGTGGACAATCACGCTGTTAGCGGTATGTACAGCGGGAAAATTGACGCAAAAGACGTTGAAACCTACAGTGTCCAGTCAAACGTATTCGGAGACGAGCTGCACCGCTACGCCGTGCCCTGGCACGAGTTCGGCCACGTCCTGGGCCTGCCCGACCTTTACGACGGCGGCGGGATGGGGCCGCCGCAGCCGGGCCCTGACGGCGACGATGGTATGGGCCCCGGCGGCTGGGCTGTAATGTCCCAGAGCGGCCACATCGCCTGCAATCTTCCGTTTTCCGCGCCGATGAAGCTGCTTTTGGGCTGGGACACTCCCGTCGAGCTTTCGACGGTTCCAGGAACTGACGAGCTTGTCCATTTGCTCTACGCAAACGAGGAAACAGATCAGATATACCGCGTAACGCTTGGCGGCGGCACGTATTACCTAAACTCCACGCCGGTCGAGTATGAGGAATACCTGCTGTTCGAGGCGCGGTCGCTTACGCCGGAAGGCGTGCCCGAGGACGGCATGCTCGTATGGCATATCAACGAAAACGTATATCTGCAAAAAGTCTTAAGCGGAGCGCAGCCGGAGCTTCCCAACTCCGACGAGGAGTACAAATTCACCGACGTAGTAGAGACGCCCCACATCGCTGACACTATCGTCGACCGCCCCTTCAGCGGGGATCCATCGAGCCTCGTTCGCCCAAGCGACCTCTGGCCGTACGACGGCTTCGACGAGTTCTGCTCGATCGTTCCCACAAGTGTGGACTACAAGTACAAACACCCATCGCTATTGCCCGCGATGCCAGTTGCGCCTTATCACGACATCAGCGCAAGCCTCGATATCTTGATTACTGAAATAACCCGCATAGATCCCGGAATAACTTTCCATTACGAAGTCGCGGACGAGCCCCCGCCACCACCTCCCGAAGTGGTAAGCTTCACGCCGCTCATCACCTACAGCGGAACTGGCGCCTACCGCCGCGCATGGCTGCATATGGATGTAACTGGCAATGAAACCGCGACTAGTCTCACCGTCACGCTGGATTTCCTCAACGGCGAAGGGCTTCCGCAGTTCGAGCAATGGGAGTCTTCCAGCGGCGGGCTGCTGCCGGTGGACATCACGCCGCTGCTTCCCAACCAGCGCGTAACGCTTTCCGCTACCGCGAGCGACGGCGTCGTGCAGAGCGACCCGGTGGTGGAGCAGCTTGACGCGGTGACGCTTCTGGGCGACGTAAACGCAGACGATATCGTGGACGACTCCGACGCTCTGGCACTCCAGGGCGCGCTCGGGCTAACCGGTATGGACGCGGACTACCGCGCCTGGTACGACACCGACGGCAATTCCCTCGTCGACGAACGCGACCTGGCCTATATCGGCTATTGGTACGGCGAAACGCGCCCAGCGGAGTAGACATACCCCGCGAGATCTTAAGCGACTCCTCGCTACGCGCTACTCTCTTCTCCTTCCACAATCACGTCTTCGCCGGTGGCTTCGCGGCGCAGTTGCAGCTTTTCTTCGCGCGCGGCTTCTTCCTCGGCGCTGAGCCTGGCGCCCACCCAGCGATCCATCACGGTGCAGGCCGTAAGGTCGCCGGTTACGTTTATCGCGGTGCGGCTCATGTCCAGTATTCGGTCAACGCCGATAATCAGCGCAATCCCCGCGGTCGGTATCCCCACGCTCTCTAGCACCATCGCCAGTATCACGATACCCACGCCCGGCGTCGCTGGCGCGCCGATGGAGGCGCTGACCGCCGTCACCGTCACCAACACCAGCGCCGCCAGGCTCAGCTCTACGCCGAAGACCTGCGCCAGAAACACCGTCGCCGCGCCCTGGTAAAGCGCCGTACCGTCCATATTTATCGTCGCGCCCAGCGGAATGAGGAACTGCGAGATGGAGGGCCGCACGCCCAGCTTTTTCTCCGCCGTATTGATGGAAAGCGGCATCACCGCGGCCGAACTGGAGGTGGAAAACGCCAGCAGCTGCACCTCGCGCGCGCTGCTCAAAAAGTGCACCGGCGACTTGCGCCCGATGAACGAGACGATGATGAGATAAAAGCACAAAAGCAGCGCCAGCCCCAGTAGCACCGTTCCCACGTACGCCCCCATGCCCGCCAACACGTCGAGCCCCACCTGGCTCGTAAGGTTGGCCAGCAGGCCGAAGACCGCGAGCGGCGCCAGCCACATGGCCCAGCCCACCACCGTCATACACACCGCCTGCAGCGAGCCCAGCAAGGCCAGCAGCGGCTGGGATTGCTTGGTGGGCAGCGAAAGAAGCGCGATGCCGATAAACACGGCGAACAGCACGACCTGCAGCATCTGCGTGTTGAGCATGGCCTGCAGCGGGTTTTCCGGCAGGATGCCCACGATGCGCTTGGGGATTTCGCTGAGCGCCGGAAGCTCCGCGCCGCCCTCGGTTTCTGAGACGGCTTCCGCCTCCGCTTCCGTCACCTGCTGGATAAGCTCGCCCTTTATGTACTGCCCCGGCTGGATAAGTGTGGTGATGCCGACGCCGATAATTATCGCCACGACGGTGGTGAGCAGAAAGTAGATGACGACGCGCAGGCCCAGACGCTTGAGCTGGTCTATGTCCTCGCTGGCGGCAAGCCCCCTGATTACCGAGGAAAACACAAGCGGCAGAACGATCATCTGGATGAGCGCGAGGAAGAGGTGGCCCGGCAGCGCCAGCCAGCGTCCGGCGAGCGTGGCGATGTCGCGGCTCACCCAGTCGGCGGTCGGCCCCAGCGCCAGCCCGACAAGGATGCCCAGGGCCAGCGCGATAAGTATCTTCACCCAGAGGCGGCCCTTGATCAGCCCTTCTAAGGCTACGCGCATGTGCCTGAGGGATTTGGGCCGCAAAAACTCCAGGGGCGCCGGCATCTCCCGTTTAGCTTAGCACAACCTTAACCGCGTTGACGGCATACCTTGGCGAAGGACGCCGCGCCGCCGGCGTGCTAGGATAATGGCCAGCTATGAGCCGGCTAACCGGATCTATGCAGCGGGTAGCGGTTGCCCTTTTCCCGATATTCGCGCCGTATGCGGCTGCTGGCGCGCGCTGGTGCCGCGAAGGAATGCGCCTGTCCCCTGACGCAAGGGAGAAGAAACTTCTCGCGCGGTTGAAGAAGCTCGTCAAGGGATTTCGCACTCGCGGGCTTTGCAGCGGTCCCGGATTTGATCGCTACGGCGAAGTAAACAGTTATGCCGATCTGGCAAAGTTGCCGGTGCTGACCAAAGATGGATTGATTGAGCTTTACCCGACACTCAAAAGAATATACGCCGGCCGAAGCGGTGTCATTGCCAGAAGAACCGGGGGCTCCACCGGCGAACCCGCCTTTCATCTGCGTGACCGGAAGCTGGCCAGCTCCTCCATAGGGGAGCTTGTGGTGATGCTTGAGGTTATGGGCTGGCGGCTGGGAGTGGAGCGGTTATGCCTGTGGGGCCGGAGCGATGAGATCGGGGCGTCGAGATTCCCGCCGACCGTAAAAGGCGTGCTCAGCAACTGGAGGGCGTTTGCCGGCTACGCGCTGGATGAGAGCCTGATGCGGCGCTTTTACGAAGCTGTACGCGGCAGCCCCGGCTGCGCGGTATACGGCTACACTTCGCTGCTTGAAGAATGCGCGCGCGTGATGCTCGAAAACGGCCGGGCGCTCAAGCCAGGCGCTGTCAGTGTGGCCTGGGGCGGCTCGGAGAAAACGCTTCCCCGCCAGAGAGAAATGTTCCGAAAGGCGTTCGGGACGCCGCTCAAGGACTTCTACGGCAGCCGCGAGTTTAGCTCGATCGCGGCGGAGTGTGAGCGGGGCAATATGCACATCAACGCGCGCTATATCGTCGAATCCGTAGACCCGGAAGGCTACACGCCGTTAGCGCCGGGAGAGTCCGGCTTGCTGCTTATTACCGACCTGGTCAACGAGGTCACTCCGTTCATCAGGTACGAGATCGGTGACCTTGGCGCGGTAGACTGGCGCGATTGCGCGTGCGGCAGGCGCGGGCCGTGCCTGGTTAACCTGCATGGAAGGACACATGAGTTGATCCCTCTTTCCTCCGGCAAGAAGGTTCACACCATGTTTTTCAACCATATCTTCAATGATTACCCTGCAGTCCAGCGAACGCAAGTAGTCCGCACCGGCATTGCTGATTTCGAGATTCGCTATGTCGGCGGCGCCCTTGACGAGCACTCGCGGTCGCTAATCCTCAAAGAAGCGCGGGAAATGCTCGATAACGCTTCTGTGAGTCTGACCAGAACGGACAGGCTCGATCGTAGCCGCTCCGGCAAGCTGGTTCAGTACTTAGACAACACAAGGTAGTCTGTCAGGTTGAAGAACACCGCTCTCGCGCGCGTTCCTCAAAGACTCCCCCTGTGATTCCCTTCTTTCTGGCAACTGACGGCTGATAGCCGGCGGCTGTATAATACTCCCCCCGTTATGGGCTTGGGTAAGTACGACAAAAAGGGCATCTTCTGCCTCGAGGGCGACTGGGATCTTGACTTGCGCAAGAGCTACTCCGTCGAGCCGGTGCTGCGGCTGCTCAAGGACGCAGAGGGCGTGCCCTACATCCACCGTCGGCTGGGAACCATCCCGGAGCTTGAGTACTACCTGAAGAAGTGGACGCTCAAGCGCTACTCGGCGTACCCCATCCTGCACCTGTCGTTTCACGGCGACCCCGAGGTCATCTGGATGACCGATTCGACCGACCGCAAGAGGTCGGTGACGATTGAGCGGCTGGGCGAGCTTCTAGAGGGCAAATGCAACGGGCAGATAATCCACCTGGGCTCCTGCGCCACCGTGCACACGCACGGCGCGCGGCTCAACCATTTCATCAGGGACACGGGCGTGCTTGCGGTGTGCGGCTACACCGAATACGTGAACTGGACGGTTTCGACCGCGTTTGAGATTGTGCTCTTTACCAAGATGCAGCATCGGGCGTTCAATAGACCCGGCGCGCATTACATACAGCGGGATATCAAGGAAGCAGTGCCCGGCCTGGCGAAGCGGTTGGGCTTCCGCATGGTCGTCCGCCCCGAGTAAGCGCGCCCTAATACGCCCGGACGCCCTCTGCAATTACGCGGTTTTCCCCGTAAAGCCGAAAATAGATAGCATCGGTTATGTGATGCCCCGCCGCATCCTCAATCTGCACCAGCGCGTCGGTGTCGGTAATCCTCTCGAAGTAGCCCTGATACGGCTCAAAGTCGCGATAGATGGGGAGGAACGGTAGGTCATCCGCGCCCGTATTGTACGCTCGCGGCAGATCCAGCAGTAAAACACGAGCTTTCGTAGTGCCGAGATTCCACCATTTGGGAAGAAGCTCTCGCAGCTTTTCGGCTGAGAGCACGCGCTTCATCCATTCATGCCGTGTGAGCTTCGCTAGATCTTGGCGGCGGAACCACTCAAGCGCCGAGGTGTCGCCAGTCAGAGCGGATGCAATGAGTATCCGCTCGTTCCAGGGAACGCTCTCGATGGTCGGTAATGGGTCGTTTAGCGGCAGGCCTGCAATCGTGTCGCCACGCAGTCCCTGCACGTTGCCGCGCCGGAGCTTATTTAGGGACGCATCGCTTTCGTTTAGCTCTAAGTCGCGCGGTGTGGCGAGCGCTTCCGCCCAGCCCCATCTGGAAGCGGCAATCGTCACAAGCTCGTCGTGACTCAGAGTTGCCAGCCATTCCTCGTAATCCGGCGCGGATTGTTGGTCAGTGATCCGGCGTCCCTCGGCTTGCGCTCTGGCCTTCTCAATGTAAAAGGGGCTCGATAGCGCCGGCGAGGGGTAGCCGTGCTCATCGTAGGCCCACACGCCTTCGGCAATAACCTCTGTCTCTCCATAGATTCTGATATAGAACCAGTTAACGTCTTCCAGCCCCGGCCAATCGTATCCCGGCGGCGCTTGCACAAGTTCCTCGAATCCTTGCAGCAAGTTAGCATCGCGAACCGCTTTTTGAATTGCCTGAAGCTGGTCTCGATCGGTGATTTTCTGGATGTAGCCATTGCCGCGCGAGAATTCCCGGTGATTGGGGTCAAAGACGCGGCCTGTCACTGGTGACGCCACCTGCACCAGGAAATTCTTCGCCAGCCAGCGGTCAGCCTCAAATTTCGAAAACGCCCGCTTGGCCTCCATCAAGGCAACGTAGCCTTCGGCTCCAAGATTACAGGTTACGTAATCCCTGGCGCTCCAGGTTGATTTTTCGCTCTGCGCGAGTGAGCCGGCCAGCCCGTACGTTCTAACGCCGGAGCCGGGCGCCGAACGCGCGCCGAGGTAAAGCTGCATGTCATATGATGGCGCAAGCAACGCACGTTCCCGCTCCGTCAGTTCAACAACGGGTTTCACATCCGAATCAAGCGGCAATCCGCCGATGCTACTAAGCTGACTGCGTATCGGCTTCCAGCCAAACCTGGCAGTAACCCACATCGCGTTATTCTCAGGCGAGGTGTGGCGTCGGTCACCGACCATGCCTTTAACACGCAGCGAGTCGGGCCAGCTCGCCATCTCGTCAAGCCAACAGGCAATGTCTGATGCAATGTCTTCTGGAAGCTCCATCGTCGTCAGCTTGCTTGCGAGAATGCCCGCAACATACTGCTCGTACGCTTGTTGTACGAAGTCGAGCGGCTCTTTCCACCGCCCGTTCGTTTCTGGCGTCCAGCCGACAAATCCTAATAGCGCGCGCTCCCACAGGTTCACGGTGGCAATCTCGCTAGGCATCTCTGCGGTAAGCGCGCTGACTCCCGGCACAGGCACACGTATAAGACCCCCTGCAACAACCAGCCCGAGCAAAACGAGCAACGCTGCCAGTCGCATATTGCGTGCAACCGTGCGCTTTCGGGCGAAAGTGTAGCGTGCGCGATTGACAGCTTCATCAAGCCCCACGGGCGAGTATCCCGGTACGTAATCCTGTCTCAAGCGATGTGCTGCAATCACGAAATCGTCAAACCTACTTGTTCTGCTTTCAGTCACGGTTCACACCTTCGGGAACCATCGAGGTGTTCTCTGAGGGCTTCACCAAGTCACGCAGGTGCGGCTCCAGGCGCTTGCGTGCGCGATGCAGCCGCGTTTTCACCGTCCCAACTCGCACGCCCAGCACTGACGCGACTTCTTTCAGCGTCAAGTCTTCGAGATAGAAGAGTACAAACGCTTCGCGTTCGTGCGGCCGCAGACGTGCTAGCGTTTGGTCGATGATGCGCTGGTCGTAATCCGAACCGGACGGATTCGCGCCTGACGCTGCGCTCATATTAAGCGCATCCAGGCTCAGTTCGCGCTTGCGGCGGGAATACGTGCTTCGCCAACGGTTACGGATGATGGCGTAAAACCAGGCGCGGAAGCGGTCGCGGCTGCGCAGCTGGCGGAAGCGCAGCGTCGCCAGCGCGATGGCCTCGGCAAGCAGTTCGCGCCCCGCATCCTCGCTGCCGGTGAGGAAGCCGCAAAATCCCGCCGCCGAGTTGAAGTGTGCGGCAACGAGCTCTTCGAGCGCGCTCGGTATTGGCTCGTCCCTCTTGGTCATGGTTCCCTGCTAACAAGACCCGCGAGGCCACCCAAAGGTTACCACGATGAGAGTTTAACTTATGCGACAGCCCGCCCGGTTAGTCCAGTTCGCGCTCTAGTTCTTCCAGCTCCATAAATAGCTCGTCCAGCGCGCGCCAGAGCTCGTCGAACTCCCTATCCCGTTCGCGGTCGCGGTCTTCGAGCGCGCGGTGCAACTCCTCGATGGCGCGCCAGAATTCGCGGTCGCGCTCCTCGTCGCGTGGCCCCAGGTGCCGGTGGAACTCGTCTAACGCCCGTTCCATCTCGCCGAAGCGGCGCTCCATGTCGCCGCGCTCGCGGTGCATCCGCTCCATATCCTCCATCATAGGCCCCATGCGCTCTCTCATCGCGTCCATGTCGGGCATCGGTGGATGGGGCGGGGCGAATTCGCCGTCCGGATGCATACGGAACCTGAAAGCCTCGGGATGCTTCCCCGGCGGCATCGGCATGTCCGGCATGTGCGGCATCTCGGGCATCGGGACGTCAACCTCGACAGGCTTGCCGCAGTGCGGGCAGATTACGGCCAGCTTGCAGCACTCTTCATTAATGATGATGCGCTTCTCCTGGTGCATGGCCTTGGGCGCATCGCCGCGCACAATGACCTTCATTTCCTTCTTCATTTCGCACGGCGCGTCGTGCTTCTTCCCCAGCAGGAACCGCTCGTGGCTTCCGGGCTCGTGTATCCGCGCGTGGCGCGACCTTGCTTGGTGCGCGTATTCGCCTGTATACCGGGGTTCGGTTAGCATCCCGAGCCCGGCGTGCTCTTCGCTGAGCGCTTTGCGCAGCGCGTCGAGCTGCTCCGGGCCGAGGTCCAGCTTGAGCACCAGCTTGTCACCGTCAAGCTCGATTACGCCGCCCAGCGCGCGCAGAGAATTAACGAGCATCATCGCATGAACGTAATCGTTAATCGCCGCCTCGTCGCCGGTGAACGTCATTGCGAGCGCGATGTTTTTCTCCACCGTCTTTTCTTCGCCGGCGAGCGCCGCGCCGGAAAGCGAGAGCGCAAAAAGCGAAATTACTATCGCAAGCAGCATCCTTCTCATGATTCCCTCCTCACAGGGGGGCTTTGGCCCCTAATACTATTGGGTCGTAAATCAACGGTTTTATGTTCGGACTTTCGGAATAATGCAGAACTGGCCGGGGTACGACGCGGTCTCCTCCTGTTTGCTTTGCCCTATTCCGCGCTACCCCGCAACTTCCGGTTCGGCGGAGGGCAGCTCAAGCTGGCCTTCCTTGCGCCGGCTGTGCGGCGCGGGCGAAGCCAGCGGCATCCCCTCGTGCTCTTCGGCGTCTTCGTCGTCTTCCGCGGCGAGGAACGGAACGATGCTCCCCGCGAAGCTTCGGCTGACTTCCTTGGCGTCCACGGTGAGCGTGCCGCGCTCCTTCTTGGTGGGCAGCTCGTACATGTAGTTTAGCAGCAGCTTTTCGGTGATGCTTCGCAGGCCGCGCGCGCCGGTTCCCAGGTTCTTCGAAAGCTGGGCGATGCGCCTTAGCGCGCCGCGCGTGAATTTTAACTCCACGCCGTCTTCGCGGAACATATACTGGTATTGCTTGACCAGCGCGTTGGCGGGCCTGTAGAGGATGTCAACCAGCGCCTGCTCGTCGAGCTCCTCCAGCGCCGCTACTACGGGCAACCGGCCCACCAGCTCGGGGATCAGCCCGTATTTAATAAGGTCGTCCGGCTCGACGTGCTGTATCGTTTCGTAGCGGTTTTTCTCGTCTTTCTTGCCCGTGGCATCCTTGCCCGAACGGAAACCGATGGTGCGCTGCCCCAGCCGGCGCTCGATTACCTTTTCCAGCCCGTCGAACGTGCCGCCGCAAATAAATAGAATGTTATTGGTGCAGATTTGCAGGAACTCGTCCTGGGGATGCTTGCGGCCGCCGTGCGGCGGGACGTTGGCGATGGTGCCTTCGAGGATTTTAAGCAGCGCTTGCTGCACGCCCTCTCCGGAGACGTCGCGCGTGATGGAGGGATTCTCGCTCTTGCGGGATACCTTGTCCAGCTCGTCAATATAGATGATGCCCCGCTCAGTGCGGGCTAGCACCTCGGCGGGATTGGCGTTCGGCGCCTGGGACTGGGCGACCTGGTAGAGCCGGAGCAGGATGTTTTCCACGTCCTCGCCCACGTAGCCGGCCTCGGTCAGCGTCGTGGCGTCGGCGATAGCGAAGGGAACGTCCAGGATGCTCGCGATTTTCTGTGCAAGCAGCGTTTTGCCAACGCCGGTCGGGCCGATAAGCAGGATATTGCTCTTTTGCAGCTCGATGTTGGGCGACGCCAGGGAGTTTACGCGCTTGTAGTGGTTGTAGACCGCTACGGCGATGACTTTTTTAGCGAGGCTCTGCCTGATGACATGGTCGTCAAGGTATTTGACGACCTCCTGCGGCGTGGGCACGTCACCCAGCGCGACCTTGGGTGCGGTCTGGAACTTGGGGCCGTCGAGGAGCTCCTTGCAGATGTTCACACACTCCTCGCAGATGTAGATGCCCGGGCCCTTGATCATCCGGACGTTGCGCGAGGACTGCTCCTCGCCGCAAAAGCTGCACCTGGGGCTGCCGGAATATTTCCCGCTTTCTTCACCAGAGCCAGCCATATGTTTACCATTATACCATTGGGAGCCGAGACAGTATTTGAGCGGTACGGTAAGCAGGACTGGCTCCTGCTAATCAGTTAGAACAGGATGGCTGGTAGGGTGCTTCTATCCGAGCTTGCGCCAGACCATAATCGCCTTGCCGATTATCTCCAGGTCGCCGGGGTAATCGAGCATGACCGGGCGGAAATCTCTGTTGGCGGGGTGCAGCAGCGCTTTGTCGCCTTCGAAATAAACGGTCTTGAGCGAGATGTCGTGGCCGGGCAGCGCCACAACGGCGATGTCCCCGTTTTTCACCTTGGCTGCCGGCGAGACCATGACGATGTCACCGTCGAAGATCCCAGCGTCGATCATCGAGTCCCCGGTAGCCACCATGGCGAAAGCGTCAGGATGGTCCTTAAGCTCGCTCTCGGGCAGCTTCAGCGTCTTGAGTGCTTTAGCTTTCCCCTTGCTCGACGGCAGAAGTATCCCGGCGGGTGCGGCGTCAAATACCGGAACCGCCCTGACAGCCGGGCGGCGTCCGCCCGGAGGTTTCCTGCCCATCTCCGCCTGGGCGATTTCGCCCACCCTTTGTCTGAGCTGTTCGACTTCCTTGCGCAGGCTTACGACCTTCTCGACCGTGATCTGCTTTCCCGAAAGCGAGTCGTCCGTGAGCCGGCACACTACCAGTAGGTGGTCAAGCGGGCAGTCCAGCAACTCGCTCATCTTCTTCAAAACTTCGGGTGAGGCGCGCCTTTCGCCGTGCTCCATCCGCGACACATAGCTGGGATGGAGGCCTAATTCTTCTCCGAGGCTAACCTGGCTCATCCCCATCTTCAGCCGCAGGTTGCGGATTAGCTTCCCGAATTCGACATACGGCAGATGCGCGGAAGAAGCCGATTTTGAGGTTCGTCTTTTTCGTTTCATAATAGCCTTCCATATATTACAGCACGACTTTTCGCTAGCAGCAGTATTGTGTCACACTATCCCGCATATCGCAACCGGATGTCATATAGCATTGCCTATTATTGGAAAGCACACTGCTTAAAGGTGAAAGCGGCATTTTGGCGCCCTTTTTGAGGGTAGCCAAGCTGGTATAATTGTTTGCTTGGGGACATTCCGAGTTCCGCTATGGGAAATAATCAGGCAAGAGCACTTGTGATTGCGGGCGGTGAAGAGATTGCGCGCTTGCTCAAGGAAAGCAAAGGGGAGCTTGGAGACCGCGAGTATCTGGCCGAACACGCGGGCAGCCTGGCGCAAGGGCTTGAGCGCCTGGAAGAAGGAGGCATAGACATAGTGCTTTTGAGCCTTCCCCTGCCAGACAGCCAGGGGCTGGAGGCGTTTAGCTGGGTTAGGCGGCAGGCGCCTTCGGTGCCGGTAATTGTGCTTACGGACGAATACGACAAAGACCTCGCGTCCGAAGTGATGGCGGAGGGCGCGCAGGATTTCCTGGTCAACCGGCAGCTCGATGGCAGGCTTCTGTCGTTAGCCGCCCGTTGCGCTATTGAACGGCATCAGCTCCTGCAAGAGCTTGAACGGCAAAAAGCGGAATCGCTGGCCGAGCTTGAGGAGGACCTCGTAAAGCAAAACGAGGTGATAATGCGGCTCACATCCAGCGAGACGCGTGCGCGCGGAGACCTGGATGCAAGGATCAGGGAAATTACCGAGGCTAGCGCCAAAACGCTCGAAGTAGACCGGGTAAGCGTGTGGCTTTACACAGCCGACCGGACGAAGATTCACTGCGTCGACCTGTACGAGCTCGACAAGGGCAAGCACACAGGCGGATATGAGATGACGGCGGAGGACTACCCGGCGTTTTTCAGCTCGCTGGAAAAACGCCACACCGTCGCCGCTCCCGTAACCAATGTCGGTCCGGCGACGAAAGAGCGCTCGCAGTCGCACATATCCCCTCTGGGCATAACGTCCGCTCAGGATGCTCACGGCGCCGCCGCTGGCGGATACGCTGGAATCGTTTGCCACGAGCAACTTGGCGCCGCACGAAGGTGGACGACTCAGGAGCAGGCTTTCATTGGCTCCTTAACCGACCTGATTTCGCTGGCGTTTGAGGAGTCGCGGCGCAAGAAGGCTGAGGAGCAGTTGCGGAAGCTTTCCGGCGCGGTGGAGCACAGTCCCGCCTCGATTGTAATCGCTAACACGGACGGTAAGATCGAATACGTCAATCCCAAGTTTACCGAGGTAACCGGCTATACGCAGGAAGAGGTTCAGGGCAAGCCTTTTATTTTAAAATCGGGAAAGCGTCCAGATGAGTTCTACCAGCGTATGTGGCGGACTCTTAAGACGGGGAATATCTGGCGGGGTGAGCTTTTAAACAAGAAGAAAAGCGGCGAGCTTTTCTGGGAGTCCACGTCAATCTCTCCCGTCAAGGGGCCAAGGGGCGTCACTACGCATTACGTTGCCGTGAAAGAGGACATTACCGAGCGCAAGCGCAAAGACGACTATATGCGCCGGGCGGTCGTGGTCTTCGAGAGCACCAGCGAGGGCATCCTGACGATGGACGCCGACGGCACCATCCTTGACGTGAACGCGGCCTTCTCCCAGATAACCGGATACAGCCGGCAGGAAGTCGTCGGGCAAACCTCGCAGATACTGATGTCCGACCGCCACTCCCCCCAGACTTACGGTCAAATGTGGAAGGAGGTCCAGGCCGCTGACCACTGGTGGGGCGAGGTCTGGGGCCGGCGGAAGAGCAACGAGCTTTTCCGCGTCTGGCTGACAATCAGGGCGGTTAAGAGCGAGGAAGGCGAAACGACGCACTACGTCGGCGTGCTTTCCGATATCACTAAAGTCAAAGAGAGCGAGGAGGAGCGGGAGCGCCTGGCGCACTACGACAGCCTTACCGAGCTCCCGAACCGCATCCTGCTCCGCGAACGTTTGCAGCAAGCTCTGCGAAGGGCTGAGCAGAACCGGGAATCAGTTGCCGTTCTCTTCCTCAACTTCGACGGGTTTAAGAACATCAACGCCCGCTGGGGGCATCAGGTCGGTGACGAGATACTCGTGCAGGCGGCGAGGCGCCTGGCCGATTGCGTGGGCGAGAACAACACCGTGGCGCGGTCGACCGGAGACGAATTCGTAATCGTTCTTTCCGGCGCCGTGGGCGCGGAAAGCAGCGCGCGCGTCGCCCAAAAGATGATAGATTCGATTTGCAGGCCGTTCCCCGTCGGAGACGAGGAAGCTTTCCTCACAAGCAGCATCGGCATAACTGTGTACCCATTCGACGGTGACGACGTTGACGGCCTGCTAAAAAACGCCGACGTGGCGATGCACCAGTCACGGGCGCAGGGCGAGAACGAGTACAGCTTCTACTCCAAAGGGCTTTACGAGAAGACCGTCGAGCGGATGTCACTGGAGTCCGACTTGCGCCGCGCTGTGGAGCGCGGGGAGTTGTTGCTGTACTACCAGCCGCAGGTGTGCATGGAAACCGGCGCGATTTCGGGCCTTGAAGCGCTGGTTCGCTGGAAGCACCCGGAGCGCGGAATGGTCGGGCCCGGCGATTTCATCCCCCTCGCGGAGGAAACGGGCCTTATTTTGCCGATTGGCGAGTGGGTCCTGCGCGAGGTGTGCCGGCAGAGCAAGGAGTGGCACCGGGTTGGCATCTCGCACGAGCGCATCTCGGTGAATATCTCCGGAAACCAGTTCAAGCAGCAGGACGTGATCAAGGTCGTCACCAGGGCTCTTGTGGGCGCGAGCGACCCGCGCTACCTGTGCCTTGAGCTTACGGAAAGCGGAATCGTTCAGGACCCGGAGCTGGCCATCGCAACACTCGGACAGCTTAAGGAACTCGGCCTGCACCTTTCCATTGACGACTTCGGCACCGGCTACTCGTCGCTGGGCTACCTGAAGCGCTTCCCGGTGGACGAGCTCAAGATTCCCCAGTGGTTCATCCGCGAAGTTATGACCGACCCCGGCGATGCGGCGATTGTCGCGGGCACTATCGTGCTTGCGCGCAGCCTTGGGCTCAGCGTGGTCATCGAAGGCGTGGAAAACGAGGGCCAGTTAGCCTTCGTGCGCAGCAAAGGCGCTAACATCGTCCAGGGCTACCTATTCAGCAAGCCCCTGCCGGTGGACGAAACGGAAAAGTTCCTGCTAAGAGGGAAGCTAGACCTTCCGGTTACGTAGTGCTGCCGCGCAACGTCGCACGCGCAATTCGCCGTATGCGGTTGACACGCTATTAGGATATAAAGGATACTCATTAGCGGTGAGTCGATTCGGCGCGGCAGGCTTGCTGCGCTCCTCGTGGCTAGGGGAAAGGGATGTTAAAACCCAGTATTTGGATAGCCATTGTTCTTTTGCTGCTATGCGCAAGCGTTCCCTCTCGCGCCGAGACGCTGGTTTGGGTCGGCGCTTACCAAAACAAACCCAAGGTTTTTGTAGACGACAACGGCGCAGTCACGGGTCTTTTTCCGGAGATACTGGAGGATATTGCGGCCAAAGAGGGCTGGAGGATTCAGTACGTGCAGGGCACCTGGGAGCAATGCCTGGCGTGGCTGGAGCGCGGCGAAATAGACTTGATGCCCGATGTCGCCTACTCCGAAGAGCGGGCGCAGCGGTTCGATTTCACGAACGAGACTGTTCTTAATAACTGGTCTCGCGTATATGCTCGCAAAGGACCTGAGATACAGTCCATCCTTGACCTTGACGGCAGAAGAGTTGGCGTTCTGAAAGGCAGTTACCAGGCCAGCGAGATAGGAGGGATATTGGAACAGTTCGGCGTAGCTGCTAGCCTCGT